>Ga0316219_1003866_pt1 | contig 11747 bp, 8 predicted proteins | sample TBH18003PmetaG_FD_203635 | JGI IMG/M metagenome (GOLD analysis project Ga0316219, IMG submission 203635) | Freshwater microbial communities from Trout Bog Lake, Wisconsin, USA - TBH18003P | ecosystem: Environmental > Aquatic > Freshwater > Lake > Hypolimnion/Profundal zone | place: USA: Wisconsin... | reverse complement strand
GTTGTTCGCAAACCGCCAGCGGGGCGTTGACGTAGACTTCCACAAACCGCCCGGCCGGGAGCAGGGCTCGGACCAAGTCCCGGTCCCCCCGGTACGGCGAGATAAAGGCCGTGATGCAGATCACGCCGGCGTCGGCGAAGAGCTTGGCCACCTCCCCCACCCGGCGGATGTTCTCCGCCCGGTCCGCGGGCGAGAACCCTAGGTCGGACCCGAGCCCGTGCCGGATGTTGTCGCCGTCCAGCACATAGACGTGGCGGCCCAGGTTGAAAAGTTCGCGCTCCAGTTCGACGGCAATCGTGGACTTGCCGGCACTGGAAAGGCCGGTGAGCCAGAGGACACACCCCAGGTGGCCATTGCGCAATTCGCGCTGCACGGAGGTGACGCGGCCGCGGCTCCAGTAGATGTGGTCGCTCTTGTTGTGCGTGTCATGGGTGCGTTTGGGGTAGTTGCTCGGCGCGATGATGCCGCCGCCGCACACATCATATTTGTCCACGATCACGAAGCGTCCGGTCGAGGGGAGGTCGGCGTGGACATCGAAGGCGATGGGTCTCCGCGCGTGGAGGGTCAGCTCCGCCACCTCGTGGCGGCCGACGAAGATCTCATGCTCTTTGCGCGAGACCGTTTCGAGGGTGGAAGCATCAATGACTTTTTCGATGGATTGGATCTCGCACTCGACCTCCTGGGTGGCGAGCTTGAGTTTATAGGTCTTCCCTTTCTTGAAGGGCTCCTTGCCCAGCCAAAAGAGCCGGGCCTTAAAGCTGGACAACTCGAAAGGAGGCGAGGACTCCAGGGAGGCGACGGCGCCGCGGGCGACGAAAATCTGCTCGGCCAGGGTGATGCCGATCGATTCGCCGGCGACCGCGCTGTCCGAGGGTGGCGCGCTCCACCGCTCGACGGTCTTGACCGTGCTGGTTTTGTTGGCCGGCAGGAAGAGGAGCTTGTCGCCGACTTTCAGCGAACCGGATTCAATGCGCCCGGCCAGGATGCGCCGCTCGTCGAACCGGTAGACATCCTGGATGGGAAAGCGCAGGGGCTGGCCGGCGGGGGTGTGGGTGGCTTGGAACTGGTCGAGGGCCTCGAGCACCGTCGGACCGTGCCACCAGGGCATGTTCGGGCTCGCCGACGCGATGTTGTCCCCGGTGCGGGCGGCGATGGGGATGAAGAACTTGGGTTGCACGCCGATGCTGGTGAGCCAGGCGCGGTATTCGGTCTCGATGTGGTGGAAGCGCGCCTGGCTGTAGTTCTCAAGGTCCATCTTGTTCACCAGCACGGCAATCTGGCGGATGCCCAGGAGGTTGAGCAGGTAGCCGTGGCGCCGGGAGTTCTCCTGCACCCCCTCGTGCGCATCAATGAGCAGCAACGCCGCCTCGGCGTTCGCCGCCCCCGTGATCATGTTCTTGAGAAATTCCTTGTGACCCGGCGCGTCGATGATCACATACTGCCGGCGGGCGGTTTGAAACCAGATCTGGGCGGTGTCGATCGTGATGTTCTGGTCCCGTTCCGACTGGAGGGCGTCCATGAGGTTGGCCCATTCGAAGGGCACGCCGCGCCGTTCGGCGATCTGGCGTAACTGCTCGAGCTTGCCCTCGGGCAGCGAGCCGGTGTCGTGGAACAGCCGGCCCACGAAGGTCGATTTGCCATGGTCCACATGGCCCACGATGACGATCTTAAGCTGTTCAGTGACGGGAGAACCGTTGGGTGCAGGCATGGTGGTGGGGAGTTTCAAAGCGGGGAGATATAGGTTCAACGGTGCGTGGGCCGCCCTCACATGTAACCGTCCCGGCGGAGTTTCTCGAAGGCGTCTTCACTCTCCTTATCCTGGGCGCGGCCGGAGCGTTCCGAAGTGCGGGTATGGCGCAGTTCCTCAATGATCTCGCCGACGGTCGTGGCTTTGGACTTGATCGGGAGCGTGCAGGGGGCGCAGCCCAGGCTGCGATAGCGTTCGCCCCGCTCATTCGCAAAATAAAGCGGGATGATCGGGATCTGCTCCCGCTCGATGTACTCCCACACGTTGAGTTCCGTCCAGTGCAGCAGTGGGTGAATCCGGATATGGGTGCCGGGCTCGAAATCGGTCTTGAACTGGTCCCACAGCTCCGGGGGCTGGTCCTCGACGTTCCATTCCATGTTCTTGTCGCGCGGGCTGAAGTAGCGTTCTTTGGCGCGCGTCGGTTCCTCGTCGCGGCGCACCCCGACGATGACCCCCGTGAAGCGGTGCTGTTCCAGCACTTGCTTGAGCCCGTCCTTCTTCAAGGTGCCGCAGCACTCGACACGGGTAGCCTTGCCGTTGGGGTAGGTCACGCCGCTGGCGAGCACCGGCTCGTTCTTGCCCACGATCAGTTGCAGCCCCCACTCCTTCACCAGCCGATCGCGATACTCGATCATCGACGCAATCTTGTAGGTCGTGTCCACATGGACCAGCGGAAAGGGCACATGGCCCAGGAAGGCCTTGCGCGCCAGCCAGAGCATCACCGTCGAGTCTTTGCCGATGCTCCACAGCATCGCCAGGTTCTCGAACTTATTGAAGGCCTCGCGGAGGATATAGACACTTTGGTTCTCTAGTTTCGATAGGTGGTCCATGCGGCTTGGGGGGGCGATCAGATTTGAAAATCGAGTTTCTTGGGCAGAAAAGTGTGAATGCCGCATTCGACCTTATTGAAGCCGATCCAACGGCCGGCGCGCTCTCCCTGGCTGCCGTCCGCCTTTCCGGAACAAGGCTGGCAGCCAATCGAACGATACCCTTGGTCATGCAGCGGATTGTAAGGAATGCCGTGTCGGCGCACCGCTTCCCAGACGCCCTCGCGGGTCCAGTTGGCCATCGGGTTGAGCTTCACGATGTCGCGCCCGGACGCCGCATCGAAAGCGTAGAGTTCGACAATGCCAATCTCGGCGCGGGTGGCGGACTGTTCCCGGCGCAGACCGGTGATCCAGCAATCCAGGTCGCACAGCTTGTCCCGCAAGGGCAGCACCTTGCGCACCGTGCAGCACAGGTCGGGATTATGGCTCCAGAGCGCGGCTCCGTGGATGTCGGCCTGCTCCGCTACCGTCAGATCGGGTCCGAGCGATTCGATGGGAAAGCCAAAGAAATCCTCCAACCGCTGTTTCAGGGCGAGCGTCTCGGGAAAGAGCAGGCCGGTATCCAGCGTGAACACCGGGAAGGGCAAGCCCGCCTGGCGCGCCAGGTGCAGCATGACCAACCCGGCGCCCTGAAAGCTGGTCCCAATCGCCGCGCGCTTTCCGAACTTCGTCCAGGCCCAGCCCAGGATCTCCTCGGTGCGCATCCCGTTGAACCGCTCGTTCAGCTCGCGGACCTCGGCGGGGGACAGTTTTTCGACTGGTGGGTGCAACTTAGCTTCCCCCGGCCGGCGGGAGCACGACCCGTTGGCAGAAATCACCGAATCGCTCGCCGGGGTTCCGCTCGGCCCGGAACCGACCCAGCAGGGGACGGAACTCGTTCATCAGGTCCTCGCCCTTGACGCTGTCCTTGAAGAGCCGGTTGAGGCGGGTGCTCCCCTCATTGCCGCCCAGGTAGATTTGGTATTTATTGGGGGCTTTCCCCACCAGCCCGATCTCCGCCAGGTAGGGGCGGGAACAACCGTTGGGGCATCCAGTCATGCGCACAATGACCTCTTCGTCCTCCAGGCCGAACTCCGCCAGCAGCCGCTCGAATGCGGTCAGCAGGTCGGGCATCACCCGCTCGGATTCCGCCAGCGCCAGCCCGCAGGTCGGCAGTGCCGGGCACGCCATCGAGGCCAGGCGCGTCCGACTGGAGGGGCTCTGCGTCGCGACCCCGTGCGCGGCCAGCAGCGCTTCGATCTCCGCTCGCCACTCCGGGCGAAGGTTGACGAACAACAAATTCTGCGTGGGGGTCAGCCGGACCTCGGGCTGAAAGCGCTCCGTCACCGCCCGAAGCGCCGTCTTGAGCCGATAGCCCTCCACATCGCGCACACGGCCATTCTCGACAAAGAGTCCGAGGAACAGCTTGCCGTCCCGTTGCTGTCCCCACCCCAAGCGGTCTCCTTGCATGGTAAACTGGAACGGTCGGGCCGGCGCCAGGGCAACCCCCGCGCGTTGAGTCAGTTCGCTCCGGAACCAGTCTGCCCCACGCTCCTCGATGATATACTTGAGCCGGGCGTGCTTGCGATTCGTGCGGTCGCCGAAGTCCCGGTGGATGGCTACCGTCGCCCGAACCACCGCTGGGAGATCTTCAGGCCTTACGAACCCGATCACGTCGGCCAGGCGCGGGAAGGTATGCACATTGCCATGCGACATCCCCAAGCCGCCACCCGCGACCACATTGTAGCCGAGCAACTCCTCGCCGGCGGCGATCACGATAAATCCCAAATCCTGCGTGAAAACATCCACGTCGTTCAACGGGGGAATCGCCAACGCAATCTTGAACTTGCGCGGCAGAAAAGTCTTCCCATAGACCGGATCGTCCACCAAGGCCGGCGCTGGTCCCGCCAGGTCCAACTCTTTGCCCTCCAGCCAAATCGCGGGGTAAGCGACGTTCTTGGGGATGAGCCCATCTGAGATCTCCCGGGCTTTGGCCAGCACCATCTCCTCCAAGGGGTTGGTCGCCGGCGTGGGCGACGCCATGACGTTGCGCACCACATCCCCGCACGCCCCGATGGTCGTGACCAGCGTCTCATTCAGCGCCCGGATCGTCGCCCGTAAGTTGCCCTTGAGGATGCCGTGAAACTGCACATCCTGCCGGGTCGTGATCCGCATCGTGTCATTCCCGTAAAGCGTCGAGAGACGGTCACACACCAGGTACTGTGCCGCCGTCAACACGCCGCCGGGCAGTTTCGTCCGCACCATCAACGCGTAGTGCTTGCCCGTCTTCCGTAGGTCCCGATCGTCCTGTTGATATACCCCGTGAAACTTGAGGAATTCGTAGTCGTCGTCCGAAAAGTGATCGGCGGCGGGATCCGTGAGGGTCTCGGAAATGGTGCCGGAAAGGCGAGGGCTTCTCTCCTTCAGTCCTTCATTGCGGGACAACTTTGCCGACGGCTCAGTGGTAATCATAAGTTAATCGATCAAGATATTAGAGATTATCCCTTAGGTTAGGGGGTTTTGTCAAGTGAAACGGCAAATGCCATCGGTTTCGCAGCGGGCCGATCGGAGCGCGGCGACCCAAGCGAGGGAGGAGGGAAGGGGGTGGCCAATCACTCCTTTCCGGCGAGGCGGCGAGTGCGGCTATGGTGTCGGCGATGGCGGCGGGTGGGGCCAAACCTTCGCCAGGCCAGGGAAACGACGAAGATCAACGCCACTAGCGCCAGAGCCCAAGCCATGACGGTGGCGACGAAACCGAGGTCCACAGATTGCGGTTCCATACGACTCTCACCGAACCGGCAGCCGGAACACGCCGTCGACCTTCAACCGGATCCGCAGGACGAAACCCGGACGGGGCTCGCACGCGCGATCCGGCGCCATTTCTTTCAGCAGGCTCATTGAGTTCAGATCGCCCCTCTTTGGGGGCATGAACACAGGGTACCAGTCCATCGGGAAAAGACAAGGCCCAGACCAACGGAAGGCTGGGAAATCCGTTAGCGCGTCGGTCTCGCTTTCCCCGTTGGAAAACCGCCACGTCGGCACTATGCTGGAGGGAATGAGAATCCTGGTCATCGAGGACGACAAGAAGATTGCCTCGTTTGTGGTGAACGGGCTGAAGCAAAGCGGCTACGCGGTGGACCATGCGGCGGACGGCGAGGCTGGGTTGCTGTTGGCCCGCAGTCATGTCCACGATGCCGCCGTGGTGGATCTGATGCTGCCGCGGCTCGACGGCTTGAGCCTGATCCAGCAACTGCGGGCGGAGGGGTGGCGGTCGCCAGTCCTCATCCTGAGCGCGCGGGTGTCCGTGGATGACCGGGTGAAGGGCTTGCAGGTGGGCGGAGACGATTATCTGACGAAACCGTTTGCGTTTTCGGAGCTTTTGGCCCGAGTGCAGGCGCTCATCCGGCGGGCGGCGCAAACCCCGGAGCCGAGCCGGTTGGTGGTTGGGGATCTGACCCTGGACCTCCTGACCCGGGAGGTCCGGCGCAGCGGCCAGGCCATTGATTTGCAGCCGCGCGAGTTCTCCTTGCTGGAATACCTGATGCGGTCGGCCAACCGGCCGGTAACCAAAACGATGATCCTCGAGCACATTTTTGATTACAGTTTCGACCCCCAAACCAACGTGGTGGATGTGCTGGTGCACCGGCTGCGGGCCAAGGTGGACCAGGAAAAGACCATGATTCAAACGATTCGAGGAGTGGGCTATGTCCTCCGGGGTGCTTGAATCGTTGCGCCGGAATTTCGCGGTCCGGCTCAGCTTGTGGTACGCGTTGCTCTTCACCCTGAGCAGCCTGGCCCTGTTTCTGGTGGCCTATTACCTGCTGGCGGCGGCGATCGGGAGCAAAGACCAGGAGGTGATCGAGGCGCGGTGGAAGGAGGCGGCAGCGGTGTACGACGGAGGGGGGCTGAGGGCGTTGGGGCTGTGGGTCGAGCGCCAACCCACGCCCGTGCGCCAGACGTTGTTTGTCCATGTGGTGGACGGGTTCAACCTGGGCACCCTGGTCAGCGCGCCGCCCGATTGGGTGACCTTTAAGAACGTGCCCGGCTTCTCGGGCCTGGTACGGCAGGGGGTGATGCGCATCCCGCAAAACGAGGAGCGTGATTTCACGCTGGCCTACGGGCAGGTGGCCGACGGTTCGCGGCTGGAGGTCGGGCGTATCACGAACAGTCGCGAGGCGATCCTGAACCCGGTTCGCCGCAGTTTCCTGCTGGCGGGAACGGCGATGGTGTTGCTCGGTTTTCTCGCCGGGGCTTTCTTTGCGCATCGGGCGATGCGGCCCGTGCGGCAGATGGTGGCAACGGCGCGCTCGATCATCCAAACCGGCAGCCTCGAAGCCCGGGTCCCCGTACGCGACTCCGACAACGATTTGGACGAATTGGCGCGGTTGTTCAACGGCTTGCTGGACCGGAACGAGGGGCTCATCCGCGCCATGCGCGAATCCCTGGACAACGTGGCGCATGACTTGCGGACCCCGCTGGCCCGCCTGCGGGGCACCGCCGAGGTAGCCCTGGCGCCCGGGGCCGACCCCGCCGCCGCCGGCGAGGCATTGGCGGACTGTGTCGAGGAGTCCGAGCGCCTGCTCAACATGCTGAACACCTTGATGGATATCACCGAGGCCGAGGCGGGCATGATGAAACTGCGGCGTGAGCCCTTCGATCTCTGCCAACTGGCCCGCGAGGTGCTGGAACTCTACGAATACGTTGCCGAGGAAAAGCAGATCACGCTCCGGGCCGATTTGCCGCCCCTGCCGGTAACGGCCCAGGTCGATCCGGTGCGCATGCGCCAGGTATTCGCCAACCTGGTGGACAACGCCATTAAGTACACGCCCGAAGGGGGGAGGGTGACCCTCACGGTGCGGGATGGACCGGACGAGGCGCAGGCCAGTTTTCAGGACACTGGCATGGGCATCCCCCCCGAGGAGCGGGAAAAGATCTGGCTGCGACTCTATCGCGGCGACAAAAGCCGGTCGCAACGGGGTTTGGGGCTGGGGCTTAGCCTGGTCAAAGCGGTGGTGGAGGCGCACCGCGGCAAAGTGGAGCTTTCCACGGAAGTCAACCAGGGTTCGGAATTCCGGGTGCGGGTCCCAAAGATCCTCAAGACTGCTTGAACAAGGATTGCCGGATGCGCGTCTAAGCATGCACTAAGAAACAAACGATGAAACGTTGGGTTTGGGCAGCCGTCTGTGTCGTCCTCGGCCTGGGGATGCTGGTGTGCGGCCTGCTGGTGCCGATGCACCTGCGGGCGGTGGACGCCAGCGTCTTGGAACGGGCGGGAAGGTCCACGCCCGGGCTGGTCGAACGCGGACTCGCCCTGGCGGGGGAGAAAAACGTGGGGGCGGCCCGGATTCTGTTGCAGGCCGCCACCGCCCAGGGGGCGGTCGGGCGTGAGAAGTTGGCTGAGGCGGTACAGGCGTTGGCCGCAGGCTCCCCCGGTGAGGTGCTGGGCAGCGAGGAACCGCTCCTGCAGCGGCTATTTACCGGCACGGCCGCCAAGGGGCCAGAACCCATTACCGAGTTGGTCATCCGCCAGGAAAATCGCGCGCGCGTCATCGAATTCCTGCAAGCCTCCAAGTGGCCCGGCGTCCGGGAGTTGGTTCGCTGTCGCACGGTGACCAACACCGTCTTTTTCCCCCCCTCCACCTCGACCTCCGGACAGGCCTTTGACGCGGCGCTTTCGGTCTGCGGGTTGCTGATGCAGGAGGGCAAACTGGCTTCCGGCTTCAGCAACGTTCTCTGGACGGCGGCGACTCAGGCTACAGGATTGTCGCACCCGCTTGCGACTGCCAACCCCTCCGCCGCCCAGTCGCCGACCCGCCCGCTGGAGGAGATGCTGGTGGATGTGATGTCGCTGGGGCAGCGGTTCAACTGGGGCCAGATGGAGATATTCATGGGGCAGATACCGGATGCCGAAACGCTTCGCCTGCTGGCCGCGCTGACCCGCCGGGCGGATCGCCAATTGCCAGTCTTGTTTTCGGCGGTGGCGGTGTCCGGCCGGCCCGCGGAAGTCGCCGCTTATCTGGCGGAGTTCGGCCAAACCGGCCTGACGGATCTCGATGCGGCCCTGCGAGCGGGTGCGGGAGGCCTCAAGGAAATCCTGGCCCGCAACCAACGGTGGTATCAATCTCCGCTCCGCCAGCGAGTGGCGGGCCATGCGCCGCTGGACACCTTCGCCTGGATCGCGGCCGAGTATTCGTGGCTGACTCCCGGCCTGGCGCTAGCCTTCAAGTGGACGCTTTATTTTGGCTGCGGTTTCCTGCTGGCACTGGGAGGCCATCTCAGTCTGCCGGAGGTTTCCGGCTTGGAACGCCCCCTCCAGGTTCGCGGTTTCCACATTGCCCGCGAGAGCCTGCTCGGCCTCGGGTTCCTGGTGGTCGTCGTGTTGTTCAGTGAGCCGTTCCTCGATCAGGTGGGTCAAAAAGTTGAGTTTCCTTTCCGGTTGCACCTGCCTATAGTGATCGGCGGGGCGGCTCCGGCCGCTCTGGCGAATGTCAAATCATCAATTATGAACTTCAGTCTATTAACCCTGCTCCTGTTCTTCGTCATTCAGGCGCTGATCTATACGGCCTGCCTCCTCAAACTGGCGGAAATCCGTCGTCAAAAGGTCTTGGCCCGCATGAAACTCAAGCTGCTCGATAATGAAGATCACCTATTCGACGCCGGACTGTATGTCGGGTTCGCCGGCACCATTATCTCGCTGATTTTGATCTCCCAAGGAGTCATTAAACAGCCCAGTCTCATGGCGGCCTACTCCTCGACCTCCTTTGGCATCATTTTCGTGGTGATCTTCAAGATCTTCAACCTGCGCCCGCTGCGGCGGCGTTACCTCCTCGAGTCCGAGCCGTCCTCGTCGGTCCCGGCCATGTCGCCGCGCGACCCCGCAACCGCTACGTCGTCATGAATCGCAGTATCCTGATCGTCATTTGCGACTTCCTGCTCTTGAGTCTGCTGGCGTTTTCGACGGTGGACATCAACAAGGTTTCCGACCAGGGCGGTGGGGCGCGTTTGCAGGTAGGGATTGCCACCAACGTACAGCCCGACATCACGAAGGACCTGACCTCGGTCATGCGGTTGGCCTTGGACGAGGAGCGCAAAGGCCAGGCGGAGTTGAAGGGCGAGTTGGTTCGGGTTCGGGATGAGGCCTCTCGCCAGCAGGCCCTGGCCGTTCAGCGCGAGCAGCAGGCCTTGGCCCTGGAACAGAAAGCCCAAACCCTGGCCCAGCGGGCACAGATCCTCGACGAAAAAGCCTTGAATTCCGAGCAAAAGGCCATCGCTTTGCAGCAGGAATTGCAGGCCCGCGACCGGCAGGTGCAGACCCTGGGTCAAAAAAACCAGGCCTACGAACAAAAGGCGCAGGCCCTGGAGCAGAAAGCCCTGGCCCTGGCCCAACAGACCCAGGCGCTGGATGAGAAGGCCCAAGCCTCGGAAAAGAAGGCCCTGGTGTTGCAGCAGGAGTTGCAAGCCCGGGATCGCCAGGTGCAGACCCTCGACCAGAAGGCCCAGGCCGCGGAAGACAAGGCGCTGGCCTTGCAGCAGGAGTTGCAAGCCCGGGATCGCCAGGTCTTGGCGTTGGACGAGAAGACGCGAGCCTCACAGCAAAAGTCCTTGGCCTTGCAGCGGGAGTTGGAGGACCGCGACCGGCAGGTGCAGGCGTTCAAGGAGGAACTGCAAGCCCGGGAGGACCAGGCCCTGAAGCTGGAGCAGGACCGCGCCGCGTTGCAGGCGCAGTTTGGCGCCGCGCAAACCAACATCGCGACGCTGAACCAGCAATTGAAGGAAGGCTCGGTCGAGGGTGTGCTCTCCCGCGAAAAACTGTTGGCTATGGAAGATCAGGTGCGTCACCAGCTTGAGCAGTCGGTGGCTTTGCAGAAGCAGATGGCGGATTTGGCCCGGACCAACCACGTCGTGGCACTGGAAAAGGAGCGTTTGTCCTCGCAATTGCAGTTGGCCGAAGCCGAGAAGCGGTTCGCCACCGGGCAGGTGGCGCACATGCAGGAAGAGGTCAAGGCCGAACGGGAAGAGCGGGCGCGCCTGACCGATAACATCAAGGTCCTGGCCAGCAAGCAAGGCGAGATGGCCCAAGAGATGCGCGAAGGCCGGTCCATGGCACCCAACGCCATCTTCAGCGAATTTGCCACCAACCGCGTGGATACGCAATTCGTCGCCGTGCGGGCCGGTTTGTTCGGGGGTGAAAGCAGCAAGACCCGCGACACCCAAACCGTGCTCGTCACGGACGGCACCAACACGTTTGCCCTCTGCCATGTGCAGGAAACGCCGCTCACCATCTGGCAGCCAGGCATCGATTGGGAGGGCCTTTCCGGCACGCTGAGCCGCAACGCGGTGTCCGTCCCGATTCGCTCGCTCTCGTTTGCCGCCGTGGACCCGCGCCTGGTGGTCATCCCGGTCACCGCGGAGGAGGCCCACCGGCTCGGTTGCCGCGTTTACCCGGTTTGCGCCGACCCTTACAAGTTCCAGGACGCGGTGCTGGTGGGAGCGCGCGAAGGCTATTACGGCCAATGCACCTTCCAGATCGATTTGAGCACGCCGGATTACGTCAAACTGGATCGGAACGTGATCAAGGGACTCTTTGGCAAATTCAACCCGTCGCGAGGGGACTTGGTCTTCAGCAAGGCCGGCGAGTTGCTGGGCGTGATGGCCAACAGCACTTACTGCCTGATGCTCCGCCATTTTGGGATCGAGGCCACCTTCCGTTTCGGGCCGGATGGCCGGGGCCAACGCACCGGTGCCATCCTCGCCGCGCTTTATAGCGAGGTTTCCGATATGCCCACCAAGTTGCAGTAGCCCGATGCTGACAATCGACTACCTGGCCGGCCTCTTGGATCAGCATCGCGCCGCCTCGCGCGCACCCGTCCGGGAGTTCTCCCTCCGCGACCGTCGCTTCCCCTTCAACCAGCAGCCCGCTATCATGGGGGTGGTGAATCTCTCGCCCGATTCCTGGTACCGGGAAAGCGTTTGCCTCACCGCCGAGTGCGCCATCCAACGGGCCCAGGTGCTCCATGCGCAGGGCGCCGACCTCATCGACCTCGGCGCGGAATCTACCTTGGCCCAGGCTGCCCGCGTGGACGAGGCCTCGCAGCAGAGCCTCTTGCTGCCGGTGCTGGGCACCCTCAGGGCAGCCGGCATCCTGGTTTCCATCGAAACCTACCAGCCGGCGGTAACCCGCGCCTGCCTCGAGG
>Ga0316219_1003853_pt1 | contig 11776 bp, 8 predicted proteins | sample TBH18003PmetaG_FD_203635 | JGI IMG/M metagenome (GOLD analysis project Ga0316219, IMG submission 203635) | Freshwater microbial communities from Trout Bog Lake, Wisconsin, USA - TBH18003P | ecosystem: Environmental > Aquatic > Freshwater > Lake > Hypolimnion/Profundal zone | place: USA: Wisconsin... | reverse complement strand
TCATGATCGCGTTCTTCTTCACGATGCCGATCAGCAGCACGATGCCGATGAGCGCGACCATCGAGAAATCGATCCCGCAGATCAGCAGCGCCAGCAGCGCGCCCACGCCCGCCGACGGCAGCGTCGAAAGGATCGTGATGGGGTGGATGTAGCTCTCGTAGAGGATGCCCAGCACGATGTAGACGACGATGATCGCCGCCAAAATCAGGTAGGGCTCGCTCGCGAGGGAGCTGCGGAATTCCGCCGCGCTGCCCGAGAAAGTCGTCTCGACCGTGTCCGGCAACCCGATGTCACGCTTGGCCTTTTCAATCGCCGACACCGCGTGGCTCAGGAAATAGCCCGGCCGCAGGTTGAACGACACGGTGGCTGCGGGGAACTGGCCCTGGTGCGTGATCACGAGCGGCGCGGTGGTCGGCGTCATCTTCGCAAACGCCCCAAGCGGCACGAGCGAGCCCGTGGTGGACTTGACGTAGATCTTGCTGAGCGCCTCAGGGTTCTGCTGGAACTCCGGGCCCACCTCGAGGATGACGCGGTATTGGTTGAGCTGCGTGAAGATCGTCGAGACCTGCCGCTGGCCGAAGGCATCGTAGAGCGTGTTGTCGATGTCCTGCGGCAGGATGTTCAGCCGCGAGGCCTTGTCGCGATCCACCGCGATGTTGATCTGGAAACCGTTGTTCTGCTGGTCGCTCGCCACGTCGGTCAGGGCCGGCTCGCCGCGCAGTCGCTCGATCAGGCGGGGCGTCCACTCCGCCAGCTCGGGCGCGGACGCGTCCTGCAGGATATACTGGTACTGCGTGCGGCTGACCCGGCTGTCGATCTGCAGGTCCTGCACGGCCTGCATGTAGAGCTCGATGCCCGCGACGTCGCGTGTGCTCTCGCGCAGGCGGGCGATGACCTGGTCCGCCGACGAGTGGCGCCGGTCGCGGGACTTCAGGTTGATGGAAAGCCGGCCCGTGTTGAGCGTGGCATTGATCGTGCCGGTGCCCACGAACGAGGTGACACTGGCGACGTCGGGATCCTGCAGCACGATGTCCACCATGTGCCGCTGGCGTTCGGCCATCGCGCGGAACGAGATGTTCTGCGCGGCGTCGGTAACTCCGATGATCAGCCCGGTGTCCTGCTGCGGCAGCAGGCCCTTCGGCAGGAATACATACAGCGCCAGCGTGCCGACGAGCGTGGCGATCGCGACGCCCAGTGTGAGCGGCTGGTGCTTCAGCACCCACTTCAGCCCGCGATCATACCAGGCCAGCATGCCCTTGAAAAATCCCTCGGTCCACTCGAAGAACCGCCCGTGCGGCTCGTCGCCCTCGGCCTTGAGCAGGCGCGCGCACATCATCGGCGTGAGCGTGAGCGACACAACCAGCGAGACCACGATCGCAACGCTCAACGTGATCGCGAACTCCCGGAACAATCGGCCCACCACGCCCGTCATGAAGAGCAGCGGGATGAACACCGCGATGAGCGAAACCGTCAGCGAGACGATGGTGAACCCGATCTGCTTCGCGCCCTTCAGGGCGGCGTCGAACGGCTTCTCCCCCATCTCGATGTAGCGGACGATGTTCTCGATCATCACGATCGCGTCATCCACCACGAAGCCGGTCGCGATCGTCAGCGCCATGAGCGAGAGGTTGTCCAGGCTGAAGCCCGCCAGCTGCATCACGCCGAACGTGCCGATGATCGCCAGCGGCAGCGCCACGCTGGGGATGACGGTCGCCCACAGTTTCCGCAGGAAAAGGAAGATCACCATCACGACCAGCGCGACCGTGAGGAGGAGCGTGAACTGCACGTCGGCGACCGACGCCCGGATCGTGACCGTGCGGTCGGTGAGGACCGTCACGTGCACGCTCGGTGGGATCGCGGTGAGGAGGGACGGCAGCAGCTTCTTTACCCGGTCGACGGTCTGGATGATGTTCGCACCGGGCTGGCGCTGGATGTCGAGGATCACCGCCGGCTTTGTCCCATACCAGCCGGCGAGCTTCGTGTTCTCGACGCTGTCGACGACGCGACCCACGTCGCGCAGGCGGATGGGCCCACCGTTGCGGTAAGCCACGATGATGGAGAGGTAGTCCTCGGCGGAGAACAGCTGGTCATTGGCGTTGATCGCATACGCCTGCCGCGGGCCGTCGAAGCTGCCCTTCGGCGCGTCCACGCTCGCCTGTGTAATGGCGGTGCGGATGTCCTCGAGGCTGAGGCCCTGCGCCGCCGTCGCACCGGGGTTGATCTGCACGCGCACGGCGGGCTTTTGGTTGCCCTCGATGGTGACGAGGCCGACGCCGGTGACCTCGCTCAACTTCTGGGCGAGCAGCGTGTCCGCATAGTCGTTCACCTTGTCGATCGGCACGCTGTCGGAGGTGACGGCGAGCGTGAGGATGGGGGCGTCCGCCGGGTTGACCTTGTTATAAACCGGCGGGCTGGGCAGGCCCGGGGGCAGCACGCCCGTGGCGACGTTGATCGCGGCCTGCACGTCCTGCGCGGCGCTGTCGATGCTGCGCTCGAGGCTGAACTGCAGCGTGATCGTGCTCGCGCCGAAGGAGCTCGTGGAATTCATCGAGCTCAAGCCGCTGATCTGGCCGAACTGCTGTTCAAGCGGTGTGGTGACCGACGACACCATCACGTCGGGCGCGGCGCCGGGCAGCTGCGTCGTCACCTGGATGGTGGGAAAATCCACGTTCGGCAGCGCGGAGATCGGCAGCAGCAGGTAACCCAGCAGGCCGAGCAGCACCACGCCCGCCATGAGCAGCGAGGTCGCGATGGGCCGGCGGATGAATAGCTCCGAGATGTTCATGCGACCGTCAGGTGGAAGCCGGGCGCTTGCGGTGCGGCTTGGCGTCCTTGGCGTCCGGGGCCGCCGGCGCGGCGCCAGCGGGGGGCGCAATGGTCACCTTGCTGCCGGTCTGCAGCTTGTATTGCCCGTCCACGACGACGCTCTCGCCGACCTTGAGACCCAGGTCGATCAACGCCAGCCCCGCCTCGATCTGTGCGACCTGGATCGGACGGACCTCGACGGTCGAGTCGGCTTTGATCACGAACGCGAAGGGACCCGAGGGGCCGCGCTGGACCACGCTGGCGGGCACGACCACGCCGGCTTTCCGCGTCTCCACGAGCAGGCGGATGTTCACAAACTGCCCCGGCCACAGGGCCAGGCTCTCGTTCGCAAAAGTCGCCTTGAGTTTGATCGTGCCGGTGGCCGCGTCGATCTGGTTGTCCACCACGGCGAGCTGGCCTGCGTCCAAGGGCTTGAGACTGTCGCGATCGTAGGCGATGACCGCCAGCTTCTCCCCTGCCGCCGTCAGGCGCTGGATTTCGGGCAAATTCTGCTGCGGGAGAGTGAAAATGACGGAAATCGGCTTCAGCTGGGCGATGACGACCAGGCCGTTGGCGTCGCTGGTGTGAATGACGTTGCCCTCGTCGATCTGCCGCAGGCCGGTGCGGCCGCTGATGGGTGCGGTGATGTGAGTGTAGTCGACCAGCACTTGGGCGGATGCCACGGCCGCCTCGTCGGCGTGCAGCGTCGCGCTCAACTGCGCGACGAGGGTCTTTTGGGTGTCGTAGGCTTGCTGGTCGATCAGCCCGCGTCCGTGGTCGTAGAGGGTCTCGTCGCGCTGCAGGTCTGCCTGAGCGTTTTGCAACTGGGCCGCGTCCGTGGCCTGTTTCGCCTTCGCCTGGCTGAGCGCCGCCTCCTGGATGCGCGGGTCGATCTGCGCGAGCAGGTCGCCGGCTTGGACGTCCTCGCCCTCCCGGAAGGAAATCTTCCGCAAGGTGCCGTCGATCTGGCTGCGCACCGTGACCGTGTTATACGCGAACACCGTGCCGATGCCGTTGAGGTAGATGGGCGTGTCCTGTTTGCGGACCGTGCCGGCGACGACGATGACGGAGGCGCTCCCCTGCCCCCGGCCGGCGCCCGCGGCGGAGCGGTGAGAGAGAAAATAGACGCCGCCGAGCACCAGCACGACAGCCCCGAGGATAATCCAGAGTTTTTTCGTCATAAAATCAGCGGGCTCGGGCGGCCGGCGGCGCGGCCAGGCCGGCCACGAGGCAGGTCACCAAGGGGGCGACCTTGTTCCGCGGGTCGCCAAACGGCTGGTTGCGAAGCAGCCACGGCTGCACAAACGGCGCCCCCGCCAGCAGAATCAGGTCGGCGTCGCCCGCGACATCGCCCGCGCGCAGCTCGCCGCGCTTCTGCGCTGCCTGGACGATCCCGGTAATCATGCGGCGGACCTCCTCCAGGACCTGCTGTCGCAAGGCGGGCATTTCGCGTCTCACCGCCAAGCTCAGTTCGAAGAGCAGTGGCGTCTGCCGGATCTGGCGGCGCGTCGTGTCGATGATGGCCTCAAACAGCGCGGTGAGCTCCGCCACCACGTGCGGGCCGGCTTCGCGAACAGCCTGATGGCACGCTTCGTAGAGATGGGCCAAATCCGCCTGCACCACGACGGCGGCGATCGCCTGCTTGTTTTCGTGGTAGCGGTAAAGGTTGGCCGCCGACATGCCGCAATCCCGGGCGATTTCCTGCATGGACGTCTTCGCATAACCGAAGCGCCGGAACCGGCCTCGGGCCGCGCTCACAATCTCCGCCTGGGTCTTCGTTTCTTCCGCCATGTAAATAGTGAATGTTTGGTTTTCCGTTCACTAACGCAAGCCGGGGCGCCCAGATTACGGCAGATCGGGTCTTTTTTGCGCCCGATGGCCGCAAATCCGCGCCCGGGGACCGTCCGGCAGCCGTCTTTCGCCCTCCGCGGGCATCTCCGGAATTGACGTGGATTTTGCCGTGCCGTTTCCTGATTGGCATGCACGCACCCTCGCCCAGTGATCCCAAAGTCAAATACAAGCGGATCATCCTGAAGCTCAGTGGCGAGGTTCTCCGGGGCGGTTCCTCCGGCGACCCCATCGATGCCGCCACCCTCGAGAAGATCGGCCACCAGGTCCGCGAGATCCACGAGTTGGGCGTCGAGGTCTGTGTCGTCATCGGCGGCGGCAACATCTTCCGCGGTCTCAACGGTGAGAAGCGCGGCGTCGACCGCACCACCGGCGACTACATGGGCATGCTCGCCACCGTCATCAACGGCCTCGCCCTGATGGACTGCCTGGAAAAAATGGGCGTCACCACCCGCGTGCAGAGCGCCATCCCGATGAACCAGATCGCCGAGCCGTTCATCCTCCGCCGTGCGATGCGCCACCTCGAGAAAAACCGCGTCGTCATCTTCGTGGCCGGCACGGGCAACCCGTATTTCTCGACCGACACCACCGCGGCGCTTCGCGCCTCCGAGATGCACGCCGACATCATCATGAAGGCCACCAAGGTCGACGGCATCTACAACAAGGATCCCAAGAAGTACCCCGACGCCGTGAAATACGAGGAGCTGTCGTTCATCGATGCGCTGAAGCAGCGGCTCAACGTGATGGATTCGACCGCATTTTCCCTCTGCCTCGACAACAACGTCCCGATCCTGGTGTTCGACCTCGCCGATCCCCACGCCATCAAGCGCGCCGTCCTCGGCGAAAAAGTCGGCACGCTGGTGAAGAATTGAGCTGGTCGAGGGGTCGAGTAGTCGAAGAGTCGAGCGCCCCCAACCAAAGAATCTTCGCCCTCTCCTCCCAACGTTCCCATTTCCGACTCCTCGACTTTTTCTCGGATTGATCCCAGCTTCTCGACTCCTCGACTTCTCGTCTCCTCGACCCTCCGACCACCCATGTCCCATCCCCTTCTCACCGACCTCCAGACCAGGATGAAAAAGGCCGTGGATTACACGCTGCATGAATTCAGCGCGATCCACACCGGCAAGGCCACGCCGTCCCTCGTCGAGGGCGTCATGGTCGAGGCCTACGGCTCCATGGTGCCGTTGAAGTCCTGCGCCGCCATCAGCACGCCCGATCCGCGTTTGATCCAGATCCAGCCGTGGGACGCCAGCCTCGCCAAGGCGATCGCCAAGGCCATCCAGGAGGCCAACCTTGGCTTCAATCCCATCGTCGACGGCAAGCTCATCCGCATTCCCCTTCCCGAGATGAGCCGCGAGCGCCGGCTCGAGTTCGTCAAGACGTGCAACAAGCTCGCCGAGGACGGCCGCGTGCACATCCGCAATCTTCGCCGCGACACGCTCGAGAGCCTCAAGAAGGCCAAGCTGCCCGAGGACGAGGCGAAGCGCCTCGAGAAGGACATCCAGGCTCTCACCGACAAATCGATCAAGGACATCGGCGAACACCTCGCTCACAAGGAGCAGGAATTGCTGAAGGTCTGAGTGCCGGGGCCGGGGCCGCGACCTGCGGACTACGCAATAATACTACTGTTCCACGGGGGCGGTGCCTGTAATCGTGCCCGCTTCCCCCCGTGAAATCCCCCGGTCATAACCCGGCGCCCCGCCGTGTAGTTGTCAAACTCGGCACTGGCGTCCTGACGTCTGGCATCGGCGAGCTCAACACCGCGCGCATCGCCGCCGTCTGCGCCGATATCGCCGCCCTGCGGGCGCGCGGGACGGAGGTCATCGTCGTTTCGTCCGGCGCGGTCGGCCTGGGCATGGGGCGACTCCGGCTGGAGAAAAAGCCGAAGGAAATCGCCAGGAAGCAGGCGTGCGCCGCCATCGGGCAGTCGCTGCTGATGCAGACGTGGCAAACCGGGTTCACGCCGCACGGCCTCACCGTCGCCCAGGTGCTGCTCACGCACGACGATCTCCGCCTGCGCTCCCGCTACCTCGGCGTCCAGGAGACGCTTCGTCAGCTGATCAGCTATGGCACAATTCCCGTGATCAACGAGAACGACACGGTCAGTGCCGCCGAGATCAAGTTCGGCGACAACGACATGCTCTCGGCGATGGTCGCGAGTCTGACCGGCGCCGAACACCTCATCATTCTTTCCACCGCGCCTGGCCTGATCGATATGAAGGGCACGGGCGAGATCGTCCCCGTCGTCGAGCGCATCACGCCCGAGATCGAGGCGATGGCCGGCGGCACCACCAGCGAAACCGCCACCGGCGGCATGGTCAGCAAGATCGCCGCCGCCAAGCTCGCCACCAAGTCCGGCTGCGGCGTCTTCATCGCCAGCGGCGCCGAACCCGAAATCCTCGCCAAGCTGCTCGGCGGACGCGGCCCCGGCACGTTCTTCGTGCCCAGCGGCCTCCCGCTCGAGGCGCGCAAACGCTGGCTCGCCTACTTCCAGCGCCCTGCCGGCACGCTCACGCTCAACGCCGCCGCCGTGCCGGTCCTGCGCGAGCAGGGCCGCAGCCTCCTCGCCGTCGGCGTGACGGGCCGCGAGGGCGAATTCGCTGTCGGCGACATCGTCAACCTCGCCGGCCCCGACGGCATCGTCTTCGCGCGCGGCCGCACCGCGTTCGGCAGCGACGAAATCCCGGCGCTCGCCGGCCGGAAAGCCGACGCCCTTGCCGCCCTCTACCCCAACCGGAAGCGCCTCGAGGTGATCCACCGCAATGACCTCGTCCTCCTTTGACCTGATGGACTACGTCCTCCGTCCCGCCACGGCCGTCGATCGCGAATGGCTCTGGCAGACGAAGCGCACGTGCCTGCGCCCGTATGTCGAGCAGACGAGGGGCGTGTGGGACGAGGACGCCCAGCGGACGAACTTCGACGACAGTTTTGAGCCGAGCGAGGTGCACATCATCACCGTGGGCGACCGGGACGCAGGCTACATTTCCGCGCGGAATGACCCGTTCGAGATCCGGCTGTTCAACATCATGATCGCGCCGGAATTCCAAAACCACGGCCTGGGCACCGCCGTCCTCCGGCAATTGCAGGAAGTCGCCCACCGCCTCTTCGTGCCCGTCCGCCTGCGCGTCCTGCGCGTGAATCCCGCCCGCCATCTCTACGAGCGGCTCGGCTTCAAGGTCATCGAGGATACCGCCACCCACTGCCGCATGGAGTGGCTGCCGGCGTGACCCCGCCTGCGGCGGGGAGTTGAAAGCTGAGAGTTGAAAGTTGAAAGCCGGTGGATGAGCTAATCGGCTCGCGAGCTTCAACTAGCCGTCACGCCGACCGGAGGACAAATCGCGCAGTTGATGGTTGAGCGCCTAGCCGGATTGCCGGGCTTTCAACTTTCACCTTTCAGCTTTCAACTGCGCGCCGCGGCGCGCTTCACTGCCAGTTGTAGCGCACCTTGTAGGTCACGACCGTCTCGCCGTCGGCCGGGACGTTCACGCGGAATTCGATATTCTGGGCGTCGGTCTTCGTGAAGTCGTGGGACTGCTGCACGATTTCCCAGTTCACCCAGCGGTAAAGCCGCTCGGCCACGCGCACCTCGACGGGCTCGGCCTTGCGGTTCCGCAGCTTGATCTGGAACGTCTCCTCGAGTGAATCGTTGCGATTGCTGAGCACAAAGTCGGTGCGGGTGCGCTCGCCCACGAGGTCAAAGGCGTCACCCGTGTAGATCCGCACCGTCTCGTTTTTCGGCGTGTGGTCGATCGTGTTCTCGCCGGTGAATTCCAGCCGGCCGTCAGCGTCATCGCGCCGGTAGAACCGCGTGCGCCCCTTCGGCAGCGGCTGACCCAGCCCGTTGGCCTCGCTGTTCACGAACTCCCGCATCACCCAGACCTTGGGATTCGACTGCGTGCCGTAATCGCGATTGTTGCGGATGTTTTCCATGTTCCAGCCGCGATACTGCGGCCCGACGGCCACGCCGTTGTAGATGTAGAGCGTCTTGGCCTTCACGCCCGTCGCGCGGATGAACTCCACCTGCTTCGTCTCCCGGTTGCGCAGCGTCGTCGGCCGCGGCAGCGAGTAGAGGTGAAATTCGTCAAAGGCCTTTCCGGTCACCGCGGCTTGGTACATCTCGTCCCGCGCCGCCTTCCGGGCCAGGGCATAGCCGCCGCTGTCCATCTCCTGCGGCTGCAGCTTGCTCACGTCGCCCGCCATCAGCTTGAGCCGGGCGTTGTCAAACTGCCGGCCGCTCTGGTTGTCGATCGTCACCCAGCCGATGATGTCCAAGGTGTCGCCCTTTTCCGGCGCGATGAGGTTGTAGGACGCCTCCCACCGCATGCCGCCGGTGACGTAGCTCAACTCGGCGTCGAAGCGCGCGGGCGCCTCGGCGGCCAGCTGCCACGCCAGCTGGGGTTTGAGAATCGCGTCGTCCGTCAGCGCCGGAAACTGCGGCTCGCCTGGCAGCGAAAAGCGCAGCTTGCCGTCCACCTCGATGATCGGCGTGCCCGCCGCCTGCTGCTCCAGCATCTGCTGCTGGTAGAAATTCTGGCCGTAAAGCTGCGCGCCCGCGAAATTCGGGACGTAGCCGCTCCGGATGACGCGACCCTTCACGAGAATTTCTCGCCCGCTCGCATCGCGCGTGAGGAAGTCCAGCGTCCGGCCCTCGTAAAGCGAGAGCAGCAGCCCCGGCGAGATCGTGTCCGCCCGGTAGTTCTGCTCCAGGATCCGGAAGGCCACCTTGCCGGCGGGATCACGCAAAACCACGGAGTCGGGCTCGAGGTGAATGGTGGCGCCGCTGAAGACGACGGCGTTGACGCCCGCATGCAGGTCCAGCGGCACGTGCTCGCGCACCACGGCAAAATTCTGGTTGTAGATGGTCAGGGACGGCTGGGCGGAAGCGGTCAACGCCACGGCGGTAGCTAGCAGGGACACGAAGGAGGTTTTCATGGGAGGACGAAGGAAGTTTCACCTGCTAGACGCCGCGGGCGGGCCTTTCTTAGCCGAACGCCCCAAAAAAATTACGGCCCATGAATTCTTCTTTGCGTCTTGGCGGCTTTGCGTGAGCGTCCTCCGACGCATGGAAGTTTCCCTCGACGCCCCGCGACCGCCCGACGGCATTCCGCCGATCGATTTTCGCGCGCAGCTCAACGACGAGCAATACGCCGCCGTCACCGCTCCGCCCGGGCCGCTCCTCGTCCTTGCCGGCGCCGGCTCCGGCAAGACCCGCACGCTCACCTACCGCGTCGCCTACCTGCTGTCCCAGGGCGTGAAGCCCGGCGAGATCCTGCTGCTTACGTTCACCAACAAGGCCGCGAAGGAAATGCTCCACCGCGTCCAGGACCTCACTGGCATCGAGCCCGCGCGCTTCTGGGGCGGCACCTTCCACTCGCTCGGCCACCGCGCGCTCCGCATCTACGGCGAGGCCGTCAACCTGCCGCGCAACTTCACGATCCTCGATGCCGACGAGTCCGAGTCGCTCCTCAAGCAGGCCGTCGAGGGCAAGGACAAGGCGTTCTTCAAGGACAAGACCCACCCGCGGCCCGGCCCGCTCTTCAACGTCCTCTCGCTCGCGCGCAACACCCAGCTCTCACTCGCCGACACCGTCACCAGGAACTTCCCACAATACGCTGACATCAGCGACCGCTTCCCCGCGTTCGCCGCGGCCTACCTCGCCAAGAAGCGCGCACAGAACGTCGTCGACTACGACGATCTCCTCGAGCTCTGGCTCGACCTCCTGACCAAGGCCCCCGAGGTCGCGGAGTATTTCGCCCACCGGTTCCGCCACGTGCTGGTCGACGAGTACCAGGACACCAACACCATCCAGGCGCAGCTCGTGGACCGGCTCGCCGCGCACCACTGCGTCATGGCCGTGGGCGACGACGCGCAGTGCATCTACTCGTGGCGCGGCGCGGACTTTGAGAACATCATGACGTTCCCCAACCGCCACCCTGGGACCGTCATCCACCGCATCGAGACGAACTACCGCTCGACGCCCGAAATCCTCAACCTCGCCAACGGCGTGCTGCTCGCCCAGCCCAAGGGCCGGCACTTCGACAAGGAGCTCCGCGCCGCCCGCAAGCACGGGCAGAAGCCGTTCCTCGTCCAGACCATGGACGACACCGAGCAGGCCGAGTTCATCCTCAAGCGCATCCGCGCGCTGGTCGAGGACGAGGGTGTCGCGATGAACGAGATCGCGATCCTCTACCGCTCGCACTTCCTCGCGCTCGAAATCCAGCTCGCGCTCTCCCGCGCCGGCGTCCCCTACCACATCACCAGCGGCGTGAAATTCTTCGAGCGCCAGCACATCCGCGACGCCGTCGCGCTGCTGCGCTTCGTCTACAACCCCGCCGATGCCCAGGCCTGGCAGCGCGTCGTCGTGCTGCTGCCCAAGATCGGCGAGAAGGGCGCGCAGAAGATCTACGCCGCCGCGCACGACCACGCGCGGCTGCTGCAGAAGGACTTCCTCGACGTGCTCCCCAGCGACGACGTGAAGAGCAAAGTGGCGAAGGACGCGCGCGATGACTGGCAGAATTTCTGCGACTCGCTGAAGCAGGTCTCCGAGGTGATGCGCACCGGCAAGCCCACCGACGCCGTCGAGACCGCCATCGAAGGCTGGTATGGCGACTATCTCAAGGGCGCCTACGCCGACTACGTGGACCGGTTTGACGAATTGAAGGCGCTGGTCGGCTTCGCCAGCCGGTTCGAGGAGATGCAGGATTTCCTCGCGCAGATCATGCTGCTCAACTCCGAGACCAGCGACCGCCAGGTGGATCCCGACGCCGAGGCGATCAAGCTCACCACCGTGCACCAGGCGAAGGGGCTCGAATACGACGTGGTCTTCCTGATCGGCCTCGCCGACGGCCAGTTCCCCGGCCGCCGCTCGATCGAGGCGGGCGACGTCGAGGAGGAGCGCCGGCTGTTCTACGTGGCGGTCACACGGGCCCGTAACGAACTCTACCTCAGCTTCCCCAAAGTTGCCTCGCGCGCCGGCCCCGGCGGCATGATGCTCACGCCCAGCCGTTTCATTCTCGAGCTCCCGACCGACCTCTACGAACCGCTGAAGATCAAACGCAGCTACGCCTGGTGAAAGCCCTTCGTTTACCGCTTCTCTCCGTTTTTCTAGCCCTCGCCTTCGTCC
>Ga0316219_1003829_pt1 | contig 11828 bp, 8 predicted proteins | sample TBH18003PmetaG_FD_203635 | JGI IMG/M metagenome (GOLD analysis project Ga0316219, IMG submission 203635) | Freshwater microbial communities from Trout Bog Lake, Wisconsin, USA - TBH18003P | ecosystem: Environmental > Aquatic > Freshwater > Lake > Hypolimnion/Profundal zone | place: USA: Wisconsin... | reverse complement strand
TCTCCAGCGACGGAACCAGCGGCAATCCGCCAGTGAGCAGCGTTGAGAGTGTGCGCGCAAACAGCGCCACTTGGTACTTGACCCAAATTTTGCCAAATACGGGCATCGCTATGCGGAAAGCGTCAATGTGGTCGCGTCCGTGTTCGGTACTGGAGTAGCGGTAACCGCCGGCGATAAACGCCACTATGCCGAGCAGTATCCAGAGAATGTTGTGTTGCAGGCTTTTGCCAAAACTTAAAAGCCACATGGTCATGGTGGGGAGTTTGTTGCCCATCTGGTCATACAGCACTGCGAATTGGGGCACCACCACCGTGAACATGAAGGTCATTAGGCCGAAGACCAGCGTGAGGAGAACACCGGGGTAGATGAGCGAGCCAATGAGCTTTTTGCGCAGGGTGAGCGAAACTTTCTGGAAGCTCACGTAGCGTTCCAGCACCTCTTGCAGGTTGCCGGAGCGTTCACCCGCCAGCAGGGTGGTGGTGTACATGATGGGAAAGCCGCTCTGCGCCTCAAAAGCCGATGAGAGAGCCTCGCCCGTCTTGACGCGGTTTGAAACATCGTCCAATTGGGCGGCAAAGGTGGCGTTCTTCTGGATTTTCCCCAGCATCTGGAGGGAGCCGAGGATGGGCAATCCCGCCTTGATAAGGGTGAGAAACTGCTGGTTGAAGATCAGGAAGGGTTCGAGCTTGACCTTGCGCTTTGACAGGCCGCCAAAGCCGCTCCGTGCACGGACCGAGAAGACGTGGTAACCGGCATGCGCAAAGCGTGAGCGCAGTTCGTCGGCAGAAGCCGCCGTATGCACCTGCTCCTGCACGCGTCCACGTTCATCGGCCAACTTGATGACGAACTCTGCCATAGCTCCGATTGCCGGATTCGCATACCCCGCGCTGCCGGCCTTCCTCTAGAAGTTACACATGCTCAAGGGTATCAGTCTCAACAGCCAGATAGACGAAGGCAGGCCCTCAAGCGTTCATTGCTGGCTCACCGGTTGCCGTCAGGGAGCGCCGGGGCGGTTTCAGGCTGCGGAAACCGCCCTGTTTCCCGTATTCTGGGTGCGTTCCATGTTGCAGCATGGCGATAAGGGGATACGGATTGAGGCTGAAGATGGATTGGGCGTTCCGAAGCAGGAAGAGCGGACAAATCCGCACAATGGCGCTGGCGTCTCGGCTAAATAGTACGTTGCGGAGGCACGGACGGCTGGCGGGGGATCTGCTTGCCCTTGCCGTTGTGGGTTCGATCCTGTTTGCCGGGTTCCATACCAGCCGGACGGCCGCCGCCGCCGTGGTGGTGGTCCCCTATCCGCATGAGGTTGCCCAGGTCAGTTTTGCCGTGGCTGGGGACGTGATTCCGCACGAGCCGGTGCGGGCTGCCGCCGCAGCGGCAGGCGAGGGCGCAGAGGGCTGGACAGCGCTCTTCAGCAGCGTGAGCGATGTATTTCACGGTGTGGACTTTGGCTTTGTCAATCTGGAGACGCCGGTGGCCCCGGCTCACTCCAAGGGATCAAAGCCATTTATGTTCGACGCGCCGGAGGCGCTGCTGGACGCGCTCAAAGCGAGCGGCATCAAGATCGTTTCATTTGCCAACAACCACGTCATGGATCAGGGCTGGGCGGGCTTTGCCGAGACCCGCGACCACCTGCGCGAAGAGGGGCTTCTGTTTGCCGGTTCCGGGGACACTGCCCAACTGGGCTGGCAGCCGGTGATCACTGAGGCCAACGGAATCAAAGTGGGCTGGCTGGGCATGACGCGCTGGCTCAACGGCAACCACAACCCGGACAAGGACGAACAGCCGCATGTGAATTTTTTCCCGTATCCGGGCGAATCTGGCGGCGCGGCGGGATTGGACGAGGCCGGTGTGCTTGAGGCGGTAAAGCAGGCGCGGACCAAGTGCGACCTGCTGGTGGTCTCAATTCACTGGGGCGTGGAGTATGCGCCCGCGCCCAGGCCCGAGGATGTGGATACAGCGCACAAGATTCTGGAAGCCGGGGCAACTGTAATTGTCGGCCACCACCCGCACGTGTTGCAGCCGGTGGAAACATACCGGACCCACGAAGGGCCGGACGGTCGAGATGGCCGTAATACGGTCATCTTCTACTCGCTGGGCAACTTTCTTTCGAACCAGTCGCGCACCTATGTGGATGGACTGATGCCGGACAAGGACGGCGACCCGCGCGACTCCATGATCGGGCTGTTTTCGGCTGTCCGCAAGGATTATGGGCCAGGCGGCGTGCGAGTCGAACTTAGCCACGTTGGGCTCTTGCCCGTTTGGGGCGAGAACAACCGCAACGAACTGGCCAGCGGACGCACCAAGACGACCGTGATTCACCCTCTGCTGATAGATCGGGAGATGCCGCGGTTGCAGGCACGGCTGGATGAGTTGAGCAAGATGGCCGAACAGGGCAAGCTCAGTACGCCTCCAGCGGCCCTGACTGCCGAGCAGCAGAAGGAGTTCATTGACCTGACCAGCCGGCTCAAGCTTCTGGACGACCGCCGCAGGCTGCTGCTTGGCCGGACCGGCGATGAATATGTGACCGATCCGCCGAAGCTGGTGGCCAAGCCTTAGCAGTTGCAGAGAGAGTTATCTGCTCTTGCGGAAAAATCCCACGAAGCGGCTCCATCGTGAAGCGGGCGGCGCTGGTTCCGGCACAGGCGCGGCTTGTCGTGCCTTCCCGGCCTCAAACTCTTCGCGGTCGTCGTGCAGAATCTGCCACAGGGCTGGGCCGCTGTCTTCCCAATCGGAGTGGCCGCAGGCTGAACACTGGTACTCGCGGATATCGCGCCCGGAGGAGGTGTCCTTCTCCGTCATGCGCATGGGTTCACCGCAACGGGCGCAGATCATAGGCTTCTCTGAGCCCAAGTCTGACCCCGTTTGCCATAGCCGTCAATATCCGCTTGCCACCAGCCAGGCCTCGGTGAGTTCCAAGTCCGGCTTCTTCGCGGCCAGCAACTGCGCATGAGCCAGCTTCACCAGCACATCGGCCTCGACATTGACCGGCGCGCCCAGAGCGAGCGTATGCAGATTTGTCCGCCAATAGGTGAGCGGCAGGATGGCGATGGTGATCTGCTCGCCGTCAAAGTCGGCGATGGTGAGGCTGATGCCTTCGACGGCAACGGAGCCCTTGTGGACCATCCATGGACGGACGTTCTCTGGAACGCGAACCTTGAGGGTCCAGTCCGTGGTCTCCTTGTTGAACTGCGGGCTGGTGATCGGAATTACCGGTTCGAGTCCGGTGAGAGAGCCGCAGCCATCGACGTGGCCCTGCACGATGTGGCCGCCCAGCGGGCTGCCGGCGGCGGTAGGCAGTTCCAGGTTGACCTTGGAGCCTGAAGCCAGCGCACCCAGCGAGGTTTTGTCGAGGGTTTCCTGGGCCAGGTCGGCGTGGAAGAGAGTCGGATCAACGTCGAGCGCAGTGAGGCAGACGCCGGAGACGCCGAGCGAGTCGCCCTCGCGGAGACGGCCAGCGAGGCCGGACGCTTCGACGGTGAGACGGCGGACTCCGCCTGTGTCTTTGAGGCTGACGATGGTTCCGGTCTGCTCGATGATGCCTGTGAACATAGTGTCTATTTTAGAGTGAGAGCGGGAATGGTGTCGCAGGAGCACCTCAACAGCGTTTTTGAGGCCGAAATATGGCAAAAAGGGGCCGATTTGCGACGAAAATGTATAGTGAGGTGTTACTGATTGGTTAATGGGTCTCTTGGATAAATTGCTGAACTGAAGCAGGTTAGAAAATCATCGGTTCCGAAAAACCGGGTTTTCCACAGGGTAGGGTGGGGGAGTGCGTGGCTGACAGGCCGATCTGACGGAGGTTTGACATACATCAATTATGCGCGGATGGATGGAAATGATCTGCAATGGAGTTGCAGAGGGTTGCGGGGGTTGGGCGGAGCGAGTTATTGCGCCGCGACTTTTGGCTGAGGTTGGCGGAGGGCGGGTCCGGGGCCAAACGAAAGGCCCGCGGCTAAAGCCGCCTATCTTTCAATACTGCGTTCAGAGGCCTGAAGGCCTCTGCTCCCTCCGTTAAAGACCAGTGGATACCTGTGGCGTTGAGAGGCCTGAAGGCCTCTGCTCCCTCCGTTAAAGACCAGTGGATACCTGTGGCCTTCAGAGGCTTGAAGGCCTCTGCTCCATCCGTTAAAGACCAGTGGATACCTGTGGCCTTCGTCTGCGGTTCAGGATGACAGCTTATTTTGGGTGCGGGCTTTTGATTGGGGACGATGGCAGGGGCTGAAGAACTTATCCGTAAATTGCGTATCCAGGTAGCGCTGGTCTCCAGGCCGGCGCTACTTATTTGCGGATGAGCTTTCCGCACGAAGAGGCGCGGGGCTAATTTGGACTGCGCGTGCGGCGCGGGTTGGCGGGTTTTCCCTTCATTTTTCAAGAACCGAAGTTCCGGCCTCCCTTATCCACAAAAACCCGGTTTCCCTCCGTTGACCCTGCCCTTCAGGCTCCTTAGAGTCTGTAATCGGGGAGGAATATTTCCCGGGCAACGAAGCATTGAAATGGCCGCCGCGGGCCAGAGAGTCAACGTACACGCGCAGCCTTAACTGTTTGGAGTAAACATGCTGAAACTAAAGAAGATCCACATTCTCGGCTTCAAGAGCTTCTGTGACCGCACGGAACTGACCGTGCCGGGGACAGGCATTGCCGTGGTGGTGGGGCCGAACGGATGCGGCAAGTCAAACATCCTGGACGGGGTCAGCTGGGTACTGGGCGAGCAGAGCGCTAAAACCTTGCGCGGCACAAACATGCAGGACGTTATCTTTGCCGGAACCCGGGACCGCAAGGCGCTGGGAATGGCGGAGGTGACGCTGACGATGGTTGATCCCGAGTCCTTCGAGGGGCCGGTGCCGGTGGAGCCAGAGGTAGTGGTGGAGCACGAGGGGCCCGTCGACTGGGATGAGAATGAGGTTCGCCGCCAGCATGCGGCCGAAGCGGAAGAGATTATTGCCGCCGAGCAGCCGGGACAGGTGCTGGATGAAGACGCGGCCGATGAGTCGCGCACAGTGGGCGAAGGCCCGCAGGCCGTGGTGCTGAAGATTCGCCGGCGGCGTTTCCAGCGCACTCCGCAAAAGGGCGAGATTGTGATTACACGCCGCCTTTTCCGTACCGGCGAGAGCGAGTACCTGCTGAACGGGAAGCTGTGCAGGTTGCGCGATATTCAGGACATTTTCATGGGCACGGGCCTGGGCCCGGAGAGCTACGCCATCATTGGCCAGGAGCGCATTGGGCAACTGCTGAGCTCAAAGCCGCACGACCGCCGCGCGATTATTGAGGAAGCCGCCGGAATTACGCGCTTCAAGAACAAGAAGCGGCTGGCGGAGTTGCGCCTTGAGAGCGCCAAGCAGAACCTGGCCCGCGTGGATGACATTTTTGAAGAAGTGACGCGGCAGATGAACTCGCTGAAGCGGCAGGCCGCCAAGGCGGAACGCTTTGCGGCAGTGCGCGACGAGCTGCGCGGGCGGCTGCGGGTTGTGCTGGCCAGCCGCATGGCGATGATGGATGCAGACCAGGCGCGACTGGACGCCGAGATTGCTTCACTGACCGAGCGGATCAACACGTCAGCGGTGGAGATTGGCGAGCTTGAAGCCAGCCAGCACGCGGCGACGGAGCGCGGCTACTCCCTTGACCGCGAGGGCCACGAGGCGCAGAACTGCGCCAATGAAGCCGCCGTTGAGCTGGAACGCGCCACGGCCCGGGAACGGAGCAACACGGAGCGGGTGGGCGAGCTGGAGACGCGCATTGCCGCCGCCGGGGTGGAGCTGGCGCAGACACGCGTCCAACTGGCCGGCATTGCGGAAGAGCGCAAGCAGCAGCGCAGTTTTCTTGATACGGCCGCTGAAGAGGCGAAGGAGTTCCGCCAGAAGGTGGAGGCTCGGCAGCAGGAGGCGCGGACGGCCGCTGAAGAGGTTTTCAGCTCAGAGCGGCAACTGGAGTCTGGCCGCCGCCACGCGATGCACCTGCTGACGCTGGCCGGCAACGCACGCAACCACACGGCACAGGGCGAAGAGAGCCTGGCCGCGCTGGAGCGCGAAGCCGAGCGGCTCCACTCTGAGATGGGGCAGGCCCGCAACGAGCAGGAGAACCTGGGCGTGGAGAGCGGGCAGGCGCGGCTGCGATTCGAAGGCGCCGCCGCTGAACTGAAGCGGCTTGAGGCTGAGATTGCCGAGCTGCGCGAGACGCTGCAGGCTAAACGCGCGGAAGAGATAGGGCAGCGCACACGCGCGAACCAGTTGCGCAGCGAACAGGCGACGGTGGCCGGCCGCCGCGATTCGCTGCAGTCGCTTATCCGCAACCACAGCTACTCAACCGACAGCGTGCGCAAGCTGCTGAAGCCGGGCGCGCTGGGCCAGGGCATGGCCCCGGTGGGCACGCTGGCGGATTTTCTTGAAGTGAGCGGTGCACATGAAGGCGTGGTGGACGAGTTTCTGCGCGAAGAGCTGAATTACGTCGTGGTGGAGAACTGGGGCGCAGCCGAAGAAGGGGTACGCCTGCTGAAGACGGGAGATGGGCGGGCTACGTTCCTTGTCCACTCTGACACGCAGGGCATTTTGTTCGACGAGAATGCGGGGGCGATCAACGAGCCGGGACTGACACCCCTGCGCGATGCGATCAAGGTGCTGAATGACCTGGGGCGGTCCCTTGAGGCGATTCTGCCTAAGCTTCGTCATTGCTATCTGGTTGAGAACTCCGCCGCCGCGCAGAGCCTGGCATCGCGTTATTTGTACGCCTACTTTCTGACCCCCGAGGGTGAATGCTTCCACAACGCGACGGTCACGGGCGGCAAGCCGGCGAGCGAAGGCCCACTGGCGCTGAAGCGCGAGTTGCGGGAGGCCGAGGCCCGGCTGGCACGGCTGGAAACCGGCCTGGCCCAGGCGGAGGAGGATGCAGCCGCGCTGACGAGGGCGATGGAAGAACTGACGGCGCAACTGGAGACACGAAGCTCCGAGCGCCGCAAGGCAGAGACGGACACCGCCAACCTGGGCGCATCGCTGAAGCAGATGGAAGGCGAGGCGCAGCGGGTTGAGCGCCGGCTGCAGGATTGGGTTCTGCAAGCCGCGCGCAACAAGGAAGCATGCGAGATCAAGCGCCAGTCGATTGAACAGAAGCGCGAAGAAACCCTGCGCCTTGAGGCAGAACACGCACAGGCTGAAGCGGGTCTGGACGAGTCGCAGGCTCAGCTTGGGCTGCTGCGCCAGAAGCGCGAAGGCCTGCAGCAGGAGGCCGCGCAGGTAACGGCAGAGCTGGCCGGGCTGGAAGAGCGCCGCCGTGGAGCTGAAGCGGCCTTCCAGCGCATTGACCGGGTGCATGCCGACCTGGAGCGCCGCGTGCTTTCAATCGAGCAGCAGAGCACGGCAGCCGCCGCTGAGCGCGAACAGCGCATTGCGGAGAGCGCAACGCTGGTGGGCAAACAAAAAGAGCTGGCCGACGCGCGCGCCGAGTCACTGGCGCTTACGCAGACGATTGCTGCCCAGTCGCAGGCGTTACGCCAGGAACTGGCGACGATGGAAGCGCAACTGAAGACCGGGCGAGTTTCTCTGGATCAACTGCGCGAAGACCGCGCCACCCGCTCGAGCGAGCTGGCCAAGCTGCGCTCCGACCTGGAATACCAGGAGGCAAGCTGCCTTGCCGAGGTGAATGTCGAGGCGCAGGTTTTGCGTGAGGACACGGAGATTGCCCGGCTGGTGGGCGAAGAGCTGGCCACGGAAGAGGAGACCTGCAGAACACTGCGTCAGAGGATTGAGCAGATGGGCCCGGTGAACATGATGGCCCTGGACGAGTACAAGGAGACGGCGGAACGCCACGGCTTCCTGGAGACGCAGCGCAAGGATCTGATGGAATCCATCGAAAACACTCAAGAGACGATCAAGGAGATCGATCAGATATCCCGCACGAAGTTTGACGAGGCCTTTGCCCGGATCAATGAGAACTTTGGCCAGGTATTCACGCGGCTGTTCCACGGCGGGCAGGCCTTCCTGCGACTGACCGACACGGAAAACCAGGCTGAAAGCGGTTTGGAGATTGTGGCCTCGCCCCCGGGCAAGAAGCTGCAGAATGTGCTTTTGCTTTCAGGCGGAGAGAAGGCTCTGACGGCTTTGGCGCTGCTTGTGGGCATCTTCGAGTTCCAGCCCAGCCCGTTCTGCGTACTGGACGAAGTGGACGCGGCGCTGGATGAAACAAACGTGGGCCGCCTCGCCGATCTGCTGGACTCGCTGAGCAAGGAGACACAGTTCCTGCTGGTAACGCACTCGAAGCGCATGATGCAGTCTGCCGACATGATCTACGGCGTGACCATGCAGGAGCCTGGAGTTTCAAAGGTAGTGAGTTTGCGCCTGGGAGCCCACGAGTTGCAGCGCGCCACGGCATAGGCTGGAGAGCGATTCCAGAATTGCTGTGCCCGGGGTGAATTGAACGGGATTATTTGTCGCGCCGTCCGCATTGCACCGGACGGCGCGTTTTCATTTAGGGCGTCCTAAGACAGCACGGCGCTGGGCAGGACAAATTGGATGTGAGATGGGCGATTTTGGGCGAGAAAAGCGCCCCCGAAGGAGAACGTCTCTTCGGAGGCGCTTGTTTGTAACAAGATAAAGACGGGTACCAGTAGCCGACGCTGGAGGTCGGTAGCATGCGGCTACTGGTGATCCCTGCACTAACGAAGCTAGCCGCGGCTTCCCCTTTCCACTGCTGCCTCGTGTCGCCCGGCTCTAAGAGAGACTTCTTACGGACTCTCTGAACCATGTTGACAACCGAAGTGTCTCCGATGTGGACATGCCGTTCCGTGACGGCCATCACAGGGCTGCGTAAAATGGAGAATTCCGTCCCCAAAGGTGAAACTGCCCTACTCTTCCCTCTCTTGTCAATTCAATTTGAGACACTTTCCCGATCAATTTGCTTTTTAGAGATGCCAGCACCCAGGGCAGATTGACAAACCTCGCCTCTCGCTCGAAAATCGGAGATTCAGTTCCCACCGAGGTAATCAAACATAGTGACTGCGCTGCTTAAAACAAACCTGGGTACAACTGCCTTGATAGGCCGGGGCAAAGTGCGTGATCTTTACGCGGTAGACGATGCCTTGCTGCTGGTCGCGACCGACCGCATCTCAGCCTTTGACCATGTTCTTGGAACCGGGATTCCGGGCAAAGGGAAGATTCTTACGCAGATTTCGCTGTTCTGGTTCGATCTGTTCAAAGAGATTGTTCCCAATCACCTGATCACGGCCGAGGTGAGCGAGTTTCCCGCCGCGCTGCAGCCTTATGCCGACCAGTTGGAAGGCCGCTCAATGCTGGTGAAGCGCGCGGCGATGTTCCCGGTGGAATGCGTAGCGCGCGGCTACCTTGCCGGTTCAGGCTGGAAGGAATACCAGGCGAGCAAGACCGTGTGCGGCATTCCCTTGCCGGACGGCCTGCTGGACGGCTCGCGGCTGCCGGAGCCTGTGTTTACGCCCGCCACCAAGAGCCAGGACGGCGAGCATGACGAGAACATCTCCTTTGCAGCGACGGAGGCGATTATTGGCGCCGAGGACGCGGCGGAGCTGCGGCGGCTGACGCTGGCTATCTATGCACGCGCAGCGGCCCACGCCGAGGCTCAGGGTCTGATTCTGGCAGACACCAAATTTGAATTCGGCAGATTCGGCGGAGAGATTATTCTTGCCGATGAAGTGCTGACACCAGATTCGTCCCGCTTTTGGGAAGGCGCGTCGTGGAAGCCGGGTGGCGCACAACCCTCCTTTGACAAGCAGTTTGTGCGGGACTACCTGGAGACAATCCATTGGAACAAGCAGGCGCCTGCCCCGAGCCTTCCGGACGAAGTTGCGGAACGCACGGTGGCAAAGTATCTTGAAGCCTTCCGCCGCTTGACCGGGCGGGACCTGAGTTTGTAGTCCGAAAGCTGAGTGGACCATGGCGTGGGTAGACTGGGCGATCCTGATCGTGTTGTCGGTGTCGATCCTGGGAGGGCTCGCGCAGGGTTTCTTTCGTTCAGCCTGCTCACTGGGCGGATTGATTCTGGGGCTGCTGCTGGCTGCGTGGAACTATAGCCATGTGGCGTTGATGTTTCTGCCCATGGTGCGCATTGAGCCGATCGGCAACACACTGGCGTTCCTGCTGATCGTGATTGTGGTGACGGCGGTGGCCAATCTTGCGGGCACGCTGATTTCAAAGACCGTACACAAGATGGGTCTGGGCTGCCTGGACAGGCTGGCGGGCGCAGCCTTTGGATTTCTGCAGGGGGCATTGCTGATCACCCTCTGCATTCTGGTGATTGTGGCCTTCTTTCCGAAGACACATCTGCTTTCAGATGCGCGTTTGCCGCCCTTCTTTTTTGGCGCTTGCCACCTGAGCACGCACATGAGCCCGGCCGAGCTGGCCGAGCGGGTGCGAGACGGACTTTCAACGTTGGAGCGGGAGTCTCCGCAGTGGATGCACCCCGACAACGGTGGATTATGATGCTAAGCTGGGCAGAAATGCACAAAACAGATTAAGCTGATTTAGCTGGTTCTGCTGGTAGAGGTGGACGTGAGACGAGAATTGGATAGCCTGGTAACGCAAATGCATTCCAGCGGAATTCGCTATGAGGACGCGGTCCGTGATTTCAAGCGGCAGTATCTGCGCGAGGTTCTGGTGGCACACCGGGGCAACCAGTGCAAGGCGGCCGAAGAGCTGGGAATGCACCGGAACACCCTGAGCCGCACCATGGCAGAGCTGGGATTGGATTTGGCAGAAGTGCGCGCCGGGCTCAAGCGTCCACCCCGCAGTGAGCGTCCTGTATTCAGCGCCTTCCGCCCAGGGTATCGTCAGGGGTGACGGCGCCGCCCAACAACATGCCCACATTTCCGTCAAGCCAGAAAGCACGCGTCGATATCCAGCCGGGATTTGCCTGGGACGCGCAGGACGCCTACCTCTTCGATATCGACGGCACGCTGTTGCGCAGCCGCGATCGTGTACACTTCAACTCCTTTGCCAGCAGCGTGCAGCGTGTAACGGGATTTGAGGTTGCACTTACCGGCATCGCGCTGCATGGCAGCACCGATACGGCCATTCTGCGCGAGGCCTGCCAGATGGCAGGAATCCCCGCTGAAGTTCTTGAGCCCCAGGTACAGGCTATCCTTGACGCGATGTGCCTCAACGTGGCCGAGAATCGCCACCAGATGGACTTGGTGCGCATGCCGGGGGTAGAGGCGGTTCTTGGGCACCTGGCGCGCTGTGGAGCCCTTCTAGGCGTGGGAACAGGCAACCTGGAGATGATTGGCTGGATCAAGATTGAGGAGGCCGGCTTGCGCGAGTGGTTTCGCTTTGGCGGCTTCAGCGACCGCTTTCCTATCCGCAGCGAACTGATTGGACACGGGGCACGCAAGGCCAGAGAGCTGGCTGGAGCCACCGCGAAGGTGTGCGTCGTGGGCGATACTCCGCGCGACATTGAAGCGGCCCGCGCCAATTCCCTGCCCGTCATCGCGGTTGCCACGGGCAACTTCGACTTTGATGAGCTGCTCAAGTTCAAGCCGGAGGCCTGCGCCTCGACGCTGGCCGATCTGCTTGCGTTTACGCAGGCCACACAGTGATGGCGCAAACCAGCATGGGGTTGCGCGGCCGCAGCAGTTCCCCGCTTTCTATCTTTACCGCCGCCTTGCTGCTGGCGACATTTCCGGGGACATTCGCGGCACAGTCAGTCAATGCCGGAGCCAGTGCTGCGCCGGCTGCAACTTCAGCGAACCATGGCAAGGAGCCCTCCGGCAGTGAACGGCGGCGAGCGGCCAAACTCTACCTGGCGTCAAGCAAGCTGTTTGCGGAAGAGCGCTTTGATGAGGCGATGAGCGGATATGAGAAGGCAGCCGC
>Ga0316219_1003826_pt1 | contig 11829 bp, 9 predicted proteins | sample TBH18003PmetaG_FD_203635 | JGI IMG/M metagenome (GOLD analysis project Ga0316219, IMG submission 203635) | Freshwater microbial communities from Trout Bog Lake, Wisconsin, USA - TBH18003P | ecosystem: Environmental > Aquatic > Freshwater > Lake > Hypolimnion/Profundal zone | place: USA: Wisconsin... | reverse complement strand
GCCCATGGAAACTTTATTGAGTGGAAAACAGATTTGGCTAACTAAGAATTTGAACCAAATCTAATCTGACAGACACCCTATAAAAATCGGTAACTGTCAGATTAGGTCTGAACTAGTACATATAAGGCATATCTAATTAGACGTAAGCTACTTTGCTGGTTTATTATTACGCTTAATAAGAGATATATTGTCGGTCCTTGTTATTTTAAGGAGTGACCCCATAGTCTAAAAATTGTTTAAAGACTCCGTTTATGGAAATGCACACTATGAATACGTTGCTCCAAAAAGATAATTTAGTCCCCGTTCTGCCGCTTCGTGATGTCGTGGTTTATCCGCATATGGTCATCCCACTGTTTGTGGGTAGGGAGAAATCCATCGACGCGCTTTATGCGGCTATGGAAGAAAATAAACAGGTTCTGTTAGTGGCTCAAAAAGAAGCCGAGGTCGATGAGCCCGACTTTATAGATTTGTATGATGTAGGGACCTTAGCTAATATTTTACAATTACTTAAATTACCTGATGGTACCGTAAAGGTGCTCGTTGAAGGTTGTGAGCGTAGTAAAATTCTTAGTTATCAAGAAACGGGTACATTTTTCTCAGCAGACGTTGAAAAAATTGAAGATATAAATGATTTGTCTGAGCAACAAAAAGATGTATTGCAGCGCACTGTTCTTAATTCATTTGATCAATACGTAAAGCTAAATAGTAAGATCCCCTCCGAAGTTTTAAATGCCTTATCGGGTATTGATGACCCCAGTAGACTCGCTGATACGATGGCTGCCCATATGACTTTAAAAGTCAGTGATAAGCAAATAGTCTTGGAAACAGCCGATATAGAACAGCGCCTAGAAGATTTAATGATTCTGATGGAAGGTGAGGTAGATCTGCTTGAGATGGAGAAGAAGATACGCGTCCGTGTTAAGCAGCAGATGGAGAAAAATCAAAGGGAGTATTACCTAAACGAACAAATTAAAGCAATACACAAAGAGCTCGGTGATATGGATGAAGCGCCGAGCGAGATGGCCGAATTAGAAAAGAAAATAGCTAATGCGGGTATGTCTAAAGAAGCAAAAGCTAAAGCAGATGCAGAGTTAAACAAGCTAAAGATGATGCCTCCCATGTCAGCTGAGGCAACTGTAGTGCGTAACTATATAGATTGGATGATCAATGTGCCTTGGAAGAAGAAAACGAAGGTAAGAAATGATCTTAAAATTGCAGAGCAGGTATTAGAAACAGAGCATTACGGATTAGAAAAGGTTAAAGAACGTATTCTAGAGTATCTTGCTGTTCATCAAAGAGTTAAAAAGCTGAAAGGCCCGATTTTATGTTTAGTGGGACCTCCAGGCGTAGGCAAGACTTCATTAGGTGAGTCTATTGCTCGAGCGACTAATCGTACTTATGTGCGTATGGCCTTGGGTGGTGTTAGAGATGAAGCGGAAATAAGAGGTCATAGACGCACTTACATTGGTTCTATGCCGGGTAAGATTTTACAAAACTTAGCTAAAGTAAAGACTCGCAATCCAATGTTCTTGTTGGATGAGATCGATAAGATGGCGACTGATTTTCGGGGTGACCCGGCTTCGGCATTGCTCGAAGTGCTTGATCCTGAGCAGAACAGTAAGTTTGCTGATCACTATTTAGAAGTAGACTTTGATCTTTCTGATGTTATGTTTGTCGCTACGGCTAACAGCATGAATATACCGCCTGCTTTACTCGATAGAATGGAAGTAATACGTCTTGCGGGTTATACAGAAGATGAAAAGATTAATATTGCTATGAGATATTTAGTGCCTAAGCAAATAAAGAATAATGGTCTGCAAGAGCGCGAAATAGAGATTACTGAAGCGGCAGTGCGAGACATGATTAGATATTATTCTCGTGAAGCGGGCGTAAGAAATTTAGAGCGTGATATTTCGAAGGTCTGTCGTAAGGTTGTGAAGAGTTTATTATTGAAGGCAGAGGCTGAGAAAGTAGTTATTGCTGCTGAAAATTTAGACAAATATCTGGGTGTAAAACGATTTAAATACGGTCTAGCAGAAGAGCTAGATCAAGTGGGGTGCGTTACTGGCTTAGCTTGGACTGAAGTAGGTGGCGAGCTATTAACGATCGAAACGGCTGTTATTCCAGGTAAAGGTAAGCATTCAGCTACAGGTAAGCTGGGTGACGTTATGAAGGAATCTATCGAAGCGGCAATGACGGTTGTGAGAAGTCGGTCACAATCATTAGGTATCGAAAATGAAATGTTCCAGGCTAATGACATTCATATACATGTACCTGAAGGTGCAACCCCTAAGGATGGCCCTAGTGCCGGAATTGGTATGTGTACCGCTATTATTTCTGCCCTAACTAAAATCCCCGTACGTGCCAATGTGGCGATGACAGGTGAAATTACCTTAAGAGGTGAGGTATTGCCCATTGGTGGTCTTAAAGAGAAGTTATTGGCCGCTCATCGGGGGGGGATTACTACAGTAATTATTCCTGCAGACAACGAAAAAGATTTGGTTGAGATACCTGAAAATATTAAGCAGAACTTAGATATTAAGCCAGTGCATTGGATAGATGAGGTTTTAGCTATTGCTTTGCAGTATATCCCGGTAGCTGTGAGCAAGAAATCTGAAGAGGATTTGACTAAAATCGAAGCAGAGCCGTCCAAAATTTTGCAATCGGGACAGTTGGCGCACTAGTTTTGTAACTTTTTTGTCATAAAGCCCCAGAAAATAAGGCTTTAAGGCTTATAAAGCTTGACAGTGTTGAGCCAGTATTGATATAAATGTAATTGTTTATTTAGTTGCATGCAATAGTGGATAAGAATAGACATAAGCGTTTTCATAATAAACATAAAAATTAACTTCTTTAGGAGGAGTAATGAATAAATCGGAACTTATAGATGGTATAGCAGAATCAGCTGGTTTAACAAAAGCTGATGCAGGACGTGCTTTAGATGGTTTTTTGAGTACAGTAACAGGCGCTTTAAGTAAAGGTGATTCAGTGGCCTTAGTTGGTTTTGGTACTTTCGCAGTAAAAGAAAGAGCAGAACGTAAAGGTCGTAATCCACAATCAGGTGAAGAAATTACAATTAAAGCAGCAAAAATTCCTTCATTTAAAGCTGGCAAATCTTTAAAAGACGCTGTACAATAGTTCTTCTTTGTTGGGCTGCATACAAGGCCTAACAAAAATAAAAAACCACTATCGTATTTACTTTTTAGTTTAAACAATTTAAAATAGTGGTTTAGTCGGGTGCTTAGCTCAGCTGGGAGAGCATCGCCCTTACAAGGCGAGGGTCGGGGGTTCGAACCCCTCAGCACCCACCAGACTTTGGAGTGGTAGTTCAGTTGGTTAGAATACCGGCCTGTCACGCCGGTGGTCGCGGGTTCGAGCCCCGTCCACTCCGCCAAAATCAGAAGCCCCGAACCAAGATGGTTCGGGGTTTTTTTTTGCTCGTAAATTGATACATTAAGGCTGATCTATGCTAACTAAAATTAGAGAAAAATCACAGGGCGCCCTTGCTTGGGTTATCTTGTCATTAATTTGTGTGCCTTTTGCTTTGTGGGGCATCAATAATTATTTAGACGCGGGTGGGGAATCGCCTATCGCATCTGTTGGATCTAAAGATTTTTACCAGAAAGATGTCAATAAAGCTTACGAGCAATATAGCCAGAATCTTAAGGGTTTAGCTATAGACGAACTAACGCTTAAAGCGGAAGCATTACAAAAATTAATTAAAGACGAAGTCTTATTGCAATATGTGCACGCTGAAGGACTTGTGGTCACTGATGATGAGGCAAGAGACTTTATTAAGTCACTGCCTTATTTTCAGGTAGATGGTAAATTCAGTGATAAGCAATATAAAACTTTATTGGGTTCTCAGAGAATCTCATCGTCTGAGTTCGTAAATCGAATTAAAAATGCCCTTATTATGGAGCAGTTCCAGCACAGTATAGTTGATAGTAGTTTTGCTACCACCTTTGATGTAGAGAGCTTCTTTAAAATACAGAATCAACAACGCGATGTCAGCTATGTAACTGTTGGACTTGATTCAGCAGCAGAGCAGCCAACAACTGAAGAAATCTCAAGTTATTATCACGTAAATCAAGAGGTCTATCGTACACCAGAGCAGGTATCTGTAGAGTATGTAGAGCTTAAACTTGAAGACTTGGCTAAAAAAGTCAGTGTTACTGATGACAAATTAAAAGCGTATTACGACGAACAGAAAGATCAGTATACGACGCCAGAGCGTAGAAAAATAAGTCATATTCTGATATCAATTAATGACAAAATCACCGAGAAAGATGCTTTAGAAAAGGCAGTCAAGGCTAAACAAGAATTAGCCAAAAAAGACTTTGCAGCTTTAGCAGCAGAAGTATCGGATGATAAATTAACCGCTAAAAAAGGCGGTGACCTAGGTTTATTTAACGTAGGCGTTATGGAGAAAGCGTTTGAAGACTCAGCGAGTTCTTTAAAGCTAGGTGAAGTATCAGAACCCATTAGATCATCTTATGGATATCATTTGATTAAAGTAACCGAGTTGGTTGCGGGCAATACAAAATCATTCGATAGTGTAAAAGACGAGCTTACTAAGGCTTATCAAAAAGCGCAGGCAGAAAATGCTTTTTATGAGGCGAGTGAAAAATTAACTCAGTTGAGTTATGAGCATCCAGATAACTTGCAATCAGTTTCTGAGGCGTTAGATCTTAAAATTCAGAAAACAGCACTATTCAGTAAATCGAGTGGTCAAGGTATTGCAGCTGATGAAAAAGTACGTGGTGCTGCATTTGCAGAGGAAATCTTGCAAGGCAATAACAGTGCTCCCATTGAAAAAACTAATGAGCATTTAGTTGTTATCAGATTATTAGAGCATAAGGCTGCCGCTCAGCGTGATTTAAGCGAAGTAAAATCAGAAATCACAGCGGTATTAAAGCAAGAAAAAGCGCAAAAATTAGCGATAGAAAAAGCGCAAAAAATAAAAGCCAGTTTAGAGGCAGGTAAAGCGTTAAAAGATGTAGCGGTAGACTACAAATTAGAGGTTAAATCTGAAAATGCGTTAGTGCGAGGTAAAAGTAAGTTACCCGCAGCATTAACAGAGGCCGTATTTAAAGCCGCTAAACCAGTAGGTGATAAAGCGAGTATTTTTGTTGTCGCCTTACCCTCAGGTGAGCAAGTTGTGGCTTCATTATCAAAAGTAACGCCAGGCGTTATGAGTGATGAAGATAAAAAACAAATGGACTTAGCGAAGAAAAACATCGCAAATGCCTTTGGTCAAGCAGACTTCAACCAAGTGTTAAATAGTTTGCAAGCTGAAGCAAATGTTAAAGTGCATAAAAAAGCCCAAGCTCAGCAACAATAAGCAATACTAGTCATAAAAAAGGGAGCTTTATGCTCCCTTTTTTTGTGATTTTAAAACTACACTCAGATCATTTGATTGGGTACAATTAAAGTATCTAATGTCTTTTCAGTAATGTTCATTTTTTGTTTATGAAGATGAGAACCACCATACTCCCATTGCTTTTTATATTACTGGTAGGTTGCGACGATATACAGCTTAACAACCCTTATTCAGATAATGAAGGAAAGCAGACTGTTCTATATCAATCATTTTCTGAACGTCCAAAGCATTTAGATCCTGCAACCTCCTATAGCGAAAATGAATACGCATTTATAGCGCAAATTTATGAGCCGCTTTTTCAATATCATTACCTTAAAAGACCTTATCAATTAACGCCATTAACAGCGACTGAATTACCCGAAATTATTTATCGTGATGCTCAAGGTAAAGTTTTAGCCAAAAATGCCTCAGAGCAAGACATTGCCTATACTGATTACGTCATCAATATTAAGTCCGATATTCACTATCAACCGCATCCTGCTTTAGCAAAGGACGCGAATGGAAAGTACATTTACCATCAATTAACCCCAGACCAAGTTCAGGCATACAACACTTTAAGTGATTTTAAAGAAGTGGGGACAAGAGAGCTGACTGCAGGCGATTATATTCAGCAAATTAAGCGGTTGGCGCATCCTAAAATACAATCGCCCATCGCAGAGATTATGAAGAACTATATCGTTGGTTTTGATGATTTCTCAAAACAAGTTAAACAATTGAAAAAGACAGACATTACTGCTTTATCAATGGCCGGGCTAGAAATCATAAATCCATATCAATATCGCATTCGTATTAAAGGTAAATATCCGCAATTTATCTATTGGTTATCCATGCCTTTCTTTTCTCCCATGCCGTGGGAAGCGGACGTGTTTTATGAGCAAGCGGGTTTAGCGGATAAAAACATTACCTTAGATTGGTATCCTATCGGTACAGGGCCTTACTTATTAGCTGAGAACAATCCTAATCGGCGGATGATCTTGCAGAAGAATCCTAATTTTCATCTAGAAACATATCCAGCAGAGGGTGAGCCAGAAGATCAGGTAAAAGGCTTACTAGCAGATGCGGGTAAAAAACTGCCTTTTATAGATAAAGTCGTTTTTATGTTAGAAAAAGAAACGATCCCTTATTGGACAAAGTTTTTACAAGGTTATTATGATGCTTCTGGCATAGCATCAGACAGCTTTGACCAAGCGATACAATTTACAGGGACAGGCGGCATTGCATTAACAGAATCCATGCAAGAGAAAGGTGTTCAGTTACAAACATCAGTAGAAACATCTATTTTCTACATGGGCTTCAATATGCTCGATACCACCGTGGGGGGTGACAGCGAAAGAGCAAGGAAATTACGCCAAGCCATCGCAATAGCCGTCGATTATGAAGAATATATCTCTATATTTAGGAATGGTCGGGGTGTTGTAGCTCAGGGCGCGATACCTCCGGGTATTTTTGGTTATGCAGAGGGAAGAGAAGGTAATAATTTTTATAGTTTTGATTGGCAGAATAATAAAGCACAACGTAAAAAAATTGCCGAAGCACAAAAGTTAATGCAAGAAGCGGGATACCCCAATGGCGTTGATCCCACTACAAAAGAACCGCTGATATTGTATTTTGATACAGCTGCGGTAAGTACAGATGATCGTCCCACCATGAATTGGTATCGTAAACAATTCGAAAAATTGGGTATTAAATTAGTCATTAGAGCGACTGATTACAATCGTTTCCAAGAAAAAATGCGCTCAGGTAATGAACAGATTTTTGTCTGGGGCTGGAATGCAGATTACCCTGATCCAGAGAACTTCTTTTTCTTACTCTACGGTCCTAATGCCAAAGTAAAATTTGGTGGCGAAAATGCCGTCAACTATCAAAGTGCAGAATTTGATAAGCTCTTTGAAAAAATGCGCAATATGGATAACACGCCCGAGCGATTCCAAATCATTCAGCAAATGCAAGAAGTCGTCAGACATGATTCGCCATGGATCTTTGGCCTACATCCCAAGAACTTTTCTTTATATCACAGTTGGTTTGGTAATTTAAAACCCAATCTGATGGCCAATAACAGGCTTAAATACACAAAACTAGATATACCAAGCAGAACAGAAAAACGTAAGGCATGGAATCATCCCGTGTTAATGCCCATTATTATCGGGTTAGTAATCATAAGTCTTATCGCTTTATTAACGTTTTATCGCCGTCAGATGAAGAGGGCTAACAAATGATTCAGTATATTATTCGGCGATTTTTATATGCCATCCCCTTATTAATTGGCGTTAATATCCTCACCTTTGTGCTCTTTTTCGTGGTGAATAGTCCCGATGATATGGCACGGATGCAATTGGGTCAAAAGCGAGTGACCGAGCAATCAATCAATAATTGGAAACAGCAGCATGGCTATAACTTGCCGTTACTGTGGAATGCAGAAGCGCAAGATCAAGAGAAAGTCACTCAAACTATTTTTTATCAAAAATCAGTCGGTTTATTCCTATTTAGATTTGGGGTATCAGACAGTGGTAGAAATATAGGGGCAGATATACAAGAACGCATGTGGCCAAGCCTAGCTTTAGCGCTTCCGACCTTAGTCCTAGGGCTAATTGTGGACATTAGCTTAGCGCTTATGATGGTTTTATATCGCAATAGTTATATAGAGCGCACAGGGCTGGTTTTATGTGTCGTGCTGCTGTCTATCTCCTCATTGTTTTACATAATTGGTGGGCAATTTATCTTTGCCAAAGTATTAAAGTGGGTGCCTATCTCAGGCTATGACGACGGATTTTCGGCTATAAAGTTTCTATTATTACCCATCATAATTGGAGTATTTTCAGGATCAGGATCAGGTGTGCGCTGGTATCGGACTTTGTTTTTAGAAGAAGTAGAAAAAGACTACGTAAGAACCGCCAGAGCAAAAGGTTTAACAGAAACTCAAGCCTTGTTTAAACACGTCTTACCCAATGCCTTAATCCCGATATTAACCGGTGTCGTGGTTATCTTGCCGTTATTGTTTATGGGTAGTTTAATTATGGAATCATTCTTTAGTATTCCAGGTTTAGGCAGTTACACCCTAGATGCTATTAATAGCCAAGATTTTGCTATCGTTAGATCCATGGTGTTTTTAGGCTCAGTACTCTATGTATTTGGCTTGTTATTAACCGATATTTCATACACATGGGTTGATCCAAGAGTGAGGTTGTCTTAATGGTGGTTTTATGGACAGATGCACTCATTTATTTGTTGCTGATTAGCGTGTTATTAGTTGCGCTATCACTGCGCAACAAAGAGCACATGCAAAGACCTTTACGGAAAATTTCTCAAAGTAAGATTGGCATTGCCTCATTAGTGATCTTGCTGTTCTTCGTGGGAATAGGGCTGTTAGATTCCATTCACTTTAAACCCAGTGATACCAAAAATACAGAGATCATCAGTGTATTAGATTATTGGGCCACCCACTTAAGAGAGCATAACGAAAAGACCTATTCAGCGCCTTTTTCTACGCATTTATACAGTAAAGAAATTATCGTTTCCCCCGATGGAGCCGTGCATTGGGATTATCAAAGACTAGAGTTTGGCGGCAGACATATTTACCTGCCAGAACATCAGCTGTTACCTGATATCGCAAAAAAAGTAGCCATTGGATTGGTGCAAGGCATCGTTATAGACTGCTTTTTGATGGTTGGTTTTTTAATCATACGCTATAAGCTTTCAAAAAAAGGGTCGTCACTATTTTCTTTAAGCACACGAACAAAAACAGCCCTAGTTGTTTCAGCGGTTATTATCGCAGTCGCTTATTGCCTCATTTATCTTTCCAGTTTTTATCATGTATTTGGTACCGATAAAGTCGGTGAAGATGTTTTTTATCAAGCAATAAAAAGTATACGTACCGGCCTAGTATTGGGCACGCTCACCACATTAGTCATGCTACCGCTGGCGATAATCTTTGGTATTCTGGCGGGCTTTTTTGGCGGGTGGGTCGACGATGTTATTCAATATATTTACACCACATTAAACGCAATCCCCGGCGTTTTATTAATAGCCGCATCCATACTGATGGTGCAAGTATATATGGCCGGACATGAGCAAGCATTTACCAGCATAATCGTGCGAGCAGACACACGCTTACTGTTTTTATGCTTAATATTGGGCGTAACTAATTGGACAGGATTATGCCGCTTATTAAGAGCAGAAACCTTAAAGTTACGAGAAATGGAATATGTACAAGCCGCCCGCGCATTAGGCGTTAAACAAGGCATGATTTTGTTTAGACACATACTGCCTAATGTCATGCATATCGTTTTAATCTCAGTCGTATTAGATTTTAGCTCGTTAGTATTAGCCGAAGCCGTATTGTCTTACATTAATATTGGCGTGGATCCCACAACCTATAGTTGGGGAAATATGATTAATGGCGCAAGATTAGAAATGGCCAGAGAGCCGATCGTCTGGTGGTCATTATCGGCCGCGTTTTTATTTATGTTTACTTTAGTATTGGCCGCCAATTTATTTGCAGATACCGTACAAGATGCATTTGATCCAAGAAGAAGTGCAGAGTGATTAAGCTACACTCAAATAACTGATTGATTCAAATGCACAGACGCGTCAAAGCAAGTGATAGGAAGATTTTTAGTGGATTGTTAATAGGGTTTTAGGTTTTATTTATAATAAAAAACTGATATCATATTCAATCTTAGTCGGATACTGCGTAAGACCAGTGGGTTTATAATAGACAGTTAGGGAGAAACCATGCTTATATTGACGCGTCGTGTAGGTGAGACTTTAATGATCGGTGATGAGGTGACTGTTACTGTTCTTGGAGTGAAGGGAAATCAAGTGCGTATTGGAGTTAACGCGCCAAAAGATGTATCTGTACATAGAGAAGAAATTTACGACAGAATCAAAAAAGAGCAATCTGACTCAGTTTCTGACGAATAAGCTGTTTAAGGAGGGATGGCCGAGAGGCTGAAGGCGCTCCCCTGCTAAGGGAGTATGGGCTTTATCTCCCATCGAGGGTTCGAACCCCTCTCTCTCCGCCATATTAAGAAAGTCAATCGGTTCAAATAAAGATTGACTAAAACCGAGAAAAAAAAGATAATAAGCGGCTCAATTAGGCGCCCGTAGCTCAGCTGGATAGAGTAATCGGCTACGAACCGATCGGTCGGGAGTTCGAATCTCTCCGGGCGCGCCATTGAACCAAGAATTATTCCCCTGTAGCTCAGTCGGTAGAGCGGATGACTGTTAATCATTAGGTCGGCGGTTCGAGCCCGTCCGGGGGAGCCAAATATAAGAAAGCCTTGCATGGAAATGTGTAAGGCTTTTTTTATGCCTTATGCGCTCGTAGCTCAGCTGGATAGAGTAATCGGCTTCGAACCGATCGGTCGGGGGTTCGAATCCCTCCGGGCGCGCCATCTTTAAAAGAAAGCCTTACATTCGATTGTAGGGCTTTTTTTATGTCTTTTAAAATTTAAGTGGAATAACACACTGATTGATAAATAACTTAGAAATATTGCGTTCACTTTAAGTGTGAATTACACTTTGGTCTTGGTAGAAGAATATATTGTAGTTAACGCATTAAAAAGGAATCCCATCATGCAAGCCTATTATGAAATAGAAACCGATATTCCTAAAAATCACCGACTTAATTTAGTGTTACCTGATGATATTCCAGAAGGTAAGGCGAAATTGGCTATTATTTATGAAGTACCCAATAAACAAACCCAAAACGTAGAAGACTTAATTAATGCGATTAAAAAGTTTCGCGTCACACAAACTTTATCTAATCAAGAAATAAAAGCGTTAATTGAGGAAGGACGTGCCTAGTTTAGTATTGGATAATTCGGTTGCTATGCGCTGGTGTTTTAAAGACGGCAGTGATTCGGATTTAAGTTATGCTGACAAAGTCCTAGATCGTCTCGCCGACACCATTTTTTTAGTACCTAACCTTTGGCATTTAGAAGCTGCAAATGTAATAGCTCGCGCTCAAAAGCGCCAATGGTTAACCACTGAGCAAATGCAACAGTTTTTAGACTTGGTGCTTCAACTACCTCTTAAAGTTGATTTAGAAACAGCAAAAAAAGCTATGGCTGAAACATTTAACTTGGCAAGTGTACATAACTTGTCAGTTTTTAAAAAGACTAGGAGCACATTGTTATAATTTGATTTGAATTCGGTTTATGGTCGGGCTTCGAATCCATCGGTGCACGCAATTTTTAAGAAAGCCTTACATGTTTGTGTAGGGCTTTTTTTATGTCTGTAAGAAATGCAAAATGATTGCTACTTTATTTGATAGCATATAAGCTATCTAATATGAATATAGTTGTAATTGATACAAATGTTTTTGGCTCTATGTGAAATAGAGTGGGTAATCGAATTTTAATTTACCGCAAAGAAAATAAATCATATTGATGAAATTATTAATATTGCGATAGCCTCTGGCACGACGTTTAGCCAGTTGAATCTTG
>Ga0316219_1003822_pt1 | contig 11832 bp, 5 predicted proteins | sample TBH18003PmetaG_FD_203635 | JGI IMG/M metagenome (GOLD analysis project Ga0316219, IMG submission 203635) | Freshwater microbial communities from Trout Bog Lake, Wisconsin, USA - TBH18003P | ecosystem: Environmental > Aquatic > Freshwater > Lake > Hypolimnion/Profundal zone | place: USA: Wisconsin... | reverse complement strand
GGTGCTGAGGAAGCGCCGCGGCCTGGCCTAACGGCGGCCCTGGGGAAGGCCCCCCGCCAGCAGTGAAAAGAGTGGTGGGGTGGGTTTTCTGGCACGGTTAAGGCTTGGGTGGGCGTGGTGAAGTGCCATGGGGACTGGAGTCGGGACGCTGCCTTGCGGCTGGGCAGGCGAGCTGGACGGCTGAGATTAGCACCCCCTTCACCTTCACAACGCTGCCGGATCGAGCGGCCCGGGTTGGTAGGTTTGCCGTCATCGCCCGACCGCGAGATCGTTGTCCCCCGCCTCACGCCCCTAAGTCCCCTCGCTGGAAATCCGTCCCCCGCACTCGGCCCCCCAGTTCCTGCCCCCACTGTCTGAGTTGCAGCAGCGGGGTAATACGGTTCGCCAATCCTGGGTTTGTGGGCTATGCTCCAGGCGTGAGCCAAGCAACCACCATGCTGGAGTCCGTCCAGCCCGGCAACGCCGCCTCCGCGGCGGAATTGCTGCCGTTGGTTTATGAAGAGTTGCGCAAGATCGCGGCACAGAAGATGGCCGGCCAGGCCGGTCACACGCTCCAGCCGACGGCGCTGGTGCATGAGGCCTGGTTGCGGCTGTCCGGGGATGGAGCTAACCGCTTCGCTGGGCGCGCCCATTTCTTTGCGGCGGCCGCCGAGGCGATGCGGCATATCCTTATTGATTCCGCCCGCCGCAAGCAGGCGGCGCGCCACGGGGGCGAGCAGGTGAGGGTGGACATCCAGGAAGTGGAAATCGCGGCGGTGGCGGAGGACGACGAGTTGTTGGCCGTCCACGCCGCGATCGACAAACTGGCGGTGGAAGACCGGCAAAAGGCGGAGTTGGTCAAGTTGCGTTACTTTGTCGGCCTGACGTTCGAGGAAGTGGCGGAGGTGCTGGGGATTTCGGTGCCCACCGCCAAACGGCACTGGGCTTATGCCCGCGCCTGGCTCCACGAGGAGATTCAGGGGGAGCAGGGCCAGCTAGGTGAGTGAACCGGAATGGATCAGCTCCGCTAGGAACGACCTGGTTATAATCATGGTGGTGGCACCTGGTCCAAGCTGCGGTAGGAGCGGCATGGAAGCGGCCTCCCACGCGGGAGAAGGCGGCCAAGATGCCCGCCCCACGCTCCGTATTCTCTGACGTGCCGTGTCCTCGCCATGCCGTTCCTAACGGAGTTAGCGCCCTGGGACCTTCCATTGTTTTTGGCAGGATGATACTTTCCGCACCCGGATTTCGTATTAAGGGTAGAAACGGAACATAATGAGTCAAGCGAACCGATCGGCCGCGGCCGTCTTTGATGCCGCCCTCCAACTGCCGCGCGAGCGGCGGGCGGCGTACCTTGCGGAGGCCTGCGGCGGCGACGCCCGGCTGCGGCAACGCGTGGCGGCCCTGCTGCGCGCCCACGATTCCGCTGGAGAGTTCATGGCGGACCCGGCTTCGCCGCCCAGGCCGGACATTGGTCAGTCGCTCGACCTGGAGCCAGACGAGCAGGATGCTGACTCGGAAGCCGCCCTCTTCGCCCAGGCTAGGGAGAACCAGCCGGCGGTCCCGCTCGCCCAGCCGAACCTCAAGCCGGGCTCCCCCGACGCGCCGTCTGACGACCTCGTGGGCCAGACCATCGGGCGCTATAAACTACTCGAGAAGGTCGGCGAAGGCGGGTGCGGGGCAGTCTATGTGGCCGAGCAACGGGAGCCGGTCCGCCGGCGCGTCGCGCTCAAGGTGATTAAGCTGGGGATGGACAGCAAGGCGGTGGTTGCCCGGTTCGAGGCCGAGCGGCAGGCGCTGGCCATGATGGACCATCCCAACATCGCGAAAGTGCTCGATGCCGGCGCCACCGAGCGGGGCGGCCCCTATTTCGTCATGGAATTGGTCCGGGGCATCCCGATCACCCACTACTGCGACCAGGCGCAACTCACCACCCAGGAACGCCTCGAACTGTTCATCAAGGTCTGCCAGGCCGTTCAGCACGCGCACCAGAAGGGCGTCATTCATCGCGATATCAAGCCTTCGAACATCCTCGTGACCCTGCATGACGGTGTGCCCGTGCCGAAAGTCATCGATTTCGGCATCGCCAAGGCCATCGAAGGCCGGTTGACAGACCACACGGTTTACACCCAGTTGCACCAGTTCATCGGGACGCCCGCCTACATGAGCCCGGAGCAGGCGGAGATGACCGGGTTGGACATTGATACCCGGAGCGACATCTACAGCCTGGGGGTGCTGCTCTACGAGCTGCTGGCCGGCAGCACGCCGTTCGACACGAAGGAGTTAATGGACGCCGGACTGGACGCCATGCGCAAGATCCTCCGGGAACGCGAGCCGGTTCGCCCCAGCACCCGCTTCCGCACGTTGCTGGACGCAGATTCGACGGTCACGGCCCAACGCCGTTCAACGGACACCGCGAAACTCACGCACCAGCTCCGGGGAGACCTGGATTGGATCGTGATGAAGTGCCTGGAGAAGGACCGGACGCGCCGGTACGAGACGGCCAACGGGCTGGCGTTCGACCTCCAGCGGCATCTGAGCGACGAACCGGTGCTCGCCCGGCCGCCCAGTACGGCCTACCGGTTTCAGAAGGCCTTTCGCCGTCATAAACTGGTCTTCACCGCCACGGCGGTGACCGCAACCGCCCTGGTGGCGGGGATTGGGGTCAGCACCTGGCAGACCTTGGCGGCCCGCAAAGCCGGGCGGGAAGCCGATCTGGCCCGCCAGCGCGCCGTCGAGGCGGCGCGGTCAGAAGGCGAGCAAAAGCGGCGGGCCGAAGAGACGGTGCAGCTCATGCAGATTGAGAAGGCGGAGGACTTGTTTGGGGCTCAACAGTCCGCCCTGGCGGTCGCTTATTTGGGGCGTGTGCTGCGGGCCAATCCCTCCAACGAGGTCGCCGCCGCGCGGCTGGCCTCGGCGGTCCTCCGGCCGTTTTCCAAAGAGCTGAGCGAGCCACTACGGCATGGCAGTTTCGTCTATGCGGCCGAGTTCAGCCCCGACGGTCTCCGCTTGGTGACGGCCTCCGACGACCATACCGCGCGCATCTGGGACGCCCGTACTGGCGAACCGCTGACCGAGCCACTCCGGCACAGCGATTGCGTGAACTCGGCCCGCTTCAGCCCGGACGGCTTCTGGGTGGTGACGGCCTCGCACGACCATACGGCGCGAGTCTGGGACGCGCGGACGGGCAAGGCGGCGACTGACCCCCTTCAGCACGATGACAATGTCCAATCCGCCGAGTTCAGCCGGGACGGTTTGCGGGTGGTGACGGCGTCCTACGACCGCACCGCCCGGGTCTGGGACGCCCGTACCGGCCGGCCGGTAACCGGACCGCTCGGGGCTGGTTACTATGTAGTGCAGGCCCAGTTCAGCCCGGACGGTGCGCGTGTGCTGACCGCCTCGTGGGACTCCGCGGCCCGAGTGTGGGACGTTCACACGGGGCAGTTGCTGACCAACCCGCTGGAGCACAACGGCTTCGTCAATTCCGCGCGGTTTAGTCCGGATGGTTCGCAAGTGGTGACGGCGTCCACGGACGGGACGGCCCGGGTATGGGACGCCCGCACCGGCCAGCCGGTAGCCGGACCGCTGCGCCATAACTCCGGGTCCGGGGTGAGTTCCGCCGAGTTCAGCCCGGACGGGTTGCGGGTGGTGACTGCCTCTTTAGACAGGACGGCCCGGGTTTGGGACGCTCGCACGGGTCAACCGTTGACCGAGCCAATCCGGCACCAAGGCTCGGTCCTGTCCGCGCAGTTCAGTCCCGATGGTTTGCGGGTGGTGACCGCCTCTGAGGACTCGACCGCCCGCATCTGGGACGCCAGCACCGGCCAACCGTTGACCGAGCCGATCCGGCACCAAGGCTCGGTCCTGTCCGCGCGGTTCAGCCCGGACGGTTTGGGGGTGTTGACCGCCTCTGCGGACAAGACGGCCCGGGTTTGGGAGGCTTGCCCCGGCCAGGCGTTGACCGAACCACTCCGCCATAAGTTGGGGCCGAGAGCCGAGCAGTGGAGGTTTGATGGCTCACGGCTGAGGGCGTCCTCGTTTTTCGCGCCCAGTTCGGCAATGAGATCAGCACAGTTCAGCCCGGATGGCTTGCGCGTGGTCACCGCCTCCCTGGACCACACGGCCCAGGTGTGGGACGCGCGCACGGGTCAACCTTTGACCGAGCCGCTCCAGCATCTGGAGGGGCTGGGGGCGGCGCAGTTCAGCCCGGACGGTTTATGCGTGGTGACCTTTAGCGGAAACGGGGCCGGCGTCTGGGATGCTCGCACGGGCCAACCGGTGGCCAAACCACTCCTCCAAAACGGGACGATACGGTCGGCACGGATCAGCCCGGACGGTTTGCAGGTGGTGACGGCCGCGGCCTTCGACCCGACCGCCCGGCTGTGGGACGCGCGTAGCGGCGAGCCGGTAAACGCCGGCTTCCCTCACGACCGGGACGTGGTTTACGCCGAGTTTAGCCCGGACAGCCTGCGTGTCGTGACCGCGTCCGCCGACCGGACGGCCCGGGTATGGGACGCCCGCACCGGGCAGCCGGTGACCGACCCGCTGCGGCATGATAACGGCGTGTCGTTCGCGCAGTTCAGCCCGGATGGTCTGCGGGTGGTGACCGCGTCCGCGGACGGCACCGCCCGCGTCTGGGACGCCCGCACCGGCCAACCGTTAGCTCCGCCGCTGCGACATGAAAATGAGGTGTCTTCCGCGGAGTTCAGTCCGGACGGTTCGTGGATCGTGTCGGCCTCCAAGGACGGCACGGCTCGAGTGTGGGGTGCCCGGACGGGCAAACCCCTCACCGAGCCCCTGCGGCATGAGGGCGCGCTGCTCTCGGCGCGGTTCAGCCCGAATAGTGCGCGCGTGGTAACCGCGTCCGTTGACCGGACGGCCCGCGTCTGGGACGCGCGCACCGGCCAGCCGCTGATGGAGCCACTGCGCCACGCCGGTGTGGTGTGGTCCGCGAGTTTCAGCCCGGATGGTGCGCGCGTGGTGACGGCGTCGGAAGATGGTACTGCGCGAATTTGGGAGGTGACCCCACCCTCACTGCCCGTTCCGGCGTGGTTTATTGATTGGGCCGAAGCCAGGGCTGGAATACGGTTTGACGCCGCCGGTGCGCGCGAGGCCGTTCCGTTCAGCGATCAGCGCCGCCAGCGCGACCAGGTCCGATCCCGGACCGACACGAATCTCTTCGCGCGCCTGGCGCGCTGGGTGGAAGCGAACCCCAGTAACCGCCCCCTCTCGCCCAACGCGATGGGGATGATGCCGGAACACGTGCGGCGTCTGGTTGAGGCCAACACCCTCGCCAGCCTGCACGAAGCGCTCCTGCTCTCACCGACGCAGAACCTGGCCTGGGCGCGCTTGGCGCTCCACCTGGCCGACGGAGAGGGAGTGCAGACCAACCTCGAGGCTCGGCTGGCCGCGGCTGACGCGGACGCCCAGCGCGCCCTCAAGCTGGAGGACGGCCAAGCGGAAGCCTGGCAGGCGGCGGGCATCGTGCAATGGTTGCGCCATCAGCCGGCAGCGGCCCTGGCCAGTCTGGGTCGCGCCCTCGCCCTCCGGCCCGAGGGCGGTGAATCGTGGGAGCTGAAAGGGGACATCCTCCAGCGCGAGCAGCGCCCGGTGGAGGCCCTGGAGGCTTATGGCAGGCTTACTGCGTTGTTCCACGGATCCAATGCCACGCCCGGTTCCGCGCAGTGCCGGGCAGTTATCAAACACGCTGCCATCTGCCGGGAGCTGGGGCGCGGAGGCGAGGCGGCGGCCGATCTCCGCACGCTCGGGGTGACGGCGCGCCCCCCTGGCACCACCGCGCAACTGGTCGATCTCTCGGCCTTTTACAACGCCGGCTTGGGCGGGGATTGGGCGGGCTTCAACCCGGATGACGAGAACTTCGCCGCGATGCCCACCGGGATTCAAATCCTCGCCGGCACGCGCTTCGATGTCCGCGGCGTCGTGCAGATCTGTTCGGGGGAACATCTGGTGGACCTTTTTCCCGACCAGGTGAGGGGCATTCGGGTGGGGGCCAAAGGGGGCCGGGTCCGCTTCGTGCAAGGGGTGATGTGGGGGATGGAAAACCGGCCAGGCACGCCGATCGGGAAGTATGTGTTGCATTACGCGGACGGCGCCGTGTGCGAGCGGCCGTTAGTCCTGGGCCGGGACGCGCTCAACTGGACCGCGCACCCCCCGCCGCCCGGCGAGGGAAACCCCACCGTGGCTTGGAGCCGCCCGGCTCGTCCCGGCGAGATCCATCGGGGGTACATGGCACTCTACGTTGTCACCTGGGAGAATCCGCGTCCAGACGTGGAGATCGCAAGCCTGGACTTGGTCTCCACCCGGCAAAGCGCTGCTCCCTTTCTCGTCGCGGTGACCCTCGAATAGCCCGCGGCCGGCCCCGGGCAAAGTAGTTCCAGTCAGACCTCGCCTCCTTCCTTACCGGAACAACTCCGCGAACTCGGGAGTGACCTCCTCCGGGCCGGACACGGTCGCCAAAACTAACCGGCAAACCAACGCCCGGTAGCGGTCGCGGAAGCGGCACACGGCGACCGTTATGGATTGAGGGCTGGCATCCAGCCTGACGGCGATGCCTGCGTACTCCGCCTCGGTGCCCTCCGCGGACAGAAACCGGCTGAATTCTGCAAAGCGCGCGGCTTTTCCAGCGCGAAGACACTCGATCTTCAGTTCGGCGAACGCGGCATCCAGCACGGTCGCGGCCCAGCGCCGGTCAAAGCACTCCTCCGGTGTCAGCGCCGGGTCCGCCTCTGCCAGGTAGTCCTTTTCGACTTCGGCAAAATCGAAGGCCAATACGACCCGGTGCTGGCCGCGCTTCTCCCTCCCATTCCGGCGCTGCGTGTCGGCCAGAAAGCGATGGAGGGCGCCCAGCAGGAAGTTGCGAAATCGCCCCTTCCCGCGATCCGCCCGGCTGAAGGCGTTCGTGGCGAGCAGTTTCGCAAAAAAGCCCTGCGTCAGATCCTCCGCGTCGGCCGGACCCATGCCTCGGCGGCGCAAGTGGCCGTAAATCGCCGGCCAATAGCGTGTGCAGAGTCGTTCCAGGGCCTCTCGAGCGGGATCCGATCCATCTTCTCGCGCCGCCAGTTCCACCTCCAGCCATTGGGTTTGCTTAAAATCCTCGTTGAGTGACCGTGGGGCCGCCCGGTAAGCGGCCTGATCCACCGCCATCCGCGTCCCGCTCCCCTCGATCTCCAGTGAGCTAATCATAGTATGCCAACCTAATATTCAGCGTTTGTCGTTCATCGATCTCACCCAGATATACGAAATCCTGCGGGGAAAAGTATCAGGGGGTCCGTAATTAATTTGCGCGACGCTGAATTCTCCCGATTTCCGGTAATGTCCCGCCTCCCATGGCGAGAGTAATAGGCAGATGCTCGTGTTGAAAAACCTCGCGCCGCGCTCGGCGCCGCCTCGGTCCGCCCGGCGGTCGCTGCGGGGGCGCGCCGCATGAACCGGCGCGTCTGTTGTCCCGTCTGCGGGCGTGGGCACTCAGCGCTTTTGTTGGGCGGTCATTGCCCGGCTTGCGTCATCGAGGTCACTTTGAAAGCCGCCCCGGCCCGTGGAAACGGAAAACCCGCCCGCATTAGCCGCCGTCCCCCTCGCCAGCCAAGCCCGCGAAAATAATCTCCCTTTCCCTGTAATCTAAAACCACGGATCGCGAGAGTATATGAAGGTCACTAACGTTTATTATTATGCAACTGCGTCGAGTCTCTCTTCTTGTTTGCGCGCTGATGGTGCTGCGGATTTCGGTCTGGGGTCCCGTGCCGGCCGCGGCGCAAGCCATCCCCGAGCCTCCGTATCTCATCTACGGCCAAATCTTCAACCCGGCGGGCGGGACTAACAGCCGCGTGACCACCGGCACGCTGACTTGGACCTTTCAGCCTTCGGCTGGCAGCCCGCTCGCCGGCAGCCCACCCGTGGTGGTCACCACCACGTGCACCAGTCAGTACGCGCCCTATGGTTTCCTGCTGGAAGTTCCCTGCCAGAGTGCGCTCACGGGCCTGCCGCCCTCCGCCAATGCGCTGGCGGTGACCTTCCCGGCGCAGACGTATGATCAGACCTCGGTGCAAATGAACGGGACGAATATCTTCCTCAAGTATACCGTCCAGAGCCAGCTCAGCCTCACCAATCGCGGGCAGATGGTCGAAGTGGATCTGACGCTCTTGCAGAGCGACCAGGTCGCCGGTGGTAATGTGCTGCCGGACGCCTGGCAGTTTCAGTATTTCGGCCATACGGGAGTGGACCCCAGTGCGATTAACGCCAGCGGGATGAGCAACCTGGGCTCCTACCTGGCCGGGACGAATCCGAACGATCCCCATGGGGCGTTCCGGTTGGTGAGCGCCACGCCGAGACCCAATGGCAGCGTCACTGTCTCCTGGACGAGCGTGCCCAGCCACACCTACACGCTCCGCCGCGTCAGCAGCTTGTCGGCTGGCTTTCAGGTCATCGCTTCCGGGGTTCCCGCCGCTACGAACCAAACCACCACCTCCTACCTGGACACCCCCACCGCCGGGTCGCGAGGCTATTTCTATCAGGTCAGCATTCCCTAAATTCGGTCGCGAGCCAATTGTTGTCATGAATACGCTTAATCTGAGGCTGAAGCCGCTGGGCCTGGTTGCCCTGGTGCTCTGGTCGGTCCTTCCCGCCCGGGCCCAATGGACCACCCAGAACATCATTCTCCAGCCCGGCTGGAATGCCGTTTATCTCGAAGTCCAGCCCCAGCCCTCGGACTGCGACACCGCCCTGGCCGGCCTCGGCGTGGAAAAAGTCTGGGGTTGGAACCGGAAGTTCTCGCCGGTGCAGTTCATCCAGAGCGCCACGTCGCTCCTCCCGACGCAGCCCGACTGGCTCTTTTATGTGCCTGCGGCCAACGTGTTGGCGCCCCAGAGGAGCTTGTTCCACCTGGAGGGCGGCAAATGCTATTTGATCAAGCTGCCGGACCACGCGGCGCCCGCCACCTGGCAGGTCCTGGGCCAGCCGACCTTGCGCCAAATCGCCTGGGCGCCAAACTCCTTCAACCTCGTCGGGTTCTCCCTCGACCTGACCAACCCGCCCACCTTCGCCCGGTTCTTCAGTCCCTCGCCCGCCCACGCGAACAATCCGGCTTATCGGCTCACCAGCAGCGGCGCCTGGGCGGCGGTGACGAACCTGTCCGCCACCGCCATGCGCAGCGGCGAGGCCTTTTGGATCCAGTGCACCGGCGCCTCCACTTACCAGGGTCCGCTCGCCCTCACGGTGCCCCAGCGCACCGGGTTGACCTACGGCCAGGCCGCGGTGCAGCAGAATCTCTCGATTCAAAACCTCTCCGCGAACCCCGCGACGCTCATCTTCACTCTCCTGCCCTCCGCGAATCCGCCGGCCGGCAGCTTCGCGCCGCTCGCGGGGCCGGTGCCGCTCTCCTATTGGTCCCTAGGTCAGGCCACCCAGGCTGCGGCCTGGCTGCCGCTGGCTGACGCCATGACGCTGAGCAACCTGGGTGCGGGTCAAACCACGCAGTGGAAGTGGGCAGTGCGCCGGCCCGACATGATTCCGAACTCGCCGGGCAGCGACGCGGTCTATCAGAGTTTGCTCGAGATCCGCGATGCCGCCGGCTCCTCGCGGCTGGTCATTCCCGTCAGTTCCTCGGGGCTCCACGCCAGCTCGGTGCCCCTCGTTCAGGCCGGGGGGCAGCCCTCCCCGTCTCCGGCCTATCCCGGGCTCTGGATCGGCACCGCGAGCATCAACCAGGTCAACCAGCCGGGCAATGCGACCAACCCGGCCCAGCCCACCAACACCGCCGCCCCCTTTCAATTCCGCCTGATCTTGCATGTGGACGCCGCAACCAATGTGCTCTTCATGCAGCGGGTCCTCGAGATGTGGGTGAACGGCACCTACACGAACAGCCTTGCGGCGACGTACACGAACAGCTCCGGCATCGTCACCAACACCCTGAGCACCCGGTGGGTGAGCGTGCCAGGCAGGTATGTCCTGCTCACCGATGAGAGTAAGACCAACGTCCTGGCCGGCTTGACCGGCGCCGCCCTGCGGGACGGCCAGTTCGTGGGCCGCCGCGTCAGCACCGCCGCCTTTGGCTTCCGCAGCCCCATCCCGATGACCAATCCCTCCGGCGGCGACTTCGGTGTCGCGAGCAGTGTTTACACCTGCACTGTGCCGCTCCCTCCCGGCGACCCGCTCAACCCTTTCCGCCACCTCTACCATCCCGAGCATAGCAACACCAACACCGCCCCCAATAACCCGCTCCTGCCCGTCGGCGTCAGCCGGACGATCACCTTGACCTTCACCGCCACCGACCCGAACAGCCTGGCCCTGGCCGGCTGGGGCGACAATCAGATCGGCGGCCTCTACCAGGAAACCATCACCGGCCTCCAATGGCAGACCAATTTCGTTCAAGGCACCTTTCGCCTCACCCAAGCCTCGCCCCTGACCGGCCTGGATGGCAACCCCTGAGCCTGCAATGAACCTGGAGCTACCCGCCGCATCCCACACTTTTACCACTGTCATGGCCCAACCACCAAAACCGATTATGAATCGAACCTCCGACCTCCGTTTGCCCACACCACCACCCACTGGCGTGCCCACGCCCGCGCGGCTGCGTTCGCCCCGCCCCCTCCGCCTGGCGCTGCTGCTCCTGGCCCTCGCCGGCGCGCCGCTCCTGGCGTCCGCGCAGCAAACGCCCAACTCCAGCCCGCCTGGCATGATCAGTTACCAGGGCTACCTCACCGATGCCAACGGCATCCCGCTGGGCAACGGCAATCCCACCAACTACCTCGTCCAGTTCCACATCTACAATTCCCCTACCACGACCACGGCCCTCTGGGGCGAACAGCAGGTGGTGACCGTGGACCGCGGCTACTTCACCGTCCTGCTCGGCGCGGGAAGCGCCGACGGCAACAACGACTACCACACCACCGACCTCACCGGCCTGTTCAATGCCGCCGACGCCTCCTCCCGCTACTTGGGCCTGACCGTGGTCGCCCTGAATGCGACGGAGATCCAGCCCCGCTTGCAATTCCTGGCCGCGCCCTATGCCTTGAACGCCGCCTCAGTGGGCGGCTTTTACGCTGGAGCCACGACGCTCAACAACGCCAGCGCACTGACCGTCAACGGCGTGTCGGCCCTGTACATGGATGGGCAGCAGAACAGCTACGAAGGCGGCGCCGGAAACACCACCACCACCGGCCAGGGCAACACGGCCAGCGGAACCGGCGCACTCCAGTCGAACACCACCGGCTATTGGAACACGGCCAATGGCTACGACGCGCTCGGGGCGAACACGACCGCCGCTGGCAACACTGCCAGCGGAGCCATGGCACTGTCCAGTGACACGACCGGCATCGAAAACGTCGCTGTCGGCCTACAATCGCTCAACAACAACACCCTCGGCAACAACAACGTCGCCGTCGGATACGCCACGCTCAAACTCAACACTAACGGAACGATTAACACCGCCGTCGGAGACAAGGCAATCTACTCCCTCAAGGGCGGGAGTGCGAACACCGCCGTCGGAAACTCCGCGCTCTACAACCTCACCGGAGGCAGCGGGAACATCGCCCTCGGCAGTGGCGCGGGGAATGGCCTGGCCACAACCGAAAGCAACAATGTTGACATCGGCAATGCGGGCGTCGCGGGCGACAACAACCTCATCCGGATCGGCACGCTGGGCACGCACACCGACAGCTACCTCGCCGGCGTCATTCACGGCAATGCTGCGGGACTGACCAACGTCGGCACCGCACAATTGGCCGCGGGGGCGATGGCCGCGCCAGTGAGTGTGGCCGGCACATCCTTCAACGCCGCGGCCAATACCAGTTATGCTCTCACCAGCAGCGCTGCCACGACCATCAGTCTCCCGGCCAC
>Ga0316219_1003813_pt1 | contig 11853 bp, 10 predicted proteins | sample TBH18003PmetaG_FD_203635 | JGI IMG/M metagenome (GOLD analysis project Ga0316219, IMG submission 203635) | Freshwater microbial communities from Trout Bog Lake, Wisconsin, USA - TBH18003P | ecosystem: Environmental > Aquatic > Freshwater > Lake > Hypolimnion/Profundal zone | place: USA... | reverse complement strand
ACGCCGACCAGGCTTTGCGCCAAGGCAACGCTGCCCTCGTCAGGCGCGATTTCGCCGGTCAGAAGCTTCAGCAGCGTGGTTTTGCCCGCGCCATTGCCGCCGACCAAGCCAATCCGATCACCGCGCTGGATACGCAGCGAAAAATCGCGGATAATGGTTCGTTCGCCGAACCTTTTGGTTACATGATCGGCGGTAATCACCGATTTGGTTTTAACGTCATCGCTGCCAATTTTCAGCTTGGCGGTGCCTTGCGGGCTCAGCATCGAGGCGCGCGCCGCCCGCATCTCCCACAGCTTTGCCAGCCTGCCTTGGTTACGCTTGCGCCGGGCGGTGACGCCGCGTTCCAGCCAATGCGCCTCGATCTTCAGCTTGGCGTCGAGGCGGTCGGCGTTGCGGGCTTCCTCTGCGAAAACCGCGTCTTCCCATGCTTCGTACCCGCCGAAACCGACTTCTTTGCGGCGCAAAGCCCCCCGGTCCAGCCACAGTGTTGCCCGCGTTAGCCGCGTGAGGAAGGTGCGGTCGTGGCTGATCACCACAAAAGCGCCGTTATACCGCTGCAGCCAGCCTTCCAGCCAGTCAATCGCCGCCAGATCAAGGTGGTTGGTCGGCTCGTCGAGCAGCAGCAGGTCGGGTTCCTGCGCCAGAGCCCGCGCCAAGGCCGCACGTCGCCGCTCGCCGCCGCTGGCGCTTTCCGCTGGGCGCGCCATGTCGATGCCCAGCTGGTCGGCGATGGCCTCCACATCGTGGCGCTGCGGGGCGTCGCTGCCATGCAGCGCGAAATCCATTAGCGTGTCATAGCCGGTGAAGAAGGGGTCTTGTTCCAGCGTGACGATCTTGGCGCCGGGCCGTACCGAACGGGTGCCCTTGTCCGCATCCACCGTGCCGGCGATCAATTTCAGCAGCGTGGTTTTGCCTGCACCATTGCGGCCGATCAGTGCCACACGGTCTTTTGGGCCGATGTTCAGGTCTAACCCTTGAAACAACCAGCCGGTGCCCTGAATCAGGCCCAAGCCTTCCCACGATAAAATTGGTGCCAATGCCATGACGGGCGCCCTACCCTTGGCGGGGCGTCACTGGCAAGCGCGCATAATGGGACGGCTGATGGATATGTTGCATAAAAATATTCACACCGCGTTCAAACCGCTTAGGATAGAGGACAACTTATGATGTTCCGATCCCCCTTGTTGTTGCTGGCCGCATTCGGGCTGGCCTTGGCGCCCTTGATGGGGCCGAGCGCCTTTGCGCGGCCTGATGACAGGGATGGTCCGCATGGGAATCAGCGTGGCTATCCGCGCGGCGATGCCCAAGGCGCCGCGATACGCGGGGTGCATGATGGCGCCATCCAGCGTATCCGCGACATAGAGCGCCGCGTGGTGCCCACCATGCGGGGGATGCAATATCTGGGTTTTGAGTACGACCCCGCCGCGATGGCCTATCGGTTGCGGTTCATCCGTGTGGGGCGCGTGATCTTTGTTGATGTCGATGCGCGTTCTGGCGAGGTGATAGGGCAGTCACGTTGAGGGGGGCGCGAAGCTGCGGCTTGACGCGGCGGCGGGCGCATACCATGTATTTTCATCATAATCCTGCGAACTTCCGAGGAATATTCCCATGCGTATCCTGATCGTTGAGGACGAGCCTACCCTCGGTCGCCAGTTGAAGACCACGTTGGAACAGAACGGTTATGCTGTCGATCTGTCTGACGATGGCGAAGACGGCCACTTCATGGGTCAAACCGAGGAATATGACGCGGTGGTGTTGGACCTTGGCCTGCCGACCATCGACGGGCTGACGGTGCTGGGCATGTGGCGCAAGGAGGGGCGGACCTTTCCGGTGTTGGTGCTGACCGCGCGCGATTCATGGTCGGACAAGGTTGCGGGGCTGGATGCGGGCGCCGATGATTATCTGGCCAAACCTTTCCAGTCAGAGGAATTGATCGCGCGGCTGCGGGCGTTGATCCGCCGCGCCTCGGGGAATTCGTCCAGCGAGCTGACCGCGGGGACGGTGCGGCTGGACACGCGCTCTGGCCGGGTAACGCTGGACGGCGAGCCGGTAAAGCTGACCGCGCAGGAATATAAATTGCTGTCGTATCTGTTGCACCACAAGGGCAAGGTCGTGTCGCGCACCGAACTGATCGAACATATTTATGACCAGGATTTTGACCGCGATTCGAACACGATAGAGGTCTTCGTTACCCGCATTCGCAAGAAACTGGGCGCCGATGTGATCACCACCATTCGTGGTCTGGGCTACAGCCTGGATGATCCGGCGATGGCTGGACGCGGCTAGCCGCCGACACGCCAGTGAGCGATCCTGCGAACCCTGACGCGCGTAGTCCGTATCCGGCGCACACCGGGTCTTTGGCGCGGCGGATGATGCTGATCGCGGCGGGGTGGATCACGGTGCTGCTGCTGGGCGGTGGGCTGGCGCTGGACAGCACGCTGACCGCGCTGATCACCCACAGCTTTGATGATCAGATGGGCTATATGTTAACCGCGATGGTCGGCAGCGCAGAGGTCGGTCAGGACGGCGAGGTTATCTTCAACCGCTTGCTGGGCGATCAGCGCTTTTTGGAACCCGATTCGGGGCTATATTGGCAAATCAGCGGCAAGGGGCACGAGGATTACCCCAGCCGATCACTGTGGGACCGCACGCTGAAAGTCGACACCGACCATTTCGACAATCAACCACACGCATACGACAGCGCCCAGTTTCCCGACGAACCTTTGCGCGTCGTCGAACGTTCGATCATCTTGCCGGGCAGCAAGACGGTGTGGTGGTTCGTTGTGGCGCAGAGCCGCGCGCAGTTGGATGCGCAGATTTCGCGGGTCCGGCTGATTTTGGTCGAGAGCTTTGTCGCTTTGGGGCTGGGCTTGATGCTGATGGCGGCGCTGCAAAGTTGGTATGGCCTTGGCCCTTTGCGCGGGGTGCGGCTGGCGATCCAGAAAATGCGCGAGACCGGTGCCTCGCATGTCACCGACCCCCTGCCTCTGGAGGTGCAGCCTCTGGTGGAGGAACTGAACGCGCTGCTTGCCCACACCGAACGCGCCGCCGAGGAGGCCCGCACCCATGCCGGCAACCTCGCCCATGCGTTGAAGACGCCGCTGACCGTGGTGATGAATGCGGCTACCGCGCAGGCGCCAGACCTTGGTGAAACGGTGATGCGCGAAGCGGCGGTGATGCGCCGGCAAGTCGATCACCATCTGGCGCGTGCGCGGGCAGTGGGGCGGCGCTCAGCGGGGCGGACGCGGTCCAGCGTGTGGGAGAGTGTTGAGGCTGTGCTGCGCGCGGTGACGCGGTTGTACGGCGACACGCGCTTTGATTGTGATGGCAGTCACGACGTGCAGGTGGCCATCGAACGGCAGGATTTGGACGAAATCCTTGGCAATTTGATTGAGAATGCGGCGAAATACGGTGGCGGCAGCGTATTTGTGACGGTGGATGCGCGCCCCGAACTGCCCGACATGTGCGAAATTTGGGTCGAGGACGACGGCGCCGGCATCCCCAAGGCAGAGCGCAACCGCATTTTTGATCGCGGTGCGCGGTTGGATACGGGCAAGCCGGGCACTGGCTTGGGGTTGGCCATTGTGCGTGATGTGGTGGAAATCTATGGGGGCAAGGTGGTTCTGGCGGACAGCGAAGATATGGGTGGTCTGATGGTCCGGCTGCGGCTGCCAAGGGCGAAAGGATAGGGGGGATTTCCTACCCCATGGTCAGAGGCCTGGTCTAAACCTCGCGCAACCTCGGCATCAGTTCGACGAAGTTACAGGGGCGGTTGCGGCTGTCGAGTTGCTCGGCGAGGATGCCATCCCAGCCGTCCTTTACCGCGCCGTTGGAACCGGGCAACGCGAAAATATAGGTGCCGCGTGCCAGTACCGCGCAGGCCCGCGATTGCACGGTGCTGGTGCCGATGGTTTTGTAACTGAGCCAGCGAAACAACTCGCCGAAGCCGGGGATGTCCTTGGTCTTTACCCGGTCCATTGCCTCTGGCGTGATGTCGCGTCCGGTCAGGCCAGTACCTCCGGTGGTAATGATACAGTCAATGGCGGGGTCATCGATCCAACCGTTGAGCCGGGTGACCAGCGCCGCCACATCGTCTCGCTCAATGGCGCGGGCGCTCAGGCGGTGGCCGGCCACCGTGATGCGCTCCGCCAGAATATCGCCAGAGGTGTCGTCCATGGGAGTGCGTGTGTCGGAAACGGTGAGCAGCGCGATGGAAATGGTTTTGAATGGGCGCTCTGGGTCAATGGCCAAGGTCAGTCCTCGCTGGCTAAATGCTCGTGAGCCACATTGCTGGCGGCGACGCGAACAGCCTTTCCGCCAGACAGGCCGGGGAAGGTCGGCCACAACCCCTGCGCCAGCGCAACGCGGCTTTCGGATGCGCCGCCAGCTTGGCCCTCATACATCCAGTAATTGCGGACAACAGTGGCGATATAGCCGCGTGTTTCCCAATAGGGCACCGATTCCATCCACAGCAGCGGATCGCCATCGGCGTGAATTTGCGTATTCCAGCGCGCAATGGGCACCGGCCCGGCGTTATACGCGGCGACCACCTTGAGTAGCAGGCCCCCGGTGGCAGCAGAATCGCGCAAGGCCTGCAAATGTAGCTGGCCAAAGGCGAGGTTGACCTCGGGTTTGGTGAGGTCGGACGCATTGCCAGCCAAACCCAGCAATCCGGCATGATCGCGCGCGGCGGCGGGCATGATCTGCATAAGGCCGCGCGCGCCGGCGGGGCTGACCACATTGGCACGGAATTGCGATTCTTGCAGCGAATGCGCCAGTACCAGCGCGGGGTCGACTTGCCAGCCGTTCACCGGGGTCCATTTGGGCGTCGGATAGCGGCTGGCCGGCGCGGGTGCTCCGCCGGCTGGGGCGTTATAGGCCATCCACAGCTGGGTTGCCGGCAGGCCAATGTCGCGGGCGAGGCGTGACAGGGGCTGGAATTGTGCGGCCTCGCCGATCCGGGCCTGATGGCGCAAAACTTCGTCGGCTAGGCCATCCTCGCCGATTTCGGCCAGCGCGACGGCTGCGCGGACATTGCTGGTATCGCGCAGTGCCTGCCAGTCGGCGGCGTTGAAATCGGGCGCGGCGCGGGCGGCGGAAGGCTTCATGTCCAATTGTTCGGCGGCGAGCAGGCCGTACATGGTTTCGTCGTAAACGGCGGCCTGCCGCAAGGGAGCTGCGATCAAATCCGGGCGGCGGCAGCGCAAGGCGGCGCGGGCCTGCCAGTAATAGGCCGCAGCGGCGAGCTCAGGGTTGGCGGCGGCGTGTGCCGAGGATTGGAATGCCGTGCCCGCCGCGCCGCAATCGCCCATCTGCCAGGCGGCGAGGCCGGCGGTCCACCATCCTTCGGCGGTCCATGCGCCTGAAACCGTGCCGGGCGATATGGGGCCGGGCGAGGTGACGGTTTGCATCAAGGTCGGCTGGGTGGATGCTGCCGGGCCAGCGCTGCGCTGGGCGGAGGTGATGGGAGAGGCGCCGCCTTGTCCGGCGCTGACCGCCATCGCATAGGCATCGGCATCCTGATTTTCGATGTAGAAGCCCCATGCGACATGCTGGCGCCACTCGGCGCGGGCGGCGGGGCTGAGCATGGCGTCGACACCGTCGAGTAATTGCTTGGCGCCGGCGGGGTCATCGGCCTTGATGCGCTCGGCTATGGCGCTGGCGACGCGGGCCGGCATGGTGCCGTCGGCGACGTCACGCGGGTGGGCGCGGCGCGGGGCTGAGGGCAGGCTGACCAGTTGTTGCGATTGGGGCAGGGGGGCCAGACCGGTCGCGCCGCGTTTGGCGGCGAGTGAGGCAATTTGGTCGGCCTCTGGCAGGTTGGCCCCAGTGATCAGCCATGTGGCCAGCGCTGGGCCATCCACCTTGGGCGATCCGGCCGCCAAGAAATATTCCGCCCGCGCCACGCCATGCAGCGGGCCATCGGGTTTTTGGGCGAACAGGGCCTGAACCGTTGTCCAATCCTGATGCTTGATCGCGGCAAACATCGATTTGTAATAGGCGCGCTCATCTTCGGAGAGCAGCTTCGGCACGGCGCTGCGATCGGCGCGGCCCACGAAATATTCGGCTGCCGCGCTGTTGGCGTGGGCGGCGGACATGGGCAGGCAGAGCGATGTTGCCACCACCGCCATTAGTCCTGCAGTCTTGCCGAAACGAGCCATATTTACACGGATGCCTTTATGCCGACCAATCCAACCACTGCTGCCAGAAACCCTTCCTTGCGCCCGGTCTATCGAGCAAAAAGGCAAGATCGCGTGCGAACAACATTGGTAGCTTGCCTTGCTCATGGTTAACGATTTGTAAAAAGGCAGCGCTTTGCGTTGGGTTGTGGCCAAGAAGCGGCGGGATGCATCCTCCGAAGGTAATCAGCCGCTGCGGGGCCACCAAATTGATGTGATGCGCCGCCACTTCGCCGAGTCCGCGTGCGCCCAATTCGCCCCAATCGGCCAGCGGAATGCGGGCGGGCAGTACACTGGCGAAGTAGGTATCTTCAGCCGAAATCCGCATAACGGCCAGAATCGCAGTCAGCAGCCTTCCTTGCGCGCCGGAGAGCAGCTCAGCACCGTCATCGGCTTCGGGCTCGGCCACCAGCACCATCAGCTTGGGCTGGCTACGCCCTCGGGGTGGTACTCGCGCCGTGATCGGGCCATCGGTCAGGGTGGGCTCGGTCAGCCACCAGTCTTGGAATGCGGTCAACGCATCGGGCCAGTGTTCGCGGGCGCCGCCGATGCGGGCGCGTTCGGGCTTGGGGGCTGGGGCGGCGGGCGTTTCAGTTGCGGCATGGGGTGGCGGGGTTTGCGCCGCGGGGCCATCGGCGCGCGCCAACCAATCGGTGGCATCATCGGCGAAGGCGTGAGCGACCCCCGCCTCTTGCCACCAGCCGAGGGCACCCTTTACCATGGATGCGATGTTGCCGAACGGCTCAATTTGGTTAGGGTTGCTCACGGAACAGGGTCTTGACCTGTTGGGGCCATTCTTTCAAGGTTCAACCGAGCGATTAAATTTTGCGCCACGAAGGCAATTAAGGGATGGGGCTGGCTATGACGGAACGCGAATCGATGCCGTATGACGTGGTGATCGTCGGCGGTGGGCCTGCGGGACTGGCCTCGGCGATCCGGTTGAAGCAGCTGAATGGCGATCTTTCGGTCTGCATTTTGGAAAAAGGCAGCGAGATCGGCGCGCATATCCTGTCGGGCGCGGTGGTCGATCCGCGCGCGTTGGACGAATTGCTGCCCGAATGGCGCAATGACGATTGCCCGATGGCCGAAACGCCCGTCACCGACAATTGGCACTGGTATCTGACCAAAAGCCGCAAATTCGCGATCCCGCATATCGTGATGCCGCCGTTTATGACCAACAAGGGCAATTACACCGGATCGCTGGGCAATCTGTGCCGCTGGCTGGGCAGTAAGGCCGAGGAACTGGGCGTGGAAATCTTCCCCGGCTTCCCTGCGGCAGAGGTGCTGTATGATGAGGCCGGCGCGGTGATTGGCGTGCAAACCGGCGATATGGGCGTAGACCGTGAGGGCCAGCCAAAGGGCGATTTCCAGCCGGGCATGAACCTGCTGGCCAAATACACGCTGTTCTGTGAGGGCGCGCGCGGGCATTTGACCAAGCGTCTGAAGGCGAAATATGCGCTGGAGGCCGACTGCCAGCCGCAGGTTTATGGCCTGGGGATCAAGGAACTGTGGGACATCGCGCCCGAAAACCACGTTCCGGGCCGGGTGCTGCACACGCAGGGCTGGCCGCTGAGCGAGAGCGATTCGTGGGGTGGCGGGTTCCTTTACCATCAGGCGAATAATCAGGTGGCGCTGGGTTTTGTGACCGCGCTGGATTACAAAAACCCCTACGTCACACCGTTCGAGGAATTTCAGCGCTGGAAGCAACACCCCGCGATCCGCGCCGTTCTGGAGGGGGGCAAGCGCGTCTCTTATGGCGCCCGCGCGATCAATGAGGGCGGCTGGCAATCGGTGCCCCGCCTCGCGTTTCCGGGCGGCGTTTTGGCGGGATGCAGCGCAGGTTTCGTCAATGTACCGCGCATCAAGGGCAGCCACACCGCAATGAAATCGGGCATGTTGGCCGCCGAGGCGATTGCGGCGGCGGTGGCCGGGGGCCGCGAGCATGACGCGCTGGACGAATATGATGCGGCGGTTCGTGACAGCTGGATCGCGCATGAATTGAAATTGGTGCAAAACGCCGAGCCTTTGGCGGCCAAGTTCAACGGTGATTTGTTCGGATCGGCGTTGGCCAACAAGGATATGTGGCTGCGCTATCTGAAGATGCCGATTTTTCCGGTGATGAAACACCACACCGACGCCAGCGCCACCACACGCGCGGATCTCTACAAACCCATCCAGTACCCCAAACCCGATGGGGTGATCAGTTTTGACCGGCTGACCAGCGTGAGCTTTTCCTTCACCAACCACGAGGAGGACCAGCCCTGCCACCTGCGGCTAAAGGATGCAGATGTGCCGGTGAAGGTCAACCTCGCCATCTACGCCGGGCCAGAGGCGCGTTATTGCCCCGCTGGCGTCTATGAATTTGTGGGGGAAGGCGGGGATCAACGCCTGCAAATCAACGCGCAAAACTGCGTCCATTGCAAGACTTGCGACATCAAGGATGCTACCCAGAACATCGACTGGGTGGCCCCCGAGGGTGGCGGCGGCCCGAATTACCCGAATATGTGAGGTTTAGTGACGATAACGGAAACGGCATATGCCAAGATCAACCTTGCGCTGCATGTGCGGGCGCGGCGGGCGGATGGTTATCACGAGCTGGAGACGCTGTTCGCCTTTGTCGATGATGGCGACCGGCTGACTGCGGCCCCGGCCGAGGGGTTTTCGCTGACGATTATAGGGCCTTTTGCTGCGGGGCTTTCTGCCGGCGAGGATAACCTTGTGCTGCGCGCGGCGCGTTTGCTGGCGGCGCGTAATGGTGTGACGGCGGGCGCGGCGTTTACCCTCGACAAGCGCCTGCCGGTTGCGTCCGGCATAGGCGGCGGGTCGGCGGATGCGGCGGCGGCTTTGCGGCTGGCGGCGCGGCTGTGGGGGCAGCACGTGCCATATGCGAGCATCGCGTTGGAACTCGGCGCCGATGTGCCGGCCTGCTGGGCGAGTATCACCGCGCGAGGGGAGGGCGTGGGTGAAGCGCTGACCGCGCTGGGTGATGGCTTGGCGGGGACGCCAGTCTTGCTGGTCAATCCGGGGGTTGCGGTGTCTACGGGCGCTATTTTCAAGGCATGGAAAGGGACCGATCTTGGGCCGTTGGGCTGCGGCGATGATCTGCTGACGCTCGCGCAATCGGCACGTAACGATTTGACCAAGCCGGCCATTGCGCTTGCGCCTGTCATTACCGATGTGCTGGCGGCTCTAGGGGGGCAATCCGGCGTCACTTTGGCGCGGATGTCGGGCAGCGGCGCGACCTGTTTTGCGTTATTCGAATGCGCCGCCGCACGCGATGCCGCCGCCGCCGCCATCGCCGCCGCGCACCCCGAATGGTGGCAGATGGCGGGGGCCCTCAGATGACTAACGGGGCGATGAGCGATGCCCCTTATCGCCTGATCGGCCAGCCGCGTTTTGGCGGCATATTGGTGGTGTCGGACCATGCCTCGGCCCGTGTGCCATCGGGGATTGATTTGGGTATCGCGCCAGAATTGTTGGGCCAGCACATCGCCATCGACCTTGGCGTGGCCGAGGTGGCAGAGCTGATGGCGCAGCGCCCCGGTATTGCGGGGTTTATGGGCAATGTCAGCCGCCTGGTATGCGATTTCAACCGCGAGGAGCATTTCCCCGCCGTGATGCCACTGGCAAGCGACGGGCGCGCCATCCCCGGAAACGCGCTGGATCATGCGGGCCGTGAAGCGCGGTTGGTGCGGTATTTCCGGCCCTATCATGCCGCGTTGGCGCACTTGCTGGATGATGTGCCGCCGGCGTTGATCCTGTCCTTGCACAGTTTTACGCCCTGCCTGGCCAGCCATCCCGAGCAGCAGCGGCCGTGGCAGGTTGGAGTGCTGTATAACGCGGACGAGCGGGCGGCGCGGCTGGCCATCCCCATGCTGGAGGGCGAGGGGTTGGTGGTCGGCGATCAGCAGCCCTATTCGGGGCGCCTGCTCAACGCCACCATGAACCGACACGCCGAGGCCGAGGGGCGGCCTTATCTGGGCATAGAGATTCGTCAGGACCAGATCGCTAGTGCGCAGAGACAGGCCGTTTGGGCCAAGCGATTGGCGCGGATATGCAACCAGATCGCGATTGCGCTGGGGTGAGACTTCGCGTAAAAAATTGTTCAGCTATGCTGAATTTCATCTGCGTAAATTATTAATAGTGGTGCACATTTTCTGCAGGTCAACGTCATAGTCACTTTGATTAAAAACTATTGTTGTACCGCTCGATAAAATAGGGACAGTCACTTCGGCCGGGAGTTGACGTCCCCCAGACTTCCGATGCACCCATTGGGCTTCACCAACATCTGCCCATACATAGCGGTTGGTTTTGTTCAGATCGTTGACCGCAATGCCATCAGGGCCGATTTCGACCCACCCCGGATGAAGCGCTCGAAATAGCCCCCACATGGTGAGATAAGCGATTCCCATCTCCATCAGGCAGCATAGAATTAGCGGCGCATATGTGCGTGTGTGGATAATATGCGCAAATTCGGCAGGTGACACCTGGACACACCACCTAGCCAATCTAACCGAAATAAATGTACAAATCGCCCAAAGTGGAAGAAAGCAGGCGGGCATCAGCCACAGCTTGGCGCGGCTCATGTTGTAACGGATGGAGCTGACTTGGCTGTGCATCCCGACAAAATTGCCCATATAGTTTAACATTCCTCTACGCCCCGCCGGCGTTCACCCTTGACCTGCCCCCCTCGCAGGGCGAAAGGCCTTTCGCAAAGCGAACCGCCCAAGGAACAACCATGTCCAACCTATTCGACAAATCCCGCCTGCCCAGCCGCCATGTCTCGGTGGGGCCGGAACGCGCGCCGCATCGCTCCTATTATTACGCGATGGGGATGACCGAAGAGGAAATCGCGCGGCCTTTCGTCGGGGTGGTTTCGGCGGGCAATGACTCGGCGCCGTGCAACACCACGCTGGATTTTCAGGCCAATATCGCCCGCCAAGGCGTGATTGAGGGCGGCGGCACCCCGCGCCGGTTCAACACCATCACCGTCACCGATGGCATCGCGATGGGCCATCAGGGGATGAAGTCGAGCCTCGTCAGCCGCGAAGTGATCGCCGATTCGGTGGAGCTCAGCGTGCGTGGGCATTGCTATGACGCCATCGTCGGCTTTGCCGGCTGCGACAAGAGCCTGCCGGGGATGATGATGTCGATGCTGCGGCTGAATGTGCCGTCGATCTTCGTGTATGGCGGGTCGATCCTGCCGGGCCGCTTCCACGACAAGGACGTGACCGTGGTCGATGTGTTCGAGGCCGTCGGCCAGCACGCCGCCGGCAATTGCCCGCTGAAAGACCTGACCGCGCTGGAGAAGGTGGCTTGCCCCGGCCATGGCGCCTGCGGCGGGCAGTTTACCGCTAACACCATGGCCTGTGTGGGCGAGGCAATTGGTTTGTCCTTGCCGAACAGCAATATGGCGCCTGCGCCGTATAAATCGCGTGAGGAAATCGCCATCGCGGCGGGGCGTCAGGTGATGAAGCTGATCGAGATGAACCTGCGCCCGCGCGACATCTGCACCAAGGCCGCCTTTGAAAACGCCGCCCGCGTTGTGGCGGCGACCGGGGGCAGCACCAATGGCGCGCTGCACTTGCCGGCGATGGCCAATGAATGCGGCATTGATTTTGACCTGTTCGACGTGGCGGAAATCTTCAAATCAACGCCCTACATCGCGGACCTC
>Ga0316219_1003807_pt1 | contig 11862 bp, 13 predicted proteins | sample TBH18003PmetaG_FD_203635 | JGI IMG/M metagenome (GOLD analysis project Ga0316219, IMG submission 203635) | Freshwater microbial communities from Trout Bog Lake, Wisconsin, USA - TBH18003P | ecosystem: Environmental > Aquatic > Freshwater > Lake > Hypolimnion/Profundal zone | place: USA... | reverse complement strand
CATTTTCTTTTGAGTATTTCCATTAATCGATCTTGTTCCCATTCTTTTTCCTGAGTTGGAAATTCTGGGCAATTGTTATATTGATCTTCTATAAAACATTTTAACACATAAAGGTCACGTTTGTAAACACATTGGGTGAATCCATCAGAATAGGGATCGCTGGCCATTCTAGCCAGCTTCCTAATTGCACTTACTACTTCGTGGGGGATATACGGGGTGTCTTCCAATTACAAACCATTACCGATTGTTTCATCAGTCATTGGGTCATCACTGACCATTAGAATGTCAGCATCGTCGATACGTCTAATAGTTTTAGCACCCTCTTGGTCTTCGATTAATACACTTCTAGTCCAACGACCGTGTTTAACCAGAACGTATTGCCCAGGACGAACATCTTGCTGTCTAGGACCAACTGCATATACTAGGCCCCAACGAGCATGAACTCCTTCAAGTTTACCATCGCTATGGGGAATAATAATTCCACCGTGACTGAGTTTTTCTTTAAAGTTCATGTCAGTTACAATGACATAGTTTTTTAGTGGTTTGAAACTTTTAATTTTATGTGGATCAAATACGCTCATTGCTGTTCCTTATAGTCGTTGAGGGCCGGTAGGCTTAGTACCAAATACTTTAGATGGATCTAATAATTCTTGATTAACTTCTGTCTGGCTAGCCACTGAGTTAGCAAAACTACCACGCGGTTTTACATAAGTGGTCGGCGCACTTGATTCTCCTACAGGAGTATCATGTGATACTGTAGGTTGTAGTAATGCTGCTGGTTCTGCAGCAGGTGCAACCGATGACTGTCCAACTGCGGCATCATCTGCTATGGGACTATGATGTAGTTTATTCTTTTCCGCCATGATCTCAGCGCGAGTTTTAATAACTTTGCCACCTGGTCCTAGTAAATCGCCTCGAGCATTAACTTTTTTGTTGCCAACTGCAATGGTATTTTCGTTAGCTAACTTTAGTCTGCCCATGTCGATTGTTGTGCCTCTGGCGGTTTTATATACCTTTGCCATTTTACTTCTCCTATTATATGCGTATATTTATTTGAGGAATTCAGTGATGTCTAAATTATAGTAAATCGAATTTATCTTATGAACGCCAATCAAGAATAACACATAACTAGCTACACTTGATCCACGACCTACACCCCAAACAATATTATTCTTTCTTAATGTATCTACTAGATATTTCATATAACGCAATAGATCAAAGGCATTGCGTTCTTGAAATAACAGTAATTCTTCGCCTACTCGCTGTAGTTCATAGTCTGCTGTGCATAAGCCTAAAACATAAGCGGCAATGTCTAGTTCTTTGTATTCATCGGGCATGTGCCATTTCTTTTGAAAGCGTTGATCAAACTCCTCAATGCTATCAGCTAAGGTCACATAGCCAAACAAGTTTGGAACATCTGCATGTAACGTATGTTTACTTTTATTAAATTCCTGCGGATCTTCAACCAAAAACAGACTTAAATCCAAGTTAGGATTTTTATATAGTAAGTCACATAGCTCATTACTATTAGTAAACGTTCTGCCGTATTGATCGTATTTCATTAGTCGCGTGTGATATCCATTGGTGCTTCTGGATCGGGATTATTTTTTTGAGATTCGTCGAACATTTTTTTATATCGACGTTCTACTTCTAATGCGTAATCTTGTTGCAACAAAGTTAATTGCTGTACCATTTCTGGATTACCGATACGATAGGCATAGTTTAATCGATTATTGAGTTCAGCACGCTTAGTGTGAAGCTCATCTTCTGTTAGTTTAGTTAGATCTGGTGCAAGTGGATGCATAAAGAAAAACTCCTTGTATTACATTATATATAATGCAACGCAAGGAGTCAATAGTTTTGGTTAATTATTAACTTTGTATTAAAGGAACAACCATTACTGTTGAACCAGCATTTGATGTGCTAAATTCATATAATCTTGGATTAGATGTAGTAAGTGTAATGGTTGAGCTAGTTACATTGGCATTAGCTAATCCGTTCCATCCAATTGTCACTGACGCTGGAAGAGTCAATGTAAGTGGGCTGGTGCTAGGAGTAACCAATAAACGCATCTTAGCATAGTAACCACTGGTTAATCCAGTCCATGGAAAAGTAACTGAAGTGTTAGCACTTAGAGTTACTGTTTGATAGCTACCTGTGCCCCAATCTGCTGTAAATGCCGAAACAACATTACCAATAGCATTGATAGTTTCCACTGCTTGTAATAATTGTGGTTGGGTAATATAAGTGTAACCCATGTTATTCTGTGGGGTACCTGTTTGTCCTACTGAACTTAACGATGCTTTTAACACAGCGTTAGTTTGTAAGTCGGTTAATTCTGCTGCCGCAAACGTAAAATTGTTTACAGTATTAGTGAAATTATCGCGGAAACCTTGGCTGTTGTTGTCTTGTCCAGCTATCGGGTATGTACCGTCAATATTTTGTGGGTTAATATTACTCATTTAAAATCTCTCAATATGTAGTTATTTATCAGCTTGCTAGTGTATTTATTCTGTTTTGATCTAGTCAAATACATTTTGGTGCGGGAATACCACAACCCCATCACCTTGCTCTGGTACAGTATAGGTATCTCTATAATCATAAAACAATGTACCGCCGCCATCAAATGTTGTGCCAGTGGTTTTAATCTGTGCCTGTTGCCCACCTAATGCAGTCCAGCTTGGGAATACAGTTCCAGTCTTAACAGTTGGGTCATAATATATACGTAGGCCGCCATGGGTGTAACCTTGGCGCACATATATGGTATTATTATAGGTCATATCTTGATAAATGGTTGATGTAGATAATGTTGTATTACTACTGATAAGATACGTTCCTGCTCCGCCAAATACATTGCCCACGGTTGAAGTTAATTGTGAAATCACATAGGTATTAGCCGGAATGCTACTGGTTCCGCCCACTGTGGCATTACCGTAAATCATCATTCCTGGATAAAATTCAGATGTAACTGCACCAGCTACAGTTAAAACATTACCGCTAATTGATGCGGCTGTTGCACTAGGTAATAGTGTTGGGGTTAGAGTAACATAGTCGTCACTGTTAACATTTATAGTCCATACCCCAATACGTTCGTTAATTTGTGGATAATATGTAACATTGCCTACTACTCTATTATCATTCCAGGCAGTATATCCTGGAACATACACTGATGAATCCCATCCGGTATTACTGTCATAATCCCATTCGCCTTCGACACTAATATCGCTGCTATCCCATGGTGCTTGACTATCATGCCAACCTTGGTCGTGATCGCCAACAGTGCCTCCAGACAGTGAAAATTCTTGTTTGTAGAAAACCAAAGTTTGTCCAGACGTAAACGAAGTGATACCATCTAGACCACCATTGATATTAACTTCAGATACACCTAATTCATTGATATATTCAAATGGTATATTAACAGCATAGTCAACAGTGCCTACTTGAGTGAAGCTATCTTCTAACGCAGGATATCTGTCAAATGTAGTTTGTCTACTAGTGATAAACGCATTGGCTGAGATGTCATAGTTCGTAGAATATGTATTGTCGAGTAAGTAGCTGTCAACAGTAAAATTAAGTTCATTTAAATCATAACCTTGTTGTTGGAAACGCCAAGCAACGGTTGCACCTGCACCCGGTTGAACATACGCCAAGACCACTGCGCGAGTAAATCCTAGTTGTGTACCATTAGGTTGAGTGCTGGTCATCCAGTCTGGCAACACTGCTTTGTTTGCATACCCGATATTCTTAACTATAGCATCATCCATGTTGCTAAATGAATTTGGAGTAGCTATATAGTAAGGATTTCCGTTGCTGTCATAGTATGGATTAGCAATAGTTCCTGACAAATTGATAGTGTCGGGATTGTTTTCGCCTGGATACGAGTAGTTTTCTTGTAAGACATCAACATAAACAACTTCATATTTGATATGTTGTTGTCCTACTGTGGTATTGTTAGGTATTGTTGATGATACTGTATATCCTAGGGTAAAGTCAGTGGGCACAAATAAATTAGTATTAATATTGAATGTGCCTATTACACCGCCGGTGCTGTTACTAATTACATCATAAACCCCTTCTTCGCGTGCAACTGCGGTTTTTACATCACCAAACAATAGTCGTTTACCAAAGTGATTAGTGCTGACTGCATTAGCATATTGTTCAGCAGTGCTGGGATTTAATCCAGCTAAAAATAGAGTAGTTATGTCTTGACTAATACCAAACCAAGGATCAGTTGGGCGGTACAATAAATTCAGTGGAAATATTGACTGATTTAATAATATCTCTTGATATTCTTGACGTTGATATTGACTCATATAAGATTTCAAATATAAATCTTCATATGGTTTTAAATTTAATTCTTTTACAGTAATAGTAAACACCTGAGTAGCTGAGGCTGTTTGATCAAACGTGATAGCATCAACGCTAAACGAGAATGAGTGATCAAATGTAGTGATACTAGTAGTAACTCCATTTTCACTATTAACAACATCAAATGTGGTTGTGCCTTGGTCTACACTGAATACTTCAAAGCTAACACGTCCAGATAATAACCCATCCGGTAACAGCGTTAATCCTTGCGGTAGATTGATATATGCACCCGGAGTATATTGGTAGTATATATTTTTTCCTACACTGCTAAATGCCGTGATGCTTAAATCACTAACTGCACCATTTTCTATAGTGCCAATGTTAGGAGGAGTTAACCAAGTGACATTATTGTTAAGGCTACCTAGAATAGTTAAATTGTAAAGCTGTGTAGAAACATAATCAACATTTTCTTTTTTATACACCGCTACTTGGAATGGATACGTGACCTGGTTTGAATCTATACTAGGTAAGAATCCTGTAATCCATCCTGAATTAACATCTATCGACAATGACGAAGGAAATACTAATTGTTCTTGATCAAATAAGGTTTCATCAAAGCCACTGCCCTGTGTATTTGGGGATCCGTTAACAGTTACTCCGACACTGGTGATGCTAGTTGGGTAACTGTTAGTTATAACACCGTTAACATTAGCTGCCGCTGAGGGAGCAGTTGAATTCAATGTAAACACGTTTGTGTTATTATATTGTGCAGATATACTAGTTTGTGCAACTACGTTAGTTGGATAAGCCGCAATATTGCTGCCATTTAGTCGTAAATTACCAGCACTAGCTCCGGTAATAAATGTGCCTGAATTATACATAACCGTTAAGGTATATGGATTTTGTGTATTAGCATAAGATCCACTATCAAGGCTACCATGTGCGGTGATCACTGTGGCATTGGCACCGGTGATATTTTGGGTAATAATGTCGCCAACATTAGGTGCTATAACTGTATAAACTTCTGCACTAGAGATCGAAATTGGATATGAATTAGTATTGCTCCACACATTAGAATTAAAATTATGATTGACCAATGGAACTCCATTGATTAACAAATTGCCTGAATTTACAGTAAAGGTGCCTGAATTGTAAATTACACTTACAGTGATCCCATTGGCAACGTTAGCAGTTATGGTAGCATTTGCTCCACTACTAGGTTGTGTTATATATGCGCCTACATTTGCATTGATAACATTGATACCATAAACAGTGATAGTTCCTTTTAATAGCCCACCGCCATATGTTATAGTTCCTGTGGTCGCGCTGACATTACTAATAGTAGCATTAGCACCGCTGATAGTTTGACTAATGTAACCACCAGGACTAGCTGAAACTATAGAATTTCCTGTTAACACCACTGTGGTGTAATAGTTAACAGTAGCATTATACCAAGTTAACGTAGATTGTTCTGTGTCTGGATCAGTGTATGGAATTAATACCTGCAAAGAATCCCCAAATACCAATGCAGGTAGTGAAGTAACTGTTGAACTTACTGTCCCTACTGTGATATTACCGGTAGTGGCTACAGCATTGATGTATGTTGGTTCACCTACTATATTTTGTTCATCAAACGTGCCGGCCAGCAATGCTGGGATTTGATATTGCAAAGTATCGCCATCTAAGTCAATTGCTTCGATTTGTTGTGAAAACCAACCACCCTGACGTTCAGGCACGAAGTCTGCTTGAGTAGTAACAATAATTGGAAAATGTAATGACCCAGCATCTATAGTAGGACTAGTGCTGTCGACTGTGACTAAACTACTGTCAACTGTGCCTAAACTGCGTGGTATTACCAGCAGTTTATAAGTAGATAGGTCATAATTAACTCCATCAGTTACTTCTACGGTAAAGTTAAAGTTTTGGCTAATAGCACCTAGTGGACTTTGCCAACCTAGGTCGTCCCATGGAATATTATCCCAGGCAGGATCTAACAATGCCGCAGTGCCTGTACCTGACCCAACTCCTGTGGCTATAAATTCTAAGTTTACTGTATTCGAAGCAGCACCAATTAGAGTAAAATCAGTAGTTCCGATACTAACAATGCTGTATAAATCACCTATTACAAACTGCCCTGCGGTAGCAACATTATTTGATATTAACTGTTCTACAGTAGGTGATGGAATTGGATAAATGTAACCTGACAATAGGCCTGTTGAACTTAATGATAATCCAGGTGGTATTGTACCACTTTCTAAACTCCAAGTTAATGTAGCACCGGGTATAAACTCAACAGCTTTTAGTTGTAGATTAAATGCTGAACCATCAAAATATGTGCCTAAATCAACATTGCGTGGAGTTATAATAGGAGGAGCAATATTAGTAATAGTTAACTGAAATGTGCGATCTGCAACATTACCATCTGCAATATTAGTTACACGCACAGTAAACGAATACGTTTGATTTTCGTCAGCAGTAGCAGTGCTAACTGGAATACCCTGTAAAAATCCTGTGGCCACTACTTGTAGGCCCGGTGGTAACTTTCCTGATACCAGACTATAGGTTAATGTGCCACCTGCATTATCATAGGCATCTAATGGGAATTGATAATACTCTAATTCCGGTACTATGCCTAGATTGCCCGCAGGGGTTAACCAAATTGGATATGCCATTATTATTCCTATTAACTTACTTTATACCATTTTGTTTCTGAAGCATGATACAAGTATGTTGCTGATGAGCCAGCTGCCAATGCAACATTACCAGCTGGGGTTAATGTGCTATGTTGTGTAGTAACTTGTAATCCCGCCACGGCCACATTTGACGAAATACTAACTAATGTTCCGTCTGCGGTAACGTTTGGCAATGTTACATTCGCCCCAAATAATGATAATACTGCGGTTGGTGCAAGTATTAATCGTTCAATTCCAGCATTTATTGTAACTGCTACGTTAGAGGTTGGGTTACTAAATTGATAACCTGTTGATACTCTGCCAGCACCTGTAGCTAAGTTACCTGCAATACCAACTCCACCGTAGGAAATTAATGCACCAGATGTTGTGTTTGTTGTTGGACTAGTATCATTTAACCATAATGTAGTTCCCAATGGTAAGACCACATCACTAGTATTATACGGGTCAATGATTAAATTACCAGATGAGGTAGTGATAGTGTTTGCAAGAACATACGTGGCTGTAACGTTAGCCGCTTGGACTGTACCGGTTGCTAGGACATTACCTGCATTAAATCCGATTGATGAAATATTTGAATAATTGCTGTTTACTTTTTGGAAAGCAACACGTAGTTCATCGCCGGAGCCGTCATTGGGATTAGTGCCTACGTTAATCGAAGTAAATGGTTGTGTGGTAATAGTCATAATTGTAACCTAGAAGAATCCTATATTGTAGTATTTATCTAGGTTTAAGAAACTAGAATGACGTGATGACTGAACTAACTACCCAAGTGTTTGGAGCAATACAGATGTATAGATTAGCACCCATTACAGATGCTTGCCCTGCTGTGCCTGCACTATTGCTATGCAATGGACCTGGGCTAACTAAATTTAGTGGAACACTAGTAGGACTGTTAAGATTATATTGTAGTGCGGCAAAGTTGTTATTAATAGTGTTAAATGCTACACGCAACGGATCACCGTCACCTGTGCCAGGACCTGTGCCCAAATTGATATTTGCTAAAGTTACCATACTAGACCTCTGAATTATCTAGTATTTATATGTTTTTGTTGTTGAACGCACCCGGACGGCCTGGCGGACCAAAGCCTGGATCCATAGGATCAATACCGGTATCAATATCTTGTTCGGTATAGATACGCATTAGATTGTTATGCAACGGCCAAAACTTATGCCCTAGCATGGTTACAATCCACTTGGCATTGTGCCACTGCCAATCTTCATAGCCCGGCTCTTGTGGGTTATCAATATTTGACACTGTGCTAGGATAAGCTGAATAGTAGGTAGATACTTGATCCATAACACGACCAGGGCCAATCCAAAAGATATCTTCAATGCGGGTCATACCATGTATAGGCCAAATGCTGTAATGATCACCAAATAACATGCTGTTATCGTCCGTTAACAGCTTTAAATCTTCTGCTAGACTCTTACTCGCATCCATGACAAGATCGCTACGTAGGCGCACTGTGTAGTCATATACGATCTGATTCTTCTGTGCATAGTCCATCTTTAGTTTGTTGGCTTCATATAGGCTACGCCACATGCTAACCTGCCACTGTTCAGCTACAGGATCCCAACGACGGCCGCCCCATTTAGGACGATTTGGCTGTAGATCATATTCTTCCACCATCATAGTGCGTGGTCGCCATTGACGATAGAACTCTACATTCTTTTCTGGATTAGTTGTTTTGGGACTGTGCCATATTATGTCAGTGCTAGGAACTCCTAGACGATTAGCATAGCCTGTGCCTCTAGATTCACTGTCCCAAAAGTGCGCAAATACATCACAGTCAGGTAATAGGTTGCCTACATAGCGTTTGATGTTATCAGCAGTGACATGACCTGTACGATTCTGCCCACTGAAGCATAGTGCAATTCTCATTGAAAATCCTTAAACTGTCAATTATTTATATTTTATTATAGTAGCACATTATTTTCATAAATAAAAGCATGCCCAGTCTAGCAACATATAATTTTTTTGCCAAACTACCAAAAATAGATCAATATCAAGTTGAAGATGATTTTATGCGACCTATTGCAGATATTGATTCAGAAACATTGTCTATGTTACATCAGCACTGTCAGACTATAGAATTATTGCCATTTACTCGACCCAAGGAAAACCTTGACAGGATAGGTAATATGGAAAAGAAATTAATATATTCTATCGACGGCGCATTTAGTTTTGATGCTGATCCTTGGACTGTAGATTGGACTTCTGACACTGTTATTTTTAGAGATGTTGTTAGAAAAATAGGAATCGATCCACTTGGCATGCGGATAATCAAAATAGGCCCGTTAGGGTTTTTTGATAATCACAGTAGAGTCGAAGATAGATATCATATGCCTGCACATTCGATTGCGGCGGGATTTAATATATTTTGGATTCCTTTAAATTATGTTGCTGAACGGTATTTTGCAGTTGAGAATCGTGGATATTTTGAGCCTAAACTAGGACATGCATACTGTTTAAATGAAGGTGTGTATGACTATGCCATGCTCAATTTAGGTGATACCGCTATGTATAATTTAGCCGGGGTATTTAGGCAGTATAAATAATTATGCAGCGCCGATATTCATCGACGTCGGAATAGCAAGACGCCTAGGATAAAAATCCTTTTACTAATTTGTTAAATTAGAACGCCTTCCGTGTGTGAAATTCTCACTAGCATTAAAATCTAATTAAATTATTTGAGGAAAAGTTATGAAAATTACTAAAATTCCTGGTCTAGGAAGATTTGGCCATTTTATTGATGATGTAGACTTAAACACTATTTCTGATGAAGAATGGATGGAAATAGGTAAACTGCATCTACAAGGGTTGGTTACTATTATACGAGGTAATAATATTGATTATACACGTTATAATGAACTGATGTTAAAATGGGGAACACCAAGATTTCCACGTCCAGTGAATCTATATTTAAAATATGGAAAACCATTGAAAGAATTGATCTTAAATGGTGAGTTAACTGAAGAAGAAATGGAATCAGTGCAGAATGCCCGTCGCTGGTTGATTAATAAAAAAATGCAATTAGTTCGTGTAACCCCTAAAAAGAATGCCAAAGGTCAATCAATAGGTATTTTTGGTGACGGCGAATTGAATTGGCATAGTAATGCATGTTCGGATGTTAGTTTCGCACCAGGTGTATCATTAATGGGCTACGAAAATTTCGTTGGCTCAGCTACTGGCTTTTGCACAACTGTAGATTGGTATGAGTCAATCAGCGAATCATTCAGAAGTGAACTTGATGAAATGGTAGTATTACATAACTATCACGAGAAAGGGGTTAGCCCAGAAGTCCTCCCTGACCAAGAAGCATTTTACGTTGAAAATCAATGTCCAGAACCTGACATGAGATTCCCACTAGTAATCCAAAGTCCAGGCGGAATACGCAGTATACATTTAGGTATTACAACACTTGATCACATCGAAGGTATGAGTAGAGAAGAAAGTAATAAAATCTTTGACAGAATTAAAGAAGGTATATTCCAACCAGAATACATGTATGATCATTGGTATCAAGCAGATAGAGATTTAATGTTATTTGACAATTCAATTACTCTACATCGAAGACTAATTGATCCTGATATCCAACGTATGCCTGATCGTGTTGGACTACGTTTCCAATATGACTATGATAAACTAGCTGGAAAGTATGTGCCATTCTTCCAAGAAGAGTTTAATAAAGAACGTGATCATAGAGTGGATTTATTTCCAATTGCAACTGCTGGTATTGAAGTAATGTAATTTAGGAAGTCAGACGCTGGTACGAAGGGAATATTCCGTTCCCTTCGTATTTTTTTGGATCAAATTCACGGTTAGGAACCATTTTTCCATTAGGATATACAATAGTGTCGGGTGGTATATCTTTCATAACGATTAATCCCGGACCAATAATAACATTGTCACCAATTGATACATTTTTTTCCATGGTATTTAATATTCTAACATTAACTCCCACGTAGACATTTTTGCCCATAATGACAGATCCTGCAACACCGCCATCACCCGAAAATGAACAGTTTTCGCCTATTACACTATGATGCCCTATGCCAACACCTTGCATAAGAGTGCAAAAATTGCCTACTATAGCTTTAGGTTCAACGTAGGCATTTAACAAGGCTAATATATTATTACCAACTTCGGCATATTTGCTAATTTCTGCCCTAGGATGTATTAGATTAGCCAATCGACACCCAGCTTGTTTGACTATATTAATACGTTGTAATCTCAGGAATAGAGTATTTTCATTAGGATTGTCAGTATTTGTATATCCGGGAAAGTAAGTGCAGACAAAGAACTCAGCGGTGCTGATAAGGTCTTGCATTTTTTGATTAGTAGGATCTAGTAGATCTAAATCAGATCCAATAACATCTATGCCTTCATACTTTTGCCCAACATAAAATCTATCCAAAATTCCAATAACTTGATAGTTAGTAGCCTCGGCAATTTCTATTAGAGGCAGTATGTTATATCTTGTTCCAATTAATACAAGAGGTTTTTTCATCGATAGCCTTTAAACTGCGAAACTACTACCGCATCCACAAGTTGACTGTGCATTTGGATTTCTTATTGCAAATTGACTACCTGCCAGACTTTCTGTGTAATCTACTTCTGCACCTTCGAGATATTGATTACTCATACTATCAACCAACAGTTTAACACCGTCTAGATCTAATACAAAATCATCATCTGTAACAGATTCATCCAGAGTAAATCCATATTGGAACCCACTACAACCACCACCTTGAACAAAGATACGTAGGTTGATGTTAGGATTATTTTCCTCGGCTAATATTTCTTTAATTTTTTTAATTGCGTTTTCTTTTACAGTTACCATTTAGGGAATTCCTTTAT
>Ga0316219_1003806_pt1 | contig 11865 bp, 27 predicted proteins | sample TBH18003PmetaG_FD_203635 | JGI IMG/M metagenome (GOLD analysis project Ga0316219, IMG submission 203635) | Freshwater microbial communities from Trout Bog Lake, Wisconsin, USA - TBH18003P | ecosystem: Environmental > Aquatic > Freshwater > Lake > Hypolimnion/Profundal zone | place: USA... | reverse complement strand
TCATCAAGCCGGTATTCAAGATTATGAATTGAAACTTGATGCATTAAAGCGCCAGTCGGATGACCTCGCGCAGCTGCACTTGATGGAAAAGAATGATCTTGAAAAAGCTCGTAACGCTTATATTGAAGAAAAAATAAAAGCTAAAACGCCGTCGGGCGAGGCTCCCCAGAAAATTGTTTTACCCGATGAGCATACCCGCCAAATACAGGGGACCGGAAGCGCCGCGCCGGATACGGTCACGGGTAGGGCGAGCCAAACCGGCTACCAAGCGAGAACTCAAGAAATTGCGGAACACGGTGCGGCGGGTAAAACCGGCTTAAAAGCGTTACAAACCGAAGGGCTGGTCAAGCCCGGCGGCATCACCCTGGAGTTCCCAGGCATTACGGCCAGCAGCCCTATGGGGGTGCTCGCCCCAGCGCCTATGCAAACCGAGTTTGACGCGGCGTATAAGAAAATTATCGAGTCCTCCATACCGCAAGAGCAAAAGCTGGCAATGCTCAAAGATCTTTACCAAGAGCAGAAAACCGCAGCCGGTAGCGCGGCCAGCGCTAAAAAATCTGCTGAAAACAAGCTCCTCGAGCATATCAACTCGCGAGAAGCCCAAATCACGCCCCTGGAGCGAGCCGCTTTGGAGGCTCAGCAGAAGTTTGAAAACTTAGGGGGGCATGCCGCGGCGGCGGCTGACTTGGCTGCCGAGTCGCCCCTCGCTAGGGTTATCTCTAAGGTTAAGCCCTTACTAGGACCATTAGGCGGGGCGTTAGCTGCGCGTGATATCTACAAAGGCTACGAGGCCGGGAAAGCGGGTAATCAGACTCAAGCCTTGAGCAAATATGCGAGCGGGTTGGGCGGGGCGTTAATGATGATTCCAACCGCGCCCACTGTTGTTACAGGAGCAGCAATTACGGCTGCGGGCGCGGGCAAAGACCTGTATGACTACTACATGTCTTTACCTCCCGCAAAGCAAAAAGAACTCAACGAACAGCTCGCCATATCATCCGGAGCGTACTGATTTAATCTCCTTGAGACCGCAGGGTCTTTTTATCCCCGGCTAATCACCGGGGATCTTTTTATGCGTGTCCAGCCTCTCCAAACAATAGGATGTTCATCTGGTTGAAGTTGTGTTCAGCTTCCAGAATCCCGTTGTCATGTCCTTCTTGATAGGCTGTCCAAATCATCTTAGCGATGCGGTTTATGTGAGTGGTTTGTCCCAAATCAAATAAGGTCGCATTAGCCTTGATGACGTCATAGTCTAGGTGAAATTCCTCTCCGCACATCTACGATAATCCTCCAGAGCTTTAGCCACCTCATGGTTGAGTGATTTAACAAGTTTGACGCACTCAACACGCTCTTCACGCATAGCTTCAATACGGACGAATGCTTCAATTTTACGAGCATATTCCAGAATGTCCACTTCGTCTGCGTACATACCATTTGGATCGTCGCTTTTAACGTAAAAGAATATTTGTTTGATTTGATCGTCACTCAGCATTTTTACCTCGCATAGGTTGATATTTGTTTTTGATAATCCAGAACTGCAATAGGTGATGGAACATCCCAAAACCTTTTGTCAATTCGTCCTGCGTCCATTCTTTGATCACAACTAAATTGGAATTTGTTCGGGAGACGAACACATTAGCACATACAGCATCAGGCATACCAAGACCCACACGGTACGCCGCAAGTTGCATCAGGTGCTCGTCATAGCCCACTACTTCTTCTGGGTCGCTAAACTCTTTGGTTTTGATGTCAAGGACGATTCCTTTGGAGTGAAGGTCGCACTTCCCGCCGAACCCAAGATCATGGGCAAAGCTTCGCTCTGCGATCCATTCTTGATGTCCATACTTTTCCCGGATTTTCGCCGATGTTGTAGCAACCTCAACTGGATATTGACCAAGACCTTTCCCCTCATAAAAACCTTGAATGGCTTCGTGGATTTCGGTGCCTTTATCTGCTGCGGCCTTACCTTCCTGTTTTGAATCATGCATGATACGTTCGATGTATTCATCTTCCGTCTCAGTAGGATTCCTAGGCAAGGTAAGCGCCGCCATCAGGACTTGACGCTGCAACCATTGGATAAGCGCAGGCTTTGCCGCCACGTTCAGTATCGTCGTAACTGACGGCACTAGGTTCATGGTTCTAGCATCACGCAGCGTAGTAGCACGGGGCGATCCATTCTTCTTGGAAGGCACCGTGTACTTGGGCTGGCCATCAAAGTCGTACCAATGGTTTGATTCGCTTGCTCGGGTTTCTTTTGCTATCATTATTTATCCTATGTTGCAGCGCATCAAAAGGGAATATCAGAATCATCATCTACTGGAGATGATTGAGCAGGTTGAGCTGAGATACCTTTGCGCTGAAATTCTGGGCTTGCCATGATCTTTGCACGCAAGTTATCCGAGAACGATTGGAACAAGTCTTCATCGTGCTCATCAATTGAGTACATCTTTGGCTCCTTATGGGCTTCAGGTAGACCGGCTTTCTTGACGTGTGGCGGTACGGGCATGACTGCGCCGATGTTGGTGTATTCCTTACCATCACGACCTGTTGATTTGGTCACGGATAACATGGCCCAGACGCCCAAGACATTCTTGAGGTTGAATCCACGCAGCTCTTCTGATGTGAAGTCACGACCACGCCAAGTCTGTAAATCCTTGCGCAGGGTAGCTTTATCCGCCAGCGTCAGCGAATAGTTCTTGCTGATCGACATAGGCTCACCTTTGTCGGTTTTTGTCGGTTCTCCGTTCTCATCTTCAGACCACACTTCAAATTGAAGCATGACCTTGCGTTGCATTTTTACAGCGCCCATGTATTCGGTCTTTTGATTACCAAGGTCAATGATCCGATAACATCTGGCTAGGTGTAAACCTGCTGGTACTGGCTTAAATGAATTACTTGAGTTTGCGGTCGCTATGATGCTCATTTTTAATTCCTATGGTCATTAAAACAATTGATGGACGCCGTGGCGCTCCACATTCAAAACGGATGATGTCCCAATCATCCCCTGTCGCAAAACCTGCCTCCGCCCGTTCTAGCGCCTCGTCAAGTCTTTGCATTCTCTCTAATCCCATCTGGTGATATTCATCTTCATTCATGATTTCTCGCTTTAAGCATTTCGTCAGCAGCACGATAAGCATCTACAGACACCAAGTTATATGGCATACCTCTGAAATATTCTGTAGACAATAAGCCTTGCATGGCTGCTGCCGCAAAGTAATCACGCAAACTCATTCCATGCGCCATTGAATCATCGGTTATCCATGTAGGGAATGCTGGTGGGCTAATTTTCATCATTCAATCCTTTGATAAGCACTTTATCTACAAGCTCAAAAGCTCTAGGAACAGCAACATCATCCCAAGTCATGCCTTCAGGAATGGGCATCTGCCAGTCACCAGCGCACATCCCCTGCATGATCAGAACCGCCATTTCGGTGCGGGTCACGAGAGATAATCCAAATATTCATCGGCTAAAATCGTTGCAAGCTTAAGGACTTGCTCTGGATCTGAAGGGGAATTTTCACCGCCTGCATAAAATCCAGATGCTAATGCCAACATAAAATCCAAAATAAGTTTTTGACGAGTTTTCATTTCACTTCCTTGTTGAGTTGTAATTGTTCCGCAGACATCAAAGCCAAGCTCTGGTAATAGAGCCACTTCTTGATGGTTTCGGGATCTTTAGATGGGGGCGTCCAGTTGCAGACACGTTTCCATGTGCGCTGGACGTTGGTAGCCGAGGCGGGTGCGTAGGCTGAGTCATTCTCTTTAAGCTTCATTTCTTCAATCATTTTTGATTCTCTGTAGGGTTTAGGAAAATGAATTGTACACTCGTTAATAAAAAATGTACAATAGGTTTTGAATTAACAGTTAGGAATAATTATGACACTACATCAATACTTTTCAAACAAGCCGCACGGTTCAATAGCGGCGATGGCTAGAAGCTTAAACATCAGCAGGACATGGTTTTCCCTAATAATCAATAAACGTGCGACTCCTAGCCCTGTTTTAGCAGTTATGATCGAGAAGCTAACTAAGGGGGCAGTCAGCCGTAAGACGTTGCGACCTGATATTTATAAGTAGTAAGCTGGACAAATACGGATCTTTACGGACATTGACAAAGTTTAATAAACAATCACGGAGAATTAGATGCAAATCACAGTCGACCCAAAACTTAAAGCGTTGATACCACCACTGAGCCAAGACGAATACGACAAACTTGAAGAGAATTTGATAGCGGACGGATGCCGTGATCCATTAGTTGTTTGGGATGGCCTACTGATTGATGGCCATAACAGATACGAGATCTGCCAGAAGCACAACATCAGGTTTGACACGAAAGACATGATGTTTAAAAACCACGACGAAGCCAAAGAGTGGATGTTGTGGAATCAGTTAGGGCGTCGCAATCTGACGGATTATGATCGTACCGTGCTGGCGTTAGAGCTGGAAGAAATTGTCAAAGCGAGAGCAAAAGAGAATTTGGTGCAAAGCGGCAAGCAATACGGAAAGGGTTCTCAGAAATCTGAAAACCCTATCAAGCCTGTTGATACGATGAAAGAAGTAGCAAAGGTAGCTGGCGTATCTCACGATACGGTAGCGAAGGTTAAGAAGATTGAAGAGAAGGCAACACCAGAAGTAAAGAAGGCATTATCGGAAGGCAAAATCAGCATCAACAAGGCGCACCAGCAAGTTACTGGCAAGGTCAAGAAGGCTAAACCACTACCGGAAGCGCCTGAATACTCCAAGGAAGAGTTTGAGCGTGATCAGATGATGCAGTCTATCGAGGCGCTACAGGAAGAGAACAGCGAACTCAAGGCACGATTGGCTGTAGAGGCTATGGATGCCAGCGAAGAGGAGAAGACAGCGACAGCGGAAATCATTGCGGATTTGAAGGCGGAGATCAAAACCTTGAAGGCCGAGAACTCAGCCCTGAAATCTAACCGTGATAGCTACCAGAATGAGAATACACAATTGAAGAAGCAAATTAAATATTTGGAAAGAGAACTCAAAAAGGTGAAATAAATGTACGACATCGAACAGCGACTATTTGATTATCAGAAAGCGGGTATAGAGAAGTTAAGAGAAGGCATTAGATTAGGGCATCGCTCACAGCTCTTGTACGCACCTACAGGCGCTGGCAAGACTGAAATGGCGATTGCCCTGATGGAGTACTCTCGGCAGCTTGGAAGCCGGTCAGCGATGATTCTAGACAGGATCGTCTTATGTAATCAGACATCTGATCGGCTAGACAAGTACGGGATCGACCACGGCGTGATGCAGGCTGGACATTGGAGATACCGTCCGCATGAGCGCATTCAGGTATGTTCAGCGCAGACGCTTGAAAAGCGTGGCAACTTCCCGGGGTTGCAGTTATTGATCGTCGATGAGGCGCATCAGACCCGTGAGAAGACCAAGGAGTTCATCAAGAATAATCCGCACGTCAAAGTCATTGGATTGACCGCTACGCCGTTTACGAAGGGATTAGGCAATGTATATAGCCATGTCGTAAATACGGTCACCACGGAGCAATTGGTGCTGAGTAAGAACCTTGTTCCGCTACGGGTATTCTTGGCTAAAGAGATCGATATGACTGGCGCCAAAAAGATCGCTGGTGAATGGTCGGATAGGGAAGTGACTGAGCGTGGCATCAAGATTACTGGTGATGTGGTAACTGAGTGGGTTAAGAAGACGCACGAGATCTTCGGTGGCCCAAAAAAGACGATTGTCTTTTGTGCATCGGTTGCGCATGGTGCTGATCTGGCATCGAAGTTTAATGAGGCGGGTTATAACTTCGTCCCGATCTCGTACAAGGATTCGGACGAATACAAGAAATCTGTGTTCGAGGATTTTGCTAGACCGGATACAGATATTCATGGATTGATTGCTGTGGACATCCTGACAAAAGGATTTGACGTGTCAGATGTCATGATTGGCGTGTCGGCTAGACCATTCTCAAAGTCATTGTCTTCACATATCCAGCAGATGGGTCGAGTCATGAGAAGCCATCCTGATAAGGAGTTTGCACTCTGGTTAGATTTTTCTGGTAACTACCTTAGATTCAAGAGTGATTGGGACAGCGTGTACTGCGAAGGCGCAGGCGAATTGGATGATGGTCGTGAGAAGCCAAAGCCAGAGCCGACAGAGCGTGAAAAGAAAGAATCGAAGTGTCCGAAGTGCGGCTACTTCTGGGGTAATGCGGACGTATGTTCTCATTGTGGTCACGTCCGGGTGCGCAAGAATCAGATTCTTGAGCGCAATGGTGAACTCATTGAACTGGGCATGACTTCTCATGAAGAGTTAAATGAGCGCCGAGAGTTTTACAGCGAATTGATTGGCTATGCACAACTGATGAATTACAAACCCGGCTGGGCTTATCATCAGTTTAAAAAGAAGTACGGTATGGAGCCGAAGAAGATGAATCCGCAACCATTACCACCTTCACAGAAGACATTGAATTGGATTAAAAAACAATTGATAGCGTTTAGAAAAGCGAGGGCTGCATGAACTTTGAAGATTTTGCCAGAGCGCATGGTTTGATCGTGCGTGATTTGATTCCGGGGCGCTGGGTACGAGTCCCGACCGAGGATCATCCAAGAAGTAAGAACGGTGCGTACAAGTACATGGGTGATGTGGGCTTCGTCCAGAACCATGCGACGCAAACAGAAGTGCAGGTATGGAAGCCAGCAAAAGATTACGTCATCGACCACAAGATCGTATTGAAGGCTAAGACCTTAGACGACCAGAGAGATAAGGAACGTGCAGCGGCTGCAGAGCGTGCGGTCTGGATCATTAACCAGACGTTACAGGCGTCACATCCGTACCTTGAGCGCAAGGGATTTAAGTCGGGCATGGTTTGGTATCACGATCACAAGAAGACGCTGGTAGTGCCGATGCGTGCATTCAATAACGTCGTCGGCTGTCAGTTGATTAGTGAGGATGGCGACAAGAAGTTCTTGAAGGGACAGCAAACCAACGATGCGACATTCACGATGGGTCAGGGTGATCCTATTCTGTGTGAAGGTTACGCCACAGGATTATCGGTCATGATGGCTGTGTCGGCTTTGAAGCTGCGCAAGAGCGTCATGGTGTGCTTTTCAGCAGGTAACTTGAGCCGCATGGCAAAGAAGTACAACAATCCGTTTATCGTTGCAGATAATGACGAATCAGGCACGGGTGAGCGTGTGGCGCAAGGGTATAAGTATTGGATTGCACCAGAAGTAAATTGCGACTTCAATGACTTCCACCAGAGAGTTGGATTATTTCAGGCAGCACAAAGCTTGAGGCGTGCTTTATGACAGAGCAGGAACATAAACATCAATGTTTAGTGCGTCACGTTATTCGCTGGCGCATTAAGGATGAGAAGGCGGCAAAATTATTTCTGGCTAGGTGGATGGGTAAGAGGCCAGACAGTACGTTACAAAGAGATGTAGTTAGGCAGTGGAATTTGAAAAATCGTGGTGAACAAGGAGATTGGCGTGGCACAAATGAGTGATTTTCAAAAGTCGTTTTTAGCCCGTGGCGGAATGACGATGTATACCCAGAAGGAATTCGATGATCAATTAGCAATAGCCAAGGCGCAGATTATGCAAGTTGCGGTGGACACAACCAAGACCGCTATCGCAATCGAGCGAGAGGAGTGCGCCAAGATTGCAGATGGCATGGAACTACCTGCTGTTGCTGAGGCGATCCGCAATAGGCTTAAGAAATGATCTGGATTGGGTTAGACCCGGGCGCTGTATCTGGTGCTTGGGGTGCGATTGACCACAACAATGAATTTGTTGGCTGTGGTGATATCCCATCAATTGATGGTCGCATCTCAGCTCGTGAGCTTTACCGAATCATCAAGGATTGTGTATCGACATTCGATACGGCTCATATTGTGGTTGAAAGTGTTCATACGATGCCAAACCAAGGGATCGCTAGCTCAGGGAAGTTTATGCGTGCTGCAGGCGCTATTGAGGCCACGGCGGAGCTAACACGCTATCCATTTATGTTGGTCACACCTCAGCGCTGGAAAGCGCATCACGGGCTTGTTGGCTTGCCTAAAGAGGCTAGCTTGGATCTGGCTAGGAAGTACTGGTCAGAAGCATCACTCAAACGCCAGAAAGATCACGGTAGGGCTGATGCCCTGTTGATGGCTTTATGGTTAAAGGAAAACAATGAATAACGATGATTTACAGGATTTATACGCCGGGCTTGCGATGCAAGGATTATTGATGAATGGGGATTATTCCCTGAACACCATACCGCATCTTGCGCATGAGCTTGCCGCATCAATGATTAGAGAAAAGGAGTTCCGTGATGAGCGAAATAAAGATAGACCCTAATGAGGCTGTTCCGATTCCAAATTGGAACGAATATCTTATTGATACAAAAGGCAATGTCAGCAGAATTGCGCCCAACTGCGGCGCAGTAACAGGAAAAGTATTGAAATGGGCTATTTTAAAAAACGGATATGCAAAAGTTAGCTTGTGCAGAAATTCAATTCGAAAAGAATATCTTGTACATAGATTGGTTGCAATGGCATTTATTGGTGACCCAACAGGTTTTGATGTTTGTCATTACGATGGAAACAAGTTGAATAATGATGTATCAAATTTACGAATTGATAGTAGAAAGGGAAATATGTCCGATCAAATTCATATGCAAAAAACTCCACGAGGAGAAAAGTGTGGATCAAACAAATATTCAACTGAATATATAGCGTCGTTAAAGCGCAGATTGGTTAATGGAGAAACGGTTTCGAATTTGCATATTGAAACAAAAATACCTAAACCTACTTTGTATAGCATCAAGTCTGGAGCAACGTGGGGATGGCTATGAACGAAATAATTGACCCAACAAAAGCGGTAAATTTTATTATTCAAAATGCATCTAAATTTGCTAAGGCAAAAGCAGAACGTGTTTACGTTGAAAATTTTTTGAGGTCAAAGAAAAGTTTATTGATGAGTGACAGCTCAGAAAAGACGATGGCGGGAAAAGAAAAAGATGCCTATGCTCATTCTGAATACATTGACTTGCTTACTGCCCTTAAAGAAGCTATTGAAATAGAGGAGCAGTTAAAGTGGCAATTAACTGCGGCGCAAATTAAAGTTGAAATTTGGCGGTCACAGGAAGCAACAAATCGCACACAAGATCGTTTGACTTTATAATTACGTTAATTTACTATTAACGCAGGAGGTGGATCATGGCAAAGAAAGTTAAGCGTGAAGTGATTAGGATTCTTAGGAACTATAAAGGCTATAGCCTTGAGAAGTTAGCTACTCGTCCTGGGTGTTTATGGATATTGGATACCCCATCACGAGTAGGCGGGACATTGTTTTATCCAGATGGAAGGATAGTCAAAAATGAAGTTTTGCATGGGGTGTCAGCAGTTGAGAAGTGAAGGTCAGTCGTTGAAAAGAAACAAAGGTTACAGGTGGATGTGTAACTTTTGTATCGATAAAAAAAGTGTCTCAATATATACAAGGATGAAAGATGAAAAAAGAAACAAAAGCGGATCTGCGAAAACAGATTGAGCGCCAGCAGGAAACAATCATAAATCTTCAGCACATGGTCACACGACGATTAAATGTCATCCGTGATGAGTCCCGGGTTGAACTAGCCGAAGAGATCAAGCGTGATGCAGCCCGGTACCGCTGGCTACAACAAAAAACCGCCGACCTGTTTATGGTTACATATGATCAGATGGATGAACAAATTGATAGGGCGATGATATGAAACACAAACACTACGATTACATTGTTGCTTGGGTTGAAGGCAAACAGATTCAAGTGAAAGACAAAGAAACGGGCGAATGGGAGGATTTGTGTTGCAATCCGTCTTGGCATAATGATTTTAAATACCGCATCAAGCCAGAGCCTAAACCTGATGTTGTTCGATATATTTTTGTTGAAGCAACAACACTTGCTTTGCATGAATTTGTGCAAGTAATTCAATCAGACAAACATTTACCACCCAATTTATGCCTTACTTTTGATGGCGAGACAGGCAAGCTTAAATCAGCGGAGGTTATATGATTAAAGAATTTGTAGACGCATGGTTCGAGCACAAGCACGAACTTGAAGCACTTTTTAGAGAACAGCATCCTGAAAGTTATGGCGATATTCTCAAACCTGTTATTGGCATAATGTCAAAAATAAAAGGGATGCACGTTCCTGATCCAGAGCGCATTACAACAATTGATCACGGATCATATTCCGGCACGCTCGTGTACGTTATTGCGGAAAAAGGGTATGACCCTGACGTGTACTGGTATGTGCGCATTAGCTACGGCTCTTGCTCAGGCTGCGACACGCTAGAGAACTTGCGTGATTACATCGACAGCAAACCGACAGATGCGCAGGTCAAGGGCTACATGACTCTGGCCCTGCACATCGTGCAACAGCTCAAACAAATGGACGGCGAGGATGTATGAACGATACAAAAGATTTGGCACGAGAAATTAAATGGCTGCGAGCCGACGTAATGGCAATCATGTCATTTTTAGAATCTCAAGCGCTTGCTGACATAAATAAACCCGGGGCAGGTCGAATCGTGATGCAAGTTAATCAGGAACGAGAGGATCAAGAGCGACAGAGAAAATACTACGCTGCAAAAAGTATTGTCGATGAATATGAGCAAGATTATGGGGTGAGAGATGAACGAACGAATTAAAGAACTCGCTGAACAGGCGGGCGTTATTAGCGGCTTTAAAGACCTACACCCTGACATGATTAAATTTGCAGAACTAATCAGGCAAGACGAAGCAAAAGCCTGTGCCGAGCATTACCTTGGAATTATGCGTGATGCGGTTGAAAAGGCTAGGCAGGATGAGCGTTATGCTTGTGCGAAGATTGCTGATGATTTGGAACGAAAACAATACGATGCTATTGGTGACCCCAGACACCCAGAATTCAAGTCTTTAATTGGTAATGCAATCAGAGCAAGGAGTAAAGAATGATTGATGAATTTATAAAAAATAGTATCAATGATTGTCTGACAGAAAACACTTTGCGAGGTCAAACAGAAGCAATTGCAATCGCAATCCGTGCGCTCAAAGATCTTGATGGTAAATATTTCAGACCATCATTCGGCTCACTTGAACTTGATATGCACTGCTGCGAACAAATAGCAAAAATGTTGTTTGGAGAATCAAATGAGTCGTGAAATTATGCAACAAGCCCTGACCGTGTTGAAAGCATGGGATTCACTGATTAAATATCAGTATTCAGGCACCAGCGAAGCAATGACCGCTATGCAAAATGTTGCATGGCGTACTCTTGATACGATTGAAGGACTTGAGCAAGAGTTAGCCAACCTTACTCCAACCATTGAGGACGCATCGCAGGACTGGGCAAATCTTGACGGCGCTGTGGCGTGGCATTTGATTGAACGTCACGCTGAAAATTGGGGAGATGTTGGCAAAATGATGGATGAATATGTAGCGGCTAAGTTAGCCAAGCCTGATAAATTTATTGATATTTGTATTGATCGAAAGTATGTCATTAGAAATTACAAATCAATCATCACAGATATTGGCATCTTTTGTGAATTTACATTAGATGAGTGGAATGAACACGCTAAAAATATACGTGAGTTATGTGAGCCTGAACAAGAGCCTGTGGCGTGGATGGAGGACTCTATTGAGTTGTATGTTAGCGATCATCCTACACACACGCACACAATTCCACTCTACACCGCACCACCACGCAAAGAATGGGTAGGTCTGACGCAAGATGAGATAGAAGAAATTTACCGGGGGACCACAAGAGATAATGGTATGTGCAGTGGGTTGAGTATAGCGCTTGAAGTTCAGCTTAAACTAAAGGAGAAAAACAATGCCGTTTAAAGACCTTGAACAAAAACACAACTTGGTCAACAGGGTAATAC
>Ga0316219_1003804_pt1 | contig 11872 bp, 9 predicted proteins | sample TBH18003PmetaG_FD_203635 | JGI IMG/M metagenome (GOLD analysis project Ga0316219, IMG submission 203635) | Freshwater microbial communities from Trout Bog Lake, Wisconsin, USA - TBH18003P | ecosystem: Environmental > Aquatic > Freshwater > Lake > Hypolimnion/Profundal zone | place: USA: Wisconsin... | reverse complement strand
TGAAGTTTACCAAGGTATGAGCCGGCTCAACGATATTGTTAGACGCATCCGCATACCACTTCGCGGTATATGTCGCCGACACCGCACTCAGGAACGTGCCCGCGTCGGTGTGCAGTGTATAACGCATCGACCCGTTGAGACCCAACTTGGGAGCGCTAACCAGTTGTTTGCCAGCGCCGTCGCCCGCCGCCGAAACCAGAGCGCCATTGGCGGCAAAGGAATAGAACGGCGCGTTGGGGTAACTGGTGTATTTCGCGTCAAGGTAGCCCAGACCACCCGAAATCACCAGATCGCGCAGCGGACGAGCTTCGAGATCGATGTCGATTCCCTTGATCCGCGCTGCGGCAGCGTTGACTGTAAACAGCGTGCCGGCCTCATAAACTTGCTGCTGCAGGTTCTTGTAGTTGTAAAGGAAAGTAGCTACATTGAGACGCAGTTTGTTGCCCAATAGGTTATTTTTCAAACCAACCTCGTAAGCGTCAATCGTCTCGGGGTTTACTGAAGACAACCCACTTGCATAACCTCCCACGCTCAGATTGTTGTACCCACCGGAATTGTAGCCCCGACTATAGGAAACATAGCCGAACGAGTGTGACCCGAACTGCTGCTCAATATCGGCACGGAAGGTCGGTTTGCGGAAGGTGATAGAAGCGCCACCTGGTGTCCCAGGAACGGTAGTGCCATTGATCTGGTCATAGCCTGAGAGCGAGTTATCATCGATCGTATAGCGCGCGCCGAGCGTCACCTTGGTGGTGTCGGTCACAGGAGCCGTTGTCTGGGCGTAAACGGCATAGGATTGCAACTTGGTATTCGCATCCACGCCATAAATGCCACCGGACGGCGCTCCAAAAATGGTTGCAAGGATGCCGCTGAAATTGAACGGCCGCATCCAGCTGCTTGAGTTCAGATAAAACGCGCCGACCACCCAGTTGATATGCGATCCGGGAAGGTTGGAAAGCTGGACTTCCTGCGTCCAAGCCGTGCTCTGATCGCTACGGTCGACCGTAGCAAAATTGATCGGCGTCCCGTCATAGTCGAGATGCAGAAACAGGTTGGCTTTTTGGTACGAAGTGATGCTGCTCAATTTAGCAAACGAAAGAGTCCGTTCGGCGGTCAGACCGATGATGTTAATTTCGGAGGTGCTATAAGGATTCACGTCGGTATCGGCAACGTACTTTCCGAGAACCGGGAAACTGGTGCTGGTGACTTCGTTGAACAGGCTGGTGTAACCAACCGCCGGCCCGATGGCATTGCCAACGTCGGTCCGCACATAGCGGTGATCGATCGACAGGACGATGCGGGTCTGATCGTCCGGCGTCCAAAGGGTTTTGCTGCGCAGCGAAAAGCGGTTGTTCAGATAAAGCGGTGCACCGGTGTAGAGGTTGTGGCCCCAGCCATCGCGCTGATCCTCATAGTTCAGCGACAGATCCGTGGCAAGATTGGCGGTCAGCCCCGTTGTGCCATAAGCGCTGGCCGAGATCTTGTTATAATTTGCGTAGCCGACAGTCGCGTCGAGCGACGGAGTCTGGCTGGGGTCTTTGGTATGGAACTGTACAACGCCACCCGTGGCATTGCGGCCGAACAGCGTGCTCTGCGGCCCCTTGTCAACTTCGACTGAAGCAAGGTTGCTGCCGAACGTGGACGAGACTTGGCCCGCCACGTCAAGAATGCCGTCGACATACTTGAGCACAGTGCCGCCATTGCCAACCCCGCGAATAAAGATCGACTCGGATCCCCCGCCGCCGATCTGAAGTGTTAGTCCGGGCACGAGCGAGGGAAGATCCTGCGAAGAGGACGCCGCCACTGCCGTGAGTTTCCCAGCATCAAATGACTGGATCGCCACAGGTACCTTTTGCGCGGATTCCGAACGACGTTGCGCGGTCACCACGATTTCCTGGAGCCCCGCGCCCGTCGGCGGAGCTGCTGCCGCATTCTGAACCGCAGGCGCCGCCGCTTGGTCATCTGCCATCCCTGCGGCATTGGCCGCCGCTGGCAACAGCGCGAATGATGCAGCAAGCGCGGTGCCGCTTAAAATCCAACTCCGTGACATCCTCTATCCCTCCCTCAATTCAGGTTACCTTTATGGCGCCTCAGCAGCGGGTCTCCCACTTGCAGTCGCTCAGTCGGCCCCTAACACTTTAGGAAGGACAGGCAACGCAATGGCAATATCTGCAATCGAAATGTGCAAGCCCGGTAAAGTGCCGGAGAGCCCCGTGCGCTGGCGTCTGGAGCCGGCTCGAAAAATTGTTTTTGAAACTTAGACGAATATTATATACTCTTTGGTAGATTCGGCAGTTCCGAAGGCGCGTAAAGCCGCCAATTCGTCCCCAGACAGGACGCTGGAAATCAAGCTGGGCTTCAATGTGAGTGGAATCCAATGGCAAATGGCAACAGCGAAACAATCATCTGCGACACATTGGGTCGAGGCCCGGAGATATCGCGACGATTTGATGGTTCAGGCGTGGTTTTAAATCGCTGGCGCCAATTTGTCGGAAGCTATCAATTGCCGAGCCTCCCTGAACCTGTCTTCGTGGTGCAATTGGGGGGGAAAAGCGACGTCAGAATTGGCCATCGTGAGGGCTGGAGCGAGCGCACCTCCTTTCCAGGCGCAGTTTCCATCTTGCCGGCAGGGCACTCAACCCGGTGGCTGGTTGATGGCGAACTCGACGTCCTAACCTTCACCTTCGAGGATCCGCGGGTCGCTCATTTGTCTACCGACATTTTCCGGGATTTAAGGTTTGCCTATTCCGATCCGCTGGGCGCCGCTCTCTCGGATCAGATCCTGGACGAACTGTGCCGCGAAGAAAAAACCCTCGATTCCGAGTATCTCGAGACACTCGTCAAGACATTGACCAAGCATGTTGGCAGCGGACGAACCGCCACAACGCGGCGACTTTTCCCGACATCCGGGTCGTCCTCGTTCCGCATTCACAAACTCATGAACACGATCAATCACGATCCATCGGCAAACTACAACCTTGCATATCTCGCGGATCAGGCAGGCGTTACCGTCCCTTACTTATGTCGCATTTTCAAACAGGCGATCGGCATGAGTCCCCATGATTACATCATCAAGGTTCGCCTGGATCGAGCCAAACAGCTTCTTGCCAATCCGGAAATACCGATAAGCCGCGTCGCCGAACTGAGCGGCTTTGCTGGATCAAGCCAATTCACGCGCTGCTTTCACCAAAAAATCGGACAATCACCGTCAACCTATCGCTCCAGCGTTGCAGACGCTTCACAGCCAACCCTTTAATGCATCGCCGACGAAGCCTTGCGCAGACTTTGCCATTATTTGCCAACATTCTGGCCAAGAGTGGCTGGCCAATAATATACACCAGAAGTGGATTGCATACGTGACCCGCACTTTCATGATCTCGGCACGCCACATACTCGGAGCCGGAGCTGTATTGATAACCGGGGCTTGCCCTGCTTTTGCAGCAGCTCCCTGCGCGGCCATGATTCATGCGAGGATCCCTGCTGCTGAAATAGCGCTGCCAAGTCGGGGCGTTGATATCGAAACTGCCAAAACCTATCCGGCAGAAGCAGATTTACCAAAGACATGTCGAGTGATCGGTAAAATCATTTCGACTGAAAAGAGTGCACCTCCCATCCGGTTCGAATTAAATCTACCCGATGCGTGGAATGGGAAAGCGCTTCAATTTGGTGGTGGTGGCCTCGATGGTGTGCTGGTCGACGGGCTACATTCAATGCCCGGTAATGCGCCATTGGCCAATCCGATCCCAAATCCACTAGCCCGCGGTTATGCGACCTTTGGGTCCGATGGAGGTCATCAGGCCATCACCCCTGCCGACGCCAGTTTTGGGCGTATTCCGCAAGCCCTTGCCAATTATACCGGCGAGGCGGTTAAGCGAACGCACGATGCGGCTGTTGCAATCATGCGTCGCTTTTACGGAATTTCTCCGCGCCGTACGTATTTCGCTGGCGGCTCCAAGGGCGGACACGAAGGTTTGGTCGCCGCGCAGCGCTATGGCGCCGATTACGACGGCATCATTGCATACTATCCCGCCAAGGATTCCGTCGCCTTGATATTTGGTTGGGGTGCGCTGAGCGAAGCTGCCTATGGTCCCGATGGTGGCGCGCTTTCTCCGGCCAAACAAGCTTTCCTCAAGCGCAGCGTGATGGGCGCCTGTGACGCGCTCGATGGCTTGAAAGACGGCGTCATCAGCGCCACCGCCGCGTGCGCGGCGACGATTTCGCCGGCCAGCTTCCGATGCGCTCCGGGAGCCACTGACACCGATGCGTGCCTGACCGATGCCGAGGCGCGCCTCATTGAACTTGGCCTGCAACGCCGCGCCCTGCCGTTTCCGCTGGCCAACGGCGTGGCCGCCATCGGCCCGTTCCCCATGCTCAGCGGCAGCGCCTTCGAAGGCATCCTGTTTTCACCGGTTGGGCCGGATGCGACCGCCTATGGGGCGTTCGTCAACGGGATTGTCCGCGATTTCTGGACGGGAAACAGCATTGCGCGATTTGCCGGCCTCGACACGCAAAAATTTCAGGGTGCCATCATGGGCTATTCACGGCAAGCTGACGCGACATCGACGGATATGGACAAGTTTGTTTCCCATGGCGGCAAGCTCATCCTCGTGCAGGGCGCAACCGATATGTTGGTTCCTCCTTCGGCCACGACAGATTACTATGAACGCCTGGCGGCCCATTACGGCCCGAAAACAGACGGGTTCGTAAAATATTTTGTGCAGCCGGGTTATGGCCACGGGTTTGGTGATTTTGCCCTATCCTGGGATTCGCTCGGTGCATTGGATTCGTGGAGCGAAACCGGCGTATTCCCGGCGAACCCGGTTGCGGCGGACGGCAACCCGGCCACGCGGGATCGCCAGATGCCGCTCTGCGAGTATCCGGCGTACCCGCGCTATGATGGCGGGGATGCGCGCAATGCTTCAAGTTTCCGCTGCGTCGCTCAATAGGCGCGCCGCAAGCGTTGCCTTCACCCTCTGGCGCGGGCGTCTGAATTACTGAAACTGTTCGTGAAATTTGGTCTGAACTGCCGCATGATTGTGGGCCAGGGCTCTCGACGATGGAGATCTCCGGTGTTCAGTCCGCGCTTGCGGCCCAGCTGCCCGCCAAGGCATCGGCGTCAACCGCATCCGCAATGGCCCCCGGCGTGCGGGAAAATCGCGGTGCCGGCGCGGCATGCCAGATCTGATCACGTTCAACATAGGTTTGGCGCGCGGCGTGATGAGGGTGGAACGGAACTTCATCCAAAGTGAGAACCGGCGCGACGCAAGCATCTAGACCTGCAAAACGTTCAGCCCAGTGCTGCCTATCTTCCCTGGCAAATGCTGCAGCAAAGAGACCTGTGAGTTCACCCCAGCGGCCCTCGATGTACTGGGCATTTTCCCATCCTTCTATAGCCAATTCCTCAAGCAAAATGGCAAAGAACTGAGGTTCGAGCGGGCCAACCGCAATCTCGCGACCGTCCCGGCACAGGTAGGAACGGTAAAAAGGTGCCGCCCCACCCAACACATTGTGATCCCGATCGAGCGAAATACGGCCGGACGGGACGAGCCCGGCAAACATGGTCATCAACGATGCGACACCATCGATGATGGCGGCATCGACTATCTGGCCATGGCCCGAACGCTCACGTTCCCACAAGGCCGCCACAATGCCAAAGGCGAGGAACATGGAGCCGCCGCCAAAATCCCCAACAAGATTGAGGGGGACAGCCGCCGGTTCACCGGCTTTGCCCATCGCTGCAAGGGCTCCGCTCAGGGCAATATAGTTGATGTCATGCCCGGCGGTGGTTGCTAGGGGGCCTTGCTGGCCCCAACCCGTCATTCTTGCATAGACGAGGCGTGGATTGACCTTGCAAAGCTCGTCCGGCCCCAGCCCCAACCGTTCCATAACGCCTGGCCGAAAGCCCTCAATGATCACATCCGCGTGGGCGGCAAGCGAGCGACACCAATCCCGCCCCTCAGGTTGGCGGATATCAAGGACCTTTGTCGCCCGCCCCCTGTCGGCAACAGGGTTAGGCCAACCATTGCCGCCTTGGCGATCGATGCGCAAAACCTGCGCGCCCATGTCCGCCAGCAGCATCGCACAGTGAGGGCCCGGCCCAATGCTCGCGAATTCGATGACCCTAAGCCCGGATAGCGGCCCGGAACGTCCTGCAGGCATCATCCGGCCTTCCACACAGGCGTCCGTTTTTCCGCAAAAGCACGAGGGCCTTCCAGCGCATCATCCGACGCGAGCATGGCCTGCATCGCCGGATATTCCCATTGTGCAGCCATGGCTTCTTGGACAGGCAAGCCCAGTGAGCGCATGACAGAATCCTTGGTCGCGCGCACCGAAAGCGGGCTATTGGCCAGAATCAGCTCTGCCCAATGCCGAGCCAGCGCCAAGACATCGCCATCGGTGACCTCGTTGACAAACCCCAGGTGCAGCGCTTCCTCAGCCGACACCCGGCGACCTGTCAGCAACATGCCCAATGCCTGTTTGAGCCCGATCTGTTGCGGCAGCCGCTGCAACCCGCCAGCCAAAGCGGCAAGCCCGACACGCACCTCGGGCAGCGCGAATGACGCCTTGTGCGATGCCACGACGATATCGCAGGCCAGCGCAATCTCAAAACCACCGCCCATTGCAACGCCGTTCACCGCAGCAATCACCGGCTTGGTCAAATCAAAGCGCGAAGCCAGCCCGCCAAAACCTTTGGGGGGCCTGGTCAGCCCGCCACCAGAAGCCTGTTGCTTGAGATCATGCCCTGCGCAAAAGGCCTTTTCCCCAGCCCCGGTCAAAATCGCGACCCATTGGCTATCATCAGAGGCGAAATCATCAAAGATCGCCTCCAGCTCCAGATGCGCCGCAGCGTTCAGCGCGTTATAGGCTTCGGGCCGATTGATCGTGATAATGGTCAACGGCCCCTCGCGCTCAACCAAAGCATATTGCCAGCTCATACGTGTCCTTTCAGGTAAGGAAGCCACCAAGGCGGCCCATGATCACGGCTTCGGCCTCGGCCACCATGCGGTCGAGCAATTGAGCACACGTGGGGATGTCGTGGATCAGCCCCTGTACCTGCCCCGCCCAGATCAGGCCGGCCTCGAGGTTACCCGTCTCAAGCGCTTCGCGCCCCTTGGCGCCGGATACGAAGGGGCGAATGTCTTCAAACACCGCCTCAAGCCGTGCCGAAATGTCTACCACCTGCTCGGAAACGGGGTTGCGCGCCACGCGTCCGGTATTCTTGAACTTGCGGAAGATCAGCCGCGTGTCGCGCTCGGTATTGGCGACCAAGAACTGTTTGATCTTATCGTGGATTGGTGCTTCGACCGTGGCGCAAAAACGGGTGCCCATGTTCACGCCTTCGGCCCCCAAGGCCAAAGCGGCGGCCAGTCCCCTGCCGTCGCCGATGCCGCCGCTGGCCAGCATCGGCACGCTTACCTGATCGGCTGCGGCGGGGATCAGGATCAACCCGGGAATGTCGTCTTCGCCGGGATGGCCCGCGCATTCAAAACCGTCGATGCTAATGACATCTACACCCATTTTTTCGGCGGATACGGCATGGCGCACCGCGGTACATTTGTGCAGAACAATAATGCCATGGCTTTTGAAGTCCTCGACATGCTCGCGCGGGGCGTGACCGGCCGTTTCCACGATACGAACTCCGCTTTCGATGATCGCACGCCGGTATTCGGCATAGGGAGGCGGGCTGACCGAGGGAAGAATGGTCAAATTCACCCCAAACGGCTTGTCGGTCATCGTTCGGCAGCGATCGATTTCGCGGCGCAGATCATCGGGGGTCGGCTGCGTGAGAGCCGTAAGAATTCCCAGTCCACCGGCATTGGAAACCGCGCTAGCCAGCTCAGCCCGACCTACCCACATCATGCCACCCTGGACGATGGGATACTGAATGCCGAGCAGTTGGGTAATGCGAGTTCTGATCCCCATTACAGTGCCTCCACGATGGTGACATTGGCAATGCCGCCGCCTTCGCAGACAGTCTGCAGGCCATAACGCAGGCCTCTCGCCCGCAGGGCGTGGATCAACGTCGACATCAGCTTCGTACCCGTGGCGCCGAGCGGATGGCCCAACGCGATCGCGCCACCGTTCACATTCAGCTTTGCCGGATCCGCGCCGATCGCCTTGAGCCAGGCCAAAGGTACCGACGCAAAGGCCTCGTTCACTTCGTAAAGATCGATATCATCGATGGTGAGGCCCGCCTTGGCAAGCGCCTTGCATGTGGCATGGATCGGCTCCTCCAGCATGATCACCGGATCACCCGCGGTGACAGTCATGTTGACGATCCGGGCAATCGGCGTCAGCCCATGCGCCTTGAGCGCCGCCTCGCTGACGACCAGCACACCACTCGCGCCGTCGCAAATCTGGCTGGCGTTGGCGGCCGAAATGATGCCGCCCTCTGCGATCAGCTTGACGGAACCGATCCCCTCCAACGTGGCGTCGCCGCGGATGCCCTCGTCACGCGTATGCAGGCCACCCTCGATGGCCAGCGGCACGATCTCGCGCGCAAAGTCGCCCGCATCGCTGGCGGCTTTCGCGCGCTGATGGCTTTGCAGGGCAAAGCGATCCAGCGCCTCGCGATCAAAGCCATATTTCGCCGCGATCATTTCGGCCCCCTCGAACTGGCTGAAACCCTTGACATCAAAACGATCGAGGATACGCGGCGAAAACGGTCCGATGCCCACGCCGTCGGCGGAGTGATAGGATATGTTGGAGAACATCGGCACCCGCGTCATGCTCTCGGCACCGGCGGCGATCACCACATCCTGTGTGCCGCTAAGCACCGCCTGCGCGGCAAACTGGAGGCACTGCTGCGAGGAGCCGCACTGGCGGTCGACCGTCACCGCCGGCACCGAAACCGGCAGCTTCGAGGCAAGCACCGCATTGCGGGCGAAGGCAAAACCCTGCTCGCCGGCCTGGGTGACGCAGCCCAGCACCACGTCTTCGATGGCGGCCGGATCGATGCCGGTGCGCTCGACCAGCGCGTTGAGCACCTCGCCCCCCATATCTGCGGGGTGCCAACCGGCCAGCGCGCCCTTGCGCTTGCCACCAGCGGTGCGGACAGCTTCAACAATGTAGGCAGTGGTCATGATAAGGCCCCTCTGGCAAAATTTGGTTTGCGGCGCTCGAGAAAGGCCGCGATGCCTTCTCTTGCCTCTGCTGACTGGCCAGCCTCGGCAATGCGGGTGGCCTCGATATCGAGCTGCTTGGCGAGATCATTCTGAGAGCTTTGCGCTAACAGCTGGCGCGCGCCGCCGATGGCCCCGGTCGGACCTTCGGCCAGCGTGCGGGCCACTCCCAGCGCCTCGGCAAGCAGATCCTCGCTCGCCACCACGCGGGTCACAAGACCGATGTCCGCCGCTTCACCAGCGTTGATCCGCCGGTTGGTGAGAATGATGTCCTGCGCGCGCCGCAACCCCACCAACCGCGGCAGAAGCCAGCTCATCCCGCCATCGGGCGTGAGGCCAACACTCCCATAGGCAGCGGTGAAATGTGCATGGGGCGACGCCAGCACCACATCGCCGGCAATCGCCAGACTGAGACCCGCGCCTGCCGCAGGGCCGTTGATCAGCGTGACCAGCGGTTTGGCCATCCCGACCAGTTTGACGACCGAGCGGTGCAGCGCGTTGGCCAGGCCAAACAGAAAACGGCCCGCATCCGCGCCTGCATTGGCAAAGGCGCTTATATCGCCCCCTCCGCAGAACAGCTTCCCAGCCCCTGCCAGCAGCACGCAGCGCACCGCAGGATCCGCTATAGCCGCGTCGACAGCCTCTTCCAAAGCAAGGGCGAGGGCCATGTCGATGGTGTTGCCCGCCTGTGGCCGGTTCAGTGTCAACACCGCCACCGCTCCATCGCGTGTGGAAAGGACCGGTGCCTTGCTCATTTGCATATCTCCATCGCCTCGCAGGCCAGGCGGGCCAGACACGGAAAGGCTTCCGCGCGTGCAGCGGCCTGTGCGTTGGCCGCAGTGCCCCGCAGCACGCGTCCCTTGATGCCGTGAAAAATCGCGGCGAGACGAAAGAACTGGAACGCGACGTAGAAATCCCAGTTGGCGATCCCCGTTCGGTTGGTTCTTGCGCAATAGGCGGCGATGTAATCAGCCTCGGTCGGCAGGCCGAGAGCAACCGGGTCGGCTCCGCCCAACCCCGCGACGATATTCGGCGGCATACGGTACATCATTGCATGATAGGCAAAATCGGCGAGCGGATGGCCCAGTGTCGACAGTTCCCAGTCGAGCACGGCCAGAATGCGCGGCTCGGTGGGATGAAAGATCATGTTGTCACACCGAAAGTCTCCATGCACCAACGACGTTTCATCCCCGGCGGGGATGGCGGCGGGCAGCCATGCTACCAACTCATCCATGTCCGCGTTGCGCCCGGCAACCTCGTCCTCGATATATTGGCGGGACCATCGACCGATTTGCCGGGCGAAATAATTGCCGGGCTTGCCGTAATCGCTGAGACCCGCTGCCCGATAATCGACGGCGTGCAGCGCTGCGATCACCCGGTTCATCTCGTCGAAATAGGCGCCACGCTCGGCCTGCGGCACGTCACCAAAGCTGGCGTCCCAGAACACCCGGCCCTGGATCAGTTCCATCACGTAAAAGGCACTGCCGATGACGCTCTCATCACCGCAGACCGCCATAATCCGCGCCACCGGCACGCACGTGCCGGCAAGTGCCTGCTGGACCCGCGCCTCGCGTAGCACATCATGCGCGCCTTTCAGAACCTCGCCTGGCGGCTTGCGCCGCAGGACATAGCTCACTCCAGGCGTGTCCAGCCGGTAGGTTGGATTGGATTGACCGCCGTTGAACTGGGCAATCGTCAACGGCCCGGCAAACCCTTCAACGTGGGTCAGCAGCCAATCATGAAGCCTGCGCTCGTCGAGTGCTGTTCGAATATCGCCGATGCCTTGATTGGCGCTGGCGATGGCATCAGCGGAAAGGCCAATCGGATCACTGCCCATGGCTTTTTTTCCAATCCCGCTTGACCTTCTTGGCCAGGCTCCATTTATGCACCTCGGTGGGGCCATCATAGATCCGAAAGGCACGCACCTCGCGGAATACCTGCTCCACGATCGTCTTGTCGGTCACGCCCAGGCCGCCCATCACCTGCACGCAGCGATCCGCGACGCGCATCAACGCCTCTGACACCGCCACCTTGGCCATGCTGCTTTCCACTGTCCCCAGGCTGCCGGTATCCAGCACCCCAGCCGCCCAATCGATCATCAGCTCCGCCTGCTTCAGATCGATCATATTTTCGGCCAGCATAAAGCCGACGCCCTCGTGGTCGATCAGCAGCTTGCCAAAGGCCATGCGGCGGTTGGCATAATCAGTGGCAATTTCATGGGCGCGAATGCACGCTCCCAGCCAGCGCATACAGTGCGACAGCCGCGCCGGAGACAGACGCACTTGGGCATATTTAAAGCCTTCGCCCGCTTCACCAAGCATTTGATCAGAGGGAATGCGCAGATTTTCAATCGATACTTCGCAGTGCCCCCCGGGCATGGACGTGTCGATCGTGTTGGGCACATGGGTGATGCGGATCGCCGGATCGGGCAATTCCACCAGAAACATGCACGCGCCGCCCGCACTATCGGATTCTTCAGACTGCGCCATGACGATACCGACCTTGGCGCCGTCAGCCCCCGTACTGAAGCATTTGCGGCCATTGACGAGCCAATGGTTCCCATCGCGCCTGCACGTCGTGATCATCATCGACGGGTCAGACCCCGCCCCTTGCAACTCGGCAGGCTCAGTCATGAAAAAGACCGAGCGCGCCGAACCATCGACCAAAGGCGTGAGAAATTTGCTCTTGATGGCGGGACTGCCGACATGGCCTAGCAAATACATGTTGCCCTCGTCTGGAGCGGCAGTGTT
>Ga0316219_1003791_pt1 | contig 11901 bp, 10 predicted proteins | sample TBH18003PmetaG_FD_203635 | JGI IMG/M metagenome (GOLD analysis project Ga0316219, IMG submission 203635) | Freshwater microbial communities from Trout Bog Lake, Wisconsin, USA - TBH18003P | ecosystem: Environmental > Aquatic > Freshwater > Lake > Hypolimnion/Profundal zone | place: USA... | reverse complement strand
TCTTTGATCAAACAGATGCTTTGCATGCTGCTAGATCTGCCGAGGTCACCTCACTTTGGCGATTGGTGATTGCATAAAAAACAAAACCCCTCTAGATTCAGAGGGGTTTGTCTTGATTGGTGGGTCGGCGGAGATCGAACTAAACGCCATTTTGTAGCCCAAAATCATATGGTTACGTGCCACCAAAAAGGTACGAATTTCAAAGAGTGCCCCCAAAAATACCCCCAGATTTCATTCGTACAATTTGATTAAGCTGCCTTTATATTTTGAGGGGGTTAGCTATATAAGGAGAGTCATACGTACACCTCTTCCGCCATATACGACAGCAGAGCCTCTATCCATGGGGCTCTTTGTTTTTGGGGCTCTTCTACCCACCACTCCACCCACCAGCAAAACATGGCATGAAAAATTCCCACGTCTTTGCTGATACCCAGGTTATTAGCAGTTCACCAGCTAATAGGACTCAAGTGCCTTCTTAAGTTCAGCCTTAACCTTATTTTTTAAACTAACCGGACTAATCACCTCAACGCCAGATCCATGCTTCAGGATGTCCATAACTAACTCGGGATCTTGGTTGTAATCAAACTCCAGGTTGTAATAACCCTCTTTATCAAAGTTTCCAACTTGTTGGCCATGCCAATGCTCACCCGATACCCACCTTGCATGCTCTGGGGTAAATCGAAGCTTAGCTCGCTGAGTTGCTTTACCCGAGAAGATGCCATAGCTTTCGGCAAAATGTTCCTGACACTCTTTCTCAGAAACTTCTTGAGCTTTCTTGTTTGTAAGTGCGGCACTTTGAATGCCATCAACTGAAAAGCTTCGCAAATCATTGCGCAAATGGCAATACGCATCGAGGTACCAGTTCTCACGGTAATAGATTAAGCGTTGCGGGGAGATTTCACGGGCCGTATTTTCATCCTTGCTTTTGGAGTAGTAAGCAATCTGAAGGCGATTACGCTTTAATAGGGACGCCCCAATTTCCGAGAAATTCTCAATTGAGTTCTTACGCGAGCCCATGCCGATAACTTTGATACGTTTCCGCAGCTCTTTGGCTGTGGCATCACTCTGACCCAGAATTCCATCAATGATTGCCGTAAGAGGCTCAATATGGGGTCCAATTAAGCCGCCTTGATCAAGAGAGGAGAGTAAGTGTTGCATCAGCACTAAAGCCGTAGCCTCTTTCTCGGAGAACCAGAGTCCTGGCATCTCGATCCTCTCGATCGATGAGGAATTCTCAAACTTGTAACCACCCAGGAATCGGTCATAAACAATAGAAGCCTGCATCCGGCTACGCAGATACTCCAGGTCACGCTTGAAGGTAGCAGGGGAGATCTCTAGCTCAGACAGAAAGTCCTCACGAGGCACACATTTACGCTGCTGAATCATGTACTTAATGCGGTGCAGTCGCTCCATATCGCTCATATCAACTCCAGTGCCTTAAAGGACGAATAGATTAAATATTTACATATCTAATATTTTTATAGCTTGAAGGACTTTATAGCTCATTTTTTGAGCCAGTGATCAATGTGACTAAATAAAGCGCTAAATCAGCGTTTTGATGGTGAATAACCAATCCGGTTGCCATTGTTATCAAAAACGTTAGTTACGCCTGAGGGAGCAGTAACTTCATAGCCAATGCGTTTACCGCTGTTGTCATACACCCCATTATTGGAGTTGTAGTTCATCTGACTATTTTGATAGTTCATAGGACTGTTGTTGTAATTCAAAGGACTATTTTGATAGTTCAAGGGGCTATTCTGATAATTTAGCGGGCTGTTTTCCCAACTTGTTACCTGAGCAAATGCCCCAAGTGAGAAACAAACTCCAGAAACTAGAAGGCTAATTTTGATGGTGATCTTTTTCATTTAAATTACCAACCTTTCACGGAGGGTGCTTGCGGTGCTTGACGTGGTGTATTGATCGTGGAATTAGGTACTGCTATAACTGGTGCTGTAGATGTACCTTGATAAGCACCCTGTGGACTGTAAAAGCTAGTCTGCCCGTTATCAGTCTGAAATGACTGAACATTCTGACCAGTTGAGCTGTAGACATTAGTTACGCCACTCGGGGCAGTCTGACTGTAGCCACGGTACTCACCATTTGGCCCATAAATTGCTTGAGCAGATGCTGAACGAGCAAATATGGCGCACTGAGTAATTAGAAGTAGGGCGATGAGATATTTCATTTAAGCCTCCGAGTGTGTTTCATTAATAAAGAATAAAAACTTGAAGGCTCACCTAATGAGCTAGAGGCCCAAGAAAATGAAAAATCTATTAAATTTCACAAAAGAGCCAAATGCTAACCAGTGCGCTTGTTTTGATCACGATACTGCCATTACAGGTGTCCCCGAGAGGCAAAAACGTAATTCCATTCAACCGACCCTTAGCTGTAGCGGTGTTTTTGGATAGCGCCAAGATCCTGGGTTTACCGAAGTTCAAATTAAGGGATTCGAGTGGAAATCGATATCAGCCAGAAAAAAACCTAATGCAAGAGCCATTGGCGGTACTTCAGCAAAATGCAGGCTTGATTAATGCCGGCAATGAAAATCTCCGAAAATCGTATATTCAATCTTACGTACGCCGCTAGTTGCTTGACTAGGAAAGGATAGGCTTCAATTTTGATAAATGACAGTAATTTTTAATGCCTTAGTATGCTAAAGAGACCAACGAATTAGTTAATTTAGAGCCCCAGTAGCGGGTTGAGGATATGGATACACAAGTTAGAACTCCGCAGCAGATTTTTATGCAACCCCAGAGGTTGCTGGTACCACTCTTTCAGCGACCGTATGTCTGGAATCAGGAGAGTCAATGGATGCCCTTGTGGCAGGATTTAGAAAGGATAGCAAATCGACTATTAGCTAGCCCAGACCAACAGCAGCCTCATTTTTTGGGCGCAGTAGTTTTTCAGCAGATTCAAAATCCTACGGGTAATCTCCAGCAAAGAACAGTTATTGATGGCCAGCAAAGACTAACTACATTGCAAATCTTGCTTGACTCTTTACACGCTGAAATTAATTTAGTCGGCGAGTCTGATGCATCAAAAAGACTAGAGCTTCTTATTAGGAATCCTAAAGAATATTGCGATCATCATGAGGATCAATTTAAGGTTTGGCCAACTAATAAAGATCGCCAAGCCTTCAATGAAGTAATGGCTATGGATATGCCAGCTACTTATCAGAGCCTCAAGAATAAAGGCTCAAAGCTAGTGCTTGCTCATCAATTCTTTTCCGAGCAATTTAAGCGGTGGCTCAATGAGGGTGGGGCGGATGAGATTCCGGCACGTGTAAAGGCTATTGAGCGTACAACGCGAGAATTACTTCAGATCGTGGTGATCGACTTAACTGCTAGTGAAAACGCCCAAGAGATCTTTGAGACCCTTAATGCCAGAGGCTCTCAGCTAACTGCCGCAGACCTTATTAAGAATTTTGTTTTTCAAAGGCTATTAGAGCAGGGCGCAGATATTGAGAGCTCATACTCCAATCACTGGAAGCAGTTTGAAACAGGATTTTGGGAGCAAGAAATTAGTGTTGGCCGAGTTAAGGCGCCAAGATCATCCATCTTCTTGAATCATTGGCTGATCTGTCAAACCACAGAAGAAATTGTATCTAGGGAAGTATTCTCAAGGTTTAAATCTTTTGCGGATTACGATGTCGCGCCTATGACAATGCCCGAACTATTGGCAAGAATTCATGTAGCATCAATCAAGTACAAAGATTTTATTGATAGGGGTGATGTGCTTGAGGGCGCTATAGACCGTATTGGCCTATTCCTATATCGCACTAAAGCAATGGAGATGGAGGTTGTAAAGCCAGTGCTATTGGCAATATTTGATAGAGGCCAAGATCAAGTAGACCTTAACGACATCAATGCATCTTTAGAAATCATTGAGTCATGGCTTATTAGACGCATGTTGGTAAGAGGCACAACAAAAGCCTATAACAAAATTATGACCGAGATGATCAAGGTCATTCAGAAAACTCCAACAGGACAACTGAGTAGCGCCTTAAGAGTATTCCTCTCAAATCAAACGAGTGATAGCTCCTATTGGCCGGATGACAAGGAAGTTAAGAGCGAGCTTTCCAATTTAATGATTTACAGAAAGATTGGGCGCGGTAGGTTAAGGATGGTTCTAGAGTCCATCGAGGATTACCGTCGCGGCTGGATTGGAGATCAAGTTTCCATGTCAGGTGTGCGAGTCCGACGCGGTACTTATGCAATTGAGCATCTCATGCCGCAGAGTTGGGAGAGGCATTGGCCCTTAACCAATAGTTATACGGAGCAAAATCGCAACGATCGTATTCATAAACTGGGAAACTTAACCTTACTCAGTAGCAAGCTAAATAGCTCGGTATCAAATGGCTCCTGGGGTGGTGAGGAGGGCAAGAGATCTAGCTTGCTTAAACGTGATGTTTTATTTCTGAATAGGTCCGTTACTGATGATGCTGGTTTAGTTTGGGATGAGGGGAAGATTGATGCTCGAACAGAGGGCTTGATTGATGACATCCTGGCGATATGGCCAGTCCCACCTGGGCACCAATCAAGCGCGAGAAGTAAAAAGGAAGTAAGTACGATTAGAGTGACTATTCAGGACTTGATTGCCGCTTATCTTTTGCATCCAGGTCAAGTTCTTTATCCCAGCGATTCAAAATCTATAGACCAAACTGCAGTGATTCTTCAGGATGGCTCGATTGGTATTGGTGACAACATTTCTGATACACCATCTGGTGCAGGTAAATTTCTTAGAAAGAGGGCAATTAACGGATGGGGCTTTTGGTTATTGGACCCCCTCACTAAACAGTCTCTACGAGATGTGCGCACGCAATACCTAGACCAGTTAATGGCTGATGGTGCTGATATTGAGGGCGACGAGGAAGAGGCAGACTTTAATCGAGAAGAGACTTAAGGTCAAAGATCATTTTGAATAAACAAGACTTAGGCTGTGAAGTAGATTTTTAATTACAGAATCAACTGCTTCGTACCAACAGAAAAAACAGCTGTCAATATGATGATTAGGGGTAATAAATGAGTTCTGAATTGCGCAAACAGAAGTTGAATAATCTGGTGGATGAATATATAAAGTTCAAGTCTGAAGGTAGACTGGATTTGACATCAGAAGAGACGATTAGAACGTGGCTAAATGAGTTCTTGCAAATATTCGGCTGGGATGTGAGAGATACGTCACAAATTCTCCAAGAAAAAATACTTTCTAAGGAAGAAAAAAATAAGCTAAAAGAAATTAATTCTTCACATACAACACCAGATTACACTTTTAAGTTTGGAAATGAGAAGCTTACTTTTTTAGATGCAAAAGATATTTCAGTCAGCCTAGAGAGAGACTCAGATGCAGCGTTCCAAATAAAATCATATGGATATTCAATATCCGCACCCTGTGCATTCATCTCAAATTTTGAAGAGTTTGCTGTTTATGACTGCACATACACACCGTCAAAAGAACAGGGCGCAGATTTTGGCCGACTTTATTTTAGGGTCGAGGATTATAAGGATAATTTTGAAATATTAGAGCGTCATCTACTTAAAGATAATATCTACAGAGGCTCTTTAAACGAATTATATTCCTCAACTTTAATTGGCTTTAGAAATGTAGATCGAAAACGGCTTGACGAGAAATTTGCTGAGCAATTATCTGAGTTTCGTTTGAGCTTAGCAGCTAATATTTTAAAAAATAATGAAATAATTATTGCCTCTAATTCTGAAAAGCTAAGTTATTTTGTACAGATAATTATCAATCGTATTTTATTTATTAGGGTTTGTGAGGCAAGAAGAATTGAGAGGGATGGCTTATTGCTCTCATTTAAAGGTGAGGGCTTTTGGAGCTCATTTAAAAATTCCTGTTACCTAGGTTTTTTTGAACACTATGACGGGCATTTATTTGGGCGGATAGAGGAAATACATGCCCTTAATATTGACAATGTGACTTTTGACATGCTGTTGGAGCATTTATATTATCCATCACCCTATCGCTTTGATGTGATGCCAACAAAACTTCTTAGTGATATTTACGAGATATTCTTATCCAAAAGATTATTTATTGATCATGGGATCGTCCGGGACAAAATTAAAAGTGAGTATGCAAAATCAAAAGGTGCCGTCAGTACACCTCAGTATATGGTTAGGGAGATAATAAAAAGGACAATTCCCAGGGAGCAGATCATTGAAGCTGGAATATCCAATATTTTTTCAAAGAAAATATTGGATATTGCATGTGGAAGTGGTGTTTTCATTATTGAAGCTTATGACTACATCGAAGACATCTTCAAGGAGTTGTATGAAAATTCAAGGAACCCAAGTTTTGACCAATACTTTACGGTTGAAAAAGAACTAACGGTTATAAATTTAAAGGGTAAAAGAGCCCTGATTGAAAATTGTATTTATGGTGTTGATATCGACCCTGAGGCAGTAGAGGTGGCAAGAATGTCTCTCTGCTTAAAGGTTATTGATAATTTTGATCATCCTGAGTTGTATGAGAACGTTGGCGTATTTGGCCAATATATTCTTGATAGTGTTGGAAGCAATATCCACTGTGGAAACTCTCTTGTTGAGTCTGACATATTTAATGATTTCCCTGATTTTTTTGAAAATCAGGATGAGTGCATTAGGACAAATATATTTAACTGGAGGGGTACGGGCTCCTGCTTCGACGCTATTTTTGCGGAAAATGGGGGTTTTGATTATGTAGTGGGAAACCCTCCATATGTTGAAGTCAAAAATTACAACGTCGAATTACCGACGATGCATTCTTACCTAAAGAAAAAATTTAAATCTGCAAAAGTAGGTAAAGTTGATTTGGCTATACCATTTATTGAGCGTGGAATAGGTCTATTGAATTCAAGTGGTCGCCTTGGTTACATCATTCAAAATAGATTTTTTAAAACAGAATACGGTGAAAGCATAAGGCATATTCTTTCCGCGGGGAGGTATTTAAGCTCAGTAATTGAGTTTGAAGAAAATAATATTTTTAAAGATAGGGATACCTACGTTTCAATATTGATTCTTGATAACTCATCACCCAGTGAAGTTGCCTTTAAGTTATTTGATGGGGCTCTCGAATCTTTGCCAAGTCAACTGCGTGACTCTCTGACTCCAGAGTTGGATCCAGACAAGTATGATTTTTTACCCTCGAACACATTTTCATCTCAACCCTGGGTTTTTGATGGCGCTCTAAATGCTATAACTACTAAGTTATTGAAACTTGGTACCCTTGGGAGTTTCGCAGTTATTAAAGTTGGAATTCAGGTTTTATGGGGTAAGGCCTATCACATTAGACCCTTATCAATAGCTAACGGCGTGATCACAGGTAGCTCTGGTATATGTGATTCAGTAGAAATAGAGGTTGATGCATGCCGTCCGCTAATCTGCAATGAAAATTTTTACTCATACAGAGGTGATTTGGCAGATGTATATGCCATATTTCCATATGAAATCAATGGAGACGTTGCTACTGAAATTAAGTTTGATGAATTTGTCAAAAGATTTCCACTTGCAGGGAAATATTTGACGGATAACAAAAGCCTGATAACTAAAGCAGTTGTAACTTACAAGGACGATCTGAGCTGGCACCTTTATACCCGTAGACAAAACATTGAAGCAACCAAACCAAAGATCCTTGTTCCCATGACAGCCCTGGATACCTATGCATCCTTGACCTTCTCGGATAAAGTGTATTTGGACAATGCAAATGTAAACTTTATCGATCCTCCGGAGTATGATGCTGAGGTAATCCCCCCATTTTTAACTTAAGCTAAAAGTAGAGGCTGGTACTGCAAGTGCTAGTTTTTGCTTCGGTGTTATTCCACCTAAGCCCATGTTCGGTCTTTCATGATTGTATGTCCACATCCAATCGGTAGCAAAGTCTTGAACTTCATCAATCGATTCAAAGAGGTATTGATTAAGCCAATCGTAACGTACGGTGCGGTTGTATCTTTCAATATACGCATTTTGTTGTGGCTTACCTGGTTGGATATAAGTCATCTCTATTTGATGTTTCGCAGCCCACTGCATGAGCACGCTACCCACTAGTTCCGGCCCATTATCGCAACGTATTTTGAGTGGTTTTCCACGCCATTCAATCACTTGATCTAGTGAGCGAACCACTCTGCTTGCTGGCATGGAAAAATCAATATCGATGGCTAAAGCCTCCCGATTAAAGTCATCAATCACATTAAACAAGCGCATGGATCTGCCGTCGTGTAACTGGTCATGCATGAAGTCGATTGACCAGGTGTGATTGATGCCTTCAGGCACTGCCAAGGGCACGGGCTTCTCGCGTACCAAGCGTTTATGGGGCTTGATGCGTAAGTTGAGCTCTAACTCCCGGTAGATGCGATAGACCCGCTTATGGTTCCAAGTAAAGCCTTTGACGTTACGTAAGTACAAAAAGCAAAGCCCAAAACCCCAGTTACGCTGGTTCTGAGTAAGACGCACCAGCCAATCAGCAATGAGGGCATTGTCGGTTGATAACTTGGCCGTATAGCGATAGCAAGTCTGGCTAATGACAAAGGTATCGCATGCTAAACGGATGCTCATTCGGCCACTGTGAACCTGTTGGCTGGCCATCTCGCGCCTACGAGATGGCCGAGCTACTTTTTTTGTAAGACTTCTTTGAGCACATCGGCCTGGAGCTGCACCTCCGCATACATCTTCTTTAAGCGGGCGTTCTCAAGCTCTAGTTCTTTAACGCGGGACATTAGTGAAGCATCCATGCCGCCATACTTGGCTCGCCACTTGTAAAAGCTAGCAATGCTAATGCCGTGTTCACGGCATAGCTCCGGGGCTGGCATGCCAGCCTCGGCTTGTTTGAGGATGGCCATGATTTGGCTATCGGTGAAGCGGGAGGTTTTCATAGAATTTCCTTTAAATCAAACAACTTAGAAATTCTACTTTTAAGTCAGGTTAAGGGGTGGGGGTATTACCCTGATACTCTTTATTCTTTATCTGCCATTATTAATTCAACCATTTTTTCGGTTTTAGCCCGTTCAATGGCCGGAAGTGCTCTAGGGGGGTATTACAAGCTCAATAAACAGTTTCTTGCACCAATACCTTTTCCAGTGGAAGAATTTTCCAAGAATTTACAATTAAAAAAAGAGCTATCTGCTGTAGCAAAAAGAATTGAAAAAACTCAGGCTGATTACAAAAGTGCCTCGCCGAGCCAGAAGACTTCCTTAGAAAAGATTTTGCTAGTTCTTTGGGATAGGTTGGATGATTGTTGTTACCAACTCTATAAACTTGATATTTCGGAAAGGGAGTTATTCAGTCGCATCGGTCGGAATACAAGCCGGCTAACAATGCTTTAAGTAAAAAATGAAAAAAGAAATCAAAGATCTATTAAAAATCGCAAATCCTAATGAATTGGCTTGGCATAAAATTATTGTCTCGGTATTTGTTGGGGCGAATGAACTCTCTGTTAACAATAATTTACTAATTAAATCATTGTTAATTAAGTCAAACTCTCACATCAATGATGCCATTTCAAAATTATCCAATTCTTTTTCTTTTGATGACTTAATTGAGGCATTCGAAATGTTGGTACCAGAGGCTGATAGAGTTGTAAATGGGGCAGTATATACGCCAGGGTACATTAAAGAATTTATTGTAAAAAACTCTCTTCTAAAAATTAAAAAAAATCCTGAAGATATTCTTGCTGTTGATATTGCATGTGGATGTGGTGCTTTTTTATACACGATTGCCAATGAAATTCATCGATCAACAAAAAAGTCCTTCTCAAAAATTTACAAAGAAAATCTATTTGGTCTGGACATATGTAAAAGTAGCGTTCTTCGTGCAGAAATATTACTCTCATTATTGGCCATCAAGTTTGGAGAGGATGAGAGAAAATTCCAATTTAATATTCATTGTGGAAATGCTCTTTCATTCAATTGGTTCAAAAATAGTGTTGTTTTAAAAAATCAAGGTTTTGATCTTGTGGTAGGGAACCCCCCTTACGTCCGAGCTAAGAATATAGATTCAGCCTCTAAATTGCTCTTGCCAAATTGGTCTGTGACATCCTCAGGAAATCCGGATCTATATATACCTTTCTTTGAGATAGGATTGCACTATCTGAATGATGATGGGTTTCTTGGCTACATTACAGTTAACTCATTCTTTCGAAGTGTGAATGCGAGGGAGTTACGCGCTTTCTTTCAAAAAAATGAGATCTCATTAAGCATTATCGATTTCGGAAATGAAAGAATATTTTTAGGTAAGTCTGCATATACATGCTTATTTTTTGCTACTAAAAAGAAGTCAAATTTTATATCTTACAAAAAAGAGAGCAAATATTCCCTGCTGGCAAACAAGATGATTGGATTCGATAAAATCTCTTATAAGAGCCTAAACTCAAAAGTGGGATGGTTGTTGAGTGATAAGCACGTAATTGAAAATATAACAAAAATAGAGCGGGTTGGCAGATCCCTCGGCTCTCTATTCAATATAAAAAATGGCATTGCTACACTAAGTAATCATACGTACATTTTTAAACCCATATCTGAATCAAAATTTTTTTTTGAAATCGAGTCTAAAGGTAAAAAATTTAAGATAGAAAAAGCTATTTGTAGAAATATCATTAAACCGAATATTTTAAAAAGTGAAGATCAGATCGAAGATTTAATGGAAAAATTAATTTTTCCATACCAAGTGGATGGCGCAACATTGAAGTTGATAGGTGAACCCTTTTTTAAGAAAAATTACCCTGAAACATATAAATACCTAAGCGCAAATAAATCGCACTTAGCTGAGCGAGATAAGGGTGATGGCAGTTATGAAAACTGGTATGCCTTTGGTAGAACCCAAGCGCTTATGGATCATGGTTACAAGCTATTATTTCCATATATGGCGAAAGCCCCTCATTTTGTATTCACTGAGGAGCAAGACTTATTGATCTATTGCGGTTATGCAATATTTTCAGATTCTGAAAAGGACCTGCATATATTGAAGAAGATTTTGAAGTCTAAGATTTTTGACTACTACATGGTCAACACAAGCAAGCCCTATTCTGGTGGATTTTATTCGTATGCTAAGAATTATGTAAAGAATTTTGGTATATGTGATCTATCTGCGCCAGAGGAAAAATTTCTACTTTCAACTAATAGTGCAAAAAAAATTGATGATTTTTTGAATAAAAAATATAGCCTAAATATATAGAGGGTCGTGCGAAGTTTTTTATTACAAATAAACTTGCGCATACAAACTTTTTGTCTCTGAAGTTCGCAAGATTGAATTTGACCCCCTCTTAACTTATTCTGAGATCCTTTTAATTTCGGGATTTCCCCGTCCTCTCTTCAATAAATGCTTGCACTTCTACGATCGTCCAAAAGGACGACCTACCAATCTTGATTGGTTTCGGAAACTCACCTTTCTGAACCATCAGCCAGAACTTAGACTTTGAAACTGGTATCACCTTTAGTATTTGCGGAATTCTCATCAGTGTTATTTGCGGCGTTTGTGGATTCATTTTATTCATCATTACCCCCATTGCGGGTACGTTTCATATTTTTGCGATACACCTGCAAAGCCATCTTTGCAGAACTCATTTTTGTGTATCCATAAGAGCGATACAAGCTATATAACCGAATTGCCACCATTAAATTCATCTCCTGTTATGTGTTGTTGTAAGTGAATCTGCGTGCTACTGAGTTGCAATGTAGCCAATGAAATTTAGGTGGTCAATCAAAAGTCAATACCCACTTTATAAACACAAATTAATTTTTGACTACAAAAAAATATTTATTCATAGAAGTAACAAAAGCCAATTAAATAATGAACTACAGCCCTGTCAGTAATTTCTGATAAGGCATAGAGATCAGTGGACACGCATAGGTCAATCAACACTTCACACCTTAAAATTAATCCCCATGAATTTCTCAAAATTGGATTACAGATATTTGTT
>Ga0316219_1003790_pt1 | contig 11914 bp, 12 predicted proteins | sample TBH18003PmetaG_FD_203635 | JGI IMG/M metagenome (GOLD analysis project Ga0316219, IMG submission 203635) | Freshwater microbial communities from Trout Bog Lake, Wisconsin, USA - TBH18003P | ecosystem: Environmental > Aquatic > Freshwater > Lake > Hypolimnion/Profundal zone | place: USA... | reverse complement strand
CACCGTCACGCGCGCCCTCGCGCCTGACGCCGTCAAGGTCGGCTGTCTCGTCATCGACAAGAGCTCGGCGATGCGGATGGACCCGAACGTCCCGCTCGTCATCCCCGAGATCAACCCGGAGGCGCTGCGCACGCACCAGGGCATCATCGCCAACCCGAATTGCTCGACCGCGGTCACGCTGATGGGCCTGTGGCCGCTGCACCAGGCGTTCGGCCTCAAGCGCTATTTCTGCTCAACGTATCAGTCCGTGTCCGGCACTGGCGCGGAGGCCGTGCGCGAGCTCGAGCAGCAGGTGCAGGCGCACGTCAAGGGCACGCCGATCACCAAGAAAGTTTACCCGTATCAGATCGCGTTCAACGCCATCCCGCAGGTCGACACGTTCGGCCCCAACGGCTACACGGGCGAGGAGACCAAGATGATGCTGGAGAGCCGCAAGATCATGGGCCTCCCGCAACTCCGCGTGTCCGCCACGTGTGTGCGCGTCCCGGTCGTGCGGGCACATTCGATTTCCGTCCAGGCCGAGTTCGAGCGTCCGGTCAGCGTGGCCGCCGCGCGGGCCGCGATCTCGGCTTTTTCCGGTGCCCAGCTCGTCGACGAGCCAGCGCAGACGAAGTATCCGACGCCACTCGATTTCGCCCAGAAGGTGAAGTGCGGTGTGGGCCGCATCCGCGTGGACACCGCGCTCGACAATGGCCTCTCGTTCTGGGTGACCGGCGACAACCTGTGGAAGGGCGCCGCGCTCAATGCCATTCAGAATGCCGAACTCATGATCCGCGACGGGCTCCTGCGGCCCAAAAGCGCGGCGGTTATGACATGATGGCCCGTGGCCCCGTGCGGAATAATTCCTTGTCATAACCACCCGGCAAACGCTTAGCTCTACCCTCGGCGCGGACGCCTAGCTCAGTTGGTTAGAGCATCTCGTTTACACCGAGGGGGTCGGGGGTTCGAGTCCCTCGGCGTCCACCATCCCTTTCACCCAAAACCCGACCAATGCGACACACGATCTCCGTCATCGTTGAAAACAAGTTCGGCGTCCTTGCGCGCGTCTCCGGGATGTTTTCCGGCCGCGGCTTCAATATCGACACGCTGAACGTCGCCCCGATGCACGACCCGGCGATGTCGCGCATCACCGTCGTTCTCAAGGGCGACGATTCCGCCCTCGACATGGTGATCAAGCAGCTGCGGAAGCTGGTCAACGTGGTTGATGTGCTCGACTTCAAGGAAGGCCAGGCCGTCGCCCGCGAGCTCGTCCTGGTGAAGGTGAAGGCCAACGCCCAGACCCGCTTCGAGCTGCTCCAAATCAAGGACATCTTCCGCGCCAAGATCGTGCACCTCTCGCTCGATGCGATCATCATCGAGGCCACGGGTGACGACGAGAAAGTCACCGCACTCCTCGGCCTGCTGGAGCCCTTCGGCATCCTCGAGCTCGCCCGCACCGGCCGGCTGGCGCTGAAGCGCTAGAAAAGCCCTTAGCTGTCAGCGATCAGCTTTCAGCCAACCAATCCTTTTCCGATAATCCAAACCACACACCAAGCTGACCGCTGAAAGCTGACAGCTAATACCTTCCACACCATCCATGCCCGCTAAAGTCTACACCGACAAGGACGCCAACCTCGGCGTGTTCAAGAACAAGACCCTGGCCATTCTCGGCTACGGTTCGCAGGGTCACGCCCACGCGATCAACCTGAAGGAGAGTGGCTGCAAGGTCATCATCGGCCTCTATCCCGGCTCCAAGTCGAAGGCCGTCGCCGAACAGCACGGCTTTAAGGTTTACGAGACCGCCGAGGCCGTCCGTCGCGCCGACGTCATCATGGTCGGGCTGCCGGACATGAAGCAGGCCGACGTCTACAAGACGGACATCCTTCCGAATCTGAAGAAGGGCAAGACCCTCATCTTCAGTCACGGCCTCGCCGTGCACTTCGGGCTCATCAAGCCGCACAAGGACATCGACATCATCATGGTCGCCCCAAAAGGCCCCGGCCACATGGTCCGCCGCCTCTACGCCGAGGGCAAGGGCATGCCGGCGCTGATCGCCGTCGCGCAGGACAAGTCCAAGACCGCCAAACAGCAGGCGCTTGCCTGGGCCAAGGGCATCGGTTCGACCCGCGCCGGCGTGCTCCAAACCACCTTCAAGGAAGAGACCGAGACCGACCTCTTCGGCGAGCAGTCCGTTCTTTGCGGCGGCGCCAGCGCGCTGGTGCAGGCCGGGTTTGAGACGCTCGTCGAGGCCGGCTACCAGCCCGAGATGGCCTACTTCGAGTGCCTCCACGAACTGAAGCTCATCTGCGACCTGATGTATGAGAGCGGCATCGCCGGCATGCGTTTCTCGATCTCCGAGACCGCCAAGTATGGCGACATCACCCGTGGCCCCCGCATCGTGAACAAGCAGACGAAGGCCGAGATGAAGAAGATCCTGAAGGAGATCCAGTCCGGCCTCTTCGTCCGCCAGTGGGTCAAGGAATACAAAGGTGGCCTGAAGAAATACAACGCGCTCCTCAAGAAGGGCGAAAAGCACCAGATCGAGAAGACCGGCGCCTACCTCCGCAGCATGATGCCGTGGATGTCCAAGAAGAACCTCAAGGGCGTCCAGGCTGCGTACAACTAATCGCCGCGATTGCCAAATTAAGCCCGGGCGCAGACACTGCTCTGCGCCCTTTTTATTTCCCGATGCCCAAACTCATCCTCGCCACCCGGAAAAGCCCGCTCGCCCTCGTGCAGACCAACCTGGTCGCCGCGCACCTGGCCCAGGCCCTCTCGACCGAGACCGAGCTCCTCAAGATCGTCACCACGGGCGACAAGCAAGTGGAGTGGTCCCTTGAGCAAAAGGGCGGAAAGGGACTTTTTACGAGCGAACTGGAAGCCGCCTTGCTCAACAGGCAGGCGGACGTCGCCGTGCACAGCACCAAGGACCTGCCCGGCGAGATGCCGGCCGGTTTGGCGATTGCGGGCTACATGCCGCGCGTCGATCCGCGGGACGTGTTGGTGATTCGCGCGGGTCTCACCGCGCCCACCACGATCGCCACGGGCAGCCCGCGTCGCCGGCTGCAGATTTCCCGCAAGTTTCCCGCGGTGCAGTTCACCGAGATCCGCGGCAACGTGGACACACGCCTGCGCAAGATCGCCGAGCAGAACGTCGCCGACGGCACCGTGCTGGCCGCGGCTGGCCTCCAGCGTCTGGGCATTGCCGGCTGGCCGGGCCTGGAATTCCGCCCGCTGGCCTATTCCGAGATGGTCCCGGCCGTGGGGCAGGGCGCCATTGCGGTGCAGTGCCGGGCGACCGATGCCGCGCGCTTTGCTGCGGCCTTTGACGCCGCCACTGCCCAGAGCGTCGCGCTGGAGCGGGCGTTCCAAAACGCGCTCGGCGGCGGCTGCCACACGGCATTCGGCGCGCACGTCGAGGGTGGGATGCTCTATTTTTTCCACGAGAAAACGGACCTCCGGCAGATGCCCATTACTCTGGTCGATCTCGCCGACCCGGCCGCCACGGCCGCTCGCATCCTGAAATCACTCGGACTCTGATGAACGCGAAGCCTCTTGCCGGCCGACGCATCGTTTTGACGCGGGCCAGTGACCAGAATTCCGAGCTGCACGCCAAACTGGCCGCGCTCGGAGCCGAGGTGCTGGAACTCCCGTTGATCCGGGTGAGCAAGTCGGTGAAGAACGACGACCTCGCCGAAGTTTTCCCCGAGTTGGGCGGTTACGACTGGCTCGCCTTCACCAGCCCGAATGGCGTGCGCTATTATTTCGAGGAATTCTTCCGCGTCTTCGCGGACATCCGCTCGCTCGGCCTCATCCGCATCGCTTGCGTCGGCGAAGCCACGGCGCGGGCCGTCAAGGCACTGCATCTCGAAGTCGAATGCCAGCCTGCCACGGCCACCGCCGAAGCACTCGCCGCGGGGCTCATTGCCACCGGCAGCCTGGACCACGCCAAGGTGCTCGTCGTCACCGGCAACCAAAACCGTGAAACGCTCGTGACAAAGCTCGAGGAAGCACGCGCCATCGTCGATACGCTGCAGGTTTACCAAACGGAAAAGAACGATCTCAGCACGGACGCCGCGGCCAAGGATTTCCGCGCCCGGGGGGCCGATGCGATCCTCTTCGCGAGTTCGTCCGCCGTACAGTCCTTCGCCGACCAGGCAGCCGCTCTGCAGCTGGCCAAGGACGCCCGCCGGCCACTCGCGGGCAGCATTGGGCCGCAAACCAGCGAGACGATGAAGAGGATCGGTTTGCCGGTGGACTTCATCGCCAAGGAGCCCGGTCTCGATTCGCTCGTGGCCGCGACGGTGAAGGCACTCGGGATCGCCGGGAAGTAGGCTCGCATCGCGTCCCGCATGCAGACCGTGCTCGCCCTGATTTTTCCCGGCGACCACCGCCGCTCCCGCGGAGAGATCGCGTTACGCGCCGGGTTGCTGCTGTTCCTAGTGATCTGGTCTGCAAGATATTTTACAATCCGACTCGTCGATTTGGGCAACGACCCGGGCTGGATGCATCTCGTCCACCTGGTGATTCACGAGGCAGGACACACGATCACCGCGATGCTCACGGGGAACCACACCGCGGTCGTCTTCATGGGCAGCGGGTTGCAGGTGCTGATGCCGCTCGTGGTGATGTTGTCGTTTTACTTCGTAAACCAAGACGCTTTCTCCGCGGCCCTCGGCCTCTGGTGGACCGGCCACGCCCTGCTCGATGTGGCGCCATACATCCAGGACGCGCGCATGCTAAACCTGCAGTTGCTGAGTGGCGGCACGGGGCGGGAAGTCGAGGGACACGATTGGGAATACCTGCTTGATCACTGGCACATCCTGAGCCGGGACATCACGATTGCGGCCCATGTGGCCACGGTGGCGCGCGGGATCATGCTCCTGGCTTTCGTCTGGGCGGCCGCGGCGCTGGTCTATGATTCCTACATGCGGGACGCACCGGATTTGACTGCGCGCCATTAGCTGCGGTGCGTTCGTCTTTGCCGGATTGCAATGGTCCGGTGGCACTGCCTTCCTGAGGGTCTCCTCGCATGAAAGTGCCCTTTCTCGACCTGTCCCTGCAGCACAAGGCGATCCGGGAGCCGGCCATCGCGGCCCTCACGGCGACTTACGACGCCACTCGATTTTGTCTCGGGAAGGATGTGGAGGACTTCGAGAAGAACTTCGCCGCCACGCTGGGCTATCCCCGTGCGCTCGGCATGAACAGCGGCACGGCGCCCTTGCACGTTGCGTGCATGCTGGCGGGCTTCGGCCCGGGCGATGAGGTCATCACAGCGCCGTTCACGTTCATCTCGTCGGCCTGGGGCATCAATTACGTCGGCGCCACGCCGGTGTTTGCGGACATCGAGGAGGGGACGTTCAACCTTGATCCCGCCAAGGTGGCCGCGGCAGTGACGCCCCGGACCAAGGGCATCATCGTCGTGCACCTCTTCGGCCAACCCGCCCGGATGGACGAGACCATGGCCATCGCCAAGCAGCACAATCTCTTCGTCATCGAGGACTGCGCCCAGGCGGTCGGGGCGAAATACCGCGGCACGCCGGTTGGCCTCGGCGGCGACGTCGGCACGTTCAGTTTCTATCCGACGAAAAATCTCGGCGGCTGCGGCGAGGGCGGCGCGTTTGTCACCCGCCGCGAGGAACTGCACACGCGTGCACGGCACATCCGCGTGCACGGCTCGGACCGGCGCTACTATCATGACATCGTGGGCGGAAATTTCCGGATGGATGGCTTCCAGGGCGCGGTGCTCAACGTCAAGCTGCCGCATCTCGCCGCCTGGACCGCCCGCCGCCAGGCCATCGCGGGTCGCTATCTCGCGGGTATCAAGCTCGCGGGCGTGCGTTTGCCCGAGCAGCCCAACTACGGCCAGTCCGTGTTTCACCAGTTCACGATCCGCCATCCGCGACGTGACGCGCTGCGGGAGCATCTCACTAAGATGGAAATCGGCACGGACCTGATCTATCCCGTGCCGCTGCATCTTCAGAAGTGCTATGCGAACCTTGGTCGCGGGCCGGGCTCGTTTCCGGTTTCCGAAAAGGCCGCGGCGAACTGCGTGAGCCTGCCCATCTTTCCGGAGCTGACCGACGCGCAGGTGGATCATGTGATCGCGAGCATCAATTCCTTCGCTCCATGACCGACGGCATCCGCCTGAAAATCTGCGGCCTGACGTCGCTGGAGGATGCCGAGATGGCCGTGCAGGCGGGCGCGGACTTCCTGGGTTTCATCCAGCACCCCGAGTCGCCCCGATACATCTCCTTGGAGAAATTCCGCACGTTTGGCGGGCGGCTACCCGCTGGGCGCAAAGTGGCGGTCACCGTTGAGCCGACCCTGCCGCAACTGGCCGAAATGACGGCCGCCGGCTATGACCTGTTCCAGATTCACTTCCGTCACGACCTGCCCATCGCGACCGTGGCAAGTTGGGTGGAAACAGTGGGCACGGCGAGGGTGTGGCTTGCGCCGAAGCTGCCGCCTGAGGCCGCGTTTCCCGCGGAGTTGCTGCCGCTGACCAAGACCTTCCTGTTCGACACGTTCCACGTGCGGAAATTCGGCGGCACCGGCGAGACCGGCGACTGGCTGAAATACACGCACTATCGCCGGGCCCATCCCAAGAAGACCTGGATCCTCTCGGGCGGCCTCAATTCCGCCAACATCGGACCCGCCCTGCAGGAAACGGGGGCGCGTTTTGTCGACGTGAATAGCGGCGTGGAGTCCGCGCCGGGCAAGAAGGATCCCAGCAAACTGCAGCGTTTCGTCGCGCGCCTACACGAGAGCCGGGCTTGAGGCACGCTCGAGCGCGAGCAGCTGGCGCTTGATCTCCTCGCCGAAGGCGAAGCCAGTCAGCGAGCCATCGCTGCCGATCACGCGGTGACAGGGAATGATGAGGGCAATGGGATTCGTCGCATTCGCGCGACCCACGGCGCGGGACGCGCCGGGATTGCCAAGCTCCGTCGCGAGCTGGCCGTAGCTGCGCGTCTCGCCAAACGGGATGCGCTGCAGTGCAGCCCAGACACTATGCTGGAACGCGGTTCCGCTGGGCGCGAGTTTCAGGGTAAAACTCTCGCGCTTCCCGGTGAAATACTCGGTCACTTCGCTCCGGGCCGGTGCCAGGCGGGCGGGATCGGGGGTGACTTCGTCAGCGGCAAAGCGCTCGCGAAGTTCGGGCAAGCCGCCGAAGGCGGTGGCGATGACCGAGCCGTTGGCATCGACCGCGATGGAGAAGTCGCCCAGCGGCGTGGGAAAGGTGTCGTAGAATTGTCTCATGTTGGGATGGGTTGAGTGAACTGCCAGAGGTGGGTAGTAGCGAGACTGCGGTGAGGGGAGAACACGGCCATTAGCCGGCGCGTGCCGTCGATGTCCGGTCGATCATCGAGCTTGAGGAGTGCCTGCAGGCCGCTCGTCACGCCGGTGTCGCCGAGCGGCACACAATCGGGAAACCCGAGCGAACGCATCATGAGGTAATTGACCGACCATGGCCCGAGGCCGCGAACCGCCAGGAGAGTCCGCTCCGCGCGTGTGGCGGACATCGTGCGCAACGCCGCGAGGTCGAGTTGACCACCCGTGATGAGCCGTGCCGTGTCGACCACGTAATCGGCCTTTTGCCGGGAAAACTGGAGCGGCAGCAGGTCCGCCGGTTCCAACGCGGCAACTGCCGCTGGAGTAGGCGGGGCGTGCAGCCCGTCTGCGAACACTGCACTGCTGTGCTCGATCAGCCGGCGCTTGAGCAAGCAGGCGAACGTGAAATTGATCTGCTGGCCAATGATGGCCCAGAGCAGGCCGTCAAAGATCGTGGGCGTGCGACTGATGCGCAGCTCCGGCCGGCCCGCCACCAGCCGACCCAAACCGAGCTTGCGGGCCAGGCGCGCAAAGGCCGCGGCATCTTCGTCGAGTCCAGCCAATCCCACCACGATGGTGTGGGCCTCGACCGCGAAGCCACGGGAGATCTCCGCATGCAGCGCGTCGGGCGAAAGCCGCAGCTTGAGCAAAGCCGGACCGTCGCTGAGCTGCACGACGGCGGTGTAGCGGTCGCCCACCAGTCGCTCGGTCACACTGTGGACGTCACGACTGAGTGCGCGGCGAAGGTAGGGCAGGGGATAGCCTTCCGGCAGGGACACGGTAAACGCGGTGGAATCACGCAATTCGCGATACGCGGCGGGAGTCAGGCCGTTCCACCGGCGGAAATTCTCGTGAAACGCGGACAGCGACTCGAGGCCTGCGTCCTGGGCGATGACCGCCAGTGACGCGCTGCTGTCCAAGAGTTGCCGCTTCGCCTGGTCCAATCGCGCGCGTAGCAATAGATCGGCCGGCGTCGTGTGATAGTGCTGGCGGAAGAGTTCAAACACCCGCGTGGCGCCAAAGCCCGAACGGCGGACGATAGCGCGCGCATCGGCAAACGCCGCCGGCTGAGCCCGTACCTCGCCTACGAGCGTCTCGATGGTTTCCAGCACCGGATCAGCACCCCGCGCAAAATCGTCAGGGTGGCACTTCTTGCAGGCCCTGAGCCCGGCGGCCCGGGCGGCCTCGCAGGTCGGAAAGAAGCGCACGTTGCCGAGCTTCGGCTTGCGCGCCTTGCACGCCGGCAAGCAGTAGATGCCCGTCGTCAACACCCCGGTGAAGAAGCGCCCGTTGTAGGACGCGTCTTCCGCCAGCACCCGGGCGTACATCGTGGCATTGGTCAATCGCATGACCCACCTTAGCACAGGCCAGCGCGCCTGTCGTCCGGATTTCTCCGCTGCAATCTCGGGCGCGCCGAGGCGCGGAGTTGAAAGTTGAAGGTTGAGAGTTGAAAGCCCTCTCGGGGACGGATCGAGGAGGCTTTCACCCTTCAACTTTCACCTTTCAACCAATTCGTGCCGGCGGCACGATTCACGCATGCCCTCGATTTACGAAACGCTCCGCGCTGACATCATTACCGCCATGAAAGCCCGCGACAGCGGCAGGGCGCTGGCGCTCCGGACGGCGGACGCGGCCATCCAGCGCGCGGCAATGGACACGAACAAGCCGATCGACGACGCCCTCGCGACGGCGACCCTCCGCAAGTCCGTCAAGAACCTGACCGACGCGCGAACCGAATTTGAAAAGGGCGGCCGCGCCGACCTTGTCGCCGCCAACAACGCGGAGATTGCCATCTTGGAAAAATATCTGCCGAAGGGCTTGGATCCCGCCGCACTCGAGGCCTTGGTCAACGAGGTCATTAAGGCCACCGGCGCGGCGTCGAAGAAGGAAATGGGCAAAGTCATCGGCGCGCTGAAGCAGCGCCCGGAAGCCCCGCTGCTGGATTTCGGCGCGGTCAGCAAACTGGTCCAAGCCAAACTGCCCTGACCCGTCGCGCCATGAACGACGGAAAATCTCCCATAGCGCGTGATGTGACGGTGCGGGCCGTGCCCATCGAGCTTTGCCAGTTGCTCAAATTCGGCGGCCTCGCCGCGACGGGCGGCGAAGCCAAGGCGCATATCAGCGCGGGCAAGGTTCAGGTGAACGGCATCACGGAAACCCAGAAGCGCAAAAAGCTCCAAGCGGGTGACCGCGTGAGCTTCGACGGACAGACCCTCGTGGTCCGTCTCGCCTGACCGCGCATGGGACTGACGCTACCGGCCGCTGAGTCGCTGCACCTGGCCTCGGACCGCCCTGGCTCACTGGTCTTTTCGGGTTCGCCAGAAGCCGAACTGTTCACCCGCGAGGTGGCTGAGTCGCTGGCCGGCGTGCTTCGCGAAAACCTGGTAACGCGCCGGACGATCGACGGCTATCCGCCGGGATTCACGCGTGCCTCGGTGCCCCCGCGGCCGTGGTGGGACACGATGTGGACGCGCGACGCAGGAACCTTCCTCCGCGAACTGGTCGCCTGGGGCTATTTTGAACATGCCTGCCTGGTCTCGCACTGCCTGATCCAGGGCGTGGCGTTGAACCACGACGGTTACCATGCGTTCCCGGAGAAGTTGCGACCCGGCCAGCCCGAGGCCGGCGACGAAATCGACGGCACAGCGGCGATCGTGATCGGCATGGTCTTGCTCTGGCGGCATCTCCCAGCCGGACATCCGTTTCGCGAAGCGCTGGACATGTTTTTGCACTCGTCCAGTTCGCCGGTGCGCTATCTGCATTTCTTGGCGAAGCGCGATGGGGTTATCGCTGGCACGGGGGAATTTGGCCCGGGATGCTCACTCGATGGCTCCTACTGCTCCGTCGTGCAAAACCACCTGGCGGCCTTGGCGCTGCAGGCCGCCGCCAACCGGGAGGACGAAGCGGGCCGACCAGGCGATGCAGCGGAATTCCGGGCCGCCGCCAGCGCGTTGCTGGCGAAGATTTTGGCGACCATGCGCTATCCGGACGGGTCGTGGATGTGGGGGGTGCGACCGGATACGCACCAGCCCGACCCGGAGATTCTTGATGCCCCGATCAATCGCGGCTCGGGCCTGCACAACGGCGTAGCCTCGATGTATGCCGATGTGCTGGGACTCGATCCGGTGGGTGCCGGTTGGTCGCTCGCCGACGCGTGCCAGAAGACTTTTGACCGGCTCCTCGCGGCGCCGCTGCGCCGGTCACAATTTGAGAAATACGGCTTTTGGCCGCAGTGGGACCCGCCATTTCGCGGCGGGCTGAGCAGTGGTCCGTCGTATGGGGAGGGTTACGCGCTGCAGACGATGCTGCTGTTTGACCGGCTCGACCTGGCGGACAAGTCGCTGCGCTGGCTGGCGAACGCCACCTACCAGGCAACGCCGCAGCCGTTCAATCGGCTGCATCGCACTTCGCCGTATCACTTCTACGAACGCACTTACTCCCCCGACGCGCCCGGCAAGGTGGAATTCGAGGAAGGCTGCGGCGCGCTGAACCTCGTGAACGTCACCGAGCCGCTCAAGGTCGCGCGCCTGCTGCTCGGGGTGGACCCGACGGCCCGCGGCGAAGTGCGGATTGCCCCACGGTTGCCGGCGTGCATCTCGCGCATCGAGGCGCGCAACTGGTCGCTGCTCACGGACAGTGGGGTCGTGACGGCTGACTTGGTGATCGAGCGCACGCCCGCGGGATTGGCGTTCAGCTGCACGGTGGCCGGGCCGGGGGTGATCCCGCGCCTGACTTTGCGATACCGCGTTGGCGCGGAGACTCGCGTCGAGGAGCACCGCGACGTCCGATCCCTGTCCGTTTTGTTATGAATAGGATCAGGTTCGCACGTAGGTCGGGGTTTACGCCCGACATCTGGCCGGATGTCGGGGGTAAACCCCGACCTACGTCGCGTCGCCCGTTTGCGGGATGAAGCGGTTCCGTTTCGCGCTTGAGCCCCGGCTGGCCGTGCGTTCGGCGGGATTGCTGTAGGGCTTTCGGCGGTAGCCCGGGCGGGCCGGGTCGGTGGCGCAGCTGATTTGGTAATCCTGCATGCGCTTGAACAAACCGAGGAGCTGCTCCGGCTGCGAATACCGGTCGAGTCCCGCCCGTTCCAACGCGAGCAACAGCTCGTGTGTGGCCTCGAGGGTCGAGAGGCAGCCCGGTTGCGGTTGTTGCTTGATGACGTAGCGGCTGGGAGCGCTGGCGGTGAACATCACCCGCGGCAGCCGCTGCAGGCTGGGACTGAGCCGCAGCATCTTGCGTGCGCCCGCCCAAGTTGCGTCCAACAGCAGCAGCACGAGCCGGCGGGTGCCCACTTCCGCCGCCGTAAGTCCGCCGGCGGAGAGATTGCGAACGGCGACCCCGGGATAAACCAGCAGGGGAAAATTGAGCGGGTCGTGAATCAGGGCCTGCACTTCCTCGTGGTGGTCAAAATCGGTGCCCACGTGCACTTCGCTGTTGGCGAGACACAGATGCGTCAGCCGGCCCGTCGCAGCCTTCTCCTGCTTGTATTCCTTTGGGTGCATCAGGAACACGAACCTGGTTCGCGTCGCCATCGGCTGGATCGACGAACACCAGCACAGGCTTTGCGGCCAAAAACAGCGGTAGCAGGTCAGGCGGGACA
>Ga0316219_1003783_pt1 | contig 11931 bp, 8 predicted proteins | sample TBH18003PmetaG_FD_203635 | JGI IMG/M metagenome (GOLD analysis project Ga0316219, IMG submission 203635) | Freshwater microbial communities from Trout Bog Lake, Wisconsin, USA - TBH18003P | ecosystem: Environmental > Aquatic > Freshwater > Lake > Hypolimnion/Profundal zone | place: USA: Wisconsin... | reverse complement strand
CTGGGCGAGCTTGACCAACAACATATACAAATAGCCCCGGAGTCTTCATATAAGCATTGCCAGCTTCATCAATAAAGGGCAAATCTAGCTCGCGGCACTGAGTTGCAATGTCTTTGGTGATATAGGGCGCTACAAGCAAAATGGGGTTTGTTCGAACTCCCAGCTCTTTGATGAGCGTGAGCGTTTTGAAGCGATCGATTACCCCCTTAATTTCCGCCTCAAAATAAACGGGGTGATCAGGGGTTTGAATAGTTAACAAGGCATCTGCTGGCCCCCCTTGCCAAACATGGTCGATTTGTAGGCCAGTAGTTCTCTGAAAAGCATCAATTGCTTTAGCGAGAATGAGTTGTTCTTTAGTTTCTAGGTTCATCATTTTGTACGTAAAATTTAAATGTTCACGTTACGTGAACGATATACTTAATTGAACGTACCCCACTTTTGTTCAACGTATTTAATTGTACACGTTACGTGAACAATAGTCAATACTGAACAAAGAAGAATCAGTCTTATTGCTTGATTTGCAAACCCCCTTCTTTCGGTTTAAATGGTGGAATGGGGAAATCAGGAAAAAGCCAAAGAGCCGTTATTCAGGTTTATGACCAGAGTCCAGAGATTGCGCTATTAAGAGAGCACTTTCCACTCAGGGCAGAGTTGCAGGCCCATGAAGTCAGTCGATTGTCCCGGGAGGATTTCGATCAATTTCTGTGGTTAATTAGACCAGAGCCTAAATTTCGGGCATTAGCACCAGCGATTGGTCGCCTTGCGGCTGTATGCAAGGAAATGCAAAAACCTGAAACTGGAGGCCCAAAAATAGACTGGGCGCTTCTCTTGCGCGTGGCTAATGAGATTTACCGATTGGGTATTTGGGCCCACAAGGTAAATCCTTCGCTTTTTGAAAATATGGGGGAATCGGATGATGCCGTTTCGGGCAACCTCAAGGACGCTAGCGATAAACCTACCGTCAATCCAATTTTGCATCACGGATCTTCAGCATTTCCAATTTACTCAATATTAAGTAACGATATTTGGCTCAAGGGCGTTATCGATGCTGCGGACAGGCAAGACGACCCCGGGATGGTTGCCATGCGTCGATTGGCCGGATTTGCCATTATGCGAAATTTGGAGCTGCTCGACATTACTAGGCAAATGCAAACGATTGAGGGTGAAGAGGAGTCTGCCCTAAAGAAGATTACTGCAGTGCAGCAAAAGTTTACAGACCCTGCGTTGTTTCAAAGTGTAGATGTTAAAAAAGATCGATATCACTTTTACCTTGTTGGGGTAGAGCAGGCGATTCGGAAGTGGTCGCGGGATTGGGAGGGTGTTGATGAGGCAAATCAGTTGTTCCAATGGGCGCAATTGCCTTACCCCAAATTTAAAGAGCAGTGTCTTGACGAGTATTTACATTTACAAGGTGATCCCAGCAAAGAAAAAGTCACATTAACCAAATCACAAACAAAGTTCAAATTGGTATGTAGGGCATTTTCGAGTAGTGTCCGCAAATCAAAAATAAGCACATCGAAGTCCGGTTCCGGAGAGCGCTCGAGGGAAAAAGAAAATCCCGGCATTCAGTACCGCGGCCTATATCGAGATATTTGGCTTAGTGAGTGTGATCTTCGGGGTAACGAGTTTGAGATTATTCCCATTGATGACGTCACCATTACCGATGAATACATTGAAACACTAATAGAGCCTGGCGACGATGTTGGAGAAGAAATCGAAGATGATCGATCCGATACTCCCCAGTTAAAGTGGGTTGCCCCGCAGGTGGGCAAGAGTCGATTAGAGCTTGAAAGAGATTCTAGTTATACGCAACGGTTTATAGCTAAGCTTAACCAGCGATTGCATTGGGGCACCAATGTCGCTTCCTGGAAAGAAATGGAGCTGTTCAAAAACTATTTGGACAATCTTGAGAGCGCCCTTAAGCGCGACAACAAAGACGCATCAGAGCGATTTACCCAATTAAGCGTAATTATGGCGCTGCGCCTAATGTATATCTTGGGGATCGATATTCACACGGCATTGGGCGCGCAAGTCATCTTGCGCGAGCGCGAGACTTGGCGCAGCGCCTATTCAAATTTTGAAGTTGGGGATGAGTTGCCTAAAGGTGATAAACCCAAATTGGGTAGCCAAACCTTGCACCTAGTAAAAGCCAATGCAATGCCTGTGAATCAGCCTCCAAGCTATATTTATTTGTGGAGATTATCGGTTCCCAATTATGCTTGGTCTGAACTGGTCAATGTGCAGGCAGAGGAGTATGCGCCACACCTAGGCGCGATTGTTTTTCAGGACCTATCCGGGGTGGCTAGCCAGATAGTAGCAGCCAATTCCCAAATATCAGAAACGCCCTCACCCATATTCGCTCCCAGTGCACGACTGGAAATTGAAAAACAGTGTGAAAGCTTGCTTACTCAATTTAATCGCGAGATGGATTTATATAAGGCCAAGCGCCCGTTGACTTTGCTGAAGATCAGGGAGTGGAGCAAGCACCAAATGGTTGCGCAGAAATACGATCCAAAACTTCTAGATGTTTTAGATCCCCATACTCCAAGGGCTTTTAGGTCGGATTCACATTACTACACCCATAATTATTTTAAAGAAACAAGGCAACTGGACTCTATTGATAAGTACTTAGAGGCCAGCATGGATGTGGGTGATATTCATGGCGCCTCGATCTCTGAAAAGAATCCAGAAGGCATTGCCAACCTCGCTTCAAAGAGAACGCTGTTGCTTGGCGGCAATCCTAGTCGGCCTGAATTTAGAAAAATGAGGCAGAGCGTGGTGGGCGCTACAGGTTTGGTTGCCGTTGATGGGAAGGGGCATCCACAAGCCTTGATTGAGCAGATACAAGAATTAAAAAAGCAGATTGACATTCCGCGCCTGGCAAACGGGAAGGCTCAAGACTACAAGCAATTTTGTAATGCCTTTAATCAACTCACCCTCTATTGCGCGGTTTGGTTTGCATGTGAAACTTCACAGCGTCCACACCATCTTCCTTATGTGGATATTGCCTCAGTCGATCCATTTTTGGGCCTTACTCGTATCGGCGATAAAACCAATCGCGCCGGGGATCGGCTACGAGTCATTTGGTTAAGCCCGTTATTGCAAAAGCAAATGTGGGTGTATGAACAACTGCGTCGCAAGTTGCTTAAAAAATTGTCCCCCGATGTCACGCAGCATGCTTTGTATGGGGAGCTAATCTGGCTTGAGCCGGTGGTGCCTGTTTCAAAAAAACAAAAGAGCAATAAGGGAGGCGCCCCTAGCTTAGCCGCGCTGCCATTGGCCATTGAAAAATGGAGCGCGACTAAAATGCGGCGGCACTTTAGAGGCTATATTGAAAGCTCGATTGTTGCTCAGCCCAATTTTCACCGTAAGCTCATGCCCGCCTTATTAAAAAATCTGGGCATGAGTCAGACGGATATCAGCACTTGGCTTGGTCATTGGCAAACGGGTACAGCGCCCTTTCATCAGTTTAGTTCTCATAGCTATTTAGAGTACATCGAGCGGATCGAAAACCCCATTCAAAAAACTATCAAGGGTTTGGGTTTTGAGCTTGTCACGTTGGCCATGCCAGCTTGGCCAAAGGTGCAAAAGTAAGTGAGCGCCAAGCCAACAACCGCCAAAGAGGTGCAAAAGGCGCATGAGGTGATGTGTGCCCAATTAAGCGCCCATCTGCGTGCTTTACCAACCAATCCTCATTTAATTGCAATCATTACGCAGATTGGCCGCCCTCACCAAGATGCCAATCAAATCCTAAACGCTTCTCCTGGGCAGATTGGCGCAATGATTTGCTCCAAGATTCGCGAAAGTATTGAAAAAGAATACTTGGCTAGGGGTGAGCTCTCTCAGATTGGCTGCGCTTTATTGGGTATTTCTCGGCAGGCCCTGGATGCCTCTTTACAAAAAGCTGCGCAAGGCCACCTCCCGCCAGATGAGAGGTTGCAAAGTGTGGACACGCTGCGCTTGGAAAACCCCGCCCACTATATGCCGGGCGTGCAGATGCTTTTCAAAGCGCTCTTTAGTTTGTCCGATGGTTTTCTGAGTTGGAAAAAATGGCTATTTGATGTGGTTGATGCAGATCTTGCGGATCTCTGCGCCCAGCAAAAACTCGATTGGCCGGGCCTGGGAACTATTGAAGTTGTTTTACCAGAGCCCAATCCTTATCGACACTTTGATCGCAAAAAAGCGGGAGCAGGTTTACCTGCTGGGGTGAAAAAAGAAAGGTTGGAGAAAGAAGCGCAGCAGGCAATGGCACTTCGCCTCATCATTGCGGCCTTTACCAATCAGCGTTTTGGAAAATTTGATTGGGATGCCTTAGATCCAAAGGCGCAGTTTGGTGGTTATTTATTTAGCACCATTGTTTTTTCTGGGGTTCAAGATTTGGGGAGGCTCAAGCAAATTGCAGAACTTAGTCTGGCTAAGGAGGAGTTAGATGCGCCCTATTCCAGTCTGCTGTTGCCTCGCAATCAAAAGCTCCGAATGGATGCCGCCTATGTCGCGCTTGAAAAGGCTCGCAAGGAAAGTAAGAACAAATCACCTAGACATACGAAAGACTATGGGCCCGATGTCTCACGCTGGATTGCCGATCCGCTGACCGCTGCCTTGCATTCTCACTATCGGGAAAATTGGATCTTTACTGATCGCGGACCTAAGTTTGCAAGTGAGTGCCTGAAGGCATTTATGGGGGCGCTAAAAGGCGAGTTGCGCATTCAAAAAATAGCTAATGAAATGGGGATGGATGAAGAAGCTTTGTTTGAAGCAATTGATTTACTCTCCACACGTAAGGCATTGATGTATGCCACGCAATCCTGGCAAGAAGATACCTTACCGACATTTATTGCGCGCTATTTGGCGGGAAGAATTTCCACCAAAGATCTGCAGATTGAAAACTTGCTTCAACTAGGCATGTCAGATGCTAAGATGCCAATAACCAAAATCGCAAAAGATAATCTCGATGAGGCTTGGGCTGATAGTGAAGATGATCCTAAAGCTCGGGAAGATGAGGTTGCAAGCCAAGCAGCTTCTCCAGTGGCGATGCAGTGGATTGAGCAAATCCTTGAGGCTATCTCGCACTTGAGTTACGAAGTCCCGGCAACCCAAGAGCGATGCTTGGGCGCGATTGATGAAATAGAAAAACGCTATCAACTGTCCGAGCAGAGACTGACTCGCGGCTTATTGAAGTGGGTGCGTCATTTAATTACGCAAGACTGGGTATCTAAAGGCCTCGCTTCAGAAATGCTCACGAGCTATCTCCAGTTAATGTTGCCACTGGCTATGGCTGATTGGGATTTAGATGAAGGCTTAGATGAATTTACATCTGAAGATTGGGGCGAAGAATTCGTAGAGCTTTACGTTCAATTAACAACACCAAAAGATCAAAAAATCTTTAAAGCAGCCTGGGAAAGTTTGCGAAAAAGCCAGTTAACCGAAGCAGAAAAAGGCTTAAGACCGGAATCACAAGTCGATGTTGGCTATTTAACGGAGCTTGAGTTTCGCTGGGCTCAGATCGACCTTTACACCGTTGCTTGTCGTAAGTTGCCGACCGAATATAAGAACGCTTGCCTGATCATTTTCACACTTGGTTATCGCTTGGGCTTACGAAGATCTGAGGTGCTCAAATTAGCTACTACACATGTGCATATCAAAACAGGTTGGCCCACTGAAATTTCCGTACAGTGGTGGAAGCATCGCCGCCTAAAGACAGCCTCTTCAGTGCGCATACTACCAGTCGAGGCTCTACTTGATCCCAGAGAGTTGAACTGGTTAAAGTTGTGGACTGCTGCTCGTGAGCAAGGCGCCTTATGTGTTGACGGGCTCATCAAAATTGAAGCACCTGAACACAAAGCGAGCCCATTAGGTGGACAAACCAAGTTACCTGAGCCCGAGCTGTATGCGGCAGACGAGCTGGAATTCTTATTCCCAGTGGCAATGAGTGCTAAGGCGCGAGAGGAGCATTCCCTAGAAATAACGAGTAACACCGAGCGCGACAGAATCATTGACTACATTCATGAGTCGATGAGGCGGGTAACAAAAAATCCCTATATCCGCTTTCATCATCTGCGGCACTCAGCGGCGATGAATACCTTGATGCTTTTATGTGCGCCGCGATTGCCTAATTCTGAGCGCTTCATACTTGATCACCTTTATGGCAATACAGAAATTCAGGCGCGCATTGCGAGGGATCATGCGGCCGTAGGAATGGCCGATGGAAGTAATCCCATTTTGCAGATTAAGAATCTCAAGCGTCGCATGGGATATGCCCGTTATTTTTTACTCAATGACTCGAGGGCAAGTCCATCAGAGCTCTATGTCGTCTCTACTTTGCTTGGGCACTCTTCGCCTGCAACTACTCTATATAGCTACATCCACGTGATTGATGTATTGACCGGTGCATTTTTGCATGAACGTTTGTTGCGCTTAAACCCGGGGCTATTAAATGCGCTCTATCCTGGCACCAAGCGTAATTTAGACATTAGACGTAAGCGGTGTAAAACGCCATTTGATGATCCCAAGGCTGGGCTAGATAAAGTTCCAGTGTTACTCAATGAGGTGATGAGTCCAGGGCCAAAGATTCAGAAGCAGGCTTCAAAGCATTTAAATCTTGTGCAGATATTGAATCCTGAAGCTGGGCGAGGAATTGAATGGGCTTGCGATAGCTTTGAGAGGCTTCTCGGTTCACAAGAAAAGCAGTTTGCTAAAACGGCGGCACTACTCGATATACCTGAGGAGCTTGCACGTCAGTGGATTAGCAATGCTACCGCATTCACCAATCAAGCCAATCTTTATGCGCCTGACAGAAAGTATCTTTACGAAAATTTACCCATTCCGCTTCCCAAAGCTTTTATCGTCAAAAAGCCGCGTATGCGAGGAGGAATCAAGAAGGCTGATCAATGGCTTACAAAAGCAATCGCGTATTTTGAAAAGCACCCTGACGATACCTTCATCTTGTTCGATTACGCCAAAGAGCGAATTAGAGCCAGGGCAGATGCGATTAAATTTACTCAGAAAGAATTGGGTACGGGGCAACACAAAAGAAAGGGTGCGGTAATTTCAAATCCGATCAATCAAATCTACATGAGATTTCTTGATGCTTTAGAAATTAAATATGCACCGACTGGTAAGAACAGCCTGGAATTGAGGTGTGAGGGCAATGCGGCGGATGATTTGCCATTTGCTTTTAGGCAGATGATGATTTTGTTAGGGGAGTTGCTGTATCCACCGGTAGCTATAGCCCCTACTTCAGATGTTGAAGTAAGACTCTCGGATCTATTTCAGTAGTCGAGCTCGGCCACTTCGAGGCATTAGAGAAATTTTTTCAACCTCTTCAACCCGACCGAATCTAAAGCCCCCATTAAGTCAAAATTGATCATTGCTGCTCCAAAGCCGAATTACCCGCCCCCGCAGCAGAAGGGTAGGCATCATTCGTTGCCCAAGGCGGGATCGCGATTAGCCTGAATAACTTGCGATATAACAATGTCTGAGCCGAAAATTAAATGAGCGGAAGTCCAAATATCTTCTAATGTTTTTTCAGTGAAGAAAGCTCTTCGTGCTGGATCGTGTACAAGCTCATGACGCAAATCGAACAGTCGCTTAAGCGCAACAAGTTCGTTATGGGCAAAGGAGCTCTCAATCTCTGTTTGGTCTTTCAGTCTAATTTGCAGTTTAAAGACGCTTTTCCACAGCCCTTGATTTTTTAGAAACTTTGCAAAAGTCTTGTCGATTCGGTCGGCATTTTGAAAAGATTGCGCGGCGGAGACAAGTTCCAAGGGGTGAAGATTGTGGCGGTACACATCAAGCAGGTCACCAATATCAAATTTTTCTGGAAAGAGGTGCTTTAGGTGAGGCTCAAAGAATTCTGGAGCACAGTAATGGAAGATGAAGTCCAGGATGTCTCGATAATAGACTTCGATAGCAGTGACCGTAGAAATGACGACTGATCTTTCAATAAGCCCAGCAATCTTTGGATCCAAAGAACCGCTAACGATTAGGTCACCCGCAGCAGTACACTGCTGGATTGTTTCATAGAAGTTCGAAAATGGACGGTTGATGCGAGTTTTCTTGTTCGTTCGCGCTTGCAGTACTTGTCTAATGTTCATCGTTGATTCCGCAGTGGCGGCTCTCGAAACCTAATGTTTAAATTCATCGGCATTGTGGCACTTCATGGCGCTGCGTTTGGTAGATCGATGGGTCGGGCGCTTCCCACAATAGAAATACAGTTGGCGTAATAAACGGGGATTCCATCTTCTGGATCCTCATCTGTCTCGATTCGCTCGGTTGAAGCGGACAATTGAATTTCCTGCATGGAGCTTGCCTTTCCCATAATTTTTTCAATCCATGTGGTCTTATCTGTTAAGGATGGAAATGCAAGAAAGCAGCCACCGCATTTGTGATTACCATTGTTTGTTGCCATAAATTCAACGCACCTGATAATTTCCTTGTCAATCTCCCCCGCGCTTGGATCGAAGCCTTTTAATTCAATGATCCAACTTTGTTCGTTGTGTTTTACGTAAATATCGACCTTCCCTTTACGGCTTATCTTGTGCTTGGGGGCCTTGAAGTAGTTGGCGAAACCTATTGCGTTTATCAATAGATCAGCACATATAGCATGTGTGGGCTCTTCCAGCTTAATTTCCAAGTCGAGACCACAGATGTTTTCAAATCCATCTGTTAGTGCGTCTGCAACAGATACAGTCAACAAATATTCAGGTTTGATGCGAAGCAAGTTCTTAGTGTATTTCCAGTGGCGACTTACGCCTTTCTTGATTCCATCAACGATACGTTCATCTAGGTTCATGACTATCCTGTGACGCCCAACAGTGAATCGGGCTAAAACGATCTTAGTTATTTCTAATAATCTAGAGACGGTGGAAACGCCCCTATATGACTATGGTTTAAATAATGAAAGCCTTACTTAGGCAATGTTTAATGAATAAAGGGCTGGTGAAATTAGACAATTAGCCCTGACTATTATTCGGTAGTCTTTCTTAAGAAGGGCTTAAAGTAATCAATCAAAAAAATCCCGGCAAATAAAATACCGGTAACTAAAGCGGTTTGTAAAAAATAAACAACAAACAATCTAATCACTCCCGTTGACACTAAAAAATAAACTGGCAAAGTGCAAATAACTTGTGCCACCCTTAAGGTGGATGACGATATTGAATCTTGTTCATTTTTTGATAATTTCTGCGTGTCTCTTGCTTTTATAAGCAACTTAACAACCCTTGATAGGGCAAAGAAAAAAACCATACAAATCCAGGATTCATATGGGTACTCTTCCCACAGTATTCCTCCATATACAAAATAAAACGCCCCAATAGCAATAGCCATTAGCCAAGCATAGACATTAAAAATCAAACCGACAGGGATAGAAACAATTGGAATTAGCATATTAGGTTATGAGAAGGGCAAGTATTGTGAGAGAAATTATGATTGCGGAAATTACATCAATTACAACAACTTTTGTTTTCTCAAAATTATTATTTTGATTTGTAAAGTTATTCGCAATGAAAGTAGTTAGCCCATCTACAAATGCATCAATTTCTTTATTGATATTTGTAAGCATTGGGGTTGACTTGCTATTAGCTACAAGCTCTTTGACTATGTAAGATTGTGGCTTATGATTTTTCAGCCTTATTGGCGAGCCATTCTTTTTTCCATTTCGCTTGTCGTAAATTAAAAGAATGCCATTGTCGGTAAGCTCGCCGATAATTGGTAGCAACTTTCCATTCGCATATATATCAACGCCATCGAATTGATTTGTACCTACCTGTTGTAACGCCATAATCCGAACGCCCTTTGATTGAACATCCTTTATAGCCCTTTTGACCTCATACTCTTTTGGTAAGCCATGAATAATTTCATAAGCCATTCCGCCCACATTATCTTCTGTCCATTGCCCATAAATTGAAGTGTTAGGGAGTGTCGTAGTCGCTGTGGACGCGGCTGTTGCTGATAGCATTTCCTCTTTGACTGCTGAAGCCGTTTGTTGAGGTTTAGAATTTATACAGCTAATGTTTAAAGAATTTTCTATTGGGCAATATTTCTCAAATATGTTTTTATATGAATTAGCTATACAGTCAACCGAGGTACATTGATTGCGAGAGATAATCCACTCCTTCTGCATTTGGATAAAAGTAGCTTTAGATTGAGCATCAAGTTGATTTTTTATGATGTTGAATCTTTTCCCAACAATTTCATCATATTCATTAAGACTGCTGTCATTGCAGATGGTTTTTTCGATATAGGTTTGAGATTTAGTACAGTCGAAACTTGCCGCATTCGATAATGTCGCTCCCATAAAGGTAGTGGTACCAAGCGTCATGGCTATACAAAATTTGAAAAAATATCTTTGGTTCATATTTTCTATTTTTAACTTTCTGCTTAATAATATTTCGGCAATTTTTATTTGAATTTTTATAAGAATAACATTCAAAATATAAGCCCTAAGTTATTAATTAGCAGCCCTGCTTATTGGCATAATCAGCTCTACACGCACTTAAAACAAATTACCGAATAGCAATACGGCAGAGCACAACTCAACAGCGTGTAGGACTTAGGTTTTCTTTGCCACACACCTAGCGTTACTTCAACTACTGCGCATAGGACGCAGCATCTTATGAGGCTGACTTCTCTAAAAGTTTGCTGACCTTTTGAACAAGATCATTAGTCTTTTTGGTAACTTGAATATGCCTAGCGCGACCATCGTGTGGGTCAGCTTTGAGCATGAGATACCCATCAGAAATTAATTCTTTAAGTGCTTTATGAAGAGTTGCTTGAGAGGCGATCTCTTGCATGCTGATGATGTCTTGAACACGGCAGGGCTCTCCATCACCTCTTTTAAGAATTACCTTCAATACACGCTTGCTATTGGGCGGTATGTTTATCTCAAGCTTTGAAGTAGCTTCCAGAAATTTTAAATACGAATTAATGGCCATTACTCATTCCCCTGGAATATTGTTACCTGCATCTCGTAATGCTTTAGCCCAGCGTCGAATCGTTGCTCGTAGCGTTCGCTGCATACCATCATTGAGCGGCATGGTTGGCACTAACTCTAGTGCTTCTGCGGGCGTAAGGTAGGCGTACTCCAGTAGCGCCATACAAAACTCCCGATCTTTATCTCGCCCTGCCGCAGCTTTTGCAAGAAAGAGATCAAGCACATCAAGACAGTACCCCACTCGACCATTGGTATTGTTGTTTTGCACGCGATGGACGCGCGTTATCCAGTCTTTTGGCAATATTGCGGTATCTGGCCCCACACCTTGAGCGTAGTAACCATAGGTCTCATGGAACTGTGAGCCTTCACCAATTGCGCCATCAATCTCATCTGCTAAGTCAGGAGCCTGTCGTGGATAGATGTCCGCCTCCATAGAGACGGTGAAGACCTTTTCTGGATTGGGTACTTGGCCCAGCATCGACTGGCTGCCGATGATCACAAATTCATATTGGTTGGTGACATCAGCGCTGGCGCGAATGATGTGCTCTAGTTCTTCTCGTGTCATGGTAATTCCTTGAAGTCTTGCTCATCCTGGGCGGTGGTCAAAGAGCTGCCGAACACCACCCCTTTTTTGAGCGCACTCACATCTTTCAAAATACGTAGACGCACTTTATCTGGAAGAATGGTCACCAGTGGTGAGGTTTGTCTGAGTTGCTGGGCATGTCTTGTGCGGCCAAGCACTTTACGCCAAGAGCCTGTACTTAAGATGAGTTGCCATTCTCGCCATAGGCCAGCTGAGCGAGGGTCGCCAGCAGCAAGCCAACGCTCTACGGTATCTTGAGCTTGTAGTAGCAATGCAGGATCAGTCTTTACTAGCTGAACAGCTTGTTCATGCAGAGCAAGACTTTGTAGATCTTGAAGTCGGTGCCCAGCGTTATCTGGCAAAACACGTACTTGTACGTTAGGAGCAATGAGTCTGGACCTTGCTCCTGCTGATCCAG
>Ga0316219_1003774_pt1 | contig 11948 bp, 12 predicted proteins | sample TBH18003PmetaG_FD_203635 | JGI IMG/M metagenome (GOLD analysis project Ga0316219, IMG submission 203635) | Freshwater microbial communities from Trout Bog Lake, Wisconsin, USA - TBH18003P | ecosystem: Environmental > Aquatic > Freshwater > Lake > Hypolimnion/Profundal zone | place: USA... | reverse complement strand
TTGTTCGAGCAGGTGTCCAGCCGTATGTAGCCTATCGCCCCCAAATAGGTCAGGTTTGTCCAGGTGCCGACGTAGTTGGCTCCCGAGTTGGTCACCGTCAGGTTGAACCCGTTGGTAATCCAATTCAACCCGTCGTTCGATACGTCGAACACCGCCTGCACCCACCCGTTGGTCGAGGGCGTCGCCGCCAAATTGCAGCTCATCGTCAGCGCCGCCTGGCCCCAGTGCGTCAGGTTCAACGTCCCGGGATAGCTCACTGTATTCACCGTATTGGTCACATACGTCACCACCGGCGTCCCATTCGTGACCACCACGCTCGGTATGACGTTGGTCACCGTGTTCGTGATCCCCACGATGTAGTTGCTCGTGCCGCTTGCCGCGATGTAGTTGGTGAACGTCGTCGAACCGGCGTTCGTGCAGTTCCACCCCACAAGCTGCGTCGAGGTGTACTGGTATTGGGCCGACGCCGTGAACGTCAGCAGGCTCAGCAGCGCCAGGGCCAGCGCGACCGCCGCGCCCTTCTTCGCCATTTCCAGCGGCTCGAAAAACCGCGCCAGCGCGCGATGCTGCCACGGCAGAATCTCCACCGTCTGGCCCTCCCGCACTTCCCGGCCGTCCACGATCACATTCGTGACCGCCGTCACCTTCACCATCTCCGGCTCCTTATACTTCTTGTCTCCGGTGATCAGTTCGATGACCGCCTTCGCGTTGGCGTAGGCCCTGTCCGCGGGCTGGATCGCCCGCAATTCCGCCACCAGCTTTTGCGTTTCCTCGAGCGGCAGCGCCTTGATTTGCATTTCCGTCAGATTCATATCGTCTCTTTCTTTTGTAGCGGCGAGCGCCGCATTATTGGTTGTGTTTCAGCCGGCACCCGTCCTATTGAGCCGCCGTCTGCAACACGGCGAATGGCTTGAGCGACGTGCTCGCCGCCACCGTCTTCATCTTGACCCCCGCCCGCATCAGCGTGCGGAAAGCCCGCAAGTTCTGCGGGAAACCGATGTCGTCCGAGGTCGCGAGTTCCAGGTCCTCACGGATGCCGACCGCCATCCCGTCCGGTTCCCCAAACGCCGCAATCGGCTGGTTCGGGCCGTCCGTCGCCGGCGCGATGGCCGTGGGATGCACGGGGTGGCCGAGGATGCTGCCGATGGACCCGGGGTTCGGCACCTCCAACCAAGTCTGAAAGAGCGGCCGCCCGTTCTTGTCCGTGATCAAACACGCCTTGGCGATCATCTGCGGGTGCATCCACCACATCGGCTTGCGGCTCAGCACCTGGGGCGACACCGTCAACAGCACGTTCACCCAATCCTGCAACTGCGTGGTCGCCACCGTCGTGTTCCCCGTCGTCGCCACGGTCGCCATATTCGTGTTGGCCAAAGGCGCGTTGAATAGGCCCACATATCCCGCGTTCGTTTGGTCCGCATTGCCCGTCCCAATGAACGCGGCCGTGTCCATGCCCCACGCCACCGATTCCGCCATCTGCTTCAACACATAGGGCGCCAGGTCCACCGAGCTGTCCGCCAGTAGCTCGCGGGCGATGTACATCAATACCGCCAGCGTCTGCACAATGAGCAGCACCTGGCCGCCGCCAAACGTCCCGCTCGTGATCGTCGAACCCTCGGACGTGCCCCCGGTCATCGACCCGATCCAATAAAACTGCGGACGCGCCGTCGCCACAGGCAGCACCATCGTGCGCATCCCGATGCGGATCACCCCTAGCGTGTTCCAGTCCCCAAACTCCAAAAGCGTGTCGAAAATCTCGTTGAACGTCTGCGTCGGCACCGTCGCCTGCCCCAGCGACGAATCCACGCCGGTCAGCGCCTTGAGCTTGCCCATGTGTTCCTGGACGTGCTTGGCATACGCCGGGTCCAGCGTCCCCAGTTCGCCCGATTTCACGGCGATGATGTACCGTGCGGCCGCGTTGAGGCTGAACCGCAGTTCCTCATTCGCCAGCGCCCGCGCAATCGGCGACTTGAACGAACTCCGCGCGTTCAACTGCACCGCGTTCTGCAGCTTCCGGTAATGCCCCGTCAGTTCCTCATAGGACGTGTTGACCTGGTTCTTCACCTTCGTCAGGTCCTCCAGCGCGCCCTTGACCTCCTTGTCGGCCCGGCCCAGGTCGTCGAGCACCTTCTGCGTCTGCGTCCGGAACTCCGTCTTGATCTCGCCGATCCGCTTGTCCTGCGCGTCGAGACCATCGAGCACCTTCTTTTCAAATCCCGTATCGGTTTCTTCTTTCATACCACTCTATCTCTTTCTCTTGCGGTCTTACGACCGCGTGTTGTTTCTTTGTCCCATGAGGATCGCCAGCCGTGCCCGCGCCCGGGCCTTTGCGACATGCGCGGGATCGTCGGTCGCATCGGCGGTTGCACTTTCGGCCATCTTCTTGGAAATCATCTCCAGGTCCCCGTCCGTCATGACGCCGGCCTTGTAAGCCTGGAAAAAACTCTTCGCCACCGCGTTGGGGTTGCACGGCACAATGCACGCGCTCAATTCGAGCTGCTGCTGCTGGATGTAGATCGTGTCCACCGGCGCGTCCGGCCCCAGGCCCAGCGCCTTCACCTGCGCGTCCCACACCGCCTTGCCCGTCCGGGTCCCGGCGTAGGCCACCTTCGCGTTGCACCAATCGTCGGACGGCCAATCGTCCGGCGCGAGCCGCGTCGTCAGCATCACCGGCTTGAATCCCACGCTCACCCCCTTGAGGTAGCCCGCCTTCGTCATCGCGAAGCCCAACTGCGCCAGCCGGTTCGCCTCCACATCTATGGCCCATTGCACCGTCTCGATCAGTTGGTTGTTCTCCACCCGCGCCCCCAGCACCTTCCCCACCAGGTTGTCAATCGTGCCGGTCCGGTGCGAATCCACAAATGGCCCGTTCTTCTCCATATAGTCGAACAGCCAGCCGTCCGCTTTCACGACCTCGCGCGTATGGTCAATCGTCTGGTCGCTCGCGATGTACTCCAGGATGCCGGCCTGCTCGTCGAGCAGCTTGACCGTCGGATAGAGGGTGACTTTCATCGGGTGCTTATCTCCGGTTTATGACCGCCACCGGCATTCGCGATTTGACGTAGGCCGCCAGTTCCCCCGCATCTTTCCAGCTCGCATCCGCCTTGAACGACACCGGCCGCTTACCATCCTTGGTCAATATTTCGAGCTGCTTGCCGTTCCGTACGACCTCGAATCGCCCGCCCAGTTCCCGTTTTAGTTTCTTCGCATTCATGTTTCTATTCCTCGTCCGGCCCCCTCACCGCCAGTTCGATGCACTGGCAGTTGATCACGTTCTCTGGCGAGCCATCCTCATCCCCGGGGTGCATCAGTTCCTCGCCGCCCACCACGAACGGCTCGTCAATCGGAATCGGGTTCGCCTGGTACTCCACTTCCGCGGCGGCGTGTGCCTTGCGCACCGTTGGCCCGTGGCTGCTCAGCCACGATTTGTAGCGGATGCCCGCTGCCGTCATGGACTCATGCCGGCTGAAATTGAACGCGCACCCCGTCTCCGTCATCGCGATCCGCCGTGCCTCATGTTTCGCCAGCGAATTGAAGACCCCCTTTACGCGGGCCATTAAATCATCGAGCCCCTCACCCTTTGTGAACCCTTCCTCCAGCGCCGTGTTGAGTTGGTTCCGCGCCGTATCGCCGCAGCCCTGCACCGCCTGCTGACGCGATACGATATATTCCAGCGCCTTGGCGGGCGGGAACTCCCACGGGTCCACCAGTCCAATTTCGCCGCGCACCTGGTCGGCGGCCGTTTGCAACGCCGCTTTTGTTACCGGATTAGTGGCCGCCACCACCTGCTTCCCAAAGTCTTTCGCGTTGAAAATGATATCCAGCAGCCCTTTGGTGGTGAGGCCTTTCTCGACCACTGCCCCCTGATCACCGCTCACTGAATACTGATTACTGATCACCTTTTGCCCCAGGCCATGCGCCGCCAGCAATTGCCTCAACGCCTTCCCTCGGAACTCAGCCACCACCCGGCCCACCTTGTTTTCATACGCCTTCACCGTGCCGCTCCGCTGGCGCATGTGATGCTCCCACAACTTGTGGTTGGAAGTGCCGGCTCTAACTGGCCGCGCCTTCCCCACTCGGCCCGCCAGCATCTTGCGCAAGCTTTTGACCGCCTCCGGTTCCTTCGTTCCCTCTCCTGGTTTCTCTGTGCTCTCTGTGCTCTCGGTGGTTAATTCCCCAAACTCCGGCGCGGTCGTCGGCTCGGGAGGCGGCTCGCTCGCCTGCTCAATCGGCGTCACATTGAGTGGCAGCCACCCGATGTCATCCCCCTCGAACCGCGGTAACTCCAAGCCCAGATATTCCGAGATGTCCCGCATCGGCATCCCCTTGCTCCAGAGCTTGTCCACGGTCTCGAATCGCTCCCTTAGCACCGCCTGCATTACCGGGTGATCGTCCCAATCCAGCGCCACGTCCACCACCTGGCCCGTCATGCGCCCGATCAACTGCTCCAGCGCCGCGCACAACTTTTGGCCGCAGGGGATGCACGTATCCGTCAGCATCCGGTAATAGTCGCTCGCGCTGCCCACGCTATACGCCGCCTTCACGTCGAACATCGAGGGCGGCACACCGAACGCCAGCGCGATCTCATGCCGGTTCTCCAGCCGCTGCCCGATGAACGCCGCGTCCACGCTCGTGATCTTCGGGTCCTTCACGTCGATGTCCCCAGTCATGAACGTGTAGCGCAACTCCCCGCGCAACTGCGCCTGGCGCTTCGCCCTCAAGTCCATGATGATCTGCTCCCTCTGCGGATCGGTCGGCACGCCCCCCTTCGCGATGATAATCCCGCCCAGGTCGCCATTGTTCGCCATCAGGTTTCGGCCAAACTTGCCCGCCAGCCAGTCCGACTCCGCCGCCACCGCGGCCGGCGCATACTCCCCCAGGCCCCGCCAGTCATCATACGGGTTCCAATACTTCAACTGGATCACCTGCTCGGGCAGCAGCGACACCGGCTTGCCCCCCGGCGGCGTAAACACCCAGCCCGCCAGCCGGCCATTCTCAATCACATGCCGCATCCGATCCGGCCGGGCCACGATCACCGGCGGGTAGCTCTGCCGCGCCTCCGGGAACGGCACCAGCGTCGAATCGTCCAGGAGCCAGAAGCATTCCTGCATCTTGAGCCAGCCCACACTGGCCTCGATGAAATCCGCGTAAGTCAACCCCGCCATCGGCGCCCTCAGCCAATTCAGCACCTCCGGCAGGTCCAGGTATTCATCCAGGTCCTTCGAGACTTGAGCGTTTCCCCCCTTCCGTCCTGTCGGCCCGCCCGCCTTAGCTTTAGCGGAGGCGGGTCCCTTTTGCCCCTTCCTGGAGAACAGCACATCCACCCCCGCAATCGGCCCGCTCACCATCTTGATCGCCCGCTGGACCCAGACCGAGGCCGCGTAGGGCGCGTTCAGCGTCTCGCCCGCCCCCCCGCCCTCCACCGCCCGCGCAAACCAAAACGCCGGCACCCCCTGCTGACCGATGCCCTGCGTCCCCACCAGCGCGTCCGAGCCGATCCCCTTCTGGATCATCCCCTGCGCCGCCAGCCGCTCCAACCCCGCGTACTCCTGCCGGCTTACGTAGGACGGCGTCCCGTTCAACACCACCGCTTTTAGCCCCCCGCCGCCGAACATTGCACCCAGTTTGCCGATCACACCCATGCGGCCTCCCTTCTCGCGGTCCAGACCCCTCGCCACAAGGCCATTAAACCGGGGTTAATCGCCCGATAGGCGCGCGAGGCGCGCTCCCTGCTAGGTTGATACCCCCCAACTCGTCCTGGGGCATTTGGGCGCGTCCCCGCCGTTCGGGCATCTGCCCGGTCCCCGCCCCGAGGCGTGGGATGCGCGCATGGCAATCTGTCAAAGTAGGCCCTCATATTACTATGCTGCTATACTGGCCCGCCCCGGCGTCCACCGCCGCCCGCACCGCCAAGGCCAGCGCCGTGCAACGGTCGGAATGCCCTTCCTTGGTCCGGGCGGCCCAGTAGTTGTATTCGCCATTCATGACCACCTGCTGCATCGCGTGCAGGTCCTCGCGCACGGCGCGTGAGATGGGCACGCGGACGGTGGTGGGTGCCTCGAACTTCCGGCGCAGCAGTGGAAACATCTCCCGCTTGGTCTTCACGCTGAAGGTCACCTTCGCCACCTTGCCGAACTTGTGTTCCCCCGGGCTATACTCGCCGTGCTCTTTGGCCGCATAATCGCCAAAGCCGATGCCTGGCCCGGTGTAGTCCAGGCAGGTCCGCGCCGACCGCTTGATCCGGCTGCTCAGGATGCGGTTCTGGTCCGGGGTGTCCGTATTCTTCAGCACAAGCACCTCGCGGGTCCAGAGCACGCCGCCTATGAGTTCCAGCGCCCAGCAGACGGTCGGGTCGTTGGTCCGCCCGAAATCAATGCCGGCAAATACCGGGTTGCTGCCGCCCGGGGCGAAATCCCAATAATCCGCGCCGCATGCCTCCGTGGCCTCGGCGCTCTCGGCCAGGGCGATGAGATCGTAGGGCAGCAGCACATTGCTCGTATCCGTGGGCTGGCACTCGTATTCCTGCGCCCAAGCATCCGCGTCATCCAGTCCCGCCTTGAGCTGCTCCACGTCCACCGGCAACCCGTCCGCCTTGGCGGAGTGAATGTCCACCAGGTGGCCCGCGTAACCGTTCTCCGCGCGTTTCTCCCAGAGCGCGTAAAACTTGTTGCCCTTCCCGTTGAACGTGCTCACCACGCGAATCTTGAGCTCCCGGCGGATGTCTAGCGGTTGGCCGCCATACAACGCCCGCACGCGGTCCTGAAATGTGCCCGCCAACGGATTCGACAGGCTCGGGAACATCGCCGCCCAAATCTTGTCCGGGTCCTCGTGGTACGCGAACTCGTCCAAAATCACGTTCGCCGAATACCCGCGCGCCGTGGACGGATTGGCCGGGATGGCAATGATACGGCTGCCCGTGCTCAGCCTGATCTCCGCCTGCTTGAGCAGCGCCTCCGCCGCGCTCCGGTCTTCGGCATAATCCGCCAGCGCGATCTTGTAGGCGCCCGCCCAATCCTTGGCCTTTTCCAGCCATTCAAGCGCCTGGCGCTCGCCCGCGCTCAGGCACACCCACTTCGTGCCCGGGTCGGTCATCGCGTCCGTTACCGCTTCGCACGCCGTCGAAAAGCTCTTGCCCGTCTGCCGTGACCACACCCCGATTTTGAACCGCGCCCCATCCGCCACCCAGCGCGCCTGGTACGGCAGCAGCAAATCCAGCGGTGAGACTTTCCTCTCCGCGATCTTCGCGCCTCCGCGTGATACTTTTCGAGGTTCGCTCATCGCTTGAAAATCTCCCGTATGCGCGCGGCCTGCTCCTCCGGCGTCAGGTTCGCCCCGGTCACTTGCTCGACCTGGTCCGCTTGCGCGGCCCGTTTCTCCAGCAACTTCACCCGCCGCTCAGCCAGGTCGCCCGACCGCCGCTGCTCCTCGATCCGCTCGGCCTCGAGCGCCAGCTTTTTCTCGCGCGATTCGCCTTCAGCCTTCGCTTTCGCGTGATCCATCGCTAGCCGCGCCAGCCGGGTCGCCAAGTCCAGCGTCTCCGGGTCCGCCGTTCCCTGCGTCGTCAGTTTGTAGCTGATCACCCGGTGCAGCGCCGCAATCTCGTCCAGGCCGGGAGCCGGATCCTTCTCGAGCGCCCCTTGGATCTCCCGCCGCGACTGCGCCCCCATGACGATGTCCTGGATCATTTGCCGCTCCGCCAGCTTGGCGCGCCGAGCCGTCCACCATTCACTCAATCTCCCGGTCGAGACCGCCACGCCGTCCTGGCGAAGTTGCTCCTGCACCTGGGCCAGCGTTTGACCCGCCAAGAACCATTCCTCCAGCCGCTCCGCGTGCCCGTCCAGTTTCGAGGCTCTGCCTTTAGGTTCCATCTTCGCGCTCTTGGTGTTCTCTGCGGTTACAATTGCCGCGCCCGGTGAGTACCCATCGGCGTCAGCGTCCAGGTCCGCGTCTTGAGCAGGTCGTCAGTCACCCCCAGCGCCAGCCCCGCCGACTCCACTGCCCCCAGTGCGTCACGCAGGTCCGAGTCCGTAGGTCGCTCGGGCGCGGCCCCAATCTTCACGTGCATGAATAGCGCCCGCTCCGGCGCTGGCTCCCCGTCGAACGTTTTGAGCGCCAGCAAAATCAGTCGGATTAGCTTCTCCTTCATGGTTATTGATTTCCTTTCTTGCTCAGCAATTGCACGATCACCTCCGTCCGCCCGCTCAGCGTGGACATGCCATTCAGCACCTCGTTCACCCGCTTATGCACCTCGCTGACGCGGCTCTCATTTTTCCCGTCCAGGTCTTGCAGCCGCGACTCCATTTTCTCGTTCATCCGGCGTTCCATCTCGCCCAGGTCCCGCTTGATGCCCCGATCCATGCCGCCCAGTTTCGCCCAGATGTTGTCATGCTCCACCTGGTTGCGCGCCAGGTCCCGGTCCACACTTGCATGTCGCGCCTGGCAATCCTTTTTCGACGCCGGCCCGCTGACCGACTCGACCTGCAAGGGCTGCGGCGATATCGCCGTGGTTGTCTTGTGACCCGTCAAGCGGTCCCATAGCTTGATGAACGCCAGCGTGCCGGTCACCGCTACCACGGCCACGCCGAACAGCCAGCCGATGGCGGCGGGCTCCGAGGGAGAGGGTAAATCCGCGATCATTTCGTCACCTCCGTGTGGTCAAACTCCAATCCCAGCGTCCGGCTCAGCCAATCCGGTGGCACCCGCCACGCCTCTGTTCGCAGGAATAATGGCCGCCTAACGCGCTCGCAGCACAGCACCACTAATTCGCTGCAAAACACTCTCCCCTGGGGACTGCCGCTCCGCCGGGTCACAAATCGCAGCACGTCCAGCCAATCGTATGGCGTCCCAATCAAGCGCACCGCCTCCCGGGCCAGCGCGCAATGCTCCTCGCGCGCAAGCGCGGGCGCGAACCGGAACACGTCTACCACCGTCCCGCGCGTGTGCAGGGTCGACAGCGATGGCGAGCATTTCACCCCGCCATCCCATGCCTCAATCACCGTGCCAGCGCGAAGTGTCTTGCCGGCAACTATTGCCCCCTCGTCGAACAGCAACGCCGCGTGCGAGTAGGGTGAGCGCGTGAACCACCGGATCACCTGGCTCACCCCACTGCGGCCTTTATAGAGTGCGATTTGCATCGTGTCTGGCGTAGCGGCGTCTCGCTAGATCGCTGGCGATCTTGGAGTGGGCTACTTCGCCGTGCTCGCCGCATTCGTGCCCGCGCTGGCCGGAGGCAATGCGCTAAAGGGCGCGTTCGTCCCCGTCGCGTAGGGCGCCAGCGCGCTGAAGGTGTTGCTCGCCCCCGGCGGCATCTGCGCCCACGGCACTGCGCTCGGCGTGATTGCCCCCGAGAGCCCATAGTCCGTCGCTCCGACCACCACGTCGCCGCTTCCCGCATTCTCACTGATGCTCGTGTCAAACGGGTTGATGCTCTGCTGGATGTCGAACGAGTCCACAAACTTCGGCGCATGCAGCTCGTTGGTCGCCGTGGGTATCATCTGCACCACCGTGCTCGCGAATCCCAGCTTGATATTCGGACTCCCGTTCTGCGTCGACGCCGTCTCCACAATCAGCCCGAAGGCCCGCTGCTTGACCGACACGATGTAGCCATCCTTGATGGCCGTGCTCATGCAGCCGGTCGCCAGCAACATCAGGCCGCCGCAAGCCAGCAATCCCAGCGGCCCGCTCACCCCGGTGGACGGCCTCGCCTGCGGACTATTGTTGACCGGTGGATTCAGCGTCAGCGTCGGCGCGCTCGCCAGGCCAGCGATCTCCCGCGTGATCCCCGCCCGGATGAACACCGCCAGCAACGCCACGGCCGCCGCGTAAGTGTCGTTCGGAATCACCCACCACTTTTGCCATACCCCAAACACCGCGATGCCCATCAGCATCGCCACGAGGTAGGTTTTGCAGCCCGGAAGAGCATCCAAGATTTTCTTCATATTGTTTCTCCAATGAAGAGGAAGCCGGCGCCGACGCCTCCGCCCACCCGGGAAACTAGGAAGATCGAATCCGGCAGCGCCGGCCCCTCAGATTGTTTTGCGCAAACGATTTCAGCCGCGCGGACATTGCGCCCGGCGGCCACTGATTCACTGCGTTTCCCATCAGTAACTATCACGCCCGACATCCTACATCGGGCTAAAATGCTACCGTGGTAATCTCCTTTCCCCCCGCGCTCCCACCCGCTCTTAGCGCCGCGCGGCACCCCCGTCAATCGCAAACGGCGTGGCCTCCCCTTTTGAAATGTGCATTCGATGCACATCTGCCAGGGGGAACGCCTCAGAAAACCCTACCTTTCGCGGATCGATACCGACGCCCTCAATTCACCCTGATTCGACCAGAAGGACAAATTGAGATTGGTGCGCTCGACCGGGCTTGCCTTCCCTCATTTCCTCGCCGTTTCCACAAACGCGCTCAAATGGCAGTAACCGTCCGGCCCCGGAATCCCCGCATCAAACGTCATCGTTAGGTTCGTCCGCTCAATTCCGCCAACCCGGTTAATGAACTCCACCTGCGCATCGGCCTTCCACTTTCTCACCTGGTCTTCGTACGTTGAGCAATGAATATTCACTATCCGCGTGATGCCCACTACCACGTTGCTGCATTCCGCTCGTGCCGTTGCCTCCGCTTCGCTCGCCAGCCGAGCCACCTTGGCGCGCGGCTTCTCATAGACGCCGTAGGTCGAGATGTCCTCGCGCGCGTTCTCACGGTATTGGCCCACGACTGCAATTCCCAAACACACAACCACGTAAAGGATGATGAGCCCCGCTACGATCCCAATCGCCATTCGCACCCGCTCAAAGGTGGTACTTTTAGCCATATTTCATCCCTCCGTTTGTGAATAACTTCTCCGAGCCTTCCCCCGCCAATGTCCCACCACTGGACGGCAAACTACCCCCATGAAGAAAAACGAGTCGCAAAGGAAAACCTGCCGCGTCCGCCTGGAGCCAGCCTTGGAGGCGTTCGCTGGCCCGTTGGATGCGCATGAGCGTGTCATGATGGCCAAACGCTTCTTCCGCTGGGCTATCCAGCTCTACGTTTCCGCCCGTATACTACGGGCGGACTCTTCACCTCCGCCAAAACCCGAGTTACCGCACCTGCCTCGTCGGAAGGCAGCCCGGAACTAGCGGCCGGCGCTGGCGCATCATTCATCGCCGGCCTCACACTTGCCGACGCCTGGCCGTCCCCGCGCGCACGCTCGTAGCGTCCGCGCCTTCCGTCGAACGACACCAACACGTCTTTCCACGTGTCGGGCAGCATCGCTCGCCCTCGGTCCTCAAATTCATCCACCCACGTCTCGATTAGGAAGCGGATCACCCCGGCGCGGGTGTTGCCCAGCTTCTTGGCCACCGCATCGAGCCGGTCGATTAACTCGGGCGGCAGCCGCACCGGTATCGGTTTTGTAAGGTCCACGCCCTGACGATATACGATACCTCGGATAAAATCGATCTTTTTCTATTGACTACCGTATATCATGGATATACGATAGCCCTGTGAATAGTAAAACAGAGAAGACCAAGCCAATACCAGTCCGGCTTTCCGACCTGACCCGTGGCCGTCTCGACAAGGCTGCCAAACGCCTCAGTAGCACCCGGGCGGGGGTGATTCGGTTTGCAATCTCGCAACTCCTCCCCGACGTCGAGGCCGGGCGGATCAACCTCAAGCCGGACACCACCGTGGAGTCGCAATGACCCTCCTCCTCCCCACCTCGCCCAAAACCAAGTCATCGTCCTGCCGCCGCCTAGCCATCAGTGATTATGCCCTCATTTCGCCAGCCCGATCTCCCCAAGTTCCAGGCCCCGCGCTACCGGCGACCCACCATGACGGTGGACGCCGCCAAAGGTGTGCTCGACCGCACCGAAGACGAAATCCGCGACCTGGTCGAGACCGGCTGCCTGGTCGCCTGGGACATCGCCGCTCCCGGCTCCCATCGCGCCGAGCTCCGCATCCTG
>Ga0316219_1003773_pt1 | contig 11952 bp, 11 predicted proteins | sample TBH18003PmetaG_FD_203635 | JGI IMG/M metagenome (GOLD analysis project Ga0316219, IMG submission 203635) | Freshwater microbial communities from Trout Bog Lake, Wisconsin, USA - TBH18003P | ecosystem: Environmental > Aquatic > Freshwater > Lake > Hypolimnion/Profundal zone | place: USA... | reverse complement strand
GCGCCCACATGCGGCTGCTCGAGCGGCAGCGGCCGCCGGCCCCGCCGCGGCCGAGCGCCGAGGCGGCGACGGCGGGCATGGCCGGCCGGCGCAAGCCCGACTGAGGCAGGCGCCAGACCGACAAGTCCGGGCGTCGGCCCGACCCGCCGGAGCGCCGGGCGTACACCGAGGCCTTGGCGGGAATCACTAGCCTGCAAGGCGCGCCGCCGCAGGCGGCGCGCTCATCCTCACCGACAGGCGACATCATGGCTACTGCGACTTTCGCGGCCGGCTGCTTCTGGGGCGTCGAGGCGCGCTTCGCGGCGCTGCCCGGCGTGCTCTCCACCGAGGTCGGCTATACCGGCGGCACGACGCCGGACCCCACCTACAAGCAGGTCTGCGGGCACGGGACCGGCCACGCCGAGGCCGTGCGCCTCGAGTACGACCCCGACGAGATCTCCTACGAGAGGCTCCTGACCGCCTTCCTGGATATGCACGATCCCACGCAGAAGGACCGTCAGGGTCCCGACGTGGGCCGGCAGTACCGCTCGGCGGTCTTCTTCCACACGCCCGAGCAGGAGGCGGCGGCGAACGCCGCGATCCGCCGCCTCGACGAGGGCGGGCGCTATCGCCGGCCGGTGGTCACGCAGGTGGTCGCCGCCCCCGAGTGGTGGCGGGCCGAGGACTACCACCAGAAGTACTTCGAGAAGCACGGGCGGGCGAGTTGCGCGATCTGAGCGCCCGCCCGGGCTGAGGCTCAGGCCCGCCGAGGCTGGGCTGTCCGTGCCGGGCCGTCGCCGGCCGATCAGGCGGCCGGTGTGCCCGAGCCGCTCGGCGAGGGGGTCGGTGTCGGCGGCGTGGGAGTGGGCGTCGGTGAGGGCGTTGGCGTCGGCGTCATCCCGTACTTGTCGAGGAGCGTGATCGTCGCGTCCGAGAGCAGCCTCTGGTACTTGACGCGCCCTGGCTCCACGGTGTGGAAGATGTCGAAGAAGTCGCCGTCGACGAAGTGCGCCGCGGCGACGAAGTTGACCCACGGCACGCCGTACTTGCGTGCCAGCTGAGCGCAGCGCAGGTGGTAGAGGTCGATGGGCGTGTCGAAGGCGTGGCCGATGGCCGGCATGTCGCGCGGCAGGTCGAGGAGGACCGGGTGAAGCTGGGTGCCTTTGCACGCCTTGAGGACGGCTTCGAGCGTCGCCATGCTGGAGGAGAACTGGGCGCGGAAGTCCGGCCAGCGAAGCGCCATCCAGTACTTCACGTACGCCCGCTTGGTCGCCAGTGACTCGACGCGCTTGTAGATGGAGTAGATGTGCTGGTTGTACGGCGGCGGCTGCTCCACCGCGGGAGGCAGCGTGAACGCGGTGCTCGACCAGCCGGCGCAGAACTCACCCAGGTTGATGCCGATGTAGAGGATCGTCGGCACGTCCTTGGGCAGCCTCCGGATCATCGCCATGTCGAGGGCGAAGGTGCGGTGCTTGGAGCCCAGGTTGTAGATCGTCACGTCCATCGGCGCCGCGAACTTGCCGGTGCGCGCGGCGCGGCGCGTGAGCTGGCCCTGCCAATCCGAGTCGCTCACCGTGCACTCGCGCGCCGCGGAGCCGCCCAGCAGGACGACGAGGGGCCTGTCCCTGGGCGGGGCGGCCTGCAGGTCGGCGAGGATCTGGGCGCAGTGGCGCCAGTCCCAGCTGAGGAAGTCCTTGGCGCCGGTCCGCGGCGTCGCAGGCGCGGCATCGTCGGCGGCCGAGAAGGCGGCGCGCAGACCGGCCGAGCGGACGGTGTCCGGGCTGGCGGCGGCCGAACCGGCCGCGGCGAGCGCGAGCGCGCCCGCGGCGCCCAGCACCGCAAGGACAGCCAGGAGCCGCGCTGCTTGTTGCGCTCCGCGCCTCACCCGCTCAGGCGCCGGGGTAGTTCTTGAGCAGTTCGGCGGTCTTCTCGCTCAGGAGCGACTGCCACGACGCCCGCCCCGGCATCACGACGTGCCAGAGGTCGTAGAAGCTGGCGTTGGGCACGTGCGCCTTGGCGACGAAGCTCACCCAAGGCACGTTCTCCGCCGCCGCCACCGACTTGCAGGCGGCGGTCATCCGGCCCACGGGCTTGTCCAGCGCCTTGCCGATGATGTCCGTGTTGCGCGGCAGGTCGAGCAGGACCACGTGCAGGCCCTGCTTCTTGCACGTCTTGACGAGTGTCGTCAGCAGCGCCGCGTTGAGCTTGAAGTGCTTCTTGAACTCCGGGTACCGCTTGGCCAGCCACTGCTGGAGCATGAGCTTCTTCTTGGCGTCGCTCAGGCGGTTGCTCTGGCCGTACTGATGTTGCACGTAGCCGGGATCCACGGATGGACTCGTGGGCAGGACGATCTGCGGAGACGACTTCGGCTCGGTGAAGCGGCCGATGTTGATGCCGACGAAGACGAGGGAGCCCTTCGGGAGGTACTTCACGATCTGGACGTCCTGCGCCAGCGTGCGGTTGCGGGAGCCGAGGTTGTACGTCGCCACGGCAGGGCCGCCGTCCGCGGCCACCTGGGCGGCCCAGGACCCCGCGCCGGCGTCCTTGATGGTGCTCTCTCGCGCCGCCGACCCGCCCAGGAGGATGACGACGGGATCCTTGGGCGGCGACTGATGGAGCATCGCGAGCACCTGGAGGACGTGCGTCCAGTCGTTGACGCCGGCGGCGGCCTTGCCCTGGGCCGCCGGCGAACCGCTCGCGCCGGTGCTCGTCGTGCCGCCCAGAGCCGAGACTGTGCTCGAGGTGGCCGGCGACGAGCAGGCGCCGAGGACGGCCGCGACGAGCAGGAGGCCGGCCGCGAGAGTCGCGAGCCGTGCGGCGCCGGCCAGGCGGCGTGAAGATGTGACGCGGCGGCGGGACAACGAGGAACGACGGCGTGGGCTCTTGTTCATGCAGGCTCCTCCGGGGTCTCAGGGGACTGTAGCACGGCCTCCGCCCCCTCGTCTTCCGCGCCCTTGGAGCCCTCGGCGTCCGGCCCGTGCTCCGTCTGCCTCGCCCGCCGTGCCGGGCCGATGTACGCTTGCGGGGAACCGGTCCAATCGCGTCAGGGAGGTCAGCGGCAGTGAAGTACCGTCGCATGCCGATCGAAGAGGAATCGCCCGAGCAGCTGGGCTACGACAAGATCCGCTACAACCTCACCGAGAGCTCGGTGCGCGACAGGTCGCTCAGCGATCTCGGGATCGACATGGCCGACATGCTGCTGTTCTACGGCGACCATGCCGGCCACCCCGGCTTCCGCGAGCAACTCGCGGCGCAGAGCGGCGCCGGGGTCGCGGTCGACGACGTCCTCGTGACGGCGGGCGCCGCCCAGGCCCTGTTCATCATCGCCACGTCGCTGCTCGAGAAGGGCGATCACCTCGTCGTCGTGCGTCCCAACTACGCCACCAACATCGAGACGCCGCGCGCCATCGAGGCGGATATCAGCTTCCTCGACCTCACCTTCGAGGAAGGCTTCCGCGTCGACCCGGACAAGCTCATGGCGCTGGTCACGCCGACGACGAAGTACGTGAGCATCACCCTGCCGCACAACCCCACCGGGGTGACGATGGCGGAGGCCGACCTGCGCAGCATCGTCGGCCGGGTGGAGGCTGCCGGCTGCCGGCTGCTCGTCGACGAGACCTATCGCGAGATGGCGGCCGGCGAACTGCTGCCGGTGGCCGCCACGCTCAGCGAGCGCGCCGTCAGTGTCAGCTCGCTCTCCAAGACCTATGGCATCCCCGGGATCCGTACCGGCTGGCTCGTGTGTCGCGACCGCGAGCTCATGGGGACGTTCCTCGCCGCCAAGGAGCAGATCGGCATCTGTGGCAGCGTCGTCGACGAGGAGATCGCCGCCCAGGCGTTCGCCCAGCGGGAGACGTGGCTGCCGGAGATCAAAGGCTTCATCGCGCAGCAGCGCCGGGTCGTGGCCGACTGGATCGCCGGCGAGGAGCTCATGGAGTGGGTCGCGCCGCAGGGCGGCGTGGTGTGCTTCCCGCGCATCAAGCCGGACGTGCCCGTCGATGTGGACGAGTTCTACCGCGTGCTCAACGACGTACACGGCGCGTACGTGGGGCCGGGCCACTGGTTCGAGCAGTCGCGGCGCCACATGCGTGTGGGCTACGGGTGGCCGTTGCCGGAAGAACTCGCCGGCGGTCTCGAGGCGATCTCGCACGCCGTGCGCGCGGCGCTCACGCTGTGACGACGAGGGCGCGCGCGACGGTGGCGAAAGACGCGCACGAGAGGGAGGAGCGAGCGACATGAGCGAGCAGACGGGCACCCTCGTGGTGGGCGGCGGCCTCGAGCTGTACCGCTGCTCCTGGCTGCCGGATGGTGCGCCGGCGGCGGCGCTCGCCGTGGTCCATGGGTACGGCGAGCACGGCGGCCGCTATCGTTACCTCGTCGACGCCATGGTCCCGCTCGGCTACGCGGTCCACGTGTTCGACCTGCGCGGTCACGGGCGCTCGCCCGGCGTGCGGGGCCACATCGACCGCTTCGCGGACTACGTCGACGACGCCGGGCTGTTCGTGGATGCGGTCGCGGCCGAGCAGCCCGGCACACCGCTGTACCTGCTCGGTCACAGCCTCGGCGGGCTGATCGCGACGGCCTACGCGGAAGAGCGACCCGCCGGCCTGGCCGGCCTCATCCTCTCGTCGCCGTTCCTGCGCCTGAAGCTGCCGATCGGTGGCGTCAAGCGGGCCGCCGCCAAAGTGCTCTCCCGCGTCGCGCCGACGCGCGACATCGGCAACTCGATCCCGGCCGACGAGCTCTCGCACGAGCCCGAAGTGGTCGCCGCCTACACGAGCGACCCGCTGAACCATCACGTCGCGACGGCGCGGTGGGCCGCCGAGGCGCTGGCCGCGCAGGGCGCGGCCCTCGCGGCGGCCGGCCGCCTGGAGCTGCCTTTGCTCGTCATGTACGCGGGCGCGGACACGATCGCCGACCCGGCGGCGAGCCGCGAGCTCTACGCCGCCGCTTCCTCGGCCGACAAGACGCTGCACTGCTACGAGGGCTTCTACCACGAGCTCTTCAACGAGGTCGGGCGCGACGTGGTGTTCGCCGACCTCGGCGCCTGGCTGGCGGCGCGGCGCTAGCTGTCGGGCCGCCCGCCGCACGTGGCCGGACGAGCCAGCGCGGAGAGGGGGCCTCTTCCTCTCCCCGGCCGCGCCCCGACGGTTGTCGCGGGCCCGCCGGGGCATATCCCAGGCACGATCCGGATGGATCGACCCATCTGTCGACACAACGCGGGGTGACCCGATCATGATGTTTCAGCGAAAGAGCAAAGGCGCGACAGGCGCGGAGGAGCAGGGCGCACTCTACGTGGCTGCCGACGAGGCGCGGTGGCTCGCGGAAGAGCGCGGCATCTCCGGATACTGGGAGGTCGCCCGGGTTCTCGAGGACGCGCTCCCCGACGACCTGGCGGACACCATGGAGTACTGCTGGGCGCACGCCGGCGTGCTCGCCCAGCAGGTTGAAGGGGACGGCGGCCACCTCCGCCGTCTGCTGTGTCACGCGGCGACCTTGCGCGACCGGCACCCTGATATCTACGACGCCATCATGGAGACGGCCGACAGGACCATCGCGGCTCGCGCCTGCCCGGCGACCTGAGAGCCGGCTGCCCGCCGCTCGGGCCGCAGCCTGGCCTACTCCCGCGAGTCGGCCCCGGGCTCTTTGTACGGCACGGGGACGAACTCCACGGAGGGCCGGCGCTGCGCGCGCCGCGGGAACAGGCTCATGAGGCTGTAGACGCTTTCCGGCACATCGGCGCTCACCGGGAGGCCCAGTTCGCGCGCCTCATCCAGGCGGATGGGGTAGTCGTGCGTCCAGCGGCCTTCGCTGAGCATAGTCGCCAGCCGCTCCGCCTCTTCCGTCCCTCGGCCGGCCAGCAGCTCGACGACCGTGTCGTGCACCTGGGCGATGGCCTTCTGCGAGATATCGCCGAGGATCAGCGTCTCGTCCGAGCGATTTGGGTTCTCGTGCTCGAGCGCCGCCAGGATGCTGGCCGCCGGCCAGGCGCCGCGGAGCGGGCTGCCGAGCTGCGGGTCCACGGGACCCAGCACGGCGTCGGCATCCATCACGATCTCGTCGGCGGCGAGCGCGATGAGCGTGCCGCCCGACATCGCATAGTGCGGCACGAACACCGTCACCTTGCCGGGGTGACGCTTGAGCGCGTGGGCGATCTGGTCCGAGGCGAGCACGAGGCCGCCGGGCGTGTGCAGCACGAGGTCGATGGGCATGTCCTCCGGCGTCAGCCGGATCGCCCGCAGCAACTGCTCCGAGTCCTCGATGTCGATGAACCGGCCGAACGGGATGCCGAAGAGCGCCATGCTCTCCTGCCGGTGGATCATCGTGATCACGCGCGAGCCGCGGGCGCTCTCGAACGCCTGGATGAGCTTGCGCCGCCGCCGGTCGCGCCGCCGTCGCAGCAGCATGGGCAGCACGACGGCGACGACCACGGCGGCGAGGACGACTATCCAGATCACAGTGCTCATGCCTCAGTCCTGCCCGCGCGCGGCCGCGCCGACACGCGCGTGCCGGCTGCGCCGGTTCAGCGCCCGGCGCCCGACGGCGCCGGCTCGCAGACCAGCTCGCCGGCTTCGCTCGGCCTGTGCGCAGGGCGCGACTCCGGCTGTTCTGCGAGTGCCCCGCGGTGCACGAACACGGCTGCCACCACGGAACCCGTCAGCAGGATCACCGCCGAGACCAGGAAGGCGACGTGCATGCCGGAGACGAACGCGCTGTCGACGGCGTGGTGGAGGGCGACCGGGTCGACGCCGGTGGGCAGCGAGCCCTTGGCCGTTCCTCCGCCCTGACCGGCCAGCGTGACGATCTTCTCCTTGACCGCGGCCGGCAGCGGGAACGCCGCCAGCGAGTTCCTGAGGTCGTTGGCGAACCAGTGAGTGACGATGGCGCCCAGCAGGGCGATGCCGAAGACGCCGCCGACCTCGCGGCTGGCGTTGGACGTGGCCGATGCCATCCCCGCCCGGGCGCGCGGCACGGCGCCCATCACCGCAGCCGTCATCGGCGTCATCACGAAGCCCATGCCGACGCCGAGCAGCGTGAGGTTCCACCACAGCTGGCTGTACGGCATGCCGGGCGTGATGCGTTCCATGAGCAGCATGCCGACGCCGACGATCGCCAGGCCGACCGCCATGGGGATGCGCGGTCCGATGCGGCCGGCGAGCCAGCCCGCTGTCGGGGCCATGAAGATGATGGCGCCGGTCATCGGCAGGGAGCGCAGGCCCATCTGGAAAGCCGAATAGCCCTGCACGTTCTGCAGGAACAGCGTGAGGAAGAAGAAGACGCCGAACATGCCGAAGCTGACCAGTCCGGCGACCGTCGCCGCGGCCGCGAAGGTGCGGTTGCGGAAGAAGTTCAGGTCGAGCATCGGGCTGCTGCTGCGCAGCTCGACCCAGATGAACAGACCGGTCGCGAGGGCGGCGCCGGCGAAGAGCCCGAGGATCGTCGGCGACGTCCAGCCGAAGTTGTTGGCCTCGATCAGCGCGTAGGTGAGCATGCCGAGGCCAGAGACCGCCAGGACCTGGCCGGCGAGGTCGAGATGCCGTCCCTCCGGGTTCTTGGATTCCTTGACGACGCGGGTCGCGACGATGAACGCCACGATGCCGATCGGGATGTTGAGGAAGAACACGCTCTGCCAGCCGAGGCTGTCGACCAGCGCGCCGCCCACGATCGGCCCGAGGGCCAGCGCCATGCCGCTCACGCCGGCCCAGATGCCGATCGCCTGGGCGCGCTCCTTCGGATCCGGGAACGTCTGCGTGAGGATGGACAGCGTGCCCGGCAGCAGCGCCGCGGCGCCGAGGCCTTGCACGGCGCGGCCGGCGATGAGGATGTTGAGCGACGGCGCCAGCGCGGCCAGCAGCGAGCCGGCGGTGAAGATCGTCAGGCCGATGAGGAAGATGCGCTTGCGTCCGTAGAGGTCGCCGAGCGTTCCGCCGGTGAGCATGAAGGCGGCGAAGACGAGCGTGTAGCCGTCGATCACCCACTGGAGCCCGGACACGCCGGAGCCGAAGTGGTTCTGGATGCTCGGCAGGGCCACGTTGACGACGGTGTTGTCGAGCATCGCCATGAACAGGGCGAAACACATCGCCCCGAGGGTGAGTATCTTGGTGCGGCGGTCGACGGCGAACATGTCTGATTCCTCCTCGCGCGACGCGGCGGTGAGCGCCGCGTGGATGTCATTCCTTGTTGCCTGTGCAAGTTCCCACGAGCGGCCGCGGGCTAACGGCCTGGAGGGCCGCACGAGCCTCGGCTTCGCAAGTCTTCACATACGGCGAAGGGGCGGGGCCGCGCTGCGGCCCCGCCCCTTCGCGGGTCGTCTTGTCAGTCCGCCGGGCTCAGGCGGGCGGCGTCCCGGCGTCCGCCCCGGCCTCCCCGTGAGGGAAAGGCCATTCGCCCACGAGCAGGCTCAGCAGTCCCTCGTACAGCAGAGTGAGCAGGAGCGCGAAGGCGATGGCGAGCCACGACGACGAGGCCGCGATCACGAGCAGGATGAGGCCGACGACGAGGCCGGCTATCCGCAGGAGCTGTATGTGGCGGGCGATCCAGCGCACCGAGGCCGACGACGAGCCGAGCGCGGAACCCTGGACCTCGACGACCTTCTTGCCGGTGCTGACGATCGCCGTCTGCACGTCTTTGCGCCCGACGAGCCATGCGACCACCGCCACGATCGCACCGATCACGACGATCCAGATGGTGATGGTGGCCAGGGGGCCGAGCGAGGCGGTGACGACGTTCTTGACGACCGCGCTCACGCTGCCGAGCTGGAGGCTGCCGACGATGGCCTCGGAGGCGCGCTTGATGATGACGTAGGTCACGATGAGCGCGATGGCGCCGCCGATGCCGAGCGCCATGACCGTGTAGCGCCGGCGCCGCGAGAGCAAGATGGTCACCGCGATGAGCACGGCGAGGAGGATCGGAAGGACGATGACGAGCCCGTCGAAGAGCTTGACGGCCTTCTGCGCCGGCCCGAGCGCGTCGCTCTTGAGGAGCGTGACCTGGCCGAAGTCGGCCGGCAGGGTCTTGCCGGACCACGACGACACCTGCTGGATGGAGTCTGCGGCCGACGTGCCGGGCTGGATGACCGGCGGCGAGAACCTGCTGCTGAGGGCTCCCGGCAGCTTGCCGTCGAGCCAGACCAGCGCCTGGCTCACGAGGGGCAGCAGGTTGAGCTTCACGTCGCTGCCCTGGATGTACGTGTAGTTGTTCTGCCCGCGCAGCAGGCCGACGAGCTGCTGGTGGCTGATGCGGTTGATCCCGAGCCACAGGTTGTACGCCTGTTCAGTGCTCAGGACCTTGGTCACCTGCTTGTCGATGAACGACTGGACGGCCGAGGTGATGGGGCCGGCGAGGAACTCGGCCTTGGGCGGGAGGGCAGCCTGCGCGCGCGCCTGCAGGTCGCTGGCCGTCACGACCTGGGCCGCGACGTACCCGCTCAGCGCACTGATCGCCTGCGGGTCCTTGCCCACCGGTCCTACGAGCTTCATGTAGCCGTTGGTGTTGAGCACCGTGTAGTGCGTCCAGATGGTGACGCCGGTGACGATGAGCATCAGGCAGCTGAGGAAGACCAGGAAGCCCACGAGCGCGCCGCGCACGCGGCTGTGCCGGCGCACGACGACCGTCGTCGTCTCGCCCGGTCTCTCGGCAGCGCCGCCAGTCTCGGCGGTCGCGCCGGCGTCCGCGACTGCGGTGACGGCGGTCTTGCCTCCGGCCTCCGTTGCCGCAGTCTCGCTTTCGGGCCCGGAAGCGCTTGCGTCCGCGCCGATGTCGGAGTCCAGGGCGGCGTTCTCGGCCTCCAGAGCGGCGATCTTGTCATGCATCGCCTTCTGCTCCTTGAGGCTCGCGTTCTCCTTCTCGAGCGCCGCGAGCTGCGCGCGCATCTCCTTCTCGTTCATGCGGACCGTCTCCCCCCGTACGTAGGATTCGCGGCGTGGTCGCGTCTCAACTCGATGCGACCTTTGACGCTGCCTACCCGCATTCCTATCCGAGTAGGCGTCGCTTCACAGTGGCGAGCGGCGATCGATCGTGCGGCGAGGAAGTGGCGGCGACCCGGATGCAGGTCAGGTCGCCGCGCGCAGGTCTTCCCACAGCGCTTTCACATCGGCGCGCTCGGTGGCCTGCGCCCCTATCGAGACGCGGACGATCTGACGGCCCTTGAGCTCCGCCGAGGTGAGGTAGGAGCGGCCGCCCTGGTTGATGCGCTCGGCGATCGCGCGGTTGTGGGCCGCCAGCGCCGTCTCGTCGCCGGCGAGCGCCGGCGGCACGTGCCGCAGACACACGGTCTGCAGCGGCACCGGCGCGAGAAGCTCCCAGCCGGGCTCGGCGTCGACCTGCGCGGCGAGCCACCGGGCGTTGTCCACATCCCGGCGGATGCGCTCCTGCAGGCCCTCGACGCCGTACTCGCGGATCAGGAACCACAGCTTGAGGGCGCGGAACCGGCGGCCGAGCGGGATGCCCCAGTCGCGCAGGTTGCGCACCTGCCCGTCCTGCGCGGTCCGCAGGTAGCTCGGGTCGGTGCTCATGACGCGCACGAGGTGCTCGGGGTCGCGCACGAAGTACGCGGAGAGGTCGAAGCCTGTACCCAGCCACTTGTGGGGATTGAGCACGAGCGAGTCGGCAGCCTCGACGCCCTCCCACAGCGGCCGGTACTCGGGGCAGATCATGGCGGCGCCGGCCAAGGCCGCGTCGACGTGGAGCCACAGGCCGTGCTCCGCCGCCAGCTTCGCGATGCCGGCAAGCGGGTCGACTGCAGTCGTGGCGGTCGTGCCGATCGCGGCCACGACGGCGCACGGGCGGAGGCCGGCGGCGAGGTCGTCGCGGATCGCCGCCTCGAGCAGGTCGGGGCGCAGGGCGTGCGCCTCGTCGGTCTCGATGAGACGCAGGTGCTCGGCGCCGAAGCCGGCAAGCAGCGCCGCCTTGGGGATGGAGCTGTGCGCCTGATCGGAGGCGTAGACGACGAGCGGGGCCAGCTCCGCCTGCAGCCCGCCGCGGTTCTGGCCGAAGTCCGTGGTGCGCTCGCGCGCGCACAGGAGGGCACAGAAGGTGGCCGTGCTGGCGGAGTCCTGGATCACGCCGCTGAACGCGGCGGACAGGCCGAGCATCTGGCGCAGCCAGTCGATGACGACGTTCTCGACCTCGGTGGCGGCCGGGCTCGTCTGCCAGCTCATGCACTGGGGGCCAAGGCCCGCGGCGACGAGGTCGGCGAGCACCGACGAGAGATCGGTGTTCGAGGGGAAGTATGCGAACCAGCCCGGATGGTTCCAGTGCGTGATGCCGGGCAGGACGATGCGCTCGAGGTCGGCCTGGATGCCCGCCAGGCCCTCGGCCTGGAGCGGCGGCGCGGCCGGCAGCAGCGCCTCGATCTCACCCGGCTCGACGCGGCTCATCACCGGGTACTCCGCGATGCGCTCGCGGTAGTCGGCGACCCAGTCGACGAGATCGTGACCGAGGCGGCGGAACTCGCTGGGGTCCATCCGGCCCTTCCCTTGCTTGCGGTGAACAGGGCGGTCGCCGCGGGGCGTCCGCGAAGGCGATTGTACTCAAGTCGCGACGTCGCCGCGCCGCTCGACCGCTACGACGCTGCTCCCGCTCATCGCTCGTACGTGGCTCCGCCCGTACGACACGCCGCCGCAGTCGCGCGCCAGGGCCAGGCTCGGCGCGCTGGTCGGGTGGGTCGCCGCGCACGACTCTTCGCGGCGAGCGCTGCCGTCTTCGCCTGGCTGGTCGCGTCCGGCGTCTTCAGCGCCCATCTCGCGCATCTCGGCTCGTACAATCGCGTGTATGGTGTGCTGGGCACGGCGATCGCGCTCCTGGTGTGGGCGTGGATCCTCAACTTCGCCCTGCTGGGTGGGCTGGACGCGAGCGTGACCTTCGGCGGGCGGCACGACGTGAGGACGGAGGACGACGGTGGCAGCTGACGACGATGTGAGGGAGCCGATGACCGGCACTGCGGGCGTCGCGACGATGCCGGCCGGTGGGCCG
>Ga0316219_1003771_pt1 | contig 11953 bp, 16 predicted proteins | sample TBH18003PmetaG_FD_203635 | JGI IMG/M metagenome (GOLD analysis project Ga0316219, IMG submission 203635) | Freshwater microbial communities from Trout Bog Lake, Wisconsin, USA - TBH18003P | ecosystem: Environmental > Aquatic > Freshwater > Lake > Hypolimnion/Profundal zone | place: USA... | reverse complement strand
GTGACCGACCTCTCTCCCCGATTCGGAAAACCCCCCTCTTTTTGAATTTTGTTCGGAGAAGACAGCAAAAAATAGAATCTGTTACAGGCGATTTCTAGTGCTATAGTTGCGTCATGTGCGACGATGAGTGCGCAGTATGCGGCCGAGGTAGTTGTACGAAGGCCATAGGACACCGTTCGTGGGAAGGGCATTACAGCTCTACGTGCAGGCACAGCTGGGGCAAAGGAAGCGGGATGCAGCTTGACAGCACGCACGCCGAAGATTATTCGGCGGATGTCGTTCGGCTGCTTCGGCGAACTGCTCGCGCTCTGGCTGAGTGATGGCACGCACGCCGAAGATCGTTCGCCGTAACGGGGGCAACTGCGTTTGCCCGGACAGTGCTGCGAGCATCAAGTGGAAGGTCTACGACGAGGGCACCTGCAAGTATGGTTACTGCTTTTCCGCGAAGTGCCAGAAGTGCCGCGGGGAGCTCTGGGGTATGGGCCCGCTGGCCTGCTACTGCGACGGGGCCCCGCGATGGGTGCGGCACAAGGCCATGGCACGCCTCGGTCGCTGGGATCTTGAAAAGGACGCGTTCGCAGAGGTGCACGTTGCCATTAAGCCGAGTATCGCTCGAAGGAGGCATGTGTGAGTGCAATTGAGAGCCGCGGCGGTCACGGGGGCGTAATGCTCCTCGGCCTGCCGTATTTTCCGGCTTCTGACGGAAAAGGGTGCCCTGCTTGCGGTGCGATCTACCCGGGAGGCCACGGCGGCTACTGTCCCTACGGACGGTACTACTTCGACGAGAACGGCAAAGAGGTTGAGGTCACGCCTGCTTAGGTAACGCTAACCTACCTGGGTGCACGATGAACGTCATCCCGGCTACTGCTGGTGCGCCTGGGCCTGGGGCGGGAATCAGCGCTGGTCACCGTGCGCGAGGACTGCTGACTCGCCATCGGGGCCGCAGGACCTTCCGCCGGATTCGGAGAGTTTCCCGGAGTTTCAGCGGGACCTGGCTGCTTTCCGGTAGTTTCCTGGGGTTGACAGCCTGGCAAGGAAACCCCGCCGTCGCAGTCGGGCAACGGCGGGGTTTTCACTGCGGGGTACCCCCGTGGCTACTGGAGGCCTCAGCCTAGCTCAGACGAGGCTCTTCAGCCAGGTGATGACCTTCTCGAAGCCGTCGACCAGCTCGGTGACCAGGTTCTCGGGCGCCGGGGGCGCGGGAACGGGCGCCGGAGCCGGCACGGGGGCGGGCTTCGGCGGGGTAATCGCGGCGGGGAACGGGTTTCCGGTGATTTCCTGGTAGTCCGCGGCGAGTTGCTGGATATTCACCCCGGCGAGGAACTCTTTACTGAGCAGGTGCTCGGGCCAGATGACGACCCAGCACTCTTCGACCTCGTTGGCCCAGAACGCGTCGGTGAAGCTGGTTTCCTGCGCCCAGGTAACGAATCGCTCGTCACCGCCGAGCTGAGCTGCTCCAGGGGTGCCGTACCCGGCGGTGAGGATGCTGTGCCCGCCGTCGACCGGGCTGGACGGGCTGTAGTCCCACGGCTGGCCTTCGCTGAATTCTGTTTGATTGATATCGAGGACGTTGATGCCGGTCCACACGCAGCCGAAAAGCGCGATCGCCGCCTTGACCTCGGCGGGGTCCTTGTAGTTGACCGCGGCGTAGCTGACTGCCTTGATCCCGTCCGGGCCGCCGCTGGCGATCAGGTCCTCGATCGCGGTCTGGATGTCCATGCCAGGTCCGGTTGCGGTGCCGCCGCTGGGATTGAAGGCCGGGTTCTGCGTCTGGTAGAACGTCCAGACTTGCGCCTGTGTCGGGTAACTGGCGGTGCCGAGCGTGGCGGAGACAAGGCGGCGCTCGTTCGCCCAGGTAACCGCGACGCAGTCACCGGCCTGGTCATTGCCGAGCATCTGCCAGCCGCCGTTCAGCGCCGCGATGTAGTCCTCACCGGGCGGAACGACGGGAACGACGCCGGTCAGGTAGTTCCGCAATTGGGGGGCGGGGGCGCGCTTCGGGGAACGGCGGCCGTACTTGCCGGAGGTGCGGGTCATGGTGAGCCTTTCTGTCGACGTCACATGACCGGCTCCCGGGTTCCGGGCCGCGGTTACAGGAGTTAGCTTACGATGTTTCCATGAGCAACTGGCGGAAGGCGAGCTACAGCAGCGGTAACGGCGCGTGCGTTGAGCTAGGCAGCTGGCGTAAGGCGAGCTACAGCATGGGGCACGATGCGGGTAATTGCGTTGAGCTCGGCAGCTGGCGGAAGGCGAGCTTCAGCCTGCCCGGTGGTGAGTGCGTGGAGGCGGGGCACACGGACAACGTGATCGGGGTGCGGGACACGACGGACCGCGATGGCGTCACCCTGGAGTTCCCGGCGGCGGCGTGGGAGGCGTTCACCCGGAAGCTGAAGGCGTGACCGGCTTAGACTCCTCTTATGGGTAAGTACACGGGCCAGGTTCCGGAACTGGGAACAGACGCCTACGACTGGTGGTCGGCTGGCTCTGAGGCGGAAGCTGCCGCGCGGGACGCTCAGCTGTCTCCCGGGCACAAGGAGCTGCGGGACCTGCTGGACAGCCTGTCTGCGCTGCACGGCAGCAAGGTCGACAACAGCGAGCTGGCGACCACGCTGATGCGGGCTGTCGCGCCCGGCCGGCTGCGGCTGCGGTACCGGAAGACCCCGGATAACTGATGCGGTGCTGCCGGAAGGCGGTGGCTTTGATGGAGACCTGCTGGTACTGCGGAAAAGGCATCGTGTACGAGGAGGGCATTCCTGGCGCGTGGCGGCTGGCAGGTACAGAAGACGATGATGCCTTCGCGTACGAGGATGTCTTCGCGTGCGATAGCTGGTTTCAGGGCGTTCACCTGCCTGCGGAGGTGTCCTGATGGCGCGAAGTGATAACTCCTCGAAAGGCTGCAAGCATTACGGCAGCCATAACGGGCCGAACTTCAAGAAGAACTACCGCGTGCCCCGGGTGCGGATGAACAGGCACAAGGCGGCGACGGCGATTGCGTCGGGCCGGGAACCTGAGGCGCGTACCCGTAACGACCGGCACAGTGCGCTCTGGGACAGGTACTAATGGGCCACTGGTTCGAGGCGAAGCGGAACGGCCGGTGCGCGCACTGCCCGAAGCCGATCGCGGCCGGGGACGAGGTGTACGCGAAGAGCGCCGGCGTGTACCTGTGCCATGACTGCGGGCTGCTCGCGGACAACCTCCCGACCGATGTCGGCGAGCACGAGACCGCGGTGATGAAGGAGCTGGCGAAGCTCCCGATGGAGGCGAGTGAGGGCATCCTGGCGCAGTCGATGCTCGGGCTGTCGCGTGACCTGGATGCCGGGGACGTTCCTCCGCGCGAGCGGACCCAGTACACCAAGGAGCTGCGCATCGGGCTGCTGACTCTTCAGGACGCGTACCCCGCGGCTGAGGACGACGACGAGACTGAGGATGCCCGCCGTAAGCGGGAGCGCCGCGCCCGGGAGCACGGGGGATTCTAGGCTCCGGAATAACGGCGTGCCCCGCGTGGTTACCGGGCTCGTGAGTAACGACAAGCCGGTCGTGCACGTTTACTACGACTGCTGCGATCACTGCGACTGCCCGGAAGTGCAGAAGACCGTGCGCAGCCACAGCAGCCCGTGCCGCAGCTGTCAGGGAGGCTGACATGGGCACGATTCAGGGAATGTTCCCCTGCTGTGATCACTGCGGCTGTGCTGACACCGAACGAGACGGTCACGACTTCCCGTGCTACCTCTGCCAGGCGCCCAAGAAGTAAGGAGCAGGACATGACGTTCAAGGATTCATCCCGGTACCACTGCGCGGTCTGCGACGGTGAGGAGTGGGTGTCCGGCAGCTACGTTTACAACCGCGACCCGGTGTGTACCTGCGCCGCGGGCTCGCGTGATGACGAGCTGGTGCTGCACGCGCCCGACTGCGACAGCGTGCCGTGCCCGTTCTGCCAGCTGCTCGGCGAGTCAGTGCACCAGGTCGCCTGACGCGGGTCTTGTGGAAGGCCCTCGCGGTCCTGGGCAGCTTCTTTCTCGCGGTCTTCGTCGACGGCTTGTTTCAGGTGGTGACGGCTCCGGCAGTTGTCGAGGTGCTCGCGCACTTCTTTACCTGGGGGCTGTTCATCGCGCTGTTCGCGTACTTCGTCTTCGGAGTCGGACGGCGTGAGCGTGACTGAATAGCGAACGCGGGCCATGCTTGACACGGAACCCATTGACACGACGCCCGCGTTTGTAGCACTTCCGTAGTATCAGCATGTGGACAGCCTTGTTCAGGAGAAGCTGTACGGCAGCCAGCGCCCCCGGTTCTGGACGTGCCCGCCGCGGCATGTTCACCCGGTCGAGGGCTGCCGTGCCTGCGCGCTCCAGGCGGGCGAGTACCCGGCGGGCACCGGCTGCGGTGACACGCAGGCACTTGACGTGCTCGCCTGGGCGGCGGACGCGGCCGGGTACGAGCCTGACCCGTGGCAGAGCTGGTTCCTGACTAACGCGCTCGGCGTGCTGCCTGACGCCACCTGGGCTGCGTCCGACGTCGGGCTGATCGTGTCCCGGCAGAACGGCAAGGGCACCATCCTGGAGATCCGCGAGCTCGGCGGGCTGTTCGTGCTCGGCGAGGAACTGGTCATCCACACGGCGCACGAGTTCAAGACGTCCGCCGAGCACTTCCGCCGGGTGAAGGCTGTCTTCGACGACCATCCGGCGCTGCGCAAGCGGGTGAAGCGGATCGCGGGCAGCCACGGCGAGGAAGCGATCGAGCTGTTCCCGCAGCCGACCCTGATCTTCGGTCCCGGCCGCAAGCAGGTCACCCGGCGGGTCGCGGGACGGCTGCGGTTCCTTGCCCGGTCGAAGGGCGCAGGCCGTGGTTTCAGCTGCGACTGCTTCTCCGGGGACACGCGCTACTGGACACGCGACGGTGTGAAGACCCTGGCAGAAACGGCGGGCACCGTACAGGAGGTGCTGACGTACGCCGGGTCAGGGTATGGGGGAACCTGGCGTGAAGCGGAGATCCGCTCGTTCGGGGTGAAGAAACTGTGGGCGGTCACGCTGAAGCGGAACGGGAGCGTCAAGGTGATCCGGGCCACGGACAACCACCGGTGGCTGGTGCGGGACAGCCGCCGGGACAAGCCGGACCGTGTGGTGACGACGGAGAACCTGATTCCGGGGCACAAGCTCGCCTGGCGGCTGCCCAAGTCCCGGCTGAAGAACTCGGTGCCGAGTCCGTTCGGAATTGCTCATGGGGTTACCTTCGGAGACGGGACGCGCACGTCCAGCGGGTGCGAGGTCAGGCTGTACGGCGAGAAAGACGCCCAGCTGCTGCGGTACTTCGCGGCTAGCCGTCAGTCGCCTACCGCTAGCGCCGGAGGGGTTCCCGGTGTTCGCGTGCCCGACCTCCCGCTGTTCTTCAAGGACAAGCCCGCCCTGACGGAGTCTGTCCCGTATCTTTACGGCTGGCTTGCCGGCTACTTCGCTGCTGACGGCTGCGTAGACAAGAGCGGGCTTGCGGTCCTGTCTTCTGCGCGGGAAGAGAATCTTCAGTTTGTGCAGCAGCTTGCAGCGGTGCTTGGAATCGGCACGTACGGGATACGCGAGCAGGAGCGCGAAGGTTACGGCGAGCCTTCTCTGCTTTACGACATGCAGTTCGTCGGCTCTACCCTGCGCCCGGAGTTCTTCCTCATTGCGGAGCACCGGGAGCGGTACGACGCTGCACAGGAAGCCCGGAACCGGAACGAGCGCCTTGGCTGGACCGTGGTAAAGGCCGAGCCGACTGGCGTAGAAGAGGAAACCTTCTGTGCTACCGTGCCGGAGACGGAGAACTTCGTCCTCGAAGACTGGATCAACGTCAAGAACTGCCTGGTGTACGACGAGGCGATGATCCTGTCCGAGGACCAGATCGCCGCGTCCCTGCCGACCATGTCCGCCCGGCCCAACCCGCAGATCTGGTACATGGGCTCCGCGGGTGACGAGGACAGTGCGCAGTTCGGCTCCGTGCGCAGCCGGGTCGTTAAGGACACTAAGGACCTGTGCGGCGCCGAGTGGAGCATCGACCCGCACAACGACGCCTGTCCCCGCGACGAGATCGCCGGCCGCGAGACGAACTACTTCATTACCTGTGGCAAGCACGATGACCGGGATGACCCGCGCAGCTGGGCGAAGGCCAACCCCGGTTACGGGTACCGGATCAGTGAGCGGTTTACCCGGAACACCGAGATGGCGAACATGCCGCCGTTCAAGTTCGACCGCGAGCGGCTGGGCGTCGGGGCGTGGCCGCAGCCGGAGGCACCCTGGGCGGTGATCAACGAGATCGCCTGGGCGAAGCTCGCCGTCACCCAGGAACAGGCGGGGTTCCCGGTGCAGCCGATCGTGTTCGCGCTCGACATCGACGAGGACGGCCGGTCGGCCACCATCAGCGCCGCCTGGGACCACCCGAGCAAGAAGATCGTGCTGGAGATCCCGAAAGGCTGCTCCCGGCAGGGCAGCGACTGGCTGATGGAGAAGGCCGCCCAGCTGTACAAGAAGCGCCAGCCGCTCGCCATGGTCATTCCCAAGAGCGGGCCCGCCGCGGCGCTGATTCCCGACGGCGAGAAGCTGTGGCGCGAGCGGTGCGTCGCGGTCGGTACCGCGGAGGAGGCCGCCGCGTTCGCCTGGCTGCTCCAGGGAGTACGCGGGGAAGCGTTCTGGCACTTCGGGCAGGCGGGCGCCCCTACCCTCTGGCACGCGGTGGCGACGGCGGCGACCCGGGTGGTCGGTGACGGCGGCAAGGCCTGGTCCCGGCGGGACAGCGAGTCTGACATCACGCCGGTTACCAGTGCCACCCTTGCCGCTTACATCCTCAACCGGGACCGGCGCAGCTATGACCTGATGGCATCGATCGGGTAAGAAGAGGCCCCCTGCCCTAGTGAGGAGCAGGGGGCCACGTTTAGTTCTACCGGACTGCGAAGTACTCCGTCGGGTGCCAGTACGCGTTCCACTGATGGAAGCCGATCCGGGTGCCGGCTTGCAGTGCGCCGAACGTGACATCGTGCCCGGGAGCGACGATCTCCACGTGCCCGGTGCCGTAGAAAGCCAGGTCCCCGGCGACCGGGTTCGAGACCGGGACGAGCAGGCTGCTGTCCAGCATCTCGAAGGTGTCCCGCGGCAGGCTGATCCCGACTTCGTGCGCAGCCCATTCAACTAGGCCCGAGCAGTCGAACGTCGCCGGCCCGGCGCTGCCGTAGCTGTACCAGTCACCAGTGCGGGTTTCCGCCGCGGCCAGGAGCTGCTGACCGGGGCTTGCCGTTGCCGCGTCTGCCGGTGCCACGGACAGGCCGACGGCCGTGACGAGCAGGGACGCGAAGATCAGCAGGACCGCGGTTGCCCGGGTCACCGGCATCCCAGCGTCGCGATGAACGCGTCGGTGCGCGCGACCATGTCGCTGATCGCCGCTCCCGTTTCCTGGGCCGGGGCGAGCATCCGGAACGGGCCGGAGATGCTGCTGACGGGAACGGGGAACAAGTTGAAGTCCGGCTCTCGGTACACCGGGAACTCGGAGGTTGCCGCCTTGCCCGCGAGGAACTGCGCGACGCCGGTTTCCGGCCAGTCATAAGTCAGCCCGTCCCACGGGGGCATGGTCGTGCCGGCGACCTCTTGCTCCCACTGCACCCGGAAGTGCGCGTCCGCTGCCTTCTCCCGGTACCTGACGAAGAAGCTGGCCCCGACGATGAACAGCAGGCCGGCCGCGACGGCGATCATGCACGCGGCAATCAGGTCAGCAGCCATCGTAGGCACCCCAGGGTGAAGTGCCTGCCTCGGCGTACAGCTTCTCGAATGCCGCGTCCTGCTGGGCGACGCTGTAATCGCGGGCCGGTCCCGGAAGCCCGGTGACAGCTGTCCAGGTGGTGTCCAGGAAGCCGTACAGCCCGCTGGCGGTGCTCACCGGGTTCTGCGCGTCCGGGTTGCCGCCGGATTCCCGGGAGATCACGCACGACTGGAAGCCGCCACCGGAGTAGGACGCCTCTGCGGGCCGGGCGACCGCGGCGACGGTGACGGGCCGGTACTGCTGCCGGGCCATCGCGCGCAGGTAAGCCTCATGTGCCTCGTGCAGCATGTGCCAGGCGTGGTGGTCGTACAGGACCGGGCGCACGGGTGCCTGTACGGAAAGGCGGCTGCTGGTTTGCGCGTGCACCGCAGGGGAACCCGGCTGGATGACAGCTGCGGAAGCGGGTGAGCGCCCGAGGAGGAAAACCAGCGCGGCACCGAGCACGAGCAGGCCTGACAAGCCCGTCAGGACAACCCGTGAGGATGCCGAAAGAGGGATAGAAACCCTGGACAGCATGTATATCCTTGGCTTGTTGATTGGTACCGCGCAGCGGGGAAAGACTTGCCGGTACGCCCCCGTCGGGCGGTCGTAACAGCCGACGATAACAGCCAGGTTTCGGCCTGGGCTAATGTTTCGCCGAAAAGGGCCCTTCCGGACTAGGTCTGGAGGGGCTCTCGGTATCTGGTGTAGCTTGTTGACATGACCGCGAGCACCCTGGAACGGGCCACGATCGTCGACCTGCTCACCGACCAGGCCGACCAGATCGCTACGGACAATCCCCCGTCCAAGGTCCTCGCCACGGTTGTCCTCGCCCTCTTCACCGCGATCGGCTGGGTCATCGGCCGCACCTGGTTCTACTCGGCGAAGTCCGTCGCGTTCATCGCGCTCGCCGTCCGCTACGGGTACCGGCAGGGCGCCAGGGTCCCGGTAGAAGTACGCAAGCCCGCGCCAGCGCAGTAGCCCCGTATATCACGGGCCTGTAGCCTGGTCAAAGGACCCTACGGCCGCACGCGGAGCTAGGGACGACCTTGTGGAAGGCGTCTCTGGTGGAACGTTCAGCGCGGCGGGGGGTGGTTTGGCCGTGGGCCTGATTGATAACATCCGCGCGAGTGCGGAAGAGCAGCGTGTTATCGGTGGGGTGCCGTGGCGATTAACGTCCCTGGACCTCGCCTTTCTGGCGGTTCGACACCGGCGGCCCTGTTCACCCGACGCGGCAGTTCTACGGCCCGAACGAGGCAATGGGGCTGCCTGCCCTGTACGCCGGCGTCAAGCTGCTCGCGGACAATGCGGCCTCTCTTCCCCTGCGGGTCTACCAGAGCTTCAACGGGCCGGACGGTTTCCCCAAGCACCGGCTGTGGGGCGGTCCCACCATCTTCGACAAGCCGTCCGTTATCGGCACCTACTTCGACTGGATGGCACAGGCGATGGTGTCGGTGCTGCTCCAGGGCAACGCCTGGGGGTACATCACCGGCAAGGACGGCTACGGGTTCCCGACCGGCATCGAGTGGATTCCGCCGGAGGACGTCTACGTCTCGGAACCGCAGGACGTGCAGACTGCCAACCCGCTGCGCGCCCGGGTCTTCGTCTACGGCCGCGAGGTGCAGTGGTTCGGGCCCGACGCCGAGGTCTTCCACGTCCGCGGCATCACCCTGCCCGGCCGTATCGAGGCGATCTCGCCGATGCGGAACTTCGCGCTGACCATCAGCGCCGGCCAGGAGGCGCAGCGGTTCGGCACCGACTGGTACCAGGCAGGCGGCTTCCCGCCCGGCACCTTCCAGAATGCCGAGATGGAAGTGAACGCCGCGCAGGCCGCGGAGATCCGGGCCGAGCTGGTCAAGAGCCTCCGTCGCCGCGAGCCCCTGGTCTACGGCCGGGACTGGGACTACAAGCCGGTCACCGTCCCGCCGTCGGAAGCGCAGTTCATCGAGGCGATGCAGCTGAACGCGACGCAGGTCGCCGCGATCCTCAACCTCCCGGCTGAACGGCTCGGCGGCACCCGCGGCGACAGCCTCACCTACGCGACGGCCGAGCAGTCCACCCTCCAGATCATCGAGGCGCTCCGCCCCTGGCTGGTCCGGTTCGAGCAGAGCTTCTTCGACTTGCTGCCCCGCAACCGGTTCACCCGCTTCTGGACCGACGCGCTGCTGAAGACCGACATCGAGGCGCGGATGAACAGCTACCAGACCATGCGGAACATCGGCATCCGGACCGCCGACGAGATCCGCGAGCTAGAAGACCTGCCCCCGCTGCCGTCCGGCGTCGGCTCCGAGGAACTGCCGCTCACCACCATGAACGCCATGGGCACCAGGGCCGGGGCAATCCCCAAGAGCTTCCTCAAGTCCGTCGTGCTGGAGATGGACGTCGCCGCCGACCGGCTGATCAAGCTGGAGAAGACGATGATCAGCCAGGGCAAGCTCCCGCAGGCGGCACCTCCCGCGGCCGGGCAGGGCGGCGGCAGCGGCCCGGGACGTACCACCAACGGCGAGTTCGGGCAGGGCAGCGGCATCGGGCACGGAGCCGGGTCGAACAGCAACTTCGGCAGCGGTCCGGCCGCTTCCGGGGTGACGGGCCCGCAGCCGCCCGCCGGGCAGGTGCCGATCGGCATGCCGAATGCCCCGCTGCCCATCACGCAGGACCCGGCGTCGTTCCTCGCCTCGCTGATCAGCGTGCAGCGGGACATGAGCGCCGACTACGAGATGCGCGAGCTGGCCCGGCACCTTTACAACAGCATCGCCGAGCGGGCCAACCGGATCGCGGCGGCTGAGCCCGACGAGTACGTTCCGGCCTCGCACATGCTCGCCCCGTGGGTACCCGGACGCAGTGACCTCCGCGAAGTGGTTCTTTCTGCGAACGGGCACAAGAAGTGAAACGTTGCACGTCAGGTAGCAGGTACCTAACCTGTTCAGTAGAAGTGGCGCAGTCTGCGCTGTCTGAGAAGGGAACCAGCTGAAATGGCTGTGCTAAGCAGCAGCGCCCGGGACAACCTTCCCGACAGCGCCTTCGGTTACATTGAGCCGGGCGGCAAGAAGGTCAACGGCAAGACCGTTCCCGGCAGTAAGCGCCACTTCCCGATTCACGACGCCGCTCACGTGCGGAACGCGCTCGCCCGGATCGGCCAGGGTGCCCGGTTTGGTGCCGAGGCGAAGGGGAAGATCCTCGCCGCGGCTAAGCGGATGGGCGTTGAGCACGATGACGCCAGCTCCGGCACCGGCCGCTCTTTCGAGTCGATGTACCCCGAGGTCCGTTTCCTCGCTGACGTCCCGGAGATCCGCAGCATCGGCGACAGCCAGCCGCACATTACCGGCTACGCCGCGGCGTTCGAGAAGCTGTCCCGCCGGATGGGTGGCTTCGTCGAGCGGGTCATGCCAACTGCCTTCAACGAGGCCCGGGACGCCGGCTGGCAGGACGTCGTCTGCCGGTACAACCACAAGGACGACATGGTGCTGGGCACCACGGGCGGCGGCACCCTCCAGCTGGGCATCGACGAGCGCGGCCTTACCTACGACGTCATCCCGCCGGACCACCGCAGCGACGTCATCGAGCTCATCAAGCGCCGGGACGTCCGCTACAGCTCCTTCGCGTTCCGCTGTGCCGTGCCCGGTACCGACGACGAGTGGGGCGTCTCTGACTTCGGCCTGCCGCTGCGGTCCCTGCACAACGTCGCCCTGCTGGACACCGCGCCCGTCCTCGACCCGGCCTACCGGGACACCAGTGTCGTCGCCCGCAACATGACCGGCGCCATCGAGTCCCTCGCCATGTGGGTCGACGCCGAGCCCGCCGAGGTCCGCAGCATGCTGGAGGCCGGGCAGGCGAGCCGCTTCTTCCGCCGTACTGACCGGCCGTCCGTCCCCGCTGAAGTCGCGCCCGAGGCCCGCGACAGCCAGATGGTTGACGACGCGGCCGTCGCCCTGCGCAACTGGACCTTCGTCGGCGACGGCACCGAAGAGGCCCGTTCCGCGGAAGAGGCGCACACGGCCGAGGAGATCCTGGCGCACGCCGAGGAAAGCCGCGCGATGCACAACTCCGACACGATGTGCCGCAAGTACGTCGACGGGGAGCCCTGCGTGCAGGGGTCAGGCCACCCCGGCGACTGCAAGGGCCGCTGCTACGGACGGCCGAACGGGCTGCCCTGCGCGATGGTCCAGGGACACGGCGGCGAGCACCAGCCCATGGCCGT
>Ga0316219_1003770_pt1 | contig 11953 bp, 9 predicted proteins | sample TBH18003PmetaG_FD_203635 | JGI IMG/M metagenome (GOLD analysis project Ga0316219, IMG submission 203635) | Freshwater microbial communities from Trout Bog Lake, Wisconsin, USA - TBH18003P | ecosystem: Environmental > Aquatic > Freshwater > Lake > Hypolimnion/Profundal zone | place: USA: Wisconsin... | reverse complement strand
GCAGTCCCCATGTCCGACATGGGCAGCGCCACCGTCACCAGCACCAACACCGACGAAGACAACGCCCCGCTGGGCGGTGACGAGGGCATTGACTGGGATGGCGACGGCAGCACCGAGATGACGCCCGACGACGGCGAATGGGGCGTGGACGCCAAGGCGCGCAGCAACAACCTCAATGGCGACGAAGACAAGGACGCCACCGAACTGGCCCGCAATCAGGAAAGCCTGCAGGCCTTTTTGCACCGCCAGGCCCTGGGCCTGCGCCTTTCCGCCGAAGACTCAGCCGCCCTGCGTTTTCTGATCGAGTCGCTCAACGACGACGGCTATCTGGAAGAGCCGCTGGAAGAATTGGCCGCCACCCTGAACCCTCCGGACGAGGAGCAGTTGCAGGAGCTGGTGCACCACTTCACCGTAGCCCTGGGGCTGCTGCACAGCCTGGAGCCGGTGGGCGTGGGTGCGCGTGGCTTGGCCGAATGCCTGCGCCTGCAAATCGCCGCGAAGCTGCAGGACATGGAGCTCGACTGGGATGACCGCGAGGTGCTGGATGTGGCGCTGCGCATCTGCCAGCAACCGATGGAGTTGCTGGCAAGGCGCGACATCAAGCGACTGGTGCAGCTCGGCGTGGGCAGCGACGCGCTGGTGCGCGAGGCCATTGCGGTGATTGCCCGTCTGGAGCCCAAGCCGGGCCGACGTTTTGTCGATGTGGAGCGCAATATCGTGGTGCCCGACGTGCTGGTGCTGCAGGTGCCCAATACCAACAAGGCAGCGCAACCCAAATTCCGCGTCATGCTGAATCCGGACGTGATGCCGCGCCTCAAGGTGCACGACATCTACGCCAATGTGCTGCGCAACCACCGCGGCGGCAAGGACAGCGCCAGCCATGCCGCCCTGCAGCAACGCCTGCAGGAGGCGCGCTGGTTTATCAAGAATATCCAGCAGCGCTTTGACACCATCCTGCGCGTCAGCACGGCCATCGTGGAGCGGCAAAAAAGCTTCTTCACCCATGGCGAGCTGGCCATGCGCCCGCTGGTGTTGCGCGAAATCGCCGACGAGCTGGGCCTGCACGAGTCCACCATCAGCCGCGTCACCACCGCCAAATACATGTCCACGCCCTTTGGCACCTTTGAGCTGAAATACTTTTTCGGCTCCGGCCTGGGCACCGAGTCCGGCGGCAACGCATCGAGCACGGCGGTGCGCGCCCTGATCAAGCAATTCATCAGCGCCGAGAGCGAAAAGAAGCCGCTGTCAGACAACCAGATTTCCGAGATGCTCAAGGAGCAGGGCATCGAATGTGCGCGCCGTACCGTCGCCAAATACCGCGAGGGCCTGAAGATCGCCCCCGCATCCTTACGCAAGGCGCTTTAACTTGAGACCTCGGGTGAAAAATGAACACAACAGAACAACAATTCTTCACCGACCTTGAAAAAAAACTCTGGACCGCAGCCGACAAGCTGCGCTCCAACCTGGACGCCGCCGTGTACAAGCACGTGGTGCTGGGCCTGATCTTTCTGAAGTACGTCTCTGACGCCTTCGAAGAGCGCCAGAAGGAGTTGCGCCAGCAATTCCAGAGCCCGGATCACGACTACTACATGGCCCCGGAAGACTTCGCTGACAACTACGATGGCCACCTCGCAGCAGAGCTGGAAGTACGCGACTATTACACCGAAAAAAATGTGTTCTGGGTGCCGTTGGAAGCGCGCTGGCAAACCCTGCGAGACTGTGCGCAGTTGCCGCCCAAGGCGCCTCTGCCCTGGAACAAGCCCGGCAAAGATGAGCCGGAGGAAATGCGCAGTGTCGGCTGGCTGATCGACAACGCCATGGACGCCATCGAGCGCGAGAACGAAAAGAAGCTCAAGAACGTACTCAACAAAGATTTTGCTCGCACTGAGATTGACTCGCACAAGCTGGCCGACCTGATCGCGCACTTCTCTGACACCGACTTCAACCGCAAGGACTACAACGGTCAGCCGCTGGGCCTCAAAAGCAAAGACATCCTCGGTCATGTGTACGAATACTTCCTAGGCCAGTTCGCGCTGGCCGAAGGTAAGAAGGGCGGTCAGTACTACACCCCAAAAGCAATAGTCACCCTCATCGTTGAAATGCTGCAGCCCTTCAAGGGCCGTGTGTATGACCCTGCCATGGGTTCAGGCGGCTTTTTTGTGCAGAGCGAAGAGTTCATCGAACAACACGGTGGCAAGGTGGCCAATGGCAAGACCGGCCAGATCAGCGTGTACGGGCAAGAGAGCAACCCCACCACCTGGCGCCTGGCCGCCATGAACATGGCCATACGCGGTATCGACTTCAACTTTGGCGGCGCGCCAGGCGACACGCTGTTGAATGACCTACACCCCGACCTGCGTGCCGACTATGTGATGGCCAACCCGCCCTTCAACATGAAGGAATGGTGGAGCGAAAAGCTGGCCGGCGACCCGCGCTGGATCGCCGGCACCCCACCGCAAGGCAACGCCAACTTTGGATGGTTGCAGCACATGCTTTACCACCTGGCCCCGGCGGGCAGTATGGCCCTGCTGCTGGCTAACGGATCGATGAGCAGCAACACCAACAATGAAGGTGAAATCCGCAAGACCTTGGTCGAGCGCGACTACGTCGAATGCATGGTGGCGCTGCCCGGCCAGCTGTTTACCAACACCCAAATTCCGGCATGCATTTGGTTCCTCACAAAGGACAAGGCCAACGGCTTGGCGTTGAACAAGAAGAAGCGCGACCGCCGTGGCCAGTTCCTCTTTATCGACGCTCGTCAGCTTGGCTACATGAAAGACCGCGTGTTGCGCGACTTCACAGCCGACGACATCCAGAAAGTGGCCGCCACCTTGCACGCATGGCAAATGGGCGAGGGATATGAGGATGTGCCGGGCTTCTGCTATTCGGCCAAGCTGATTGACATCCGCAAACACGAGCATGTGCTTACGCCGGGGCGCTATGTGGGCGCCGAAGAACAGGAAGAAGATGGCGAGGCCTTCGTCGACAAGATGGCGCGTCTCACCCAGCAACTGTCAGCGCAGTTTGCAGAGAGTGCGAAGTTGGAAGAAGCGATTAAACAGAACTTGGCGGGATTGGGCTATGGGCTCACCAGCCACTAGGAGCCTTCCATGAGTTTAAATGTTGATCACCTGCGGCGCACTGCAGACACCCTGGAGCAAGCCATTTTGAAAATCGCTGAAATCCAGCCGGGCGAAGACGTGTTGTATGACCTCTACCGCAATGCCGCCATCAAGAGTTTTGAGTTGTCACTCGAAACCACGGGAAAGTTGCTGCGCAAGGCCCTCAAACTCTATGGTGGCAGCCCGCGCGCAGTCGATAAAATGGTGTTTAACGATGTGCTGCGCCATGCCGGCAAACATGGCTTGCTGGATATGCCCGGGGTAGAGCGCTGGTTGGCTTACCGTGCTAACCGCAACACCACTGCGCACGACTATGGCGCAGGGTTTGCGGATGAGACACTGAAAATTTTGCCTGCCTATCTGGACGATGTGCGCGCATTGGCGACCCCCTTGCAAGAACTATTCGATGCCCAAGCTTGACCTTTCCCGCTTGAAACTGGATTCACACCACTTGGCTTTGCTGCGCGAATTGCTACAAGCCCATGTGCCGCAGATACAGGTGTGGGCCTATGGCAGTCGGGTGAGCGGCGGCGCGCATGAAGGCAGTGACCTTGATCTTGTGCTGCGAAACCCTTCAAAGTTGTCGGCCAGTTGCGAGGGTTGGTCGGCGCTCAAAGAGGCACTGGAGCAAAGCGCCCTTCCCGTCCTGGTAGATGTGCATGATTGGGCGCATTTGCCCGCCGAATTTCACCGGAATATTGAGCGTGAATATGTCGAGCTGCAAGCGGTAGATGGCAATGAATAATGAGAAGAACTTGGTGGGGATGGGCAATGGCTTCTGATTGGAAAACCTGCACCCTTGGCGAATTGGGTCCGATTAGGACAGGGAAAACTCCAGCTTCTTCGTTGGGTGACGGATTCGGCGGGACGGTTCCGTTTGTGACGCCGGGAGACATGAACGGCCAAAAGTGGATAACCGATACAGATAGGTATTTAAATGAGAATGGTCTGGCTGCTGTTAGCTCGTCCTTGATGCCCGCGCGATCAGTGGCTGTTTCATGTATTGGGTCTGATATGGGCAAGGCTGCTTTGCTCAATAGACCAAGCGTAACCAATCAGCAGATAAATACGATTGCCGTGGACGAATCAAGGTTCAACGCCGAGTTCGTCTACTACGACTTGTCTGTAAGGCAGCAAGAGTTAAAGGCAGCAGCAAGTGGATCTGCAACCCCGATTCTGAATAAAGGCCATTTTTCTGGCTTTGAAATATCAGTGCCGCCCAGAGCAACACAAGACAAGATCGCAAAAATTTTAGGGAGGCTTGACGACAAAATCGACATCAACCGCAGCATCAATCAAACTCTGGAAGAGATGGCTCAAGCCATCTTTAAATCGTGGTTTGTCGATTTCGATCCGGTCAAGGCAAAGATCGCAGCGATCCAGGGAGGCCGCGACCCCCTGCGCGCCGCCATGAGCGCCATCAGCGGCAAGCCCGAGGCCCAGCTCGACGCCCTGCCGCCCGAGCAATTCGACCAGCTTGCCGCCACCGCGGCGCTATTTCCGGATGAGATGGATGATTCAGAGCTTGGGGAGATTCCGCGGGGGTGGTGTGTTGTACGTGTTGGAAGTCTTCTTGAGTTGGTTTATGGAAAGGCACTCAAAGCGGGCAATCGGAATGAAGGCCCCATTCCTGTTTATGGTTCCGGTGGCATTACGGGCTCCCACGACGTCGCACTGGTTCCGCATGGATCAATAATTGTTGGCCGAAAAGGAACCGTTGGAAGCCTTTACTGGGAAGACAAGCCCTTCTTTCCAATAGATACCACCTACTATGTACGACCTCTGAACGCCCCACTGACTTATTGCTACTACCTCATGCAGACCTTGGGGCTGGAAAAAATGAACACCGACGCAGCAGTTCCTGGCCTCAATCGAGAAAATGTTTATCGCCTTGAATCTGCCCAACCCGATTCGATTGTTCTTCAGAGATTTGATGCTGCAATTTCTGTATTGAGGAGTGCCATTCGCACCAACTCTGGCTCAATCAAGTCATTGGCCGAACTCCGCGACACGCTCCTGCCTAAACTCCTTTCCGGAGAGCTTTCCGTCAACGCTGCTACGGAGATAGTGGCTGCCAAGGGGGCCGTCTGATGGACATCAAGAAGCTCCGGGATAGTCACGACATCGTCGAACAACTGGAATCAGTTCTCCAAACGGCGTATGACACCAACGAGGGTTTTAACAGCTCGGTGGATGAAGCCGATGTCTTGGTCGTTCGGAGTTTGAAAGAACCTGAGCAAACCTATTTGTACAAACCCAGTGAGGTTTTGTATTGGGTTGACCGCAAGGCCTATCTTGATGAACTGGATCATTGGGAGGGGCGCAAGCAAATTGATCAACACCAGGCTGCCAGTGCCTACATCAAGCGCTCAGATCAAGCGGCTGTGTTTCTGGATTTGGTTGACGCGATTCGCCAGGGTCGTATCGCTCCGTTTGTGGGTGCAGGGTTATCGAGGGCCTGTGAATACCCCATGTGGGGTGATGCGTTACGAAAGATTGCGCGCAAGCTCGAAGGTCTCCAGGTAAACGATGTCGAACCCTTGTTGTCGGCATACGATTACCTTGGGGCCGCGCAGGCATTGCATGATGCGGCGGCGGACCAAGTCAACCATTTCATCAAGACCGAGTTCCGTCAGCGTGTGGATGCGATTCGCGGCCCGGTTCGTTTATTGCCAGAGTTGGCGAATGGCTGCATCATTACGACGAACTTCGATTCGGTGATTGAAGCCGTCTTTCATGAAAAGAATGAGCCGCTGGATGGCTACATGCACGGCATACAGCCCGGTAATGCGTTTGTGCAGCGACTTCTTCGCGGTGAGCGTTGCATTCTGAAGCTGCATGGTGATGCGCGCCAAGAGAATACCTACGTGTTTACGCAGGCGCAGTACCAAGCGGCGTATGGGGAGCCACTGTCCTTTCAGAACCAGCTACCGCGTGCCTTGCGGCAAATTTTCATCAGCCATTCGTTGCTTTTTCTGGGTTGTAGCCTGGAACAGGATAGGACGCTGGAGTTGTTCAAGTCAGTTGTAGATGAAGCTGCGTTCGAAATTCCAGATCACTTTGCGTTGCTCAACGAACCGTCCACGGCCAAAGAACGTGCCAATAAGGAAGCGCGGCTGTTGAACCTGAAAATTCGGCCATTCTGGTACGCAACCCCAGCAGGGGACGATGGCAGACCAGATCACAACCTGTTAGAGCTAATTTTAAAATTAGCCATTGCTGTGGCGCGTCGTCAGGTGGTGTTTGAATGACTAAATGTGTTTATATGGAGTCCAAACTATGACGCAGGTCCAAAAGCTGACCGTCAAGGGATACAAGTCCATCGCCAAGCTGGAAGCCTTCGAACTGTGCAACCTCAACTTGCTGATTGGTGTCAACGGGGCTATTGACTATTTCAATATTGATGATTGGACGTTACGTCAGTTACCTAGCAGGAGAGACATGCAATGATTAATCAAATCAAACTCGACAACTTTGGCCCACTCACAGGCATCAACTGGTCGGCACTCGGCAAGATCAACTTGGTCATTGGCGGCAATGGCAGCGGCAAGACGTTTTTGCTCAAAGCCATCTACAGCAGCTTGCGCACGCTGGAAGACTACAAACGTGGCAATGAGCAGCGTTCTGCCTCCGAGATTCTGGCGGACAAACTGTATTGGACGTTTCAGGCCGAAAAAATTGGAGACTTGGTTAGCAAGGGCGCGGATAGCCCCTTGTCAAGCGTGCTCACCGTCGATAAACGGGACTTCTCATACAGTTTTGGAAAAGACACCAGCAAGCAGATTTCAAGCTTGGAAAATCATGTGCCGCCTCGCGTCAGCAACTCCGTCTTTTTGCCGGCCAAGGAAGTGCTGTCGTTACATCAAGTCATTTTGAAATCCCGGGAGCAGGACAAGGTGTTTGGGTTTGATGACACTTATTTCGACCTCGCTAAAGCGCTGCGCATTTCTCCCAGCATGGGCAAGAACTACAAAGAGTTCGCTCAGTCACGCACGAAGCTAGAGGGAATCCTAGGTGGGGTGGTTGAGTATGACGAGGCCTCGGGCCGCTGGCTGTTCGTCAAAGGCCGTCACAAGTTTCCGATAGGTGTCACGGCAGAAGGCATCAAGAAAATTGCCATTCTGGACACGCTGCTGGGCAACCGCTATCTGGACACCAATTCGGTGGTGCTGATCGACGAGCCCGAGTCGGCCCTGCACCCTACTGCCATCGCGCAGTTGCTGGACATCGTGGCGATGCTGGCCGAGCGCGGCATCCAGTTTTTCATGGCCAGCCACTCCTATTTTGTGGTCAAGAAGTTGTACCTGATTGCTCAGGAGCGAGGCTGGTCGATCCCGGTTATTTCTGCCACCGGAAGCGCCTGGGTGGGCGATGATCTGAAGAATGGCATGCCGGACAACCCCATCATTGCCGAGTCGATTCGCCTTTATCAGCAGGAAGTGGAGCTTGCCCTGCAATGACCACGGAAGCCATCATCGAATCAAGAATGACCTTTGGCCCTTTTCCGGCCGGGCAATGCTTTTACATAGAGAAAAGCACGTGCTACGAGAAGGTGCAGGAAGGTGTTCAGATGGCGGAGTTTTTGCTACTACGCGATAAAGGCCAGCTTCCCTCAGTCGTTTGGGTAGTGGAAGCGAAATCGAGCAGTCCGAGGCAGGGTACTCTGCCCAACTTTGCAGACTTCATCGAAGAAATTCGCAGCAAGCTTACCAATGGTTTTCTTCTTGGCGTGGCAATGCGTTTGGGGCGACATTTGAATGGGTTGACTGAATTACCTGAGCCCTTTAAAAAACTCGACCTCAAAACCTCCAGTTTTCGCTTTGTTCTTGTGATTAATGGTCACAAAGATGAATGGTTGCCACCATTGCAGGAAGCGCTCTCGTTGGTGTTTAAGCCGCTTGTTAAGTCGTGGGCGTTACCGCCGGTGTCGGTGGTCGTTCTGAATGAAATTGGGGCGCAACAGAAAGGCCTGATTCTGCCGGCAGCAGGAGCCGCGCGATGATGAACGAACAGCAACTTGAAGACCAGTGCATTGCTTGGTTTCAAGACGCTGGCTGGCAGTATGTGCATGGGCCAGACATCGCTCCTGAGGGACTGAGCGCTGAGCGCGCTGATTATCGCCAGGTCATTCTGCATGACAGGCTGATGGAAGCGTTGACGCGCATCAACCCATACATACCCTCGGCGGCGCTGGAACAGGCGGTTCACATTCTGCGGACCATCAGCGAGCCGCAGATGGTGGCACGCAATCGCAGCTTTCACCGGTTGTTGCTCTCCGGGGTGTCGGTCGAGTTTGCGCTTGGCGACACCAAGAAGGCGGATCTGGTGCATTTGATCGATTTTGCCAACGCGCGCAACAACGAATTTACGGTGATCAATCAGTTCACCGTTGCCGGCACCAAGCAGCCCAGGCGGCCGGACGTGGTGGCGTTCATCAACGGTCTGCCGCTGGCTGTGATCGAGTTGAAGAATCCGGCCAATGAACAGACAGACGTGTGGGACGCGTTCAACCAGTTGCAGACCTACAAGGAAGAGATTGGCGACCTGTTCAACAGCAACGAGGCTCTGGTGGTCAGCGATGGCTGGACCGCACGCGTGGGTTCGCTCACGGCCAACGCCGAGCGCATGCTGCCCTGGCGCACCATTGCCAATGAAGACGACCGGCCGCGCCTGCAACTGGAGTTGGAAACGGTGGTGCGGGGATTCTTTGCGCCGGAGCTGTTCCTTGATTACATCCGCCACTTTGTGCTGTTTGAGCAGGATGGTGATGCCGTTGTCAAAAAGATTGCGGGCTACCACCAGTTTCACGCTGTGCGTGAAGCGGTGCGCGCCACGGTGATTGCCGCCAGCACGCCAGAAAAGATGCTACTCGAAGTGCGGGAAGAACGCGCCACCTATGGCAAGGAAGTGAAGCCAGGATCGCGCAAAGCAGGCGTGGTGTGGCACACGCAGGGCTCAGGCAAGAGCATTACCATGGCCTGCTATGCGGGCAAGCTCTTGCAGCAGCCCGAAATGAAGAACCCGACGCTGGTGGTGGTGACAGATCGCAACGACTTGGATGGGCAATTGTTCGCGACCTTTTGCGCGGCTAGTGATCTGCTCAAGACGACACCGCTGCAAGCAGGCAGTCGTGACGAATTGCGCGATATGCTGGCTTCGCGCCAAGCAGGCGGAATCATCTTCACCACCGTGCAAAAGTTTGCGTTAGTGGGCGAAGAAGATGCGCATCCGCTTTTGTCCGATCGCTCGAATATCGTGGTGATTTCGGACGAGGCACACCGCAGCCAGTACGGCCTGAAGGGACGCTTTGACGAAAAGGCAGGCAAGTATGTGTTCGGCTACGCCAAGCACCTGCGCGATGCATTGAAGAACGCAACCTTCATCGGCTTCACGGGCACGCCAATTTCCTTGGATGACAAAGACACGCGCGCGGTGTTTGGAGACTACGTAAGCATTTACGACATCCAAGATGCTGTGGACGATGGCGCGACCGTTCCCATTTTTTACGAAAGTCGTCTGGCTAAGCTGGATGTGAACCAGGCCGCGATTGACGCGCTCAATGCGCAGGTTGATGAAGTGGTGGAGGACGAAGAAGATCTCGCCAGCCGCGAAAAGACCAAAGGTGAGTGGGCCGCACTGGAGAAGTTGGTGGGCTCAGCGCCGCGTCTGGCACAGGTCGCCAAAGACTTGGTCAACCACTTTGAAACCCGCAGCGCTACGCTGGACGGCAAGGCCATGATCGTTTGCATGAGCAGGGATATCTGTGCGCAGCTCTACAAGATCATTTGTATCGGTGACGAAGCGCACTCACCTTTGCGCCCAGAGTGGCACAGTGATGATCCTGAACAAGGCGTGCTGAAGGTCGTGATGACAGGTTCGGCGGCCGACAAGGAGCTACTGCAACGGCATCTGTACAGCAAGCAGGTGAAAAAGCGCTTGGAAAAGCGCTTCAAGGATGCGAAGGACCCGCTCAAACTGGTGATCGTGCGCGACATGTGGCTGACTGGCTTTGATGCACCCTGTTGCCATACCATGTATGTGGACAAGCCCATGAAGGGCCACGGCCTGATGCAGGCTATTGCCCGGGTCAACAGAGTTTTCAAGAATAAGCCGGGCGGCTTGGTGGTGGATTACATCGGCATTGCCAATGAGCTCAAGGCCGCACTCAAAATTTACACCGATGCAAAAGGTAAGGGCGACCCCACGCACAACGCAGCTGAAGCACTCGCTGTGCTGCTGGAGAAGATGGACATAGTGCGCGGCATGATGCATGGCTGCGATTACAGCGGCTTTGAAACCAAGGCGACCACTCTGCTGGTGCCGTGCGCCAACCACTTGCTCGGCTTGAAAGAAGGCAAGCAGCGTTTCCTTGACACCATGGTTGCCATGGCCAAGGCCTACTCCCTTTGTGGCACGCTAGACGAGGCCGCCATGCTGCGCAAGGAGGTTGCATTTTTCTCTGCTATCAAGGCGGCCATTACCAAGTTCACCACGGTGGACGCAAAGCGTACTACAGCGGAAAAAAATAGCGCGCTCAAGCAAATTCTCGACAACGCCATCGTCGCCGACGGCGTGTCTGACATCTTCGCGCTGGCCGGTCTGGATAAGCCCAATATTGGTTTGTTATCGGATGAGTTTCTGGAAGACGTGCGCCAGATGGAGAGTCGCAATTTGGCAGTGGAGCTGTTGGAAAAGCTGCTGCGCGACGAGATCAAGGCACGGGCGCGCAACAACGTAGTGCAAGAGAAGAAGTACGGTGACCGCCTTCTGGAAACGCTGCGCAAGTACCATAACCGCGCAATTGAGACAGCACAGGTCATCGAGGAACTGATCCAGATGGCGAAAGAGTTTAAGGCTGTTCTGGAGCGTGAAGCCGCCCTGGGTTTGGGCCAGGACGAGATCGCTTTCTACGATGCACTGGCCAATAACGAGAGTGCCGTACGCGAACTGGGCGATGAAATTCTGAAGAAGATAGCCGTCGAGATCACGGAAAAACTCAGGTCCAGCACCACAGTCGATTGGCAGGTGCGCGAAAGCGTACGTGCGCGCTTGCGTATATTGGTGCGGCGCTGCTTGCAAAAATGGAAGTACCCCCCTGACCAGCAGGCCGATGCGGTTGAGCTGGTGCTCAAGCAGGCCGAATCACTTTCTAATGCGTGGACTGATGCTCCCTAGAGACTCATCCGTATTTGAGCTCACCGAATTCACACAATATTTGCTATGAACCAACTCCAACTTTTTCTCCCCTGCGCCGCCGGCGTGGAGGACTATCTGGCCCCCGAGGCCCTGCGCATCACCGGCCTGCCGCCGGGCTGCGTGACCAAGCAGCGCGGCGGTGTGGCCGTGCGCACCTCGCTCAACGATGCGATGCGCCTGAACCTGTACTGCCGCCTGGCCCAGCGCGTGCTGGTGCTGGTGTCCTTTACCGAATACCGCAACGAGAATGACATCTACCGCGCCGCCATGGCCGTGCAGTGGGAGCGCTGGTTCACGCCCAAGGAGAGCATCAAGATTGAAGTGACAGCGCAGCACAGCCCGCTCACCTCATTGAACTTTGCCGCCCTCAAGGTGAAAGACGCGGTCTGCGACCGCTTCCGTGAAGTCGCCAATGGCGTGCGGCCCAATGTGGACACGCAGTGGCCCGACGTGCGCATCTACGCCCACCTGACCACCGACAACTGCTCGCTCTACATCGACACCTCCGGCGAGCCGCTGTTCAAGCGTGGCTGGCGCGAGGACAAGGGCGATGCCCCGCTGAAGGAGACATTGGCCGCGGCCATGATTGCCGCCAGTGGCTGGGCCGATGGCGACGCCGACCTACAACCCTTGTA
>Ga0316219_1003769_pt1 | contig 11959 bp, 8 predicted proteins | sample TBH18003PmetaG_FD_203635 | JGI IMG/M metagenome (GOLD analysis project Ga0316219, IMG submission 203635) | Freshwater microbial communities from Trout Bog Lake, Wisconsin, USA - TBH18003P | ecosystem: Environmental > Aquatic > Freshwater > Lake > Hypolimnion/Profundal zone | place: USA: Wisconsin... | reverse complement strand
GGTGCTGCTGTTCACCAATAACCCGGTCAGCGGCGGATGGTCCGGGACCAGCACCACCGCTTCGCTTTCGGGTTTCAGCGACCTGCAGAACGCTTCCGCTCCGATCACCTTCCGGTTTTACGGTTACGGCTTCGGGGCCTATGAGGACAAGGGTCTCGGCCAGATCCCAGGCGACAACCCCGACGTGGTCTTGACCGGCGCCCTCATCCCGTCCACGCCCGCACCCGTGTCGCTCGGCTACCAGTTCAACGGCGGGGCGCTCGAGTTAATCTGGCCGCAAGGAGTGCTCCTCCAAGCCGACGCCCTAACCGGCCCCTGGACCACCAATTTCGGCGCCGCATCACCCCTCTTCGTTTCACCCACCGAAGCCCGGAAGTTCTACCGCATCCGCGTCCAGTGACCGAAGGTGGGGCGGTCGGAGAACTTTGAATTCACTCCGTCCAGCGCGCGGCATGACGCCGCCAGAAGCGGTCTTTCGGCCAGGTCCCGACCAGGGTGGTGAGCAGGGCCGGCAACTCGAGTTCCCCGGGACAAACTCCAAATATCGACTTGTTGAGGGCCGGAAGCCGAGCCACAATAAAAGGCATGGACACCGCAACCGTTTCAGAAGTCAGCACTGGAGTGCCCAGTGGTTACCTCGCCATCCCCGTGGATGGGGCGGATGCGGGGGCGCCGCTGCGGATTTGTGTGCTGGCGCGGCAGACGCCTGACCCCGCGGCCGGCCATTTCATTGTCTTGCGCGAATTCCACGATGCCCGGGTTTACCTCGGGTGCGTGCGGGATAGCGGGAACCGCGTGCGGGAGTGGCTCGAATTGTGGATCCAGAACGTGGATGGGCTGGAAGGGCGGTTGCCGTCCTTCCGCGAGACCTTCTCGAACTCGAGCCTCGATGCGCGCTGGAAGGAACAGGCCGAGACCTTTTGCCAACTGGATTCGGCGGGGTTCCTCCGCACCGGCTGGGAGGCGGCCCACCCCCAACCGGTTTTCCTCGACCTGGCCCAGTGCGCGCCGGTGCACCCCTCGGGACCGGGAGGGGCCTGGGAATTGTGCCGCGAGGATAAACTCCTCGAAGCGGCGGGCCTGCCGGCGTTCCGCACTTCCCTGACGCGCTACCTTTACCAACCGGGGGCCGGGACGGAAACCCGGTTCGTGCCGGTGACGGCGGAGGCGCTCGAAAACTCCGCCACGCGGCCTTTGGCGGAGGTCATGTCCGGCATCGAGCACCATTTGACGCTCAATCCGCAGGGGGGCCTCATGATGGCCAAGCGATTCTCGCCGCTCGGTTTCGAGAGTTACGTGGACCTGCTCGGGGGCAAATCCTGGACCGGCATCGAGCATGGGAAGAAACGATTGTCCTTGGACGGGGTTTATAGCGGGCTGACTGACTGGACGCAGGCCCGGCAGGACAACGCCCACCTGTTTTTGGGTCAGCAGGGCCGGGTCGGTCGCTTCGTCGAGACCTTCCACCTCAAGCTGCAGTTGCTGGCGGATGCCTTCACCCAGGTGCGCGCGTTTGTGGGGCAGCAGCAGTTGCCGTTGTTGAACCTGACGGCGGAGAGTTTCCGGGTGAGCCTCGCTTCGGTGGGCACCGGCCTGCCGGTGTTGTGGACCGCGCGCTGCTCGCTGGTGCGGCCGGGCGCGGCCTTCGTTTTGCCGGTCCAGACCAGCGATTTCCAGTACTTCATCCGCCCCAGCCGCGCCGAGGCCTCGATTTACCTCCCGGAAGGTCTGAGCGGGCATTTGCAGGGGAGCGGCAACACGCGCATCCGCAAGGTCATGCCTCCGGATCAGGGACGCACCATGCTGGAGGGGACCCTGGTGGTGCAGGAGCGGCTGCCGGTATCGCCCAACGACTTGCTTTGGATCCGGTTGCCGCTGCCCTCGGGCAGGTTGGACTTGTACGGGCACTTATACGCGACCGAGAGCCTGGCGGCCGGGGAGATTCGGTTCCGCACGGTGCCGCAACAGCTCCCGGACCCGGTCTTGGCCGCTTTGCGGGCCGCCGAGGGGATCACCTTCGCGCGCGCGCCCTTCGAGGTGGTGCCGCTCCTGAGTTCGCCGTGCGACCTCTACTCGCTGGGGGTATTGGCGGTGCGCGCCCTGCTCGTGAATGAAACCACCACGCTGGCGGTCGCGCTCGATGAGGTGCTGAGCCTGGCCCGGCAGACCGCGGCCGAGTACCAACCCGAGCTCCCGTTGGGGGTGCGCATTCGAACCATTCTGGAACGCGACCCGCGTTACGCCGCGTCCCTGGGGCCGCATCGGCTCGGTGGCGAAGGCCTTACCCCCGCAGAGGCCGCGCGGTTGCTGCCCACCGAACTCTGGTGCGATACCCTCGGGCTGATCCTCAGCCTCTTCCCGGGGATGGGACCCGACAGCATCAGCCGCGACTTTGGGGATGTGCCGGCTCTGGCCTTAGAAACCGTGTTCGACCGGCCCATCGGGGAAGTGGGGAAGTTGTTGGTGCGTTCCCGGAGTCTGATTATGGTGGATTGGACCTACAACCGCGAGGTCAGCGACATCATCCAGCAGCTCAGTTCACAACATACTTGACAAGGTCCCGGTTTTTAGACGATCGTTTTTTTGATGACTCAGACCGTGGCTGCGGCGTCTGCTCTCAATGGCGCCTCCGCGGGTTGTCTGACAGCCTTGTCAAAGGGGGGTCGCTGGGAGTGCCTGGCTAAGTTCGAAACCTGGCTCGATGCTAAACTGGATTTGCGGGTGCCTTACCCGCGTCTGGCCCGGCCCTCGCAGTCCCTTGCCCGGATCTCTCCGGCGCGGCGAGGCATGCCGTGAATCGGATCGAAAGCCGCATCCTGGTGGTGGACGACGACGCCGACCTCGCGCTCGCCACGAGCCGCCTGCTCGAACAGTCGGGCTATACCGCGGTGTCGGTACGCACCGGTGCCGAGGCCTGGCGATCCCTCCAGGCCAGCCGCCCGGACCTGATCCTGCTGGATCGCGATTTGCCGGACCAGGACGGGGTGGACCTCTGCCGCCGAATCAAGGGCGACCCGCTTTATGCGGACGTTTTCGTTATCCTTATCTCCGGCACCTTCACCCAGTCCGCCGACCAGGTCACGGGGTTGGAAGCGGGGGCGGACGGTTATATCCTGCGGCCGATTAGCAACCACGAACTGGCCGCCCGCGTCGACGCATTCATCCGCATCCGGCGGCTGAACCGCATGGTGCGGGCGAGCGAACAGTGGCATCGCGCCATCATGGAACAGGCCGGCGACGCGATCATCCTGCGCGATGTGGGGGGCCGGATTCTGGAGGTGAACCGGCGGGCCTGTCAGAACCTCGGCTATACGCGGGAGGAACTGGTTTCCATGACCCTGACGGACATCGATCCTCAAGTATGCCCTTCCGCAGCCAGCGCGATGTGGGATCGACTCCTCGCCGGTGAGAGTCTCACGTTCGAGAGTCACCACCGGCGCAAGGACGGCACCCTCTTCCCGGTGGAAGTGAGCCTGGGTTGTGTGCGTCTTCCGCTGGGGCCGGCCGTCCTCGGCATCTCCCGGGACATCACCGAGCGCAAAAAGGCCGAGGTGGCACTCGCCGAAAACGAACGGTCTCTCCGAGAGGCACAGCGCGTCGGTCGCTTGGGCAGCTTTCTGCTCGATATTGCCACCGGGTTTTGGACCAGCTCGGAGATGATGGACGAGGTCTTTGGGATCGACGCCGCCTACGAACGATCCGTCGCGGGCTGGCTCGCCTTGGTCCATCCCGCCGACCGCGCGATGATGGATGCCTATTTTCGCAACGAGGTCCTGGCCGCCCGGCGGGCCTTTGACCAGGAATACCGCGTCGTCCGCCACTGCGACCAGGTGGAGCGCTGGGTGCATGGACGGGGCGAGTTGGAACTGGATGCCCAGGGCCAACCCGTAAAAATGCGCGGCACCATCCAGGATGTCACCGAGCGCCGCCGAGCGCAGGCTGACCTCGAGCGGACGGCGCGCGACTGGCAAACCACCTTCGACGCCACCAACGACGCGATCTGGGTGCTGGATCAAAACCATCGCATATTGCGTACCAACCGAACAGCCGAGCGGATATTTCACCGCCCCTGCGCGGAGATCCTTGGCGAGTGCTGTTGGACGGTCGCGCACGGCACCGCGGGACCCCCTCACTACTGCCCGCTTGTTCGGGCGCAGCAGACCGGCCAGCGCGAAACCACGGAGCTTCAGCAGGGGGAGCGCTGGTTCGAGGTCGTCGTGGACCCCATCCGCGACGCTGCCGGACGGCACACGGGGGCGGTGCACATCGTCAGCGATATCACGGAACGCAAGCAGGCGGAAGAACGGTTGCGCAAGCAGGCCGCCCTCCTGGATGCGGCCAACGATGCGATCTACGTCCGGAGGTTAGACCACACCATTGTTTACTGGAACGCCGGCGCCCAGCGCCTCTACGGGGTGGCGCCCCGGGAGGCCCTGGGTCGCAAAATCACCGACGTGGCCCACCTCGACGCTGCGGTCTTTGAGACGGCTCACCTGCACCTGTTGGAGCACGGTCACTGGTCCGGCGAGTTGACCAAGGTGACCGAGGCGGGGAAGGAAATAGTCCTGTTCTGCCGCTGGACCTTGTTGCGAGACGAACAAGGCCGGCCCCAGGAAGTGCTGGCGATCAACAGCGACATCACCGCGAAAAAACAACTGGAAGCCCAGTTGCTGCGCTCCCAGCGCGTGCAGGCCATCGGCACGCTCACCGGCGGCATCGCCCACGATCTCAATAACATCCTGGCCCCCCTGATGATGATCGCCCCACTGCTGCGCCAGAAGGTCAGCGACCCAGCCGGCCTCCAGTTGGTCGCGACGGTGGAGAACTGCGCCCGCCGCGGGGCGGACATCATCAAGCAAATGCTTACCTTCGCCCGGGGCAAGCCCGAACTACACGCGCTTTTGCCCCTGCGCCCGCTGTTTGACGACTTGCAGCGATTCATCGGCGAGACCTTCCCGCGGAATATTCAGTCGCGGGTCAACGTGCCCGCTGGCCTTTGGCCGGTTTTGGCCGACCCCACCCAGATCCACCAGGCGATCCTGAACCTGTGCATCAATGCCCGCGACGCCATGCCTGGGGGCGGCCTCCTGACCCTGGCAGCGGAGAACGTGGCCCTCGAACAGGGGTCGCCCGCCCTGCCCGCCGAGGCCAGGCCAGGCCAGTATGTCCGCCTGAGTGTGGCGGATACCGGCACCGGCATCTCGCCGGAGATTTTGGATCGCATCTACGATCCATTTTTCACCACCAAAGAAGTCGGCCGGGGGACCGGCCTGGGGCTCGCCACGGTGCATGGCATCCTGCGCGGCCACGGCGGATTCGTCTGTGTCAGCACCCAGGTGGGCCGGGGCAGCACCTTCGAGCTCTACCTCCCAGTCGTAACCGAAGCCAGAACCGATGCCGCGCCGGCCCCCGACGGGCCCCCGCGGCGCGGCCAGGGTGAATTGATCTTGCTGGTGGACGACGAAGCCAGCGTGCGCCTGGTGCTCCAGCGCATCCTGGAAGAACAGGGGTACCGAGTGCTGATCGCCGAAGAGGGCTTCGAGGCCCTCGCCCTCCTCAAACGGCGCGGCCCTGAGGTTCAGCTCGTCATTACCGACCTGATGATGCCGGGCATGGATGGAGCCGAGTTGGTGTCGGCGCTGCGGCGCTCGGACCCGCGTTTGCCCATCCTGGGCATGACCGGCCTGACCGATCCCGCCGCCTTCGAAGGAACGGACAACCCTCCCCTCTCGGCGCTGCTGACCAAACCCTTTACCCGGGAGAAACTGCTGACGGCCTTGGGCGAGGTCCTCGTGCAACCCCAAAAAGACGGAGCTGCTTCTGCGTAGTCGAAGCCACAGCCGGCCCGTTTCAGACCAGCGGCCGGCGCGTGGCCGTAGCGCAGACTTTCAGTCTGCCGAACCCTGGTTTACTGCCCGCACCCGTAGGTTGGGAAACCTGATCAACCTGCCCAAAAAGCCAGGAACGCCGGCCAACTCAGGTAACCCACCCAGCCGAGTCAGGCCCAGCGAATGGTTGTATTTCTAAGATGAAGCCGTGCCTCCGCATTCTCCTGACGGATGACCATGACTTGATGCGCTTTGGCACGCGGCGCTTTCTGGAAACCACGTTCCCGGGCACCGTAGTCGAGGAGGCGCGCAACGCCCGGGAGACCCTGGAATTGGTCCGGCAGCGGCGCTGGGACCTGCTCCTGCTGGACCTCGGTTTGCCCGACAAGCATGGGCTCGATATTCTGCGGGATCTCAAGCAAGCCCGCCCCGAGCTTCGGGTTTTGGTCTTAAGTGCCACTGGGGAGGACGAATTCGCGGTGCCGGCGCTCAATGCCGGCGCGGATGGCTTCGTCGCCAAGACCGAGGCCATTCGGGATTTGCCCCAGGCGATGGAGAAGGTGATGGCGGGTGGCAAATACCTCAGCCTGGAACTGGCCGACAAGTTGGCCAGCCGCTTCCTCTCCAAGTCTGTGGGCTTGCCCCACGAATCATTGTCCGAGCGTGAGTTGCAGGTCCTGCGCCTGTTGGCCACCGGCCGCTCCGCCACGGCCATCTCCGTCACGCTCAGTCTCAGCGTCAAAACCGTGAGCACCTACCGCGCCCGGCTGCTGGAGAAGATGAACTTGCACTCGAACGCCGAGTTGATCCGCTACGCCCTCGATCATCGCCTCGTCGAGTAGCGGCCGGCGCGCCCCCCCCGCTCCGCTCCTGGCCGCCGACCTCCCGGTGTCAGACAAACACTGACACACTTATCGTCCGAAGACTGTCGGAGGAATCAGTAGCACTCCGATTGCGATCCAAAAGCTAACTTGAGATAATGAGATTGTATTATCAGTCGGTTCGCAAAGCATGAATGCTGGGAGCCGAAAAGAACAACAGCACAGCACAATCAAATGAAGACCAACACGTTAATTCAAGCAGCCGTAGCAGCTATCACGGTGACTGCTTTCATCGGAAATAGCCTGCCCATGAGAGCGGATGAAACGCTGACGGCGAGCCAAACCGTGAATATTACGGTGGACGAGATTCAACAAATCACGGTGAGTGGTCCGGCCGCCCTGCACATCACCACCGCCACGGCCGGCTCCGCGCCGACGGCGGTGACGGATGCCACCACCACCTACTCCCTCACCTCGAACGCCAACACCAAGAAAATTACCGCCAAAATCGATTCCGCCATGCCCACCGGAATGGCGCTCATTTTGACGATGACCGCCCCCAGCGTCGGCACGTCAGCCGGTGCGATCACTCTAACTGCGGCAGACCAAGACATGGTGACCGGTATCGGCAAGGTCAGCGAGACCAAAGCGCTGAGTTATCAGCTCACTGCCACGGCCGCGGCGGGCGTTCTTGCCGCCACCACCCGGACTGTGACCCTAACGGTCGCGGATCCCTCCTGAACCTCCGTAGCTGTTCTCCGGGGAGGCGGTCTTGACCGCCCCTCGGATCGGCCGTCGCCGGCCCACGCCGCCGGCTAACCAAATTTGCCCCCCCGACCAGTCGGATGAAACCGTTCCCTGCCATGAGACGACCCATAGCGCCTTGGGTGGGGGCTTGCCTCATCCTGGTCGGAGTGCGCCTGGAGGCTGATGAAGTGCTGGCGGCTCGTCAAACGGTCAATCTCATCGTGGACGCGATCCAACGAATCTCCATCAACGGCCCGGCCACACTGCGGGTTACTACCGCCACGGCCGGCCAGGCCCCCACCGCCGCGGCCGATACCACCACCACCTACTCGATCACGTCCAACAACGGCACCGTGAAGATCACGGCTCATCTCGATGCCGCCCTGCCCGCAGGGATGGCGATCACCCTGACCGCGATGGCGCCCAGCGGTGGGCAATCCTTGGGGAAAAAGGCGCTCTCCCTGCAAGCCGTCGATGTCGTAAACGCGGTGGGAAAGGTCAGCGAGACGAAACTCCTCAGTTATCAATTAACGGCGACCGCCGCGGCGGGGCCGCTCCCAACCACCACCAGAACCGTTATCTTGACCATCGCCGCGGATGGTGGGGACGATCACTAAACGAACCGCACCCTCCCCTGGCACGCGCGCCTTGTCCCTCGCCATGAACTGGGGCGGCGTTTCCCGCTTCGGACCGTTGCCTCACCCACCTCAACCGCACTCCCCTGCATGAAACTCTGGTTATGGCTCCTCCTTTGGTGGGTGAGCGGCACCGCTTGGACGGCGGATCTCACGGCTGCCGGCGGTTGGAACCGGCGAGTCACCGGCAGCGATCTGACTGCGGGCGCCGGCAGCGACCTGGCCAGCCAGGAGGAGAGCGATCCTGGCGCCACCGTCTTGAGCATCAGCGCCACCGGCGCCGCCGGTTGGCGGATCAAGGTGCGCCACAGCCCCATTGCCTGGAACAACCGCTTCCAACTCTGGGTCCGGCGCACCTCCGATGGCAATGGCGCCGGGGGCATCACCGGTGGCAACGGTTACGTCGAGGTGACCGAGTTGGATGCGGATCTGTTTTCCGGGACGAGGGACCGCAGCAACGTCAGTGTGCAGTACAAATTGACTGGCCTTTCGAAGAACATCTCCCCGGCCAGTTACCTTTCCTCCGTCGTCTTCACGATTCAATAATCCCCCCATGAAAAAACTGCTTTCCGTGCTTTTGTTGACCTGGCTCGCCGGCGTGAGCTCGCACGCCGGGGTTTCCGTTGTCGGCGGCCTCGTCCGCACCCGAACCGCTAAAGCTGGGGAGCCCTTCGAGGGGGTCATCCTGGTGCGCAACGATGATGACCATCCCGCCGAAGGCCGGCTTTACCAGACCGATTATCTGTTCACCGCTGCCGGCCAGAGCGACTTTGCCCTGCCCGGCACGACGCCGCGCTCGAATGCCGCCTGGTATTCCCTGGGCACCTCGCGCCTGAGCCTGGCTCCAGGCGAGACTGTGCCGGTCAGCTATAAGGGCAAGGTCCCTGATTCGGCCGATCTGAAGGGGGTTTATTGGAGTGTGGTGATGGTGGAAATGGCGGCGAGCGCCCCGTCGGACGCCAAGGAGGAAAAAGACAAGGTGACCTTTGGCCTGCGGACCCAGATGCGGTATGCGGTCCAGATTGTCGTGGAAATCGGCGAGACCGGCCAGCGGTTGCTCAAGGTCGTGGAGAAGCAACTGGTCAAGGATGGCCCCAAGCGGTTGTTCCTTATGGATGTGGCCAATACCGGCGAGCGTGTGGTGATCCCCACCGGCTCGCTGGAGCTGTTTAATCCCGCCGGCGCGTCGATCGGCAAGTTCGAGAGCGGCCGGACGCGCATTTACCCAACCTGTTCCGTCCGCCATCGCTTCGACCTGACCGACGTGCCGCCAGGGAAATACACCGCACTCGCCTTGCTGGATAATGGCGACAGCTATGTCGTGGGCGCGCAATATCATCTGGACATCCAAAAATGAACCCGCCTGGGTTCTGGCGTGCCTGCTGGTGGCTTCTCCCGGCCTGTTGGCCGACGATTCCGGGGTCGAGGTGCGGCGCAGTGGCGTCAAGGCATTGGAAACGCCCCCCGGCAAAGTCATCACCACCGGCTTTGTGGTGGCCAACCGCAATGCCATCGGCGGGGAGTTCGTCGAGACCGTCGCTCTGCCGCCCGGGTGGCTGAAGGTCGCGCCGGCGGAGGACCGGTTCCCGCTCGCCGCCCGCGCGGAGGAACTGAGGTTGCTGGCGATCCTCGTGCCGCCGACGGCCGCGGCCGGGGTCACCGAAGTCCGCTATTCCGTCCGGGGCGGGGAGGGCGACGCATCCGTTTCGGAGGGCCGCTTCACGGTACGGGTGTTGGCGGTTGCCCGGCTGGAACTGCTCGTCGAGGACAAGCCGGAGGCGGTTATCGCCGGGGAGGACTACGAGGTCAAACTTCGCGTCCTCAATCACGGCAACAGTACTAACCGCATCCGCCTGGTCACCCTCGCCAGTCCGCCGATCGAGACCCTGCTGGACCTGCCCGAATTGGTGCTGGCGCCGGCTTCCGCTCAAACGGTGAGTGTGCGCGTGAAAACTACGGCGCGGATCGACCGGAAAGTCACTCAGATCTTGAGCTTTAAGGCCGTGGGCGAGGACGGCGCGGGCGCGTCAACCACCTCCCCCGCGCAAGCCGCTGTGGTGGAAGTCATTCCCAAGGTTACCGGGGACACCGACACCTGGAACCGGTTGCCGGTCCAGATGCGAGTCGTGGCGGTGAAAGAGACGGGGCAGAAGGCGGGTCTGCAAGCGGAGTTCTCGGGGGCGGGGAACCTCGACGATACCGGCAAGCGCCAGACGGAATTTCTGTTCCGCGGACCGGACCTGCAGCAGAAGAGCATGTACGGCCAGCGGGACGAGTACCGCCTCAGCTATGCGGATCCGCTGCTCGAGGTGCAGCTCGGCGACCGCTCCTACACGGTTTCGCCGCTGCTCGAACGTAACGGTTACGGGCGCGGCGCCGAACTGGGCCTGCATACCACCAATAACTCCGCAGAGATCCTGTACTTGGAAAACCGCCCGGGCCAGACCCCGTTCAGCGAATTCGGTGGCAACCTCCAACACCGCGTCACCCCGTGGTTGTCCCTGCAAGGGAACTACCTCAACCGAGAAGGCAGCGGACACGCCTATTGGACCAATGGGGTGGCGCAAAGCCTTTATGGTCTTGAGCCCAAGCTGCGGCTGGGTACGGCGTTCGACCTCGATATGGAATTGGCGGCCAGCCAGGGCCAGGCCCGGCAAGGTGGCTCCGCCGTGGCCGCGCGGCTGGAATGCCACGGCGACCTCTTCGATCAGCTTCACTACGCCGTGGAAAAGGTGTATGCCGCGCCCGGATTCTACGGCTACTACAATGACGTGGATTCGCTGCAGTCCTCGCTCACCTTCCCGATTTACGGGAAACTGCGGGGGAATCTCGCCTATACGGAATACCGCAACAACCTGGAGCAAAACCCCTTGAAAAGCACCACCGCCACGCGCGAAACCACCTACCGTCCCGGCCTCCGCTACACGTTCCCGTTCCGCGCCGAACTGCAAATCGACTACCAGCACATTGACCGGGCTGACGTCCTGCGGCCCGTGGCGTACGATTTCACGGAAGACTCGGTGCGGGTTGGCCTGGGCCGCACCTTTGGCCCCGTCCGGCTGCAGACCTTCATCGAACAAGGCCAATTGGAGGACCGGGTGCTGAACCGCACCACCGACGACCTCCACCGCTATAGCTTTGACGCCTCTTATTACCCTTCGCCGCGCCAAACCTATTCGGCCTACGCCAGCTTCGGCAACAGCAGCTTTACCAGCAATCCGGACCAATTCCAGGTCTATGGCCTCTCCATCAAACGGCGCCTTGTCGAGCGTTGCCTGCTGGACGTGAGCTATGAACGGAATACCACCGACTCCGCCGTCCGACGCCAACAGGACACGGCCCGCTCAACCCTCAGCTATACTTTGCGCAACCAGCAAAGCGTCTCCGTCCAGGCCCGTTGGTCGCATGGCAACCTTACCGGGGGCGACGAAACCTCCTTCTTGCTGGCCTACACCATTCCGTTCCGTCTGCCCGTCAGCAAGAAAACTAGCGTCGGCTCACTCAAGGGGCGCGTTTTCGATCAGGAGTCTTCCCGCCGCCAGCCGCTCCCGCGCGTGATCCTGCGATTGAACGACGCCTGGGCCGTGACCGATCGCCAAGGGGAGTTCCTTTTCCCCGCCCTCCGCCCCGGGAAATTCCTACTGCGCGTGGATGCTGCTTCACTCGGCGGCAAGCACCTCACGGCGGCCTTGCTCCCAGTCTTGATGGAGATTCGGAAAGGCCAGCATCTCGTCCTAGACCTGGGGGTGATCACGGCGGCCAACCTGACCGTCCGGGTGGCCGTAGCACCCCTCTCAGCCCTCAACACCGCGACCAACTCGATCGCCACGGTTTCCTCCGGCGCAGGGGCTCTGCCCGGTTCGGGGTTGCTCACGCCCGCCTCCCCCATCAACGCCCCTTGCGAAGGAGTCATCATCGAGCTAAGGAA
>Ga0316219_1003767_pt1 | contig 11961 bp, 7 predicted proteins | sample TBH18003PmetaG_FD_203635 | JGI IMG/M metagenome (GOLD analysis project Ga0316219, IMG submission 203635) | Freshwater microbial communities from Trout Bog Lake, Wisconsin, USA - TBH18003P | ecosystem: Environmental > Aquatic > Freshwater > Lake > Hypolimnion/Profundal zone | place: USA: Wisconsin... | reverse complement strand
GGTCTTTCCCGTAATATCCCCATTCTGCATGGCATGGAACAATAACCTGGCCGCGAGCGGGGCCGGAGTAGAATACTGTTCCAGTTGAGCAGCAGGGGATGAAAAGCCGGATATTTTTTCAAGTAGTATCTCGAGCTGGCGCAATTTCATTTCAGGAAATCTCGTCGATCTGATAGTCTTCGAATGACCTTATACCGCATACAATTTCGAATTCCTGCGGGCTGATGACAGGTACAGGGAAACGTTGCTGGTCATCGTAGGCCAGGCGCGGGCAGGCGGTGTTCACGTAACAGGAAAATCCTAAGTTCAGGAGTTCATCCGGGGAGACTTCACGCAATGCAACGATAAACGCATCTTTTCTTAACATTGCAAGACGTTCTGCAAGTTGTTGTCTTTTTTGGCCACTTTTCAGTGTCAGGATAATCCCAAAATTTTCTGCTTTTTTTGCCACTTCTATAAGAGCAAATCTCCGCCGGAGAAATCTCTCTGCACTGATCACTTCAATGGTCTGGCAATAGGGATCAAGGGCTAGGACCCGGGCACCGGTAGCAAGCTGCACCCCAAGGGGGTGAAACTGCCCGGTCCCGACAAACAGGATCTCTTTTTTATTACAACTCCTGGCAGCACCGTAGGAGCAACCGAGGACCTGGCCCGGGTTTGGTGCACGCACTCCCCCGTCCATGGAATGGCATGTAATCCCCCTGGAAGCCAGGTATTTCGTTACAGCAGGGACCATGTGGGTATGTTGTACCGTGGTGACAAGCCCGATGTCATTCGAAATAAGGTGTGGAATAACCAGACCGAGAACCTCCGTGTCAAAGTCCATCCGGTAAGGATCATAGATGATGCGGGGGGTATTATCCAGCGGAGAGTGACCGAAATGGACAACCATATCCGCCATTTGAAGAAGCCCTGTTGCCAGGTCACAGGCACCATAACAGGGATCACCGCTGATGATGACAAAAAAACCGGCATCCCTTAAATCTGTAGCAACTCTCACCGCATCACGTTTCAGCCCCTCGGGAAACTGGAGGGCAATCCTGGTTGCCCCTGATGCTTTTAATGTACAAATCAGTTCAGAAGTATCTATCAACCACACGCACCCGGTCTGTGACTTCAATCCGGACAAGTGACTTAAACGGGCGGTCGATTTCGGGCTCTCCACGCTGGATTGCAAAACAGATGTCTGTAACGTCGGCCCCCGCAATCTCGAGTGCTTTTAAGAGTGCTTTAATGGTTCCGCCGGTGCTGACGACATCGTCGATAATCACGACCCTGTCACCTTTTGTAATACCATTCAGGTACAGCTCACCTTTTGAGTAACCTGTCGCCTGGTGAACTGCCACCTCACCCGGTAACTTGTACTCCCGTTTCCTGACGATATTCAGAGGTATATCTGTCATCAGGGAAAGGACAGTACCGATGTGGATCCCCATCGCTTCTGCTACAACGATTTTTGTTACCCCGTTCAGGTCAAGGGCTTTCAGCATTGCCGCTCCAACCTCCCGGAGAAGGGAAGGATCGACTATCGGCACCCCGTCCGTTATCGGGTGGATAAAGTAATTGTATTCTCCCCGCTTCACAATCGGGCATGTTTCCAAAGAATTTACAAGACGTTCAAGCATTGTGTTCACCGATATCTCTGATAAATTTTTCAATGATGTTCCGGTGGACATGTGGCATACACACGATCCGGAGATGTCCCTTTCTTGTGCATGACACCCTCCAGGGGGACGGAACTTTTTTTGGGGCATTAAACGTGGCGACATTTACATCCGGGGTTACGGCACGGGCAAACCCGAAGGTTTCCAACCCATCGATTAATCGCCATGTATTGTTCATGCATCCCTGCACGACTGCCTTCATACCCTCAATACCAAGGTAATCGAGTACTGCAAGTGCACCGGCCACCGGGCCGCCCGGGCGTGTGCCCCCGAGCGTAAACTCCTGTTTTACCGACAGGTAGGGTGTATCGATCGAGAGTGCACATAGCATCTCTTTTTCCCGTACAAGGAGGCAGCCGGCAGGGATCGTGCTCATCCCCATCTTATGCGGGTCAACTGCCAGGCTGCTGACCCCCGGTACCATGAAGTCAAAGGGTTCATGGTGTTCGAGGAACGGAATAACCATGCCCCCAAATGCCGCGTCAACGTGGAAAAACAGGTCATGTTCCCCTGCAATTTCCCCGAGCTCAGGGATCGGGTCTATGACTCCGTATTCTGTTGTCCCTGCTACGCCGACGATACAGCATGTGTCATTATCGATTGCCTTTTCCGCGGCGGCTGCATCCATCCGGTACCCTGCATCAAGGGGGACCGTGTGCATATCCATGCAGAGCATGTCGCATGCCTTCCTGAAAGAGAAATGTACAGATTCTGGAAGGACTACATTCGGCCGGTGCTTTTTTTTGCAGGCTTTTGCCATCCGGAGTGCCTGGATATTAGACTCCGTCCCTCCAGATGTGGCATAGCCACAGGCCCCGGTTGCATGGAATAACGTGCCAAGCCTTGAGACAAGGGCCTGTTCAATATCTGCGGTCCCCTTAAAGAGGCCGGGATCTCCAAGGTTCGTTTCCATGAAGAGGTTGTGGGCCTTCATGGCAACAGGGTGAGGGACGGTGCACATGGAACTGAGAATATAATCATGATTTGTGTCCTCTCTCCGCTTTAAAGAGAGGTAAGAAAAAATTTCCTCTTCTGTAAGCCCTTTTTCATGCATTACGGCTTCTCGCGCTCTCGAGTATTATCTTTTGTTCTGTGCGTGCCACGGTCTCACGGATTTTTGGAATAGCATCAATATTTGCGGACACGCTGCTGATACCATGTTCCACGAGCCATTGGACCATCGGGGGTTCAGAACCTGCCTGCCCGCAAATCGAACATTCAACCCCGTATTCACGGCATATTTCAATTGCATCATGGATAAGCCGGAGCACTGCGGGGTGTTTCGGGTTATACATCCAGGCAACATTTTCGTTATTCCTGTCAATTGCAAGCGTATACTGGACCAGGTCATTTGTACCGAAGGATGCAAAGTTAATCCCCGCCTCTATGAACTCTTCGATCAGGATTGCACTGCCAGGGATCTCGATCATGATACCGAGGGTCACATGGTCAACATCAACCCCCCATTCTCTCATCATTGATTTTGCCGCGATAAACTGGTCCGGATGCGAGACCATGGGGAACATGACCCCAAGATTACTGTATCCCTGCTCCCAGAGCCTTTTGAATGCCTCGACCTGCAGCCGGAACTGGTCTTTACTCTGGAGGTCGCGCCGGATACCTCTCCAGCCAAGCATCGGGTTATGCTCGATTGGTTCATTCTCACCACCGGCCATGTTCCGGAACTCGTCAGTCGGGGCATCCAGTGTCCTTACCCAGACGGGTTTCCCGTAAAATGCATCAAGCACAATTTTTATTCCGTCGTATAGTTCGCGGACAAATTCTTCTTCCTTATGGTTGGTGATAAACCATCCGGGTGTCTTGTTCAGGCCGAGGATAAGGTGCTCGATCCTGAGTAGTCCGACCCCGTCAGCTCCGGTGGCAGCTGCACGGCCGGCTGCTTCCGGAATAGAAACATTGACCTTTACGGAAGTGGCCGTGATAATCGGGGCGTGAACTGCAGTCACTGGTGCCTGTACCTGCGCCTGCTGCTGGATCCCGACTGCGCCTTCGTACACAAATCCCTTTTCTCCATCAACGGTGACGATTTGCCCGGGCTTCAGGATAAGGCTCCCGTTTTTAGTGCCGACTATTGCCGGCGTTCCAAGTTCCCGGCTGACAATTGCTGCATGGCAGGTCATTCCGCCTTCATCGGTAACGATAGCTGCTACTTTTTTCATCGCCGGTACCATGTCAGGGTTGGTCATCTTGGTTACCATGATATCCCCTTCCTGGACGGCGCTGGTGTCCTTGGCGTCACGTACAATAACCACTTTTCCGGATGCTACACCGGGTGAGGCTCCCTGGCCCTTTAAAATTATCGTGCTCCCGGTTTCTGCCCTGCCGTATGCAGCAGGGGTACCTTTTGGTTTTATTGTCGTAATCGGGCGGGACTGGAGAATATAAAAAGTACTCCGGACAATCGCCCATTCAACGTCCTGCGGGACACCGTAGTGGTTTTCGGCTATTTTGCCAAACATGGCAAGCCTGGCGACTTCCTCATCGGACAGGACCTGCATGTCCTGCCTGTCGGGGGAAACGGGCACAACTTTTGTCCCATGGGTCCCCTCGGCAATTATCTCTATTTTCTTATTCGCAATCAGCCTGTCTACAACTTTCTCGGAACGCTGATCGAATATATACTTGTCCGGGGAGACCGACCCCGAAACTACTGACTCCCCAAGTCCCCATGAACCTTCAATGATAGTCAGTGGTTCTCCCGTTACCGGGTGGGTTGTGAACATCACACCCGCCTTCTCCGAATTTATGAGCTGTTGGACGACGACTGCGATATTCACGGAATTATCATCGAACCCCTGCTTTGCACGGTAATAGATGGCCCGTGCCCCGTAAAGCGAGGCCCAGCACATCTGGATTGCCTTGAGGAGGTTTGGGTTTCCCTTTATATTCAGGTAGGTCTCCTGTTGTCCGGCGAAACTGGCATCTGGCAGGTCCTCTGCCGTGGCACTTGATCTGACTGCTACGATCATCTCTCCAGCATCCATCTTCTGGTATGCCTCGAGGATATGCTGGACCATCGACTGGGGCATGGGTGCCTTGAGCACATCTTCTTTCGCTCTTTCTGCAGCCTTTTCAAGGGCTGCGTTATTCTCGACATCCAGGTTCTCAAAATTCGCAAAAATTGTCTTTTCAAGTCCTGTCTCAACCAGGAACCTGCGGAAGGCATGGCTCGTTACCACGAACGCCCGCGGGACCGGCAGCCCGATAACTGCCATCTCTCCGAGTGAGGCCCCCTTACCGCCAACAGCAGCAATATCCTCCTTCCTGATCTCTTCAAGCCATAGAATATCCGGCAATTCCTTCATGCACGCACCACTATAGTCTCGTTGTTTCTCCAGTAAATAATTGTGCATCACGGGTTGCCCGGGTATTTTCAGGATTATTCTTCTGTAACCCTGTCCTTTTTAGAAAACCCTTGAATAGTACTGCGTTGATATGATATGGGTTTTAAATTTGAGCTATAGAGTACTTGTCAGCGATCCGCTCGCAGAGGAAGGTCTCGCCATACTCAGGACACAGTGTGAGGTGGATGAGAAGACTGATCTGACAGAGGAGCAGCTGGTTTCAATTATCGGTGATTATGATGCCCTCCTTGTGCGAAGCGGTACAGAAGTTACCGCGAAGGTCATCGAAGCCGGGAAAAGTCTGAAGTTTATTGGCAGAGCAGGAGCTGGCGTCGACAATATTGATATGGATGCTGCTACACGGAGGGGGGTTATTGTTGCGAACGCCCCTGAAGGTAATACCCTGGCAGCGACCGAACACACAATGGCCATGATGCTCTCACTTGCGAGGAATATACCCCAGGCGACAGCATCGCTGAAAAAGAAGGAATGGAAGCGCTCAAAATTTATGGGCGTCGAACTGAATGAAAAAACCCTGGGTATTCTGGGACTGGGGCGGATCGGCCGAGAAGTTGCAAAAAGGGCAACTGCACTTGGTATGCATATCGTTGGATACGACCCGTTCATTGGCAAGGATAAGGCTGCCCAGTTTGGGGTAGACTCGATGTCCGTTGAAGATCTCTTCAAGGTATCTGATGTAATAACCGTCCATACCCCGCTGATAAAAGAGACGAAACACCTGATCAATGCAAAAAGTATCGCTACTATGAAAGACGGTGTACGGATCATTAATTGTGCCCGCGGGGGTATTATTGATGAAAAAGCACTGTACGATGCTGTCAAGTCAGGAAAGGTTGCAGGTGCAGCCCTCGATGTGTTTGAAGAGGAGCCCCCCCTCCAGTCACCGCTCCTCGAACTTGACCACGTGATCGTGACACCTCACCTTGGGGCAAGCACGGTTGAGGCACAGACCAACGTTGCTGTTTCGATTGCGAAGCAGTGTTTATCGGTCCTTGGTGGAGGTCCGGCCAAGTACGTGGTAAATGCCCCGCTCGTACCTGCTGACCAGCAGGATGTTGTTGAACCGTTCGCCCGTCTTGCAGAGAAAATTGGCAGGTTCCTCATTCAACTCGTCGAAGGAAGGCTCGAAAAAGTCGAAATTATCTACGGTGGAGAACTCTCCCAGAGCACCTATAATACGAAATTCATCACCAGGGTAGCACTCAAGGGACTGCTTGATCCGATCCTGCAGGTCCCGGTCAATATCGTTAATGCCGAATATATCGCGAGTGAACGCGGTATCAGTGTAAGCGAAACTATTACCGCAGACGCACAAGGATTTAAAAACCTTATCACCATCAGGGTCCTTACGGACAAGGGTGAGGAATCCGTGAGCGGGACTGTGTTCTTCAAGGGCCGGAGCAGGATCGTTGCAATTGGAGGCTATACCATGGATATGATCCCTGAAGGCTATGTCATCGTATCCCGACATTTGGACAAGCCCGGTGTTATTGGGAGGGCATCCACCATACTCGGGCAGGCAAATATCAATATTGCAGGTATGCAGGTTGGACGAATCAATCCAGGACAGGATGCGATCATGGTTTTGAATGTGGACAGCGAGGTTCCCCCGGAAATCATGGATGAATTCCGTGCGAAGGTCGGTATTTTTACCGCCCACTTTGCAAAATTATCAGACAACTGGATCTAATTTCATTTTTCATTTTAAGCCTGATATGCCCGTCTTTATCCTGTCAGCGAATTGCCCCTGCTTTTTATACAGTGTTCTGGTGCGGGAATCGGTGGCACAAGAAAGCCAATTTTTTAATATTAGGATGATCCAAATTAAAGAAGCATTTGTCAATTTTTGAGGGCTCGTGGTCTAGCTGGCTATGACGTCGCCTTGACATGGCGGAGGTCAGGAGTTCGAATCTCCTCGAGCCCATTTTAAGAGTTTCCCTTCTCAATCAAACATCGTGAATTGTTTTTAATTCATTGTATGCGGCAAGTCGGGTGATACCTGCCGAATTTTCTCTTAAATGATGCGCTCCTTCGGGATTTTTATCCGGCCGGCTGGGGCGAGTGGATATCCTCCACCATCATTGGAGAATGCACGAACCACAAATCAGGGTTTAAATATTAGATCAATTTGATAAATAGGGCTGAATTATGTCTATCTATTTTTCCTATCTTTGTGGAGACTATTTTTGAAAATAGAGGTAAAAGTTCATATGAAATTGAAAATGCGGGACGAATTATACCCCCATGACCAATACAATTTATATACAAGGAGATTTAACAAAAAACTAAGGTGCACCGGTTCCGCAGGCGACGCCTGCCTGAATATCGCCTTAAGATCAAGGTGGCATCAATAGAGACGATATCACAGGCAACCTATTGCGGGGGCGGTTGATCGGTACACCTAATTGTGATATTACATTCTTCTTAAAAAGGTATCGTATTTTATCTGACACATGTACGACATGGGTCTGATAAATTCATGGTTTCTTCCGGTATTAGGAGAAAATATTAGAAATTATGGGTGCATATAGCCATCAACCAGAAATCCGGTAGTTTTTCTCCCAAGTCCAACCACCTGTGCACCGAGTTAATCATACGCCGCATAAAAAATAAGCCTCTTAACCCTGGTATTTTACCCGGCAGAGGGTAACCAGAGATGACCCTGTCTGAATATGTATATGCAGGCAGATGAATACCTGATCATGCAGGAGGAATGAGCTATTAATTTTCAGAAGACCGGTATGGTCATGGTATTAGGACTATTATTGTGTTTTTTCCTGGTTGGTTTCTGTGCAGGAGCTGACTGTGGGTGCGCCTTTGACACGAATCCCCCGGATTATGGGTGGAACAGCCCGGGGTTCAGTGATAGCCATGGTAGCTCCAGCGGGGGGTCTTCATTGGGTGGCGCGGATGCAAACCCTTCTGATTCCAGTAGTAGCTCTTCATCAGATACTTCTTCTTCAGAAAGCGGGTCATCAGGAAGTAGTTCCAGTGGTGGTTCAGGTGGTATAAGCGGTTCGGAAAGCTCTGCCGATTCCGCCCTGTTACTCGCTACCCAGGGTGCCACCTATTACCACCAGGGGGACATGAACCAGTCGCTGAGCCTCTTGAACAAGTCCCTGTCCATCGACCCATATTCTGTCCGGGCCTGGATGACAAAGGGGGATGTATTGTCTGCCATGGGACGTTATGAAGAAGCCGTGGTGGCATATTCCCAGGTACTTCACATCGACCCATCGGATGGGTCTGCTTCGGCCAAGAAGGGGGATGCATTGATGAGTGCGGGGAAATACCAGGAAGCGATCGCGAGTTATGACCGTGCACTTGCAATGGACCCCGGGCAGCCTGGTATTGAGTCTAACAGGACGATAGCAAAACAGCTTGCCAGCGGGGTTATCAAGGCGAATTTATCGGTTACTGAACCGAATGAAACTGCCATGTTAAATCCCGGTAAGGACCTGGCAGCAATAACAATACCTGTAACAACATTACCCATGACCACATCGCCTGTGTCGGATGTCCCGGTCACTACAAAATCTGCCGTTTCTGTGCAAGTGCCGGTTATCGCAATAATAATTGCAGGAATCCTGTTTATCAGCTTCCGAAGGCATAAGTAACTGATAGTGAAGTTTCCGGGCTGCAATAACCCCTATTTTCAGGTTTTTATAGAAATTGATATAACAATAATTTTCATGGGTGCCGCCCCACATCCATTTATCGAACCGGTGATAATGTAACAATCGGGATGCCAGGGGGGCAGTAAAGGGTGCCATCAAGGATTCGTGATTTCCTTAAAAAGAGGCCGTTCTCTCAATATCTGCTGATCATCGTTATCATCCTTATCCTGGGTGTGGTTGTGGGGTTCACCGCGATCGACTATATCAACGAACAGAACACATTCGAACGGAATTCCGGTATTATCCAGGTCCAGACCGAGGATGATATAAGTGAGGCCCTTCACCTGGTCGATTCTGGGTTTAAACTCTATGATAATACAATGAACCGACAGATGCAGGAGGACTTCAAGGTCTTCCTTGAAGAATATAATCGTTCTGGGAATGATCCTGAAAAAATGGACCTTGAAAAGGTAAAGATGCAGTTTGGGGATAACATTGACCTGTATATTATCAACGAATCAGGGGTTATTCAATATTCCACCTACCAACCTGAAATCGGCCTGGATTTCAGGGAAGTACCATATTTTTTTGATTACCTTAACCGGATCAGGCAATCTGAAGGTTTTTTCCCTGACCGCGTGGTGGCTGAAACCGCAACAGGAAAGTTGCGGAAATTTGCGTATGAACCCACACCAGACCACCACTACATACTTGAACTGGGACTTGCCGGGGAAGAACTTACAAAACAGCATAGCAGTCTTCAGTACAAAGATATTATTGACCAGATCGCTTCACATAACCCCTACCTCCAGAATATCCGGATTTTTAATACCAAGGGGAATTTTATCGGGAGTGGAATGTCCCCCCCGGACCCTGGACTGGATACAATCCTGTCAGAAGTCACGCGTGAACGGAAGGATATCCAGGTAAAGAACACGTCTACCGGAAATACAACAAAATATCTTTTTATCGACCTGAAAGACCCTGATTATGGTTCTGATCCAAGCCTGATCGTCGAACTTACCTATAACAACCAGTTGCAGCGGGACGTCCTGAACCGGCTCCTTATCACGAGAGTGTTAATCGCCCTCCTTGCCCTCCTGATAGTATTTGGCATCGCGCTCCTGATATCTGGATATATCACCAGGCCAGTCAGGGAAATTGTTGAAGATGTCGACAGGGTTGCAAAAGGAGATCTTGACCATACGATCCGCACTCCTGCCGGGAAGGAGTTCCAGACCCTTGAAAAGAGCATTAATACGATGGTCTCTACCCTGAAAGAGACAATCAGGAGACAACGGGAGATTGAATCAGAGCTCAGGGTAAGTAAAGAACGTTACAAGATGACTTCTGACCTGATATCTGATTATGCCTATGCAATGAGGGTCGAACCTTCCGGCAAGTTTGTGGCTGAATGGGCCACAGGGGCGTTCCAGAGTATTATCGGGGTTTCAACCGAAGAAATCATCGGGGCTGGGGGATGGAGTTCTTTCGTTTACCCTGAAGACCGAGGAATACTCAAAGAGCACCGGCGAAAATTATTTGCAAACGAAAGTTATATTAGTGAATTCCGTGTGGTCAGTAAAAATGGGGAGATCCATTGGGTAAACCACAGGACTCAGCCTGAATGGGATGAGGACCAGGGAAGACTGGTCCGTTTATACGCTGCAGGCCAGGATATCACCGGGCGGAAAAAAACGGAGGATAAACTATTCCAAATCCTTAAGGCAGTTGAAAGTGCCAGCGATGCGATCGGGATTGCTGACCCTGCCGGGAATCATATTTATCAGAACCATGCATTTACTGAACTATTTGGGTACCAGGTAGAAGAATTACAATCACCTTCAGGTCCCCTGATCGCATTTGCAGATGTGACTACCGGGCATGAGATCTTCGATACGATTATGAGGGGGGACTCCTGGAACGGGGAGGTCATCATGGTTGCGAAAAACGGGCACCAGTTCCCGGTTGCGTTGCGGGCTGATGCGGTTGTGGACGACAAAGGGAACATCATTGGCCTGATAGGAATTCACACCGATATTACTGCCCGGAAACAGGCTGAAGAACAGCTCCGGCAACTGAACGAGGAACTGGAAGCCCGGGTATCAAGCCGGACTGCCCAGCTTGAAATAATTAACAAAGAACTGGAATCATTCAGTTACATGGTCTCACATGACCTCAGGGCCCCGCTCCGTGCAATCGACGGCTTTTCCCGCATCGTGCTTGATGATTATACTGGAGGACTTCCGAATGAAGGAAAACGGTACCTAACCCTTGTCAGGGAAAATGTGACCCAGATGAGAGCTCTCATTGATAATCTGATCAATTTCTCCCACATGAGCCGTAAATCGCTTAATACTGTCACGGTACATCCTTCGGACATTGCACGGGCGGCCCTCGACGAACTTCGGAATGAGCAGGCGGGAAGGGCGGTTGACATCGTAATCGATGACCTCCCACCCTGCCGGGCCGATCCTGACATGTTAAAGCTGGTATATCTGAATCTCCTTTCTAACGCCCTGAAATTTACCCGTAAATGTCAGGAAGCACGGATCGAAATTGGCTTCATTAAAAAAACGGGGCGTACCGTGTACTTTGTCCGGGATAACGGTGTCGGGTTTGACATGCGATATAGCCCAAAATTATTTGTGGTATTCCAGCGCCTTCACCCGGTTAAAGAATACGAAGGTACGGGCCTCGGGCTTGCGATTGTACAGAGAATAATTCATCGTCATGGTGGGGATGTGTGGGCAGAGGGAGAAATTGACAAGGGCGCAACATTTTTCTTTACAATAGACGGAGGTACCGGTGACGAATCATGATTTTCCTTCTCCCTGGTGTGGAACAGTAATGAACCCCCGGGAAAGGCCGGCCATAACCGTTATCGTGTATTCATGGTTTGGTAGCGGCAGACTGTTCTGTCCTCGGGAAATCCATGTCAGATGCAATTCGCCCAGCCCATTAACAACCACTAACACAGGTACGCACCTATGTCAATCCCCCTGAGAATGTTGATCCTCGAAGACCGGCCGTCTGATGCAGAGCTGATGCTTCATGAACTGAAGAAGGCGGGCTATGACCCGATTTTCCGGCGTGTGGAAACGAAAGAAGAGTTCCTTGCATACCTTGCCCCATCCCTTGAGGTAATCCTCGCAGATTTTTCGATGCCCCAGTTTGATGCGCTCGTTGCACTGAGCCTCCTCCAGGAAAAAGGTTATGATATCCCGTTTATTGTTGTAACCGGGGCCATTGGCGATGAAGTGGCGATCGAGTGCATGAAGCAGGGTGCATCCG
>Ga0316219_1003758_pt1 | contig 11983 bp, 8 predicted proteins | sample TBH18003PmetaG_FD_203635 | JGI IMG/M metagenome (GOLD analysis project Ga0316219, IMG submission 203635) | Freshwater microbial communities from Trout Bog Lake, Wisconsin, USA - TBH18003P | ecosystem: Environmental > Aquatic > Freshwater > Lake > Hypolimnion/Profundal zone | place: USA: Wisconsin... | reverse complement strand
CCTCCATGCCGGGATCACCGAACTTCGGCTCTCCTGCGGTTAGGTCGAAAGGCGGTTGCTCGGGCTTGCGTTTCACGTCCGCAGTGAGTCGTGCGACAATGTGCTTGCCCTCGCGTGAGGCAACCCACGCACTTTTTGAAAAGTTGGCAGAGTGCATGAAGGTCTCATACTCGCGAGAGAAACGGGCGGAGGGTCGCTCGACCGTGATCCACCGGGCAACGTCGGATGAGTAATCTCCCGCAATCGCGCGGACTGCGAGAACAGCAAAGAGGGCAAGCCAAACAAGTTGAGTTTTCATATTGGGATGCCGCTATCTAAACTTTAAATCAACTCCGCGATCTGCACCGCATTCAGCGCTGCGCCTTTGAGCAACTGGTCCCCGGCGACCCAGAAGGCCAGGCCGTTTTCCAGCGCGCAGTCGATGCGGATACGGCCCACCTGGCAGTCGTCTTTCTCGGCGACGTAGAGCGGCAGCGGGTAGCTGTTGTTGGCGGGATCATCCACCAACTGCAACCCAGGAACATTGGATAACACTTTGCGCGCTTCGTCCACGGAGACGGGGCGCTCAAACTCGGCGTTTACGGAGATGGAGTGGGCGCGGTAGACCGGGACGCGCACGCAGGTCACGGAGGCTTTGAACGCGGGCAGATGCATGATGCGCCGGGCTTCGTTCTGCATCTTCATCTCTTCCTTGGTGTAGCCGGTGGCCAGGAAGGAATCGACATGCGGGAGGACGTTGAAGGCGATTTGATGGGGATACACGTTCTTCTCCACCGGGAGACCCTCATGGATCGCCGCCACCTGATTGCGCAGTTCTTCGATGGCTTGCGCGCCGGTGCCGGAGACGGCTTGGTAACTGGACGCGATGACGCGCTTGACGCCAAACGCCTGATGCAGCGGGTGGAGCGCCATGAGGGTGATCGCCGTGGTGCAGTTCGGGTTGGCGATGATCCCCTTGTGGAGTTTCACGTCCGCGCCGTTGATTTCCGGCACCACGAGCGGCACGTTCGGGTCCATGCGGAACTCGGAGGAGTTGTCCACCACGACCGCGCCTGCTTTTACGGCAAAGGGAGCGAACTTTCGGGAAATCCCACCGCCCGCGCTAAAGAGAGCGATATCCACGCCTGCAAATGAGTCCTCGGTCAGTTCCTGCACCGCGATGGTCTCGCCGTTGAAAGGGAGCGTTTTACCCACGGAACGGGCGGAGGCAAGCAACACCAGTTTCCCCACGGGGAAGCGGCGGCGTTCGAGGACTTTGATCATTTCGACGCCGACGGCCCCGGTGGCCCCGACGATTGCGACTGTATATTTGCGGCTCATGGTGATAAAATGGCTTCAAGTTTACACGAATCTCCGAACACCATGCAATCTTTCCCACGCAAAATCCGGGTCTCCATCGCCGCGCAACGGCTCGACCTGCTGGAAACCGGCGAGCGCGTGCTGCTCAGCTTTCCGGTTTCCACGTCGGGATTCGGCCTCGGCTCGGAGCCAGGGAGCAACAAAACGCCCCTTGGCCGGTTCGCCGTGGGGGAAAAGATCGGAGACGGCGCGCCGCTCGGGGCGGTGTTCGTGGGCCGTGTGCCGACGGGGACGATGGCCGCGTTGGAAAGCCCGGACAGTACCGAGGATCTCATCACCACGCGTATTTTATGGCTCGAAGGGCGCGAACCGGAAAACGCGAACACCCGCGAACGTTACATTTACATCCACGGCACCAATCACGAAGAGCAGATCGGCGAACCGCGCAGTCACGGCTGTGTGCGGATGCGCAATGCCGATGTCATTCGACTCTTTGATCTCGTGGAACTTGGGACGGAAGTCACCATCGAGGCGTAGCCCCATTGCGGGTTGAGCACCCGCGCCCCTACCCGCAGACCTCGTCAATACCCAACCGGATCGCCTCCACGCTTTGCGCGATCTGGGCTTCGCAGATGCAGTAGGGCGGCATGAGAACCAGCGTGTCGCGCGTGACGGGGCGCGTGAGCAGCCCATGTTTGCGGGCCGCAACACAAATGCGCGCTCCGGTTTGGCTGCCGACATCAAACGGCTCGCCCGAAGTCTGCACCACGTCGATCCCGGCCATGAATCCGCACTGCCGGATGTCGCCGACGTTGGGGTGATCTTTTAACGTGGCAAGGCAGCGCGCCATCGTTTCGATCTTGCCCGTGAGCCGTTCCAGCACCCGTTCCTCGCGGAAAATCGCCAGGCTCGCCAGCGCGGCGGCGCACCCGAGCTGATTCCCGGTAAAACTGTGGCCGTAAAAGAAGCTCTTCATCTCCGCGTACTCGCCCAGGAACGCCTCATACACAGCCTCGGTGGTCAGCGTCGCGGCCAGTGGCACGTACCCACCGCTCAATCCCTTTGCGCACGCCACGAAATCCGGTACGACCCCCTCGTGTTCACAGGCAAACATCTTCCCTGTGCGGCCAAACCCGGTCATGACTTCGTCGGTGATGAGAAACACGCCGTGGCGGTCGCACCATGTGCGCAGTTGGGCCAGCATCCCCTTCGGCCAAAGCCGCATCCCCGCCGCACCTTGGATGAGCGGCTCGATCACGACTGCGGCAATTTCGTTCGTCGCAATGGGGTCCGCCGCGCCCGGCTCCGTGCGCGCGACGAGTTCCTCCATCGACTCGACATGCGTGGACGGAAAATGGAACGCCGAAAACCGCCCGTGAAACGCATTGATGCCGCCGAGGCTCGAAGCCCCCATCGTGTCGCCGTGGTAGGCGTTGGTGAACGCGAGGAAACGGTTGCGCTGCGGCTGGCCCCGGTGCTGCCAGCATTGCACCGCCATTTTGACGGCGCACTCGATGGCCGTGCTCCCATCGTCAGAGAAAAAGACGCGGGTGAGCGGGTTGGGTGCATCCTGCGGCCATAGCGCCACAAGTTCCTCCGCGAGCCGGATCGCCTGTGGATTCGTAAACCCGAGAAACGAAGTGTGCGCCACGCGCTCCAACTGTTCGCGAATCGCCGCGTTGATCTTCGGGTGCCGATGCCCGTGGATATTAGTCCAGATGGAAGAGTTGCCGTCAATATACTCGCGCCCCTCGCTGTCGCGCAACATGACCCCCTCCCCCTCCACCAACACGAGCGGTTCATGCTCCGGCGCACACCAGTCGCGCATCTGGGTGAAGGGGTGCCAGCAATGGCTTTTGTCGGAGGCGATGAGATTGGTCATGAAGCGAAAATCAACCATGTGCGGGCACTGCTAACCCGAGGAGAATAAACAACACAAGTGACAACCCAAACCGCGACGCAGAAAGCCACGATAACGGACATCAAGACACAAAAAAATACGAGCCCAACGATGGTGTGGAAAAATTGCATAAATTCCAGTGATGCCACGATAAACGCAACATGGCTCCGATAACAAGCGCGTTTGCCCTCGCAGCGCCCTCGTTCCCAATCTCCCGATTGGGAACGAGCGGAAGGACACCGGCGGGGATTCGGACAGGGTCGGCTGTTGAGCTGCTGCATGCAGCGAGGGCGTGCATGGAGGAGAGCGAACGGGAAGGGGGGGGTATCTCATGCGAGATGAGACCGATCCCCTTGCCCGGTTTGCAGCGGGAACAAGAAGCGAATGAGAGAAGAATTTTTGCGCGCCTACTCCCTTGCGCCTTCGGCCTTGGTGCGTTCAGCGGCTTTTTGCAGGAGCCGTTGCAGGCGTGCCATGCTCTGGGCTTCCACGATCTTGCCGCCTTTGGCGTTGGTGACGTAGAAGCTGTCGATGGCCGCGCCCTTCTCTGTGGCGATGCGGGAGAGGGCGATGTTAAGGCCGACTTCGCCAAACCCGGTGAGGATGTTGTAAAGTAGGCCGAGCCGGTCGGGCGTCTGGATGTCCACGACTGTGTAAACCGGGTGGGCGTCGTTGTCGATGCCGATGCGGGTGGGAAATTCCAGTTCCTGCGAAAGCTGAGACGGGCGGCGGAGGTGTGCTTTTTGTAAAGCGGCGCGGAAATCGAAGTCTTCCTTGGAGAGCGCTTCGCCGAGCGTTTTTTCCACCAGCGCGATATCCTTCGCGCTGGTCACGGCCTGGAATTTCGTGTCGCAGACGCGGAAGACGTCGAACACGAGATTGTCGCCCCGTGTATAGATGTCGGCGCTCAGGATGTTCAGATGGGCGACGGCCAGCGAACCGGCGATCTTCGCCAGCAAATGTTTGCGGTCCCAGGTGCAAACCCAGAGTTCGCTATGGCCGCGGTCGGGGCGGGCGATCCAGCGGATCGCAGGGGCGAGCCCGTCGTTCTCGCGCGCTTCAAAGAACGTGCGGAAGAGCCGGATGTGCGAGGCGATGGCGACTTCCTCGAAGGTGCTGAAATAGACATCCGGCATGAACAGGAAGTGGGCGTCCACTTCTCCGGCGTAGGCTTGGCCGAGCCGCTTGAGCACGGCTTCGCGGGTGGTTTTGCGTTCGAGGATGCGCTGTTCGAAGAACGCCTCGCCTTCGGCGAGATAGCGCGTGGCGCTCCGGTAAAGCTGCCACACGAGCGACTCTTTCCAGTCCGACCACTCGGCGTTGTCGCCAACGCCCATTCCGTCGGCCAGCGTCACCAGCATCAAAGCGTCCAGGTTGGCTTGGTTGCGGACGGCTGCCGCGAATTCGGAAATCGTGGCCTGGTCTTCGACATTGCGCCGTTGCGCCGTGCTGGAGAGGAGGATGTGTTGATCGACCAGCAGAACCAGCATCTTGCGTTGTTCGGACTGGAGCTGGAGCCGGGCGGCGATGCGCGCGGCAGCCATGGCGCTTGCGTCGGCATGGTAGCGGGCATTCGAGGCTTTGCCCACGTCGTGCAGCAGCATCGCGAGGTAGAGCACGAACGGATCTTCGATCTTCTTGAAAACTTCGCGGTAGCCCTGGAGGCGTTCGGATTGCGTGTCGATCAACTCGTCGAGTTTTTCCAGGCAGATGAGGGTGTGTTCGTCCGCCGTGTAGCGGTGGAAGAACTCGTGCTGCACGAGGCAGGTCAGCGGGGCGAACTCCGGGAGGTAGCGCCCGAGGAAATCGCACTCGTGCATCATGCGCACGATGCGCCCCACCTCGCCCTTGCGGCTGAGGATGGCGGCAAAGGTTTCCCGCGCCGACCGGGCGTAGGTGTAGGTGCGGTCCACCAGTTGCAACCGGCGGCGGATGAGGGATTGCAACTCCGGCGCGAGATTCGCGTGGCGCAATTGCGCGTGCTGGAACGCCCGCATCATGCGGAACGGGTCTTCTTTGAAAATCTCCCGGTTTTCCGGGTAGAGCAACCCGTCGGAGAGATAAAATCCGTCGAAACATTCCCGCTTTTTTTTCCGTTTGAGAAAACGGAGCATCCCGGTGGGCGCGGATTCTTCCCCCGGCATGGAGAGCTTGGAGGCAGTGGTTTCCGCGATCTGGTAGATGGCGCGCGCGTGCTGGTAGTAGTCGCGCATGAACGTCTCGATGCGCCGCAACGGGCTCTTCTGTTCGTAGCCGAGCTTGGTGGCGACCGGTAGCATGTGGACGTGGCTCAGGACGTCGGCGGCCCGTTTGTTGAGGTAGTGCAATTCGGTGCGGACCCGGAGCAGAAAGTCGTAGGCGCGGTCGAGCTTGCGCCGCTCGCTTTCCTGCAGGAGTTTCAACTCCACCAGCTTGCTTGTGCTCCCCGCCCGCTTTGTGAAAATTGCGATCCAGATCAAGTTTTGGTAGTCGCGCAATGAGCCGCAGCCGCTCTTGATGTTCGGCTCCTGCATGGTCACTTTGGAGCCGTTTTTGACGTGCCGTTCCGCTTGGTTCTCCATCCGCTGGGCCAGGTATTCTTTTTCGTGGCCGATGACGCACTTCTTTTCAAACTCGGCCTTGAACGCGTCATACAATGCGCGGTCTCCCGCGACAAAGCGCGATTCCAGCATGGCGGTCTTGGAAAGCATGTCCAGGTTGGCCTGCTTGACGGCTCCCTCGATGGACCGTGTGGAATGGCCCACTTTGAATCCGACATCCCAGAGCGTCCGCAGGATCGACTCAATAATCCCCCCGATCTGCGGCGGAACCACCGCAGCCTCGTGCAGGAACATCAAGTCCACGTCGCTGAAGGGATTGAGTTCGCCCCGGCCAAATCCCCCGATGGCCACCAGGGCGATGCCACAGCCTGCCTCATGCGGAGCCGTCCCGTTGGTCGCGGCGTTATACAGGTGACGCAGAACGATATCCACGAGGACCGCGCGCTGCCGGGCAATCTCGCGCCCGCCTCCGCCTGCTTGATGCTTGAGCCGCAGACGGTGATTTTCGATCCGCAGGAATTTTTTATAAAGAATGATAAGCTCCGCCTCGTCATCCATTCCCTGCGAGGCGAGTTCTTGCTCCGCGTGGGCGAGCACCAATTCCCGATGACGGGAGGAGCGGGCCGCCGGGCCGGAATAAACCGGGGGGACGGGTTCGGATTCGGGCGCGGGCGAGCCCTCTGCTGTCGGCTGGGCTTCTGCCGCGGCAGGCGGGGTGGTTTTTTGGTGGTTGCGTGAAAAAGGTCTCACAGGTCGATCTGGTAACACTTCATCTTGCTGTAAAGCGTCAGACGGTCAATGCCAAGTAGTTGTGCGGATTTATTTTATTTCGGCGTTTTTTCGTTCGTTCCCACTCTGGGAACGCGCTTGTCTCAGATGCTCTGGCCTCGCAAAATTGGCGAAATGCGGACCAATGCAAAAAACTGGGGTTGAATTCGTTCCCTAATACCGTTAGCCAAGTGTCTTTATGAATCGGAACATTTCGGCCATAATGGTATTAGCGGCTTTTCTTGGTGGGTTGGGTGTCTCGCGGCTAATTCAGCCACCAAGAATGAGGCACAAGTTCTACGGCGAAATCATATTTTGTGAAAGGGATGGAAAGACGGACAGTAATCTGGTTTGGAGACTCCGAAGTCTTTTAAGGTCGGGCGGTTTCAGACCGTTTTCCAGCGGCATGCCCGGACCAAATGCTGATCCGATTAAGCTCGAATTGGAAGGTCTGTTACCCATCACAGTCTGGTCCTATGACTCGCAGTCTTATTTCGATCGTGACGGTGACGTTGCGCAGTTGACATTTGGAAAAGTTACTGGCGAAGACCTCACGTATCTAGAATTGAAAATGCTTCCGGGAGGGCCGAAAAGCGGATTCGATGAGAATGAGAAACTTGAAGGCGTGCCTCTCGTGCTTGACCTTCGTAAAGATTTTTTAAAAGCGTTGGCGGATAAGCACACGGAGAAAAACCGCTGATTTGTGCGGCAGCCCTAAGCTCCGCCACCGGGTAAACTTCAGTCATGCCATTACGAGTCGAAGAAATTACGGACGAGGCACTCGCGTCCATCTTACGTAGCGTAACCCAAAAATTCGTTCACTCCGGCGCTTGATCCCTGCGGAGGGTCTGCTAAACTTCAATCATGTCCACCACAATCCAACTGAGCAAGATGAGTCGAGCCCAGAAATTGAAGGTAATGGAAGATATTTGGGCTGACTTGACGCACGAAGAGGTAAAGTTTAAGTCGCCCTCCTGGCATGCTGTTGCACTACTGGATACTGAAGCCGAAATCAAAGCTGGCAAAGTGAAGTTCGCTGATTGGGAGCGCGTGAAACGGAAGCTGCGCCCATAAGCCCCATGAAAATCCAGATATCGGATCATGCTCAACGTGATCTGAAGGCTGCCTATTTATTTTACGAGACCTGATCAGTGGGCGTTGGCAGCTATTTCGCAAGTATTGTCCCAGAGGGACAACCCGATAGTAGCCCGGCGTTTTAACGCCGGGTTCGTTTCGTGCAACGATTCGTCCTGGAGGGACGTTTGATCGAGCAAGAGTCTGCGCGTTTTCAGCCGTCCCGCTGGGACGAATGCTTTGCCTTCCCCATCCCGGCGTTAAAACGCCGGGCTACTCTCAGAGCGTCCCTCGGGGACGCGAACGCTACGCATTTTACCAAATGAACTGGATAATTACTGGCATCACAAATCGATCCGGTACCGCTTCATCTTGCTGTAAAGCGTCGGACGATGAATGCCAAGCAGTTGTGCCGCTTTCTTTTTGTTGCCGTTGGATTTTGCCAGCGCCATCAGGATCGCTTTCCGCTCTAGCGCCTCCAGAATGAGCGTTTCCGGCTTGGCTTCGCTGAGCGCCGCGTTGGCTGCTCGCAGGTCCGGTGGCATGAGGAGTTCCTTGGGAAGTTCCTTCTCTGTCATCCGGTTTTCGTGCGCCAGCACCACGCCGTATTCGATGGCGTTTTGGAGTTCCCTGATGTTTCCGGGCCAATCGTAGGCGGTTAGCCGCTCAAACGCCTCGGGCATGATCTGCGGTTCCGGTTTGCCGAGGCGGCAGGCGAACTGTTTTACAAACATCGTCACCAAGGAAGGTATGTCCTCTTTGCGCTCCCGCAGCGGCGGGATTTCGATTTGGAAGGTGTTGATGCGGTAATAAAGATCCTGCCGCAAGGAACCCTCCCGCAGCGCCGTGGCCACGGGGCGGTTGGTGGCGGCGATGAGCCGGAAATCCGCCTGCATTGTCCGGGTGCTCCCGAGAGCGCGGAACTCCCGTTCCTGGAGCGCCCGCAAAAAGCGCGTCTGCAATTCCACCGGCATTTCGACGATTTCATCCAAAAAGAGCGTTCCCCCCTGGGCTTGGGCGATCATTCCGGGGAAATCGTTGACCGCACCAGTGAACGCTCCCTTGACGTAGCCGAAGAGTTCTCCCTCGATCAGATTCGCGGGAAATGCCGCGCAGTTGAGCCGGATCATTGGGCGATCGGCCCGGCAGCTCAGCCGATGGATGCGGTTGGCCATGACTTCCTTGCCCACGCCGCTTTCGCCGAGCAGGAGAACATTTGCATCCGTTGGGGCCACTCGGCAGATGAGCGCCTCCACCTCCTTCATCAAGCCGCTCGGACACGAGGGGGCGAGTTGCTGTTCCGCCGCTTCCAGCCGCCGGGAAAGGAGTTCCGCGTGGGTGCGCAATTTTGCAGTTTCGCGCACGAGTTCGCGCTTTTCCGCCGCACGCCGCACGAGCGAGAGCAATTCCTCCGGCACATACGGTTTGCTGATAAAATGAAATGCCCCTCGCTTGATCGACTCGATGGCGTTGTCGAGCGAATCGTGGGCTGTGACGATGATCACGGCGGCCATCGGCTGGCGGGAATGAATTTCCGCAAGCGTTTCCAGACCCTCGGCGTCCGGGAGTCCCAAGTCCAGGAGCACCACGTCAGGTTCTTCCCGGCTCAACGCGGCCAACCCGCCCGCTGCTGTAAATGCCGACACGACGAGAAAACCATGCCGTTCCAGCCAACCGCCCAACGTGGCCACGACCGCGCGGTCGTCATCGACGATGAGAATCTTCCTGCCCGCCCCCTCAATGTTTTTGTGATTGATCAACATCGAGCCCTCCCCTCCTTATCCCCTCCGGACGGCACGGAGTGCCGTCCCTACCCCAGCAACGCAATTCGTGTGACCAACTCGCTCCCGGTGAAGCTGATCTCCAAGCTGCCGCCTTGCGCTTCGGCGATTTGCCGGGCTTGGTACAATCCCAGCCCGTAGCCGCCGGAGCGGGTCGAACGCAACGGTTCGACACCCCATTCTTCGGGCGGTGTCTCGTTTTGCAGAGTCGCTTTCGGTTCCCGCACTTCCAGCGTTGTCTGGCCGTCTTGCGAACTCCCGATCACCCGCACAAGCACCCCTTCCTGCCGGAACTGGAAGGCGTTGCGCAACACCGCCAGGGCCACCGCCAGCGTTTGGTTGAGATCGATTTGGACCGTTTCCTCCTTGAATCGGTTTTCCATCTCCACGGTCAGCGATTCCTCGGGAAATTCCGTTTGCAACTGTTTGCGCAACTCCTCCATCACCGTGGTTGCCGCCCAGGGGATGGGATGCACCGTCGGGGGCTGGAAATGCTGCGACACTCGGTGCAGCATTTTCGCGGTTTCCGCAACCATCTCCCGCAGTTTGCGGACCTCGGCGAGCACCTCCTCGTCGGTGGCGATCTCCGCGATGAAAGCCGTCTCCAGGTCGATCGCGCTCAGGCCGTTGCGAACATCGTGTGTCAGCTGGCGAATAAACTTCGACACGCGCTCCAGCGGCACAAGTTGCTCGTTTGGCATGGGCGATTGGTTCATGAAAGTGATTAGCTGGGCGCGCAAAAACGGTCGTTGTCAGCCGTGGCGCCCGCGCTGCGTTTTACCTTGCGGCAGTTGGCGGCGAGATGTGTGAGAACGTGGAACACGGCTTCCGGCTCGGCTCCCACAGCCGACGCGATTTCCGCCGCCGTTCGCGGCTCCGGCGTGAGCGCCGCGCGCACTTGCCCCTGCAAGGCGAGGACAGCGGAAGCGGCTTTTTTGCCTGCCTCCACTCCCGGTTGATGATAAGCGTTGATGTTCACAAGACTGGCGTAAAACCCGACCGCGCGCTCGTAGAGCGCCACGAGCAGCCCCACCTGCGAGGCGTTCACTTCGGGAATTGAGATCGTCATAGAATCGCGCCCGCCCTCGTACAAGGCCGTGCGGGTTCCCCTTAGGAACCCTTGCAAGTAATCGCCGCTGGTCACGCCCGGTTCCACTTGGAAGGGCGCGCCGTCGCGTTCCTTGCGGACTTCCACGAATGTGACAAAGAAATTGGGCACTCCGTCGCGAAGCTGCTGCACGTAGGCGTGCTGGTCAGTGGAGCCTTTGTTGCCATAGACCGTGAGGCCCTGGTTGACTAGGTTGCCCGCGAGATCGTGCTGCTTGCCGATGGATTCCATCACCAACTGCTGCAAATATTTCGAAAAGAGCACGAGCCGGTCTTTGTAGGGGAGCAGCACCATGTCTTTTTCCCCCCGGCCATTGGTGGCGTAATACCACATGAGCGCCAGTTCCATTGCGGCATTCGCGCGTACATCAGCGACGCGGGTTTTGGCGTCCATCGCCGATGCGCCGGAGAGAAAAGCGTCGATGTCGAGCCCCTGCAACGCCATCGGGAGCAGGCCCACGGCGCTCATCACCGAAGTCCGGCCGCCCACCCAGTCCCACATCGGGAACCGCTTGAGCCACCCACTCGCCGCTGCCACTTTGTCCAACTCGCTGCCTTCGCCGGTGATCGCCACGGCGTGCTTGGCAAAGTCGAGCCCGCGTTCTGCAAACGCCGCGGCCGTTTCCACCATCCCATTGCGCGTTTCCTTGGTGCCGCCGCTCTTGGAGATCACCACCACCAGCGTCGTGCAAAGCTGGTCGCTGAGTGCGTCAAAAGCGCGGTCGAACCCGTCCGGGTCGGTGTTGTCCAGAAAGTGCATTTGCATCGGGTCCGCCGCTGAACCCAGGGCGTCGGCGATAAATTGTGGGCCGAGGGCCGAACCGCCGATGCCCACCACCAGCACGTCGGTGAATTTTTTGCCGCCCGGCGCGCTCACGCTGCCGGAATGCACGGCGGCAGCAAAAAGCTCGATCTCCGCCTTGGTTTCCTTGATCGCTTTGCGCAATTCCTCCGAGGGAGCGAGCAAAGGCGTTCGCAGCCAGTAGTGGCCCACCATGCGGTCTTCGTCGGGATTGGCAATCGCCCCGGCTTCCAGCGCCTGCATATCGGCGAAGGCTTTTTGCGCCTGTGGCTGCATTGCATTGAAGAAGCCGTCGCCAAAGCGCATGCGGCTGATGTCGAGCGTGAAACCCAAGTCATCGTAGCGGAGAAGGTTCGCGGTATAGCGGTCCCAGAGAGAGTGTGCGTTCATAACGCCGGATAGGATGAATAAAACCCGCCGGAAGAGAAGCCGAAACTGGGGAAAACCCTCACGAACAGGGAACCCCGGAGGAAGAAGAGGAAAGGAGTGATCCGCAGATTGCGCAGATTGACGCAGATTTTTGCCCTCGTTCCCAAGTTGAACTTGGGACTGCCCTGCTGCGTAGCAGCTTCGTTAAACGCGAAGCGCACTTTGCAGAGCCCCGCAGGGGATAACGTCTAACTTTCGGTGGGTTCTGCGGGTGGGGTGCACGCGTGACATCGGCGTGTGCGAAGTGCAACTTCGCGGGAGAGTGCGTTCCCAAGTGCAACTT
>Ga0316219_1003755_pt1 | contig 11998 bp, 13 predicted proteins | sample TBH18003PmetaG_FD_203635 | JGI IMG/M metagenome (GOLD analysis project Ga0316219, IMG submission 203635) | Freshwater microbial communities from Trout Bog Lake, Wisconsin, USA - TBH18003P | ecosystem: Environmental > Aquatic > Freshwater > Lake > Hypolimnion/Profundal zone | place: USA... | reverse complement strand
GCATTTCAGGTCAGACCATGGCTAATGTCGATAGTCCGTGTAAGATATCGGAGTAGCATCCCATGTTTATCCCGATTGGGTTGTCCTCCTGCGCTCAATGCGCCTAAATTTCCATTTAGTCCTCACCAAACAGGTGCGCCTGTTGCTTTTCCAATTCCTGCGAATAGCGGCGACGGACGTAGGCTTCGGTGAGCACGCCTAGAATGATACCGCCGGCACTGACAACAGCGATGTCATCAACCTGCAAGTGTTCAAAGCGCTCGAGAATTGTCGGTAGCGTATCGGTCGGCAGCAGCGTGGATTGAGGCAGGCGAGCAATATCCCTGGCAAGTGAATCTGACGCGAGGGTGGGATCATAGGCTTCCGTGGTAAGCACCATTCCGCGATATTGGCCGTCTGGGGCCACCAGCATGATACGACTGGTGCTTCCCAGCGGCACGCTTTGCCGCAATTGTTCGATTGTGAGGTTATCGGCCAACTCGACAGGCGCGCGGCGCATTAACCTGCGCGCCGTGATTTCCTGCATCCAGCCCTGATCGCGGGCACTGCGGATGCCCGTGCCGCGCAAATGTAGGCGCCATGTGGAGAAGGAATAGCCGAATTGAGCACGGGCGAAACTGCTTGCGCACAGCACCGCCATGATCACGACACCGGTTAGCGCAAAGTCATGCGTGCTCTCCAGCACGAGCAGCGATAGCGTCATGGGGCCGCCAACAACCGTTACGGCCAGTGCTGCCATCCCCACCAGCGCGGCGATGGCGGGAGCGATGAGTTCAAAGCCAACCAATCCGTTCACGATCTGGGCGCAAGCGGGGCCCAGCAGTGATCCAAGCAGCAGCGACGCGAAGAACAGCCCGCCGCGAAAACCAAAGCTGAGTGAAATAACCGAAGCCAATATCTTCAGTGCGAAAACCGTAAGCAGAAACCTGGCATCGGGATGCAACGCGAGTTCAAGCCGCAGGGCACCATGGCCTGAAGAGAGCGCTTGCGGACAAAACCAAGCGATAGGCATCAGCAAAAGCCCGCCTATTACCGGACGCCAAAGCGCAGGCAGCGACCAGGACTGCACCAATCGCTCGAGTGCGGTTTGCAGCCGCATCAGCCCTATACCGGCGACAGACATCGCAATCCCCAATATCGCGAAGCTGACGTAATCATGGGTTGCTATCCGCCCAACGTCTCCGACCGCCACAAGATAACCCTCGCCGCCCAAAAGGCGGGTGACGATCCGGGCAGACAAGGCAGCGGCCATCACTGGCGCAATTGCGGCAGGTGTGTAGGCACCGATAACGATCTCAAAGCCGTAAAACGCTCCAGCCAAAGGTGCGCCAAATGCGGCACCTATGGCCGCTCCTGCGCCAGCGCCCACAAGGATACGCATGTTTTCGCGGCGCAGTCGCAGCCGCTTGCCCAGAGCGCTGGCCAGCGCGCCGCCAGCTTGTGTATATGCCGCCTCGAGGCCAACCGAGGCGCCAAATCCATTGGAAATGAGGGTTTGCAGGCAGACGATCCAACTGTCGGCAGCAGGTACGCGCCCACCATGCAGGGCATTGGCTTCCACGACGTCAATTGATGTGCGGCGTGTCCCGATCACCCGGTTGAACACCATCAGAACCAGTCCCCCGAGCGGAAGCGCCAGCAGTTTCCATGGGTGCTGAATTGAGCTCAGGGCCGACAGCCGATTAATGCCCACACCATACAGCAATTGCTGCATCGCGTGTGCGGCGAGATTTTGAGCACGCGTCAGTAGGCCAGCACCAATGCCGACAATAATCGCGACACCGATCAGGGCTGCTTCACTGCCCGTTAGCCAGCGCCTAATGCGCAGCCAATGTCGAATGAGAAAATGATTGGCCATGCATTGATCCTGATTGCCAGCAGCGGCATAGCTGCCAACGGGTATTACGCCAACTCGCTTGACGCCGTTCGGCGAGGCCAAGGCTGGCTTGATCACTATCAATTCATCACAATCGTTATATGGTAAGGTGACGATGGGGTGTTTCGCCCGCAACAGGAATTCGGTTCGATGCAAACGGGCGATGCCTCCACGGCGACGGTTGGTGCCATGAATATGCCTCTCCGCATCGGGGATGTGGTGCCTGATTTTACGGCGCGCAGCACACAGGGCATGCTACGCCTTTCCGAATTTCGCGGGCGTTGGCTGGTGTTTTTTTCGCACCCCGCCGATTTTACCCCTGTTTGCACAAGCGAATTTATGACTTTGGCCAACCAAGCCTCACGCTTTGAGGCGATGGGCTGTGCGCTGATTGGTCATTCGGTCGACAGCCTGTTTTCGCACCTCGCCTGGATCAGGGCTATCCGTGACGATTTGGGGGTGAGTGTGCCGTTCCCGATCGTCGAGGATACCAGCCTCGAAATCGCACGGGCTTTTGGTATGGTTCCTGCCGATGTGCGCCATGCCAGCACGGTGCGCGCCGTCTATTTCATCGATCCCGACGGCGTATTGGCGGCGAGCACGGCTTATCCTGTGGCGGTCGGACGCAGCGTTGCCGAAATGATGCGCATTTTGGCCGCTTTGCAGCGCACGTATGGTGAGGCGGTGATGACACCCGAGGGTTGGCACCCGGGCGACGCGGTGCTGGCGCCGCCTTGCTTTACGGCAGACGAAGCGCTCGCCGCAGAGCGGCCAACTGGCTGGTTCTATCGCGAGGCGGACGGAGCATGAGCGCGCCCGAAATCCTTTCGCCAGATTTCGACCGCATGGTGGAAGCCTTGCGGCTGATGGGGCATCCTTTACGCCTGTCGATCCTTGGCACCTTGGCAAAGGGTGAGCACGCGGTTGGCGATATCGCCGAACAAACCGGGCAGAGCCTGTCCCTGATCAGTCAGCAACTTGCGTTGCTGCGAAAGGCTGGACTGGTCCAGACCCGGCGCGAGGCCAAGCAGGTATTCTATGCGCTGGCGGGTGAGCGGGTGAGCGCGATCGCGCAATCCCTGAGGGGCTTGGTCGGGCAGGATCTGGCGGGCAATTCTTCAACGACTGCGGCAGTCATGAGCCAAAAATCGGCCAAGGCTGACGATGGGGCTCGGGTTAGCGCTGCCTTGTTTGCCCGCATGGAGCCACGCGTCTAAAGGTCGACCACAAGATCCGCTAGCGCCGCCATTGCAGGGCGATGGCTCACCAGCACAAGACCCTTGCCGGTCTCGGACAGCCATGCACGGAGGCTGGCGACGAGGCGGGCTTCGGTAGCACTGTCCAGCCCCTCGCTCGGTTCATCGAGCACCAGCCAAGGCCGATCCGCCAAGAGTGCCCGCGCCAATGTGATACGCCGCCTCTGCCCTCCAGACAGCCGCGCACCATCGCCGCCCAGCCATTGCTTTAAGCCATCAGGCAGGGCGCGCACGACGTCGTCAGCGCAGGCGACGCGCAGGGCTTGCCACATGGCATCATCATTGAGACCAGAGCGTGCGAGGCCGAGATTGTCGGCCACGCTGCCGGCTATCAGCGCGGCGTCCTGCGGGGCAAGGGCAAAGACCGGGCGCAAAGCGGCCAGCCCCGCCTGGTTGGGATCTACGCTGCCGACACCAAGAGGTTGCGGGGCGTCATCGCGCAGTCCGACCAATGTTTCGATTGCCCGCGTTTTGCCAGCGCCTGAGGACCCGCGCACCAAAACCCGGGCGCCATAGGGAATGGTTGTTCCGCACAGCAGCAGGTCTGGCGTGGAGGAGATGGGAAACCCGTAATCAGGCGATGTCACAGTGGGGGTAGCAAGCGTTGCCAGATGCGCCCGTGCCAAAGCAAGATGATGTCCGCGAATGTCCGTTGCAGCCAGTCCAGCCCAGCCATCCAGTGCTGCCATCGCGCCGAGCAAGCCCAGTGCGAACAGCGCCGCGGATGCATGTCCCACCCCTACGAGCAATGCCAGGCCCACCATGGCGATCAACGTCTGCGATGCTCCTATCAGGCCTTCGGCGCGGGCGACATCCTGCCTGGCAGATTCGTGGCCGCGCGCGAGGAGGGCCAGCGCTTCGGTCATGGCCGGCGCAAGGCTATAGACAGCGATGTCTGCGCATGGGGCGGCCATCTCGGCATAATCGGCCTGTAAAGCGGCATGGGCGGCGCTGGCACGATCGAGTGGTTCGGGCAGCAGCCGCGCCGCCAGCACCCGCGCGGCCCAGCGCATCGCCACCATCGCCGCGAGGAGCGCCAGACAGGCCGGCCAGCCCAGCATCAACGATGCGGCAAGGCCGACCGCGGCGGCCGTCCACGCGCCGGGGCGCGAGACCTTACGGATGACGGAATCTTCCAGCGCATCAACATCTTTGCCCAGGCGGTTGGCAATTGCTCCGCTGCGGGCCGTTTCATGACCTGCGAGCGCCTTGGCCGCCACGATGCCAAACAACGCGGTGCGCACCTCGGCTAGCGCGAAAAGCGCGGCGCGGTGGCTGAGCATGCGCTCGCCATAACGGGTGCCGGTGCGCAGGATCGCGGCACCGCGTATGGCGGCGCTGGGCAAGAGGTAGTTGAAGGCCTGCACGGCAAGGATGCCACTGATCCCAGCGGTGGCAGCTCCTGCCAGAAACCAGCCTGAAAGCGCCAGCAAGCCGACCGCTGACAGGGCAGCCAGCACCGCGCAGAGAATGCCTAGACGGATGATCCGCGCCTGGCCGCGCACGGCTTGTTGCAAGAGGCGGTTCATGACTGCACCTCGCACACTGTCTGAGCCATGGCGATGAGGTCCGCATCGTGGCTGGCGGCGATAATCATGCGGGTTTGCGCGAGATCGCTCAGCATCGCGCGCACCGCCGTTGCCGTTCCGGCATCAAGATCGGCGGTGGGCTCGTCGAGCAACAGGATGGGGCGGCCGGAGAGGACGGCACGGGCAAGGCCGATCCGACGCCGCTCGCCGCCCGACAGGCCCGATCCGCGATGATCCAGTTGTAGGTTGAGGCCGCCGCGCTTGGCCAACATCGCGCCAAGCCGCAGCCTGTCGAGGCAGGCGAGCATGGCCTCATCATCGGCGTCTTTGTTTGTCTGCCCCCCGAAGTTCAGATTTGCGCGCAGGCTGGCCGGCAACAGTGCCACTTGTTGCCCGGCCCAACCAATCCGTGCGTTGAGCGATCCTGGGGTGAAAGGCTCGCCGTCGATCATGATGGCGCCCGCGCTCACCGGCACCTGTCCGATCAGCGCCAGCAGCACGGAGCTTTTGCCTGCCCCTGTCGGGCCGGTCAGGATGTTGAGGCCCGCGACTTGCCAATCCCAGTTGAGCGGGCCGATAGTGGGGCCGTCTGGATGGGCCAGCGTCACATGTCGACCGGCCCATAGCTGAGGCGCAACGGCAGCGACTGGCGCAGTTGGCGCCTGCGCGATAGCTTGCGCCATAGCCGCCATCGCGGCCTCGCCTTGCTGTTTGTCATGATAGGCGGCGGCGAGACGGCGCAAGCCAAGATAGAATTCTGGTGCCAGCGCCAGCGCGTAAAAGGCGCGGGTCAGCGTCAGGTGCTCGGGCGCAGGAAAAGGCAGCAGTCCCAGCAACGAGAACCCGCAATAGACCGCCACGAGAGCCACCGAGAGCGCGGCGAAGAATTCAAGGATTGCGCTAGAGGCAAAGGCGATGCCCAGCACTGCCATGGTGCGACGCGCGACATCCTGCGCGGCTTGGCCCAGATGACGGACGATGCGATCTTCCGCTGCAAAGCTGAGCACTGTTGGCAGCGCGCGCAGGCGATCGACAAATAGGCCCGACAGGCGGGTCAAGGCCTGATGCTGGGTCTCGGCTTGCCGCGCTGCCGCGCCGCCAGCCAGCACCATCGCCAGAATGAACGGCACCATCGTTGCCAGCAGGATGAGGCTGGTCACCCAACTAGCCGGGGCCACTGCCAGTGCGATCAGTATCGGAGATAGCCCACTGACGGCGCGAAGGGGCAGAAAGCGCGCCACCAGGCCTTCGATGGCAGCGATGGAATCGACAGCAAGGTGCATGTCCTCGCCGATCAACCGTCCACGCTGGAGGCGACTGGGCAACAGCTTTGGATGAAGCTTTTGGCCGAGTTTGAATTTAGCGGCGGTTGCTGCGGCTTGCCCTGCGATTTGCGCGCGCCACACGGCCATGGCCCGAATACTTCCGCCTGTCGCCAGCAGGGCTATTGGCCAGATAATACCTCCATCAGGGCGCATCTTTGATGCGACCGCCAGCGCAATACCGACCGCGATCGGGATCGCGCCCAAGCTGTCTGCCAGCCACCATGTGATGGCGGTGCGATTGGTTTTGATGCCCGGAAGGGCAGGTGAATGGGACTTGACCATATTGTTATTTACTCATATTAAGCTTTTCTGCAATTGGCAAGTGAGTCTTGATTGGCCTGCGCCCTGTCGACTGCATTTCTCAGCGCCATTGGGCGCGCCCTGAAAGGGAACATGTCCAATGGATATGGCGGTTGTTGAACTATCCCGGCTGCAGTTCGCGCTGACAGCCATGTATCATTTCCTGTTTGTGCCTCTGACGCTTGGCCTCTCCTTCATGCTGGTCATCATGGAGAGTATTTATGTCATCACCAAGCGGCCGATCTGGCGTGTGATTACCCGCTTCTGGGGCAAGCTGTTCGGTATCAATTTCGTGCTTGGGGTCGCCACGGGCCTCACCATGGAATTCGAATTCGGCACCAATTGGGCCTATTACGCCCATTACGTGGGCGATATCTTCGGCGCGCCGCTGGCGATCGAAGGGCTGATGGCCTTCTTCCTTGAGGCAACCTTCGTCGGGCTGATGTTCTTCGGCTGGGACCGATTGAGCCGCGTGCAGCACCTGTTCGTTACTTTCCTCGTGGCGTTGGGCTCGAACCTGTCGGCGTTGTGGATCCTGATCGCCAATGGCTGGATGCAGAACCCGGTGGGCGCAGCCTTCAATCCCGCGACGATGCGCATGGAAGTGACCGACTTCAGCGAAGTTCTGTTCAACCCGGTGGCGCAGGCCAAATTCGTTCATACCGTCAGCGCGGGCTATGTCTGCGCGGCTGCCTTTGTGATGGGCGTTTCGGCGATCTATCTGCTGCAAGGCAAGTTTACCAATGTGGCGCGCCGCTCGATGATGGTCGCCTCGGCGTTCGGGTTGGCCTCGGCGCTGTCGGTGGTCGTGCTAGGCGATGAGAGCGGTTATACCATATCAGACAACCAGAAGATGAAGATGGCCGCGATCGAGGCCATGTGGAAGACCGAGGAAGCGCCTGCAGGCCTGACCTTGTTTGGCCTGCCTGATCTGACAGCGCAGACGACGCGTTATGAAATCAAGGTGCCCTATGTGCTGGGCCTGATTTCCACGCGCAGCCTGTCGGGCAAAGTCACGGGCATCAACGAGTTGGTGCTGCGCGCCGACGAGCGCATTCACAGCGGCATCATCGGCTATGACGCGGTCGAAAAGCTGAAAGTGAACCGCGCTGATTTGACCGCCCGAGGCAACTTTGAAGCCCACAAGCGCGACATCGGCTTTGCCTTGCTGCTCAAGCGCTACATGTCCGATCCGCGTCAGGCAACCGAAGCTCAGATATTAACGGCCGCGCATGACACCATTCCCAATGTGCCGGTGATGTTCTTCCTGTTCCGCTTTATGGCGGGGCTGGGCTTTGCCTTCATCGCCTACTTCGGCATGGCCTTCTATTGCGCCTCGGCGTGCCAGTTCCGGAAACGCTGGTTCCTGCGGCTTGCGGTGGCGGTGATCCCGCTGCCGTGGCTGGCGATCGAGTTTGGCTGGGTACTGGCCGAAATCGGGCGTCAGCCCTGGGCGGTCGATGGCGTGCTGCCGACCTTCCTTGGCGCCTCCTCGCTGACGATTGGCCAGATCTGGACAACCATCATCGGCTTTACGGCGCTCTATGGGACGCTGGCGGTGATCGAAATCCGCCTGATGATCGCTTCGATCCGGAAAGGTCCGATTGAGCACCATGAACCTGCCGCCACCACGCATGGCTTCGCCGCCATACCCGCAGAATAAGGGAGCAGAAACATGCATATCCCTCTCGACTATGAAACCCTGCGCCTGATCTGGTGGCTGCTGCTGGGCGTGTTGCTCATCGGCTTCGCGCTGACCGATGGCTATGATCTGGGCGTCGCTTCGCTCCTGCCATTCGTGGCGCGAAGCGATGAGGAACGCCGGCTCACCATCAACGCTATCGCCGCCCATTGGGAGGGCCACCAAGTGTGGTTCATTCTTGGCGGCGGCGCGATCTTTGCGGCTTGGCCCTTTGTCTATGCGGTCAGCTTTTCAGGGTTCTATCTCGCCATGTTCCTCGTGCTGGCCTCGCTGATCCTGCGGCCGGTGTCGTTCAAATACCGATCGAAGCATACCGATCCTGCGTGGCGTGCGCGCTGGGATTGGGCGCTGTTTGTTGGCGGCTTTGTGCCAGCATTGGTGTTTGGCGTGGCGGTGGGCAATGTGTTGGCTGGTGCGCCCTTTCGCTTCGATAGCGACTTGCGGATGACCTATGAAGGTAGCCTGCTCGGCCTGTTCACGCCCTTTACTCTGCTCACTGGCCTGTTGTCAGTGGCGATGCTGGGCTTGCACGGCGCTGGCTGGTTGGCGCTGAAGATCGAGGAAGGGCCCGTGCTGGTCCGCGCCCGGCGTTTCGGTTTTGTGGCAGCCATTTTGAGCATCGTCCTCTTTGCTATTGGCGGCGTTATGGTTGCCAAGGGCGGCATGGGGATGCGGTTGATCGGTGTGGTCGATGCCTCTGGCCCGTCCAATCCGCTGATGTCGGCGAGCAGTTCTGCGCGGGGAGCATGGCTCGACAATTACGCGGCTCATCCATGGATGCTTTTGGCGCCCACATTGGGCCTGATCGGGCCTATGCTGGCACTGATCGGGATTTCTTCACAGCGGGCCGTAGTCAACTTTGCGGGCAGCGCGCTGGCCATCGTCGGCACCATCGCCACTGTTGGCCTGTCGATGTTCCCCTTCATCCTGCCTAGCTCGATTGATCCCAAGTCCAGCCTGACGGTGTGGAATGCCTCGTCCAGTCATTTGACTTTGTTCGTCATGCTGCTGTGCACCATAGTCTTTCTGCCGATCGTGCTGATCTACACCGCCTGGGTGATGAAGGTTTTGGCGGGACGGATTACGCTCGCAGACGTTCGCTCCAGCCCCGATTTCTACTAGGAGTACAAGGCTATGTGGTACTTTTCCTGGATACTGGGCCTTGGCTTAGCGGTTGGTTTTGGCATCATCAACGGGCTGTGGCACGAGTTCAATTCGCCAATAGACGATGATCCAACTGTCTGACGTAACATCGAAATGTGGGCGGGACTGACCTTCCCGTGGTGCCGCCCCAGGGTCGCTCTGACCCAAAGCGCCGCCAAGGCGTAAAGCAAAACCCCCGCTCTTCCTGACGGATTTGCGGGGGTTTTGTGTTGAAACTGAGATGGAAAGCTGGGGGCGTCCTTGGCGCTTTGGCTTAGCTTCGCACGACCGTCTTCGTGATGGCACGGGCGACCAACCAACTAGCGGGAATGGAGAGGGCAAAGCCAACCGCAGTGGCGATCAGGATAGCGCGACCAGTCGTCAATCCCATGCTCAGTACGGCAGTAATCAGAATGCCGATAATCGTTGTCGCGATCATCGAAAACAGCATAAGCATGAGGCGCGTTGACATGGCGAAACCCTTTCGATCCATCCGTTAAGTAAGGGGGATTTCGGGATATTGCGGCGAAAAATGGGGAAACTCATTGATCGGGCGCAATTGAATTAACAAATTAGACATTTGATAAATTGAAAGCGGCAATCCAGCAGCGTCAGCCGGATTGCCAGGTCCTTTCGCGAAAGGCTTACCTTCGATGAAAACGAATCAACTCTGGGCACAGTTTGGCAAATGCGGTGCAATATTTGCCGCCATGTTATGCACCTTGACGAGCCCTTGTGCTGCTCAGGGGTTGGCTCAGGGGCAGACCCCCAGCCAGGCGCCCAAAAATTATTATACTTTCCAGCGCGTCGTCTATCAGAATGACGGGGGCTGGCCTGACAATCGCGCTTATTTCCTGCGCCTCCTCCACCACATCAGCGCGCATATCGCTGCCACCAACGGTCAGGTGGAAATTCGGGTTGTGAACTTCGCATCGGGCGTCACGCTGTTTCAGATGGCCAAAACGGACAGTGACCTGCGCAGTGAAATTGATGGTCTGCGCGCAAAAGGCGTCAGCTTCCTGATTTGCAGCAATACCCTCAACGGCATGGGGCTTCACGCGGAAGATTTGTATGGGGTCCGCCCGCAGGACGTTGTTCCCAGCGGGGTCGCCGAGATTGCGCGCCTTCAGGGTCAGGGCTTTGTCTATCTTCACCCCTGACAGATTTTATGTTGGTTGCGCCTGACCTGCGTTGATCATGTGTTGGCCCAAGGCTTCGATGCGGGGCATAATTTGGGCGGTCAGGGCCGGATCTGATGTCGTTTCGGCCCAGGCTTGCCGGAAGCAGATCAGCCAGCCCTCGGCCTCGATCGCCGTGATCTTTGCCGGGAAATGACGGCGGCGCAGCATCGGAGGGCCGTATTTATCGGTGAACAGTGGTGGTCCGCCGAGCCAGCCTGACAGATACTCAAACAGCTTCTGGCGCGCTGGCCCCAAATCGGCAGGATGAATGGCGCGGCAGGCCGCAGCCTCGGGCAAGTTATCCATCAATTCATAAAATCGCGAAGTGAGTGCCTGAATCACCGCCTCACCGCCCAGCAGATCATAGGGAGACATTGGGTACTCCCAAAAGGGGCCGCAGAGTTTTTAACAGAGCCCTTATACCAAATCCCGAAGAGATTGACTCACAATGGGGATTCCCAAATTGCTGAGATTATGATTCGTTGTTGCGAGCGATTGGAGGCTTGTGATGGCGGTATCGATTGGTGTGCGGCGGGATTTTTCTGGTCTGGATTTGCGTGTCTTGGCGCGGCGTAGCGGAGACGCTGAGCAGGTCCGTCGGCTGCTGGCGCTGGCCGCGATCCTTGATGGGGCAAGTCGCAGCGAGGCAGCGAAGATCGGAGGGGTGACGCTCCAGATCGTGCGCGACTGGGTGATCCGCTTCAATGCGGATGGTCCCGAAGGCCTGAAGTCACGCAAAGCTCCAGGTAAGGCCTCGATCTTGAATGACGCGCAGCGGCGGGCCCTTGCAGAGCAGGTGGAAGCCGGTCCGATCCCGGCTGCCCATGGCGTGGTGCGCTGGCGGCTGATCGACCTGGCGCAGTGGATCTGGGACGAGTTCGGCTTGTCGATCTCCAAGCAGTCGCTGAGCCGCGAGATGCGCGCTTTGGGCTTCCGCAAGCTTTCGGCGCGCCCGCGCCATCGCGGCCAGAAGGCTAATGATATTGCCGATTTTAAAAAACTTTCGCCTCACGTCTGGCGCGTATCACCCGATGCTTGCCCAAAGGAACGCCGATCGAACTTTGGTGGGCAGACGAAGCGCGGATCGGTCAGCAGACCAAGCTGACCCGGCGATGGGCCAAGCGGGGAACTCGCCCATCCGCACCAAAGGATCAGCGCCGGTCTTCGGCATGGATCTTCGGCGCAATCTGCCCGATGGAAGGAAAGGCCGCCGGTGTGGTCATGCCTGCCTGTAACAGTAAGGCAATGAGCATGCACCTCGAATAGATCGCCTTTCACGTCGCTCCCGGCTCGCACGCCGTCGTCATCCTCGATCAGGCCGGATGGCACGGCTCGGCCGAACTGGTCGTGCCGTCCAACATCACCCTGATGCCACTGCCACCAAGATGCCCCGAGCTAAACCCAGTCGAAAACGTCTGGCAATTCATGCGCGAGAACTGGCTCTCCAACCGCATTTATAAATCCTACGACGATGTCGTCGACCACTGCTGTCACGCATGGAACAAGCTGGTCGATCAACCCTGGCGCATCATGTCCATCGGGCTGCGCAAATGGGCTCATGGGTTTTAATCAGTGAGATCTGGTATTACCCTTTTGCCCATTCGGCAATTCGTCGGGCATCCATGGCGCCGGAAATACGCCGCACTTCCTTGCCCCCTGAAAGCAGCATCATCGTCGGGATCGACC
>Ga0316219_1003752_pt1 | contig 12004 bp, 11 predicted proteins | sample TBH18003PmetaG_FD_203635 | JGI IMG/M metagenome (GOLD analysis project Ga0316219, IMG submission 203635) | Freshwater microbial communities from Trout Bog Lake, Wisconsin, USA - TBH18003P | ecosystem: Environmental > Aquatic > Freshwater > Lake > Hypolimnion/Profundal zone | place: USA... | reverse complement strand
GATATTGGGCGATCCAGATCGGGATCTCCGTGTGCACGATGGTCAGGTCGGCGGGATGCGAACGCGCGAAACGCAGGAGTGCGCGGGCAGGTCCGAGCGACTGGGCCGTTTCGAATTTCAACGAGCGACACAGCGCGCGGGCGGTCCAGGTGGCGCTGCGTTGCAGGAAGCTGGCCGCCTGCGCGCGGGCGGAAGCGGCGCTGTAGTTGATGACTTTGCGCCGGAACGGTTGGCCCTGCATCAGATCCAGATCCATCCGCTCAAAGCGCGCCTGCGTGGACACAGACATCACGGTGACATCGTAGCGCGCGGCCCCGAGCGTGGCCGCTTCCTTCACCACCCGGGGATTCCGGCAAAGGTGCGACGCACTGAGGATGAGGATTTTCGCCGGCTGGCTCATGGCGGAGTGACCGGGGTGAGCGTGGCCTCGACGTAAAGGGACTCGACCTGTCGGCTGGGAGTGTCAATCAGAAGGCGTGAGTCGGCCCCTTGGGCGAATTCGCGTTGCACCACGGTGCCGAAACCGGCGGCGACCAGCACTTGCCGCAGAAGTTGAAAGTCATACATGGTGCGGTGGCCAAAGGGAGATTCGCGGTCCTGGTAGAAGACACGGTTGACGCTGACGACGGGCGTCCAAAGTGGGTCCTTGGCCTCTTGTTCCTGGTAAGGAAACACGTCGGCGAGGTCGCCGGCGACCTGCCGGACATAGGTGCGCAGGTAGATCCCCGCGTCCGGGACCACAATGCGGAGCGTGCCGGCCGGCGCGAGGATGCGGCGGAATTCCGCCAGGAGTCGCCGGCCCGCCGGAAGCGGGAAATGCTCGAGGCAATGTTCGCTGAAAATTCCCTGCATGGACCCGTCGCCGAAAGGGATTCCGCGAGCGATATCCCAACAAACATCGACCTTGGGATGCCACAGATAGTCGAGGTTGATAAACGCGTCGTGAGTGTTAGGCCCACAGCCCACGTCGAGATAGGCGCATTCTCGCACGTGGCGGCGCCGCAACTGGTATGATCGGTTTCGGATCACATATCCGAGCGCGGCCTGGACCTTCGCGTAGGAGGTCAGGGGGCGCTGGAGGGAAAAAGTGTGAAGGGGCACGGAGGCGCTGGGACGAGTAATGGGGATTGAAACCCGCGGCGGGCGGGACGGCGTGAAGAGGAGGGATTTTAGCGGTCAGCGGCCGAGTTGCTTGAGGCGCCAGACGTTTTTCCAACCGAGCACGCGGGCGAGGGCGGCGGTGCGGGGACCCATGGCAGGGCGTCCGACGGATTCGCCGAGGCGCTCCACTTCTGCTTCAGCGCAGCGGATCAGGTCGGGCGGCACCGGGTAAAAGTCATGCACGAAGCGCCGCCAGTATCCGGCGCAGGCGTGGCGCGTGCGGGGCGAATCCTCGAATTCGAGGAGGCGCCGGATAATGAGCTCCAGCGAATGAAACTGCGAGCGGCGGGCCCGCAGGCTGCGCTGCTGGCTTAGGCTGCCCGGAAGACCGGAACGATAGAAACTCCGGGCCGCCTCGTCGGCACAGAACGCCATCCCGGAACTGGCCAACGCCACGCGGGAAAAATACTCCCCGTCGTCATTGAGCGACAAGGACTCGTCCCACGGGCCGGCGCGGACGGCGACCTCCCGGGGCACGAGCCACGCGGACGGGTGCATCATGGCGCCGGTCTCGCCAGCCAGCACGAGAAAGTCCACGGCCGAGAAATCCCGGTAGACGGACTCGTCCACGAATCGCGCGGCGGACGGGTCCGAGGTGAAACGGCCCCAGGCGCAGGATGCGACCGTGCCCTCGGGGCGGGTGCCGAGGAGTGCGAGTTGCGCCGAGATCTTGCCTGGCGAAAGCAGATCGTCGGCGTCAAGGAATTGGAAGAAGTCACCGCGCGCCTTGCGAAGCGCGTGATTGCGCGCAGCGCTGGCTCCGGCGTTGGGCTGGGAGAAAACCTTGACGCCGTGCGGTTTGAACCGCCCGGCGAGGGCAAGGCTGCCGTCCGTCGAGCCGTCGTCCACGACGATGATTTCCGTGGCCGGCCACGTTTGCGTGAGGGCAGACTCCAGCGTCTCCCCCAGCCACGGCTCCGCATTGTGGCAGGGGATCAGGATGGAGACGAGGGGCGTGGACATGGCTCAGTGGGATACGCGCTGATGCAGCTTGATAAAGCCATACGCAGCCGTCTGCAGCTGCCAATGCATTCCATCGTTGAGTTCGACCAGCGGCCCATGGTCGCCCAAAGCCCCTAGGAAATACGTGTCCTGCCCCGTCAGGTTGGGCGGGATGCGGTGAGGATCGAAATATGCTGATTTGCCATAGGGCAGGTAGCCCAGGTGGACGCGCTGGCCGGCCTTCTGCCAAATTCCGGCGTACGAATAGGCCTGGTCGGGGAAGTGGGGTGAGATAAACTCGAAACCCACGAGACGCAGTTCGCGGAGCGCAAGTTGGTATCCCAACCAGTCGCCGACGAAAACTGACGACTCTCCGCACTGTTGCAGTGCGACACTCGAGAACCTTTGTAGGGTTCGAATCAGGTCTGTTTTGTCTCTCGTCCATGCCAGTGGGGCAAACAGCGTGCCGCCACGCATACGGTAGCCGTCGGTGGTGGCGATCAGTTCCCCGCCCCCGATTGTGAGCTCAAGCGTTCGCCCGCCGACGGTCGTCTTTCCCAGCGCAGCCAGTGTGGGGCCGGGTTCGTAGAGCCGGTAGACCGGAGATGAAGTCAGGACGCCCAAGACGGTGTCAAACAGCAGCAGGCCCGCCAACAAGCCTCCGATGGCATAACGCCAGCAGCGCGACCACGAGGACCAGCGAGCGAGAATTTCCTGTCCGGCAAAGACAGCGGCCAGGATGAAGAAGGGCGCGGCGAGATAGAGATATTTGTTGGAGGCAAGCGATCGGCCATAGATTGCGAAGGAGAGCGTCACGCCACTGATCCAGACAAGAAGCAAAACCCAATCCCGCCGCCACGCCATCAGGAGCACGCCGATGATTGACAGCGCGCCCACCAGCGCCGAGGTCACCACGCAATACATCGCCGCCGTGTGCGCCCAGCCTTCGTATCCACCGCGCTCCTCGTAGCTCGCAAGGATTTCGCGGAAATGCACATGGCTCGCCGCATACAACCCCGCCAGCAGGCCGAGACTCAGCGCGGCGATGGGAATGACTTCGCGGGCCACTGGCAGCCACGCGCGGTGACGGCGCCAGGACAACGCCACAATGACCGGACTGACCAACAGGCAGTCGATGCGAATCCAGCCCGCCACTGCGAGCAACACGGCCACTCCCAACGCGCGCATGGCGTTCGCCGGCGGCAGTGCAACCAGCAGGGCGAGCATCGCCAACCAGCCTCCCACCGCGGTCGTGTTCAGGTAATATGCGCCCGCCCATATTTCCTGGCTTAACAAGAACGTCACGGCGACCAGCGGCCAAGGCGTGCGCAACAGACGCTGCACCAAGCAGCCGGCGGTGGCCGCAAAGAGCATCGCACCGCCAACGGTCAGCCAGGCAAACGCCACCTCGGTGGAGGCATGGGTGAGTCGGGCCAACTCGCTGATCAGCACGTAGGAGCCGGGTTGGATTTCGTAGAGGTAGCGCAGATCCCGGTAGTGCGTGTCTCCGCTCGCCAATGCCGCCGCACCGTGGATCACCCCGACCTCGTCGCCTTCCAACGGCGTGATGGGGAGGCTTGCGGGCAGCAGCCATGCCAGCCAACTGAGGCAGATGCAGACCCAGATCAAATGCGCACGCGGGTTCAGGGAGCGGAGCGGCAAAGCCGTGGGCGTCATGGCCGCGGTGCGGCGTATTGGGCGAGCCGCCAGCCCGAGCGGAAATACCAGCGTTTGGACTCGGCCACGTAGTGATGCATGACGGCCGTTGGGGCGAGGCCCTCGGCCCGGCCCGGTTTGGTGACGTAGTCTGCTGCCGGGGCGACGGCGCGAGCTTTCTCGCGGGCGACCAGCATGGCGACGAGCGCCTGTTCGAGATAGTAGCTCGTTTTCTCGCGGGCGATGAGCTCCGCACACCAGGCTTCAATCTCGGGCCAGTTGAGCGATTCGCTGCGCAGGCCACACAGCCCGACGTTGACGAGCGGGGGAATGGGAGCGCCGGCGAGGCGTTCCATCAGTGCGCGGGAGTAGCCGTAGCTTTCCTCGCAATCGACGGCGTGCAGCGGCCGGTCCGGCGCGGCCAGCCAGTCGAGCAGGAAGTCGGGGCGCCGGAAAAACAGGAGGTCAGAATCAATGACGAGCTTCCAGCCCGTGGACCCGAGATGGGGGTCCGTGAGTTTGCGGATGTTCGGATAGTTGCGCCACCGCTCGCGCAGCATGGGGAACTTGGCCTCGGGCAGCAGGGCATCGAGCCGCTCGCGAATGGCGGGGGCCGCCCGAAGATTGATCCCCGGGCCGAACTGGGCCAGCTGTCGGCTGAGGCTGCTGTCGAGGGAACCGTCATCGTAGATTTCCGCGTGGATGCCGGCCTCGGATTGCTGCCCAAACGAGTGCAGGCAGAACGCCGTCTGATACCAGAAGCGCCGGCCGGTCAGGAAATGGAGCGTGACGTTTGGGGTGCCGGTGCGAATGGGCAGGGCCGGCAGGGTGTACGCTGCGGCCTCCATTTCCTGCCTCTGCCGCTCGGTGCCACGGGCCACCAGGGGACCGCCGTCGCGCCATGAGTCCCGCAGGCGGGCGAGGGGTTGGTGCCAGAACTTGAGTGCCAGCCGGCCGAGCCCCAGGCGCTGGGCGTCTTCCCGTATACTCATGCAGGGCGCAGCCATCGGTAAAGCTCGATGGGCAAAGGGTTGATGGGGTCAATGTGCACGTAGGTCATGTGCGCTGCCGGGATGAGCAGGTTGGCGAGACCGAGGATCAGCAGGGCACGTGGTGTCGCGGTTGGAAATTGCCGGGCAAATCTGAAGCAGCCGAGCAAAACCACGGGCGTAATGATGGCGACCGACCGACTCAGGTCCGAGGCCAAGGCGAGACTGGCCGCCAGCGTGGCGAGCAACGTCGCGGAGCCGAGCAGTCGTTGTCCGGATGGCGTAGTCCATGCGACATAGGCAACCGCCGCCCAGGCGGCGCGGAGGCCCATCCACCACCCCAAAGGCACGAGCGGCACCAGCAGTATCGTCTGCTGGATGCGATCCGTCAGGTAATGTTGAGTCGCTTCGCTCGCGACGGCGTCATGGTGGCCCAGCCAGAGGCGCAAGCCCGCGTAGGGCAGCAGCCAGAGTGCCTCGCGCGTGGCGGGCCAGCTCCAGCCGGTGCCGCGGTCATGCCGGGCGACCAGCCAGGCCAATGGAAAGCCGATCAGGAAGCGCTCATCAACCCACGGGCAAAGCAGACACGCCAGGGGCACAGCCCAGCGGGCTTGGCCAAACGCCACAACGAGCAGCCCCAGCCAGACCCACGCGTCATTCATTCCCAACCAGCCGACCGGGACGAGCACCGCGGACGTCGTGGCGAAGAGCAGCGTGCCGCCAGCGACAAAGTGCCAGTCATCCAGCCTTCGCCGGAGGAGCACCGCGACGAAGGCCGTGGCGGCGATTACGCCGAGCCATGGCAGTGCGAGCGGAACGTTGCCGGGCAGGTGCAGCGCACGACACACGACTGGCGGGAGCAGTCGCCATTGCATTGCGGGCTCGATGTCCCGGCGCAGCGGCTCCTCGCACTGCAGCAGGAACGTGTGGGCGCGATCCCACTGGAACGAGCCCTTCACGTAGTGCCGCATCAACCACAGTCGTGGCGCAAAGAACGTCACGCTCAGGGTGAGGCACGCCGCCGTAATGAGGCAGATCCGGCGAAAGTTGACGGTGCGGTCGGTCATGGCGCGACCCGGCCGTCGAAATGGCCGTAAGCTCCCTCGCAGCGAATTCGCGCCGCGGGCGAACGCCACGGGCGATGGGTGAACCAAGCCTTGAACTTGCGCAAAGCGGCACCACTGCGACTGAGCGGAGGCCAAGGGCTGGCATCGTGGCGCGCGAGGACCTGATTCCACGACCGCTGGATCCCGCGGTTGAGTCGCGCGAGGTAGGGGGCTTCAAGACGCGCGGTTGGAATCAGATGGGTGAGCACCAACGAGGGAAAATAACCAACCTCCCAGCCAGCTTGCATGGCGCTGAGCACAATGTCGTTGTCGCCCGCAGACGACAGATCAGTTCCCGTTCGATCGCTCAAAGTCGCTGCTGGGTTCTTTTGCGCATCGAGCCACGCGAGCCACGCCGTGCGGCGGAGGGCCATGCCGGCCCCGATCGGCGCAAAGACGGGATAGGCGTTGCGAGGACTCCCCGCGGGACGCAGGCCGGTGGAGATCAACTCGGTGGGGCCGAGATCGCGCAAGGCGAGCAGCGGCAGGAACTCCTGCTGCCAGGCGGCCGGGGCACGCTCAAGTTCCGGTACTGATTTTCCGCCCGCGACACCGACGCGAGGCGAGCGCGCGAAGATGCTGAGCACCTCGGTGAGATAATCCGGCGCGAGCACATTATCGTCATCCACCAGCACAGCGACGGTGCCGCGGGCGACGAGAAAACCATGGCGCCGGGCTGCGGACAGTCCCAGGCGGGGTTCGCTTACGATAGTGAGATTGCCAGGGGCGTGTTGCGCAAAAAACTCCGCGCCGGGAAATTGGGTCGAAGCGTTGTTGACCAGGATGATTTCCCAGCGGTCGGCGGGCAGGGACTGCGACCGCAGCCCGGCGAGAGTGCGCTTCAACCTCTCAGGATGCGGGTTGTGGGTGGGAATGATGACCGAGAGTTCCATCGCGATCAGGCCGTGCGGGTGGCGAGATAGTTGTCGAGGGGATGGGCGCTGTGCTCGCGGCGTGCAAGAGGCGCAAATCGGAATCCGGCGGCGCGCAGCGGTCCTGCGATGGGGTCGGTGTCCGGTGCCTGGGCGAGGCCGCTCACCGCCTCGAAGACGAGCGCGCGCAGTTCCGGCCGCCGTAGCAACGCGCCGAGTCCGGCGAGCACGCCTGGCTCGCCGCCCTCGACATCGAGCTTGATGACGGTCGGAGCGGGGACGCGGCCCGTCCGCACCAGTTCATCGCCGCGCGCGCACTCGACAGTAATCTGCCGGTCGTAGTGCCCGCCGGACCAAGCATGCAAGGTCGACATGCCGGCATTGCCCTGGTCGTTGACATGAAATGTGCGGGGTCCGGCTGATTCGGCGAGGGCGACGGGCTGGACGGCAACGTCCACGCCATTGAGCCGGGCATTGGCTTGGATCTCAGCGATCATGCTCGGGTTGGGCTCGAAGGCGAAAACCTGGGTTTCCGGTGCGAGCAGTTTGGTCGTGACCGCATGAAGGCCGAAGTTGCCGCCGATGTCCCAGAACACCGCGCCAGCGCCGAGAAAGGGGCGAAGCGCCTCGAATACCTCGGATTCGTAATAACCTTCGCGCAGCACGATGCCGTCGATGTAGGCGACGGGGTCGAGCGAGAAGACGCTGCCATACGTCGTGCGCAGCAGCAGTCGCGGTGACGAGCGAAGCCGCCGCAGGGTATGGAAGCCGCGCCAGCCCCGACGCCACCACCAGGTGAGGAAACGATCGGAAAGCGCGGGGGACGGGAGAGTTGAAGTCACTGCCGTTGACGGATGATGCGGGCGGGGACGCCGACGGCGACGGAGCCGGGCGGGAGATCCTTGGTCACGACGGAGCCGGCGCCGACCACGCAGCCGTCGCCGATGGTCACACCACCGAGCACAGTTACACGCGCGCCCAGCCAGACATCCGCACCAAGCCGGGTGGGAAGCAGCTCGTCAGGCTGGGAATTGATCGGGGTGCCGAGTGGAGCGACCGTGTGGTTGGAGGAGAGAATGCAGCAATGCATCGCGATCAACGCGTTGTCGCCAATGACGACGCCGCCGTGGCCGTAAACCACGGTGTAGGGACCGAGGTAGACCTGTGAGCCAAGCGCGATGGAACCGCCGTGGGCGTTGAGGATGACGCCGCGACCGCACCTCAGGCGCGCGCCGGCGCTGATCTGACCTGATTGATTGCGCGCCACGCCGCGGTGGACTCCCACGCTCGGATCGATGGTCGCATCCGGCCCGAATTCAACGCCCCGCAGCCGCAGCCAGGCCACGATCAAGCGGTTGCGGGCGTGGCGAAGAAACTGACCGAGAAACGTGAACATCGGGAATCAGGAATGCCGGACCAACGACTGTAGGCGGAGGGCGGTCATTGCGCCAAGCGTGCGTTTGCAGAGGCGCAGCAGGGGATTGCGCGTCGTCGGGGGATCGCCACCCAGGGATCGGCAAAGCGCCACCGCGTCGTGCGCGCCGGCCTTTTCACCCAGCCACAGCAGCGCGCGAGCGGCGGCTTCAGACTCGGATTGGAGCGCAAGATGGCACTCTGGCGGCAGGGTTTTTGCGTAATCTTGGAGCGCGTGGAGGCGACTGAGCCAGTTGAGCCGGAGACCGGCGCTCAGGCTGTCACCCCGCCGCAGGGCGATGACCAGCGACTCCTCGACCACGGCAAAGCGCGCACCGTGCAGGGCAAGCCGGACGTGCAGGTCGGCATCCTCCCAGACGCTGAGGCGCTCGTCGAAACCCTGAACCTGCGCCAACACACTACGGCGATAGTAGCCGTTGATGCCGCCAACCGGGTGACTCAGCAAATAGGGTGTGGGGGCGGCACGGAGTTCAGCCTCGGAGTAATGCCACTCCTGCTCGCGCTCGCGGGTGTTCTCGCGAAGCCAGAGCGCGTTGCAGAGCACGACGTCCGTCTCGGCGTCGGCGCGCGCTGCGACCTTGGCGTGGTAGGCAGGGTCGAGCAGGTCGTCGGCATCGTGGAAATGCACCCACTCGCCCCGAGCTTCGCGCCAGAGCTGGTTGCGCGCGTGGGCCGGACCGCCGTTGCGCTCGCCGCGCAGCACGCGGGCGCCAAGGGACCGGGCAACCTCCGCTGTTCGATCCGTGCTGGCGTCGTCATAACAGATGATCTCGTCAAAGGGCCGCGTCTGCGCGCGCACGGTCTCCCACAAGCGCGGCAGGTGTTTGGCGGCGTTGTGGCAGGGGACGAGCAGGCTGGAAGCGATCGCGTTCATGCAGCGAAGGCGCGAATGGCGTTGGCTAACGCAGGGAGATCTTCCGGCGGGCGGGTGAAATCCACGGTGGTCCACGCATGGCGACAGCCGGCCGCGGACGCGAGCCGGCCGAACAATGGCCGATTGCAGTGGGCGGGTTGGAGTTCAACGATGGACGCGCCTGTGGGGCAAAAGATGAGGTTGGCCAGCCCGGCTCCATGCGGGCCGACCACAACCGCGGCACTGCCTAGAAGGGCGATTTGCTCGGCGGGTGGACGGGAGGCGAGTTCGACGCGCTCGAATTCCGGCATTCGCGCGATGAGTTCGCGTTCCCAGGCGATGTGCCGCACTCCGGCATCGTTACGGCTGATCCAAAGCTTGCGGGTGCCGCGTTCGGGGGGCGCGGCCGAGACGGTGTCCCGCACGGATGAGACGAGCCATGGGGTCGGTTGCGAGTCCTCGCTGAGCGGCCCGGTGAAGAGAAGCTGCTCGCAGCGAAAGTGGCTGTGGCCTTCCAGCCAGATAATTTTTTCCCGCGGGACGCCGGCGAGCGAGAGCCAGTTCTCCTGAAATCGACCTGCTTGGCCCGGGGCGAGCACGTGGTCCACGCAGTCCAGCCACGGCCGGGCCAACGCGAGTCGCGGCAATGATTCGATCAGAAAGTGGTAGAAGCCTTCTGCTCCGAGGGACGCGAGGCTTAGGGTCACACCGGGCAAAGGACAGGCTGCCGGGAAACGCGGCGCGGCGAGCAAGGGATGTTTCGAGGGTGGCCGAAACCAGGACCGCACGGTTTCCTCGACCGCGATTCTCCGCTTCGGGTCATACACGACGCCGTCGCCTCCCGCGACACAGGTGTCCGGGAGAGTGAAAAGGCGGCGATCAGCCGACTTTCCGGCGAACAAGGCTTCGGATTCTGCCGGCCTGCCGAGTAAGGATTTCAGCCGGAGATATGCGAATTGATCTCCGGGCACGGTGGACAGCACGCCCGCAACCTTGTCCAAGGTCTGCCCGCCGTTGGGGGCGCCCGAGAGGAGTGCGGGATGGAGCGCGTCAAAGGGCTGAACCGAAATCGGTCCGGAGCCGACCAGGCGATTGGCGACGTTTTTCAGTCGAAAGATCATGGCGACCGCCGCACTCGGCTGACGATGAGCGGTTGTAATTTGGCCTCTGCCAGCCAGGCGCAAACGAACGCCACGATGATGGTCACAATCAGGCGGAGCACATAACTCTGGATCGTGCCGGAAGGGAGCCACTGCAGGTCGTGAATGCAGTATTGGAGCGGCGCGGCCAGTGCATAAAGCGCGTAGGAGATCGCCCCGACCGGTGCGAGCAGGCGCCAAGACGAACGGTTCGGGCGCCACGGCCAGAGGGCCACCGCAAGGAGCCAACCGGCAGCGTAAAGTTGCGAGTCGGGCAGGGGCCAGCCGCGTTGCGAGTACATCTGCCAACCGATGCGCAAAGCCGGGATCCCGATGGCTAGCGACTGGCAGAAACGGGGAAACGGAACCGAGCGTCCCGCGACGGATGCGACCAGCAGGATGGCGACCGGCAGCAAATCGAGGTCCCAGAGATTTACCTGCGGAGCCCACACAAAATTCAACCCCAGGCGCTGGGCGAAGGTGACGGCGACATGCAGCTTGCAGGTGACCACAAACAGCAGCAGCGCGCTCGGCCAGGGGGCCGGCCGCCGCATGGCGCTGTCGGGTTTCTCGCGCCACGCCAACCACAGACCAGCGAGCCAGAAGAGCGCGCCGGCCGCGAGATTGGACAGCACGGCGACGCCCGGCAGGCCGAGCCGCAACCCGGCGGCAACGAGCAACCCGCTCACGAGAAAGGCACTGCGCGGCCGAAGACTCCAGACGATCGGGAAAAGGAGGTAGTAGATCATCTCGTAGTGGAGGCTCCAGAGATTGGGATTGGTCTCGAGGAGTGGCACCTGCAGTCCCAGCAGAGGTTGGCTGTTCTGGAGAAACAGGAGATTGCCCCACAGCGCCTTGGCCGGCGTTCCCGGGAGGGCGAGCCAAGCGAGACCGACTGCAAGAACATTGATGGGAAAAAGGCGCCAGAAGCGACGCCAGCAGAAAGCGCGCACCAAGGGTGCCGTCGCCGGACGTAAATTGGTCAGACCGATGACATAGCCGGAAAGCACAAAAAAGAGCAGCACTGCGCCCGCCGCGAACTCGAAACGCCACCATTGAGAACTGGGGGCATACACGGGATCGACTTTGGGGAAGGGCGCTGTGAGGTGCGCGTAGAAGACGACAAGGGCCGCGAAGCCCCGCAATCCTTCCAAGGCAACGTCGCGGACGGCGTGCGGGTCGGTAAACTTCGGTTCAAGGCGCAAGACAGGTGGGAGTCATCCGCGCCACTGGTGAGGCAGGAACATCAGGCCCTCGGACTCATGGGGCACGATCCCGGTGCCGTAGAAGTCGCCGTCCACCGAGTCCACGAACAGTGCCTCCTCCCACTCGAGGATGTTCTGCATCCGGTAACTGGCATGCACGTCGACGCTCACCGGCCCACTGCGGAAGGGCCAGCGCGGCACCTCGCACGCGATTTCGCCTTCGGTGCCCAGCTTGAAGGTGGATCCACGGCCTGCCTCGCTCCACAGGTTCAGGACCCGCTGACCGCGGACATGAAATATTACGCTGACGCTGATGCCGTCGGCAAACGCGGCGGGTTTGGCGCAGCGATAGCGCAACCGGAACGTCACAGGCTCGCCGGCCTTCACGACCTTGCTGATGGCGCCCGCCACGACGGCAGAGAATTCCGTGACGGTGAATTCGGGATTGTTGTTCCGGACGATGCCGCGCGACCCGGGTGCGGCTCCCGCCGCCAGGTCGGCCAGGAACTGCTGCTCCGCCTCGGACACCGTGCCGGCGATTTTCACTCGTCCGCCTTCCAAGTAGAGGGCGCGAGTGCAGAGGCGCTGCACCGCAGCGAGGTTATGGCTGACGAACAGGATCGTGCGACCCTCCTTCGAGGCCACGG
>Ga0316219_1003750_pt1 | contig 12008 bp, 21 predicted proteins | sample TBH18003PmetaG_FD_203635 | JGI IMG/M metagenome (GOLD analysis project Ga0316219, IMG submission 203635) | Freshwater microbial communities from Trout Bog Lake, Wisconsin, USA - TBH18003P | ecosystem: Environmental > Aquatic > Freshwater > Lake > Hypolimnion/Profundal zone | place: USA... | reverse complement strand
TTGTTGTAGTGTAAAGTTTACGGATGTACCGTCGCCACTAAATTGCTGAGTACTGGTAGCAATCGTTTGGCTAATTGGTTGTATACCAACGTATGCCATATTATGTTAGCTCCAAAACGCTCATTACTGCATCAGCTGAAGTAGCTGCTGAAGTTTGTACAAATACTCCATAACCAGTTGCTAGTACGACCTTTTGATCAACACCAACTGGAATTAGTGTACCACCTGATGAAATAGGTGCATTATAAATTAAGTAAACGTTAGCATTTGAACCAGCAGCATAATTGCCAGTAAAAATACCAACGTTGGCGCTGATAGTTGCACCAGTGGTATTAGCTATCGCTATACCAAGAATAACACCAGTAGTAGCCGCACCTACTGTGTAATTGTTTATAAGACTCCACGTATTACCTACGTTTTTACTTGTTTTGACTACAAAGGTACTTGCCATATTATATTATCCTATTAACTTAATGCGATTGCAAATGCTTGTGCATCTGATACTGTTGCGGCTTGTACGCCTGCAATTTTTAACCCTGCCACTTGTGTGACTGTAACTGTGCCAGCTGTGAGAGAATCTTGTGTAGTGTTTGCTTGAAAGCCTGCAACTTGTAAGTTACCAGTTGTGGTAATACTACCTGTCGCTGCGTCAATCGTTAATGGTCCGACTGTTAAGCCGTTCTGAACTATAAAGTTGGTGTTTGCCATTTGGTTCCATATTCCCCAAGGTTAAATGAATGTTACTTTAAGTTATTTATGCAAGACAAAAGAAAACCTGTAGACAAAAAAATAGCACCCTAAGGTGCTATTCTTTTAAGCAATTAACTAGTCAGTTAATTACATCATACCATGCATGCCTTGTTGCGGACCAGCTGATTCTTCTTTAGGAAGTTCATTGATCGCACAGTCTGTGGTCAATAGTAACCCAGCAACACCAGCGGCATTTTGTAGTGCGCATCGTGTTACCTTAGTTGGATCAACAATGCCCATTTCTAACATGTCACCATAAGTAGCGTTGCTAGCATCAAATCCATAGTTGGTAGCGCCATTGGCAATTTCATTAACTACCACACTGGCTTCACCACCTGCATTTTCTACAATACTACGCAATGGTGCTTCAATAGCACGTAGAACGATGTCAATACCCACTGATTGGTCATGGTTTGCACCTTTTAACCCTAGTACAGCTTGTTTAGCACGGATTAATGCTACACCACCACCTGCTACGATACCTTCTTCAACGGCTGCTTTTGTAGCATGTAGCGCATCATCAACACGATCTTTCTTCTCTTTCATTTCTACTTCTGTGGCAGCACCTACTTTGATCACAGCTACACCACCTGAAAGTTTAGCAAGACGTTCTTGAAGTTTTTCTTTGTCGTAGTCGCTGGTAGCATTTTCAATCTGTGTACGGATAACTGCTACACGATCATTTATAGCTTCAGCAGTGCCAGCACCATCAATAACGATAGTGTTGTCTTTTGAAATTTCAACACGACCACATTGACCTAATTGTTCAAGTTTGGTGTCTTCAAGTTTCATACCAACTTCTTCTGAAATCACAGTACCGCCAGTTAGGATGGCAATATCCTGCATCATTTCTTTACGACGGTCACCAAAGCCTGGAGCCTTGACAGCGGCTACTTTGATAGTACCACGCATGTTGTTAACCACTAAAGTCGCTAGTGCTTCACCTTCTAAGTCTTCACAGATGATAAACAATGGACCTACTTTGGCCACTTGTTCTAGCACTGGAAGGATTTCTTTGATTGAACTAATCTTCTTGTCATAGATTAAAATGTAAGGTTTGTCTAAGACAACTTCTTGTTTGTCTGCTTGGTTGATAAAGTATGGGCTTAGGTAACCGCGATCAAACTGCATGCCTTCAACTACGTCTAATTCCATAGCCAATGACTTGCCATCTTCAACTGTGATAACACCTTCACGGCCAACTTTTTCCATAGCTTCAGCAATGATTTTACCAATTTCATTGTCACTGTTAGCTGAAATAGTACCAACTTGTTCAATTGATGCTGTGGTTTCACAAGGTACTGAAATTTTAGCAAGTTCTGCCACTACCGCACCAACTGCTTGATCAATACCACGTTTAAGATCCATGGGATTCATGCCAGCGGCTACTGCTTTGTTACCTTCACGGACAATAGCCTGTGCTAGGACGGTAGCAGTCGTAGTACCATCGCCGGCTTGATCAGCGGTTTTACTCGCTACTTCCTTAACCATCTGCGCACCCATATTCTGTAGTGCATCTTTTAATTCGATTTCTTTAGCTACAGTCACACCGTCTTTGGTGATGTGTGGGGCACCGTAGCTTTTAGCGATGATAACATTACGTCCTTTTGGACCTAGCGTAACTTTAACAGCGTCTGCTAATACATTTACACCTTCAATCATTTTGTGGCGAGCTGACTCACCAAATTGTACGTCTTTTGCACTCATGTTGATTCTCCTTATTCTTCAATAACTGCGTAAATTTCTTCTTCTTTGAGGACTAAAACTTCCTCACCCTGGATCTTGACTGTTTGCCCAGCAAACTTACCAAATAGTACCTTGTCGTTTTCTTGTAAACTCATAGGAACTAGTGTGCCTGCTTCTGTACGACGGCCAGCACCAACTGCTAGGACAATGCCTTGATCTGGTTTTTCTTGAACGTTATCGGGAATGAATATGCCGCTAGCTGTTTTGGTATCAGCTTCGATACGTTTAACAACCACACGGTCATGTAGAGGGTTTAACTTCATTGTTTATTTCTCCTTGTTAAGCAAATAAAATTTTCGTCTCGCCCATTAGGCACGAAACTACTAGTATATACTAGTGTAGATATTTATGTCAAGTGGTTGTCCATCCAAACTTTAAAAGGATCCCACTCTTCCTTGAGTATATCTCGTTTCCAAATATTGTATTTTAACGGTACAATAACAAGATTGTCTATGGTTTTAGATCCGCCTCTAACCATAGGTATTTTATGGTCAGGACTGGGCAAATATAAAGGGTCGTTGGTTACTTTATTCTTACCCATTCCATAACATACTTTACGATTACCAAAATAATCAGGTGCTATCGCATAAAGTTCTTCAGGTGTCGCATCATATTCAGGTTGTCGACTCCATACAATACAACGTAACATCTTAAGATCCATACGTCCTTCCATCACTGCTAGATGGTAGTCACCGTTTAGATAAGTGGCACCATCTGGCAGATTGAAAGGATGCGTTTCATTTTCAAGAATTAATTCATTAATATTCATTATCGCACTAACCACTCATGAACATTAATAGTTTCATCATACTTGTTTACAGGCGCTTTTAATTTGTGGCTACCTTTCTTTTCATAAACATGATATAGTGCGTGCCCAACTTTAACTTCGGGACTGATACCATTGCCTTTACCATAGATATCATTGACAGCTTTCTTACAGTTTAAATGTAGATCCTCTGAACCTGTACCAAATGTACGTAAGATTACCTGTGATAAGTCCTCAAGTTTTGGATTATTTAATAGTCCTAAATTCCAAACTGGATCTGTTAATAACCATGATGGATCCTGCTGGCTGATCAAACTGGTCAAGCCCAACAGGTTCGCTGACTTAATAGTTTGATTGTCATAACAACGAATATGTACCGCGGCTGCAACATCCATGTTAGCGATACCGATTCGAGCTGAACGAATAACATCGCCCATATGACTAATGCCTCTATTTGAACTTGCTAGTGGATCCTTAGCGCGACAAATGCGTATTTTCCAACGGCTAGCCCATTTTTTGATGTCAAGCATTTCTTGATCTTCCTTAAATGGTTTCTTACCATTGGCGATGTAAATTTCTGCACGTGAGCTTCGATTACGATAGTTATCGTATTCTTCTGAAGGTAAATTATCTACATTACATGCACAGAATTGATCAATATCAACTGTGATATCATCACTGGTACGATATTGTACAGCCATATAACGCATACCAAAAAACAAACAACTCATGGTGCGATGCTGCCCATCATTGATATATACGTGTCCGGTACTGTCTTTACGTCCAATGGCGTTAAACACACTCCATGGATCAAACTTAAACACAATAGCAATACCATGACGTAGATAAAAGATACGTTGACTACCGTAGTTAATCCAAAGTGTTTCTACTGGGTGTCGTTCACAACCTTCCATGGGCATGAAATTATACTGTGGTAGATTAACTCCCCAAAGAGCTTTGCTGTCTGCTAGTTCATCTAGTGCCAGCATCCAACTGTCGATAATACTCAACATACCACCACGTGTTTGCTCTACGTATAAACGTTCTGGGATTTTTTCCAAACGTTCATTAACTTCTTTTTGTGTAAGTTGACTATAGTCAACACGTTTGGCTACTGGTCCAAATACCAGTTCCAAGTTAGGACCATACTTGTCTTTGATTATTTGAGGATATCCTGCATTAGGATATTTTTGATCGGCTAAGGCCTGTAGTTGGCCGTCGTTGATTGGTAATGTGCCTTCTGTAAATGATGGCACGGTTATTTCTGCTTGCATATACTTCTCCTATCCAAAGGTTAATTAAACTGTATAGAACCAACTATACAAATACTAGTATATAATAAATTTCAACTGATGTCAATCAGTTTTTACTTCTCTTGCTGGTGGTACATAATTCCAATATGGACGATCTTCGTCCTCATTGTTCTGTTCAATTTCAAACAAGTAGTCCGCAGGATTCAGATTTAACTGGCTTTTATGTACAAAGAAACGTTCCATTTCACGTGGAAACTTGTGCCATTTACGGCCTGCTAGTGTACCATCACTGAGTGTAGGTACGAAGTCACGCTCATAAAACCAATCATAGATCATCTGACAGTTCCAATTAAAACGGATAGGTTGGTGTTCAACCATTTCCAACTGTACCACAGGCTGATACTTGAGAATAGTCTGTTCTGCACCTTGTACTACATCAAATTCATGCCCTTCGACGTCCACTTTAATGATGTCAACATCAGTGAATCCATAACTATCTAATGTCTTCAATTGGACAGTTTGGGTAGGTGGGGCAGTTGGACGTGTACGGACCTTGCCTGTGCGTGTAGGTAAATGTAAGTTATCCAAATAGTTGTGCCCTGCATTATCTTTTTTAATAATAATTTGACTAGTACCTGGTTGTGAACTTAGTGCTACATCATATAAATGTACAGCACCTGTTACTGTAGTATCTGCTAGGCCATCTGGTGCTGTTGGATCTGGATACCAACCCTTGGCACTATTACCTTGTGCTTGGGCAAGTTTTACAGTGCGTTCTAACATACTGTAAGTCTGTGCCGTGGGTTCAAAACTGTGAACTTCTCGAGCCCATGTAGCATACTCAATGGTGTTCATACCAATGTTAGCACCCACGTCAATGATGGTACGTGCATCGGGTTTAAGATCACGTAAGCGGATCAAGTTTTTCTTTTGATAAGGACCTGCGTTGGCGATACGTTGTTGATAAAACACGTCATCGGTATAGATCCAATATTGGCGACCGTGACTGTTGGTGACAAGTGATTCCGCATACTGCGGTATAGCGTTAGACATAATTTTCTCCTTGGTGTCTTTTACACAATGTTCCCAATGCATGGGACAAGGTAATAATATTTATGATTCACATTACAGGCTGTCAAAATATTCTAGTTCTTCAATTGACAATGCTGGACGACGTTTAGCACCATTTAGTCTACATTGTCCTTTGGCAATACGAGTTTCAAGAATACGTGTTTCCATAGCCGCAATCTTTTCTTTACCTACACCTTCTAGGTTAATGAAACGGATATACAGTCGATCTAGAATAGTATCTAAGTCATAGCCTAGATCATATAGGTCTTTACGTAGTGAAGCGAACTCTTTGGTATCCTGCACACGACCACCCTTGCTAGGATTACCACTTGTTCGTTCTGTCATACTGATACCAGTTAATTTAAACGCATGGCTTAACCAACGTTGCTTGATACCTTCACGAGCTGTTTGCTTATCAGCACCCGAAATACCTAAATATAGCATGCCAAATCCTGGCGTATCTTCAGTGCCTTCTAGCCAAAGTGTGTAAATACCTTTGGGCATTTTGGTATCATTGTTAGTACGAATAGTTGACTTACCACCTTTACGGCTTTCAGTAATGTAAACATGGTCTGTAAACTTGATTTTTTCTTTAAATTGCTCAATGATTTTACTCATTATTTTTCACTTTCTTTATTGTTTATAGTATAATTATAACATCATTACAACCAAAAGTCAACCAAAATTTAGTCAAAAAGAAAGCCCAATTAAGGGCTTTCTACTATTTTGGGTGACAAGGTATAGCTACCCCGTGGTTGCGGTTTTTTAGGCCGCTACTGCCTCAGTACGTGAGCCAAAACGGAAGTTACGGCCCATTGCTACTTTAACAGTACCAAGTGTAGATGCTTTTGCATTTACGGATTTTGCTTGGATTACGTCCATCGCCTCTCGTGTTGTCCACTTGCCTACTAAGCCGTCAATCGATACTGTTGCACCCCCATTTAAAAATTCTTTTTCAAAAACACTTAGGTGGAGGTGGCCGGCGCTGCCCCGGCGTCTTGCCCGTTTTTGGACTCGCTTCTTACAACAATTCTTTTAGATCCAATTTTGCTAGGATCGTGTTCTTTAACTTGCTCCAACCTGTGTGGCCAAGTACATCTTTATTAACGCCATTCATCTTATGTGGCTTACACATCAAGCAACCAGCACGTTTATTCTTTGGACGCTTGCGTTTATGATTCATCGTCGATATCCTTGCGCCATTCATCATAGGCTTCTAGGAATTCGTCTAGCATGACACAGGCTATGATAATAGCCACACCTGCTAGAAAAAACATACCAAAATGACTCATCGGGCTGTCCAATCACCATTGCGATAAACTTCAACTTCACCTGTTGACTTGTTCAGTTGTTGTTGACCTTCAAATGGTTCTGTTAGTTCTAGAACTTCATTGTCATTGATTTTTTCAGTTTCCATGCTACTATTTATAAAGAGAAAAGGCCCCTAAGGACCTTTTCCTTCCTCACTCTTCAATTAAGAAGCGTTAACTGCTACTTCTGTTTCAATACCAGCACGAGCCTTGATTGCTTCTAGGCTTGGCTTGGTAACTTTAACAGTACCTAATGAATTGTACTTTTCATCTGCCGCATCAATTGCCGCCGCAAACTTAGTGTACAAGTCAGTAGTTTTCAAATGCTTAACAGCATCTTGTTTTGACATTGCAGTTGGCAATTCAATTAGGTTAATGTCTGTGTGACCATCCTTGTTAAGGATTTTAACACGGCTAACTAGATCATTAGCGAAACGAACCTTAGTCTTACCATTCAATGTTGAAATACCTGTTATTTTAAACATGTTGTTTCCTTTCTGTTATAAGAGATTAATTAAAAAGTTGCATACATCTGACGATGTCTGTACGATCACTACCATTCATGTTCTTAACCATTTGTTCCGCAGCAGATTGATTGATTGCTTCAACTACCATGTTATAATGACTAGGACCAGTTGAGGTATTTTTATTTGCATTGTCGTACACTTTATACATGACATCAAACTTCATAATTGCTCTCCTCTTGTTGTCTATCTTGAACTACGAAACTTTGGATATCTCCAAAGTTTTTCCCCATCTCAAACATATACTCCCAAAATTCCTGCTTAACGGCAGTAGTTTGAAATTCTAAATCCACAAACACTGATTTAAGTGTTTCCGGAGTGATGTTGCCATCACAAATTCTTGATAAATTACTGTATTTGTTATTGTTCATACTATGTATTATAGCACCTTTTGGTTTGGTTGTCAACCAATTATTTCCTGAAAATTTGGTTATATTTTCTGGTTACTTTGGACCAAAACAGGGTAACGATGCCCATTTTCCAAGCCCAAAGAAAATCTACTGTTACTGCACCGATGGCTAGACCGGTAAAAAACGCTGTTGTCGTTGACATATTACGCATACTCCTTAGAATTACGTTCGCGTTCATCTAATGCTTGAGCCAGTAGCTCAAGGTAAATCTCGTCGCGAACACTACGAGATCTTAGGTCTCGATAAAGCTCAAATTTTGCTTCCAAATCATCATCACTTAGCAGTGATATTTTAGCCTTTAAATTTTCAATTAATACTTGTGAACTCATTGTCATCTCCTTAAAGTTAGTCAGCACGTGAACCCATGTAAGCACGGAATCCATATTTGGCTAGCACTGCGGCATAGGCCGTAGCACCATGCTCTTTGACGTCCATGCTTTGGCCATTGTAACCACCTGGGCTCCAGAGATTTAAACACTTAGGTCTCCAGCTTTTCTTGAATCCGATCTTGAGTAACTCTTTGGCTTCTTTTGAGTTGGTACGATCTACGTAAACATCGACCCAGGCAAAACCACAGTAGGCCATGTCGCCATGTTTGGCTAAAAAGTTATTTTCAGCTTGGATCGCCGCTTGACGTGCTTCATTGTGAATCGCTTGAATATCCATTTATTGCTCCTTTTTCTTATTGTCTATACGTAGTATTATACAGGATTTTGGTTGTTTTGTCAACCAAAATATAGCAGAAAATGGAAAATATTAGTTGTTTTAAATCAATGACTTACGCTATCCACCCTTGCCCAGTGATCGCATGGTACCAAGGATAAAAGTTAGGTATTTCAAAGGTCCAAGTACCTGTAAAATCCAAATAGTTAGTTGGTGGTTTAGCATGATCTAGGTACTTTGGTAAAATTTCATGATTATCTATAGTCAAATTGGTTATTTCAATGGCCTGCGGGTGTTCTCTATCAACAGTTATTCTGATGGTTAACGAATCTGTCAGAGGCAGTTCTTTAATAAACATATTGTTGCCTACAAGATCACCATAGAATTCAAGACTGTCGTTGACATTAATCTGACAAGGACATATTCCAACAGCTCGTAGTTCTAAAACCATTTTAACATGTAGGGTTGGTTTAATAACCGTGGCTTCGTAAAAATTCTTCATAGTTAGGTAGATAAGTTAATATATTATTATTACGTAAATTTTCAAATGCCTGTAAAAATTTAACTAGATTAGATCTTTCTTCGTCAACATTAGTAGGAGCTTCATATGTTCTTAAAAAATTTTGATATTCAAAAATTATAGAACTTATTACGGGATCAGTCAGGTCTTCGCGCCGTCTATTAACAATAACTTCGTTGGGTTCACTTAATCCATGATTATCTATCAACTGATCGATGCCTGCGATGATTTCTTGTCTTAACTCAAGTGGCAGTAGCTCGATGCGTAGGCAACTTGGTGTGTGTAAAATATCACAACTTTCTGCCGTTACTTTATTATCTAACATAAATTTAAAAATTGAATCCAAATGGAATATACTGAGTATGCTAGGTGTTATTCTTAAACATACATGCAGATTTGTGTGATTACGTAGAAGCAGGAATTTTTTAATGTTAGTTGTTATTTGATTGATGTCACTGGGATATCTGATATAATCATTCACTGGATGGAATGATTCTATACTTAATCCTAAATGTACATGTTTGAATTCTTTAATAATATATTCCAATTGGGGCGTATAAATGGTACCATTGGTTGTGGTTCCAACACTGATATTTTTTGCAAGACCCGATGCAATCAACCGATCACATATAACGTAAAAACTTTTTAAGTATAGTGTTTCACCACCAAGGAAATGTATATAACGTAAATTAGGTATTTGTGATAATTCGTTAATGAATTTATCGACCAATTGGTCATCATCAGCCCAATTGGACAGTCTAGGATATTTTGCAAATAAATCGGGATTTATCTTATTAAGTTTAACGTAATCTACAGATAGTTTACTGCTGTATATTGGACTACACATAATACAGGCACTGTTGCAGGTATTGCCGAGATCAATTTGTAAATCTACAGGTTGTTGATCTGTTAATCCCTGATGAGTGACACTATAAGAAAATCTATCCCAATGAGGGCTAGCTGAAAAGGTCTTGGTAAAATTTTTTAAATCGATAGCACTTTTTAGCAGTTGGCGTTGACGACCACTGACTTTTTCTTGGCTGTCTTCATAATAACAAGAACTACATATTTTTGGTTCTAACCCATTTAACAATTCTAATCTCAGATTAGACATCGTTAATGAGTTTATGTATTCTGAAATAGTAGTATTGGCTATATTATGTAAAGTTTTTTCCTGGCAAGAACTCCATCTACAAGGCAAATAATCACCTTGGGGATTTATTCTAATGTGGAACCATGGACTGGAACAAAATGTGTCTTTGAGCATTATCTCTTAGTGATGATTTCATCAGCTAGCCCATATTCTACAGCTTCATCTGCGCTCATAAAAAAGTCACGTTCCATGTCGTTTCTGAGCTCTTCGTAGGTCTTGGCCTTGCTGTTATGGTCAACATAGATTTGGGTCAGGGTCTGTTTCATCTTAAGGATTTCGTTGACTTGTATTTCCATGTCTGTGGCCTGCCCACCGGCGCCGCCCGACGGTTGATGGATCATATGGCGTGCATTGGGTAGTATCAATCTTTTACCTGCCGCACCAGCTGTAGCTAACAAACTGCCCATAGAACAGGCCTGTCCCATTACAATAGTGCTGACATCGGGTTTGATGAATTGCATGGTATCGTAGATAGCCATGCCAGCAGTAACGACACCACCTGGACTGTTGATATAGAAAAGGATGTCTTTGCTGGAATCTTCGCTTTCCAAGAACAATAACTGTGCCACGACTAGACTAGCTGAATGTTCATTGACATCTGTATCTAAGATAACAATACGGTCTTTAAGCAAGCGTGAATATAAGTCATAGCTACGTTCACCTTGGCTGGTACGTTCGAGCACCATCGGCACTAGATTTGGCATTTCTTATCCTTTATATTAAATCAACACTGGCTACATGTTGATGGGTTTTTAATTCTTCTAGTAGTTCTTTTTTATTACCATTGTAGGTTAAATCTGCTAAGGGTATTGAACCAGATATTAAATGTTTATGCCCCCATGATAATTTTCTATTTTTAAAGAATTTCTCGTTAGCATTGTAATATTCTTTTATTATAGCATTTTTTGACTCAATTTGTCTATCAGTATTGGACCAAAATTTTACATTGAAATCTGCCGAATAATGGCGAAATGGCTGGAATGCTTCATCGCTGATATATTGATCATTGTCAACTGCTAAATCTTCTAAGGTCTTGCCAATTTCTACATAATTTAAATACACTGTACCAAAATTAACTTTGTCAGTGAAGTATTCGTAATCATCGATATCTAATATTTTATCCTTAGGTATCCCATAATATGTTACTACATGTCTAGGAGACGCACCACGTTGTATACTTTCACATCGATGCACTAAAATATTTAGATCTGCTAACGCACAGCGTACTGGGTTAGGAGCACGTTGCCAAAACTCATGTGTTTGTTGATCTAATAACCCGTGATAAATTTCAAAAATGTGATGTAGATAATTTAGTGTATCTTGATCAAAAATATCATTTAACTTTCTATCAATGATCTTTTCAGAGTTATTGATAATTTTAATACATTTATTAATGCGACTAACAGCGGCTTGGCTTTGTTCTTCCATTGAACCAAATCCATAAAAACGATTAAGGTCGTCGATAGAGTATTTGGCCTGTGCTGATTCTAGTCTTTCACACCACTTAGGAACAAAAGCATTATCTCTTAGGTGATATTGTAATGTAAAGGTGTCTAGTAGATTGTTAGGATTACAATATTTGATATATAGATTAGCGACGCTCATGCAACTGTTGACAATAAACACAAAGACGTACACCTCGGATTAATTCCTGACGTTTCTTAGGAATCTCATCACCACACTCTTCGCAGTGTGTAAGGCTTGGTTGTGCCGCTTGTTCGGCAAGTTTTCTTTGAACTGCGGCTATATGATTCATATTATTGTGGATAGCTTGTAATTGCCCAAATTCAGCTTCTTCCATATTATCACCAGTATAATCGTGATCATCACCAAATAACATAG
>Ga0316219_1003744_pt1 | contig 12022 bp, 10 predicted proteins | sample TBH18003PmetaG_FD_203635 | JGI IMG/M metagenome (GOLD analysis project Ga0316219, IMG submission 203635) | Freshwater microbial communities from Trout Bog Lake, Wisconsin, USA - TBH18003P | ecosystem: Environmental > Aquatic > Freshwater > Lake > Hypolimnion/Profundal zone | place: USA... | reverse complement strand
ATTGATTACCGCCCGCGATGCGGATATGGTAGTGGGATTGAGGAAAAGCAGAGGGAATGGATCGTATTACCGTGGGTTTGGGAAATTTATTATCCGTAACCTCGCAAAAATACTGATGACAGTTCCCATCCATGACCTGAATTCAGGGATGAAGATCTACCGTACAGATCTTGCAAAAAAATATATACACCTTGCACCTGATACTTTCGCTTTCAGCGACATAATCACTCTTATTTTTATTAATAACCGTCACCTTGTGCTGGAGGAACCTATCCGTATTCGTGAAAGAAAGGCCGGAAGCAGCACTATCAGTCTTCAGACAGCATTCCAGACAATTATGGAGATCATTAATATTGTGATCCTGTTCAACCCGATGAAAATATTTTTACCCGTTTCGTTGTTATGCTTTTTAGTCACCTTTCTCTGGGGAATCCCACTGATCATTAGCGGCCATGGCGTCAGTGCCGGAACTTTACTGGGGCTGATCTCAGGGCTGATTTTCTTCCTCCTCGGGTTGATCGCGGAACAGTTATCCCTGATCAGAAGAATGAATCGTTAGATATGAATTACTAAATACGGGCAAGACATGCCTGAACACTCTCATACCTTTGTTATCCCTGCATTCGGAGAGTCTGACTTTCTTGAAGAATGTATCCTTTCATTGCTAAAGCAAACCCTCCCATCCAGGATAATGATCACTACATCAACCCCTAATCAGTTTATCAGCGGGCTTGCTTTAAAGTATAAGATTGAACTGAGAATAAATAAAAACCGGGAAAGTATTGCTGCCGACTGGACTTTTGCATATAAAAATGGTCAGACAAATTATCTGACCATTGCTCACCAGGATGACATCTATTTACCTGATTATACTCAGCAGTGTCTCCACGTGGCTAAACAACCTCAAAACCGGGATTCCCTTATTATTTTTACCAATTACGGGGAAATTTCGGATAAAAAACCCAGGAGGACATCCACAGTAATGATAATTAAACAAATCCTTTTACTTCCATTTCATATCAGGCCTCGTATCAATAATCATTTTCTGAAAAGTGCGATACTGTCGTTTGGGAATCCAATTTCCTGCCCCACTGTCATGTTCAACAGGGAAAATACCGGAGCTTTTGAGTTCTCTGAAAAATACAGTTATAATCTTGATTGGGAAGCCTGGCTGAGACTTGCAGGGAAAGAAGGAAAATTTATCTATCTCAGGAAAAAACTAATGTTTCATCGTCTTCATCCTGAATCTCAGACTACACTCCAGGTAAAAAACAACAACAGGCTATCAGAGGAGGAAAAAATATTCGGTGAGATCTGGAATAAACCGATGGCAAAGGTATTGATGTTCTTTTACAGGATGGGGGCAAAATCTAACCTTTAACTTTTCGCCGGAGCCTGCGCAAGATAATATGGTACATCATGGACAGGCGATATTGAACCTGGTAGCTTACAGGAAGTGCATTCTTTTTAAATGAGATCGTTACATTTTTACCGTGCCGCCGATAATGGACTAGTGGTCGAGGCAGGAAACAGTATTTACCAACCAGGGCTGTATTAAGACCGATCCAACTGTCGTGCATTGCTAAATTCGGAGGGAAAGGCAGTATATAATTCAATATTTTCCTGTTAAAGGCCATACAGCAGCCCATAAAGGAGTTATTTACCCAGTTTCTCAAGAACCCTTTGCCCGAATAATTGACCTCATAAAATGACGGATAAAGTATATTCCCGGCCTCATCTATAACCCTGGCATCACTGATAGCAAGGTCATAAGATTCAAGGAAAGGGACCATGACTGAAACTTTATCGGGAAACCAGATATCATCCTGGTCTGATAAAAATATTAAATCACCACTGGCATGTTTCAGCGCATTTTCCATATTATAAACCGGGCCAAGGTGTTTTTCAGTCCTTGTTATTTTAATCCTGGGATCATTCATTCCCATGATAGTTTCAATAGTATTATCTGTTGAATTGTCGTCGGAGATAATAATTTCGGAAGAACTGTCAAGTTGAGGAAGAATGGATGCTAATTGTTCCCGGATAAAGAATGAACCATTGAAGGTGGGGATACATACGCTGATAAGTTTGCTCATAAACCGCAGGGAAATTTTATAAAGAAGAATATTTTGTATAAACTTCCCTCATATATTTTTTTGCCTGTTCAATATCCGGATCGGCCCATTGTTTTACATTTTTATATTGCCCATAATCGTCATTCGCAGGAACAAGGGAATACGGAACCGGAAAAGCAAGCGGATTATTCATGTATTCGGCATTTCCACCATAATTGGTTGCAATGACAGGCTTATTTAGAGCCAGTGCTTCGAGAATACCAAGCCCTAAGCCTTCACCACGATGTAGAGAAATATAGCAATCCATTGCATTTAAAAGAGTCATGAACCCATTTCTTGAAAGAGTCTCCGGAATAATTACGACCTGGTCGCTCAGCTCCAGGGTATTCACCTTTTCGGCAAAACTATTTTCCTTATTTTCAAATCCCTTGCCGTTATTTGTTTTTACAACAAATACAACTTGCTTTTCATTTCGAAATTCTTCTGCAATTGCCCGTAAAATAGCTTCAGGATTTTTCCTGTCGTAGCTGCTCAGGTAATCAAAGTTGAAAAAAAAGCAAAATTTACCTTCAAGATTATAATTGTTTTTTATGGTCAAAGGTTTATTTTCAATGATCCAATTCTTAACGAAGGGGAAGTTGATCTTTGTCACTTTAAAGGTCTGCTTTTCAATTGAATCCAGTGTATTTTTAATAAAATCACTAAAAACATAAACCTCATCGAATTTGTTTAAAATAGATATCCTGTCCTCAAACCCTGTTTCAAACTCCCACCAGAAAGTCACAATATTTCTCTTATTCTTAAAAATAACAGGTAATATTTTTCGGACTTCACGAAGAAGTAAAAGATCCACAAAAAAGATATTAGACTGATATTTCAATTTTTTAAAATAATATTTTTTGTATTTTTCTTCCTCCTGGGGTGTTATTTGTTTATGACTGGTATTAAAAAAATCAACAAGAACGAATTTCTCTTCGTTTCTGATCAATTCATCAACAAAACAACGCGCAGCCTCTCCCTGTCCAATCAATTTTGAGAAGTATCCAAAAACGTTATACCCATTTTGATGTGATCGTGGATTTACAAGAATGTTAAGAAGACAGAAATGAAACACTATTTGAACGATATTACGGAAAATCGTGATAATCTTCGTCATAGTTTTTGAATAAACGAATTTCTTATTTTTGAATCAGCATTGCCTTAAGAGTATCATCAATAGTGTATATAGGTTTCCACCCGGTTTCAGCCTTGAGCCGCTGAGCACTGCCAATAATTGAGTGGATCTCATTTTTCCTTTCCAGGGATTCTTTGATATTAATGGTCAAGGGTCGCCCGGAAATTTGTATTAGTCTCTTAACGATATTATCAACTGTAATTCCTTGTCCGCTTGCAATATTATAAATTGAACCATTTCTAAAATGTCTAATCAGGCAGGTAAAAACTTTTGAAAAATCCCTAACATCCGTGAAATCCCTGATGGTATGAATATTACCCAATGAAAGTCTTTTCTGATTCCGTTTAAATGCATTAACGATCTTCGGAATCACAAATCTATCTGTTTGACCTGGACCGGTATTATTGAACGGTCTGAGGATTATATATTCTATGCCGTATTCACAACCATATGTTTTCACCGCCAATTCTCCGGAAGCTTTACTTGCACCGTAATGATTTACCGGGTCAACAGGAAAGGATTCATCAATAGGCAACTGCTCGAGAGCTACATTACCATAAACCTGGGAAGAGCTGATAAAAACAAATCGTGGTGCTTTCTTAAGTTGAATGCAGGCATTCAGCAGGTTGAGAGTACCCCTGAAATTTATTTCATACACCAATGATTTATTTGCATAAGCAACGTCAGCAATTCCGGCAAGGTGAATTACAATATCCGGATTTAACTGCAACAGAAGGCTATTCAAGGAAGAATCATTAAGAATATCAGTTACCAATGTTTTATTGGAGAAGGATTCCCTATCAAGCCCCCATACATCGTTGTCACCTACTGATAATTCCGACAGGAGATAAGACCCAAGAAAGCCATTTGAACCTGTGACCAATATCTTCATAATCAGGCTATTGATTTTTTTTCAAATCTGCTTTCAGCATAATCTCAGCAAGCTTATTGTACCTGGTTTCAGGTTCCCATCCAAGTTCACGTTTAGCTTTTGAATAATCTCCTATCAATCGTTCAACCTCAGCCGGTCTAAAAAAATCAGGATTTACTTTTACAAGGACTTTTCCAGATTGTGCATCACGGCCTGTTTCATTTACACCGGTTCCTTCCCATCTAATTGTTCTGCCAACAAGGAGGAAGCATGCCTCAATCCATTCCCTTACTGAATGATCCTCATTTGTAGCCAACACATAGGTTTCAGGTTTATCCATCTGAAGCATTTTCCACATTCCCACTACATATTCCTTTGCAAAACCCCAATCTCTTTTAACATCCAGATTTCCAATTTCAAAACTGCCCTGCTTGCACAAATGAATTTTTGCAACAGCATCGGTTATTTTTCGTGTTACAAATTCGATACCCCTGAGCGGAGATTCATGATTAAATAGGATCCCAGTTGAGGCAAAGATATTATAAGATTCACGGTAATTAATGGACATCCAATGTCCATACATTTTTGCCACTCCATAAGGACTGCGCGGATAGAACGGAGTTTCTTCATTCTGCGGAAATTGTTGCGCTTTCCCAAATAATTCCGAGGTTGATGCCTGGTAAAATCGAATCTCGGGGTCAACAATCCTGATAGCTTCCAGCAGGTTTGTTACACCTATCCCGGTTACATTTCCGGTAAGTATAGGGTTTTTAAAGGAATGTGCCACGAAACTCTGGGCACCCAGGTTATATACCTCAGCTGGTTTTACCTCCTGGATGACCCTGGTAAGGTTACTTGCATCCAACAGGTCAATTTCAACCAATTTAACTTTGTTTGTGATGCCAAGCTCATCAAGCCTTGTAAAATTAGGAGTACTTAATCTTCTAAAACCTCCTACGACATTGTATCCTTTGTTAAAAAGAAATTCGGACAGATAGGCACCGTCCTGACCGGTAATTCCGGTAATAAATGCTGTTTTCTTCATATTTTGTTTTAGGTTAGGATGCTGTTTTTACTCGGGACTTTTTTCAGGGAATAAGTCGACGAATTCACCATTGCCACGGACGATTCGGCATCGCTTTATCATAGCTGAGAGCTCGCGTTGATCATCACAATGGCTTAACTGGGCAGGCACAAAAGTGGGTGAAATCCTGAGTTTATACCAATCACCGGTAGATTCTATGGGTAGCGACAATACGATATTGGTGCCACGATCCAATTTAATCGGGAGACCATGATTTTTTCCACCATGGATGGCCTGTATAGAAAGGCGCGTGTGCGGTAGCCATTTTAAAGCTGAAAATTCAATCTCAAGTGTTTGTGCGCTCAAGGCGGGGGCGGTATGTATTTCAATAAAAGGACCAGCCCATCCATCATTATAAACGCCAGTTAACAGGTTTATTTGCTTTTCACTGGTTAAAGCGTATTGGAAAAGTTCCAAATATTCCCGCGCCATTCGTTCATTGTCTGAAAATTCAATAGCACGTTTTCGTCCAGTTTCTATATGACGAGTACGCAATTTCTCATCTTCAGCCAATATAATAAAGGCTTTCGTTATTTCTGTCGGAATACGCGGATCGAAAAGTATAGCTGCATCAGCCGCAACTTCAGGTAAAGAAGTAGTGTTACTGCAGGCCACCGGAACACCGACAGCCATGGCCTCGATAACCGGTAAACAAAAATCTTCATACAGCGAAGGAAAGACTACGCCAAGGCAATTTGCCATTAAAGCTGCAATCTCATTATTGGGCAAATGACCCGGAAAAATGACACGATCACCTAGGTTCATAGCATTTACAGCGCTCATCAGCCAATCTAGCCCTTCACCTGGCGTACCTGTTAAAACCAGTTTAATATCCTTGGACAATCCAATTTGACAAGCCATGCCGAATGCAGTAATAAGCATTTCGTGGTTTTTGTGTTTCAAAAAATTGGCAGGGTAAAAAAGATATCGATATTGTTTAAGTCCAAGAAGCTTTAAAATACGATTATCGTTCTCTGTTTTAAATAAGAAATGATTCTCCCTACGCAAGTATATAGTGCGTATGCGCTGAGGGTCGAGATTCCCATGAACAATTGCTGTATCCCGCAAATAATTTGACATCGCTGATAGAGCAGTGGCACGCCGGCATGCTTCCATAAAAATATTGTCATTTTGCATCACCTGATCCAAATTGAAGAACTCCGCATAATTTTTATGTTGCAAATTAAAAATCGTGCAAACAGTCGGGATCCCAGGTTCGAAATAGTTGGGGGCTGTAAATGGACAATATAGCAGATCGGCGCTTATATCACTCATCAGAGTTCCTGACCTGCTTAGTTTCAACCTCATTTTCAATTTGTAGCTTAAGTGATTTAGAATGCTCTGAGGTCTGATTGGTAAAAACGATATAATCCGGTGGACAATACGCGCTAAATGATACCTCAAAGAATTTGTTCCTATTGGGCCAACGACCATTTGACGCCGCATGTTAAGCTGATCCAAAACAGCCAGTTCATTGTGAGATGCAGCTTGTGTTAGCAGTACAAATTGGGTTTGGGGAGCCATTTTGGACAATTGGGGCAGCAATTCAAGTATAAAAGTGTTCGACTCGCAGTTTTCTTCTCCAGGAAGGACCGAGGTTAAATCTATGGCGATTGTGCGAAGAGATTTGTTCATTTTGAGTTTCAAATAAAAGCAATTCAATAGTAATAGAAATCACATTGGCACGGAGGTCATCAAGAACAAAAAGGATTATCAGGTTTACCTATTATGTTTTGTGTAATCCTTCAACATTGCATGTAACTTGCTACGGAATTTGGAACCGGAGCCTACCCCGGGGTTCATACCATTAATTGGAGGGAACCCATCATTTCTACCGCCAAATGTTGTAAAGAGCTGCCCTGTTTCAGCCCAAAATCGATGGATTGCTTCTAAGTAATAAACCGGAAATAACTGAGAATTTGTTTGACAATACTCACATAATGTTCCTAAAAAATAATGTAAAACACCAGGGGTTATCTTATAACCGGTATGCTTTTCTGCTATTTTTCTTAGTTCTTCAATTCGCTCAAAGATACCAGTTGATGTTTTGGTTGTATCATACTCTCTTGAAGATGATAATAATATAGGGATAAAAACCGGGTCACTTAATCTGGATAAGCGTAACCAAATATCGGAATCCATACCATATTTTAGTGAAACATCTAAATATCCTGTTTGGTCTAAAAATATTTTATTAATAAAACTTGATGGCTGCAGAACATAGTTTAATCCAAGAGCAAATAAGTTCCGATCAAATTTTATTGGGTTTTCAGGAAAGAATTTGCTTTTTGGATTGCCATGAATATCAGCCCTATAACCATCTCCAAAATAAAAAGAAGCATCTGGATTATTAATATAAAATTTAGCTACCATTTGTAAGGCACCTGGTAGATAAAAATCATCTGAATTAAGCCATGCAATAATTTTTCCTGTAGCAAGCTTAAACCCTTTATTGATGGCATCCGATTGCCCATTATCAGGCTCACTAACATATGAACTAAGATGAGAAGAATATTTTTTTATAATAACCAGACTATTATCTGTTGAACCACCGTCAACAATTATATATTCTAATTTGGGATAATTTTGTCCAAGAACAGAGTTAATACACTTTTCTAAGAAATGACCTTGATTAAAGGAAGGAGTTATAATAGAAATTTCAGGCAATAAATCATCATTTGGCATCTCTATATTGGTTTTTGAGGAATGAGATAAAATTTGCCATGAATTAAGATTATTTTTTTTCATAAAACAGTTCTAACTAAATATTTTTACACCCTTTAAATAAATTACAGCAAACTTAATCTATTTGAAATTAAATTATTATCGTCAGCAGATGAGACAATAAAACACGACTTTATGATATATGCTAATGATCTTTCATCATCGCCCATACCGTAATATTTTGGTTGAAATACCTTAGAAGAAGAAACATTTATGTTCCCACCAATTTGATTAAGGGCATGCCGAATAGTCAAATCACTACCTCTTTCCAAAGAATAGTTTTTAGATTGTCCGGTTATTTCATCTGACAGATTAATCTGCATGGTTTTATAGGGAAGAAAATCAGGAGCCATTATTTCAATCATCATTTCACGGGATGCTTTACCCGGTTCAATAGAAATACATATTTTATCTCCTGCCCATCCATCTGGATAACGTCCATGTAAAAATGATTTTAGTTTCACACCAGAGCATACAGCATCCTCGAAAACCTTTAAATAATCCTTCGCCATTTGATATTTATCTCCAAAAATAGAAACTCGGTTATGGCCTTTTACAATTAATCCCTGGAATAAACCAGGATCTTTCTCAATTCTTGAAATTGATTCTGCTATTTCAGATGGATTATTGGGATCGAAGAATAGTGCTGCATCCCCTGCAATCTCAGGCAGGCTGGTTACATTGCTACAAAGAACACATTTACCTAAAGCCATTGCTTCTAATACCGGCATGCCAAAACCTTCATATAATGATGGGAAAATGAGAGCCTTACATTCAGTATAAAATACTGATAATTCATCATCATTTACATAACCGGCAAAAATTATATTATTTAATATTCCCAAATCCTCTACCAGGTTTTTTAAAATATTGAGTCTAACCTTGCCAGTACCTGTACAGACAAGTTTAAGGTCTGAAAATGGGTATTTATCTTTGTATAGCTTAAAAGCTTTAAATAGGGTTTCATGATTCTTATGAAGCCAAAAATTTGCCGGATAAAAAAGAAATCGATCAGAGGTTAAATTATTTTTCGATAAAAAGACTTCTTTTTCATTATTTGAAAATTTGCTTTTTATCCTATGATGAACCATTGTATGGATAGTCTTAACATCATTTGAATCGATTAAATCGCATTTCTCAAGAACAGTTGAACGTACAAAATGTGAAACACAGATAATTTTCGATGATGCCCGGCAAGCATCACGAAAAAATTTTTCTCTATAAGTGATTTGGGTTGGGTCAAAAAATTGAGGATAATAAAGATACTGTAAATCATGAACTAAAGTTACTGTTGGCACTCTTGGATCAAAAAATATCTGTTCTGTGAAAGGACAAAATAGAAGATCAGCTTTAATAGTTCTCAGCATGTCAAGTTTATTTATCCCGTTATTATGAAATAAAAATGAATAACCAGGAAAAATTCTTTTGCTGATAGAGTAAGCTATTTTTTTTAAATAATTACAAAACAATATAGGTTTACTTGATTTATTTAAAATGCAAATTCTTTCAATGTTATCCTTATCCAGGATTGACAACTCTTCATTTGCGCGATGAATTGTAAGAAGTATAAAGTGATGCTGGGGAGCCAGATGAGATAATTGTTTAAGCAATTCAATAACCATTACTTTGGAACCTCCATTTTCACCTCCAGGAAGCATTTGAGTTAGATCTACAGCTATTCGTAATCCCACGGTCTTAAACATCTCATTACTTTAAACAAATCGCATACTCGTTATATCACAAGGGTTGCATATTAGTTATCTCGATATTAACTGAAAACAAAATTATTTAAAACCCTCAGCATAAACTGATGGTTCAAGGGGATAATCTCCATTTTCAGCCCGGTCAAAATCATATTTTCCCCAATTTGTAATCCCCGATGTTTTATAATCACATAGGGTCACCTTTGTAAACCCACCTTTCTTAAGCAATTCAGGAAGAGAAAACCGATCATACATCCACATGTTTTTTTCATTTAGGACTTCTACATATGGTTTTTTAAGCACTCCGAACTGGTTAAAAAGTATTTTGTAGAAATCTTCTTTAAACTTGTTTATCCATCTTTCCTGAAACTTATTAATCAGCTTGTATTTTTTAGTTTTTAGCGGTTGCGCTTTAGTTTCCTGAAATATTTTCCCCGTTCTGATATCTTCAAAAACATCTCCGTTACAACGTCTGATCTGATCCCAGTCGACATCACCTGATGAGAGTTTATTCCACATCACACCGCCGGATTGTTTCCGAACCATCTGATCGATCAGGTCAGCCACTGCCCATTCATACCGCCTGATATGCTCAGTATCTGGAAAAGAAATAACCTGCCTGAGGCAGTTAATATATTCAGTTGCGGCAAGCTCCAGGTCTGGAACAACAACCCTGCATACACCTCCCGGTTCAAGAACACGGTAAAGATCTTTCACAAGGTTTAACCCTTCATCTGGAGTGAGATGTTCTGCTACATGGTTGCAATAGACAACGTTAAACGTGTTTTGTGGATATGGCAAAGGATTTCTGATATCATAATGAAAAATATAAGGGAGATTGTCTCCCGGTTTAACCGAGGAAAATTTAATATTATTCCATTCCTGGTAAAGAGGATAACGATTGGTATACTCAAAAGCAGTTCCCATCCGCCAAATGTGCAATCTGAAACGACCATCAAGGTTTTTTACAAGGTTCATAATATGAATCAAAAAGTTGATAAACAAATGTTTCTAAATTGAAATGCAAAATCAACGAAATACTTATTATATTTTGACATCGATTCTTTCTCAGTGAATTTATCAGGACCCGATCGCAAGTGGGGCCATTCAGTCATTAGGATTTCCATGAGGGATTCAGGATCATAGGGATTGAAAAAGCTGCAATTTTCCGGTTCTTGTTCCCGGTGCATGGGAATATCGGAAAGAAATATCTTTTTACCTAAGGCTCTTGCTTCCTCAACAAGGGCACTCCAACCTTCAAAAAGAGACGGTTGTATAATGGCGGCAGCACCACGCATAAGCTGAACCTGTTCGGACCTGGGTATCAATCCAAGAATCCTGATATTGTTTTCTAATTTTTCATCCCTGATCAGATCAAATAATTCCTTTTCAAGTTGGGGATGGCGATAATCAACGGTATTACCGGTACAAACAAGTAAAATATCTTTAAAACTTCTTTTAATAGTATTTGAAACAACGTTAAATAAAAATTTATGATTTTTATGAATCCAAAACTGGCAAGGGAAAAAGAAATACTTATCCGGAAGATGATATTTTCTCTTCACATTTTCACAATCTTTATAAATAGCGTTTTTCCCAAGCCAAACACGGAAAGGTAGTACTTTAATCTTTGAACGGTGATAGGGAAAAAAAGTTAAAGCGTCATTTAATGAGAAATTATTACTGACAATAACTGTATCAGAATGATCCAAAAGCATCCTGAAATATCGATTTCTTTCTTCCTTTTCTGCCTCAGAAAAAAACTGAGGCATACGTAGATGTTGAAAATCTGGGATCCAACTTATCATTCTTTGAGAAAATGTTTCAATGGACCCGGGAAACGGTGATGGAAAGATTATTTTACATGATGTTTTCCTGATTTTATTCGACAAACTTTTATCAGTGCCACGGAGGCATTTAAAGTCAGGAATAATTGATTTTTTTGATGAAATATCAATTTTCTCCTCAGGAAATATGTTTGAAAATACAATTAAATATTTTATATATGGTCTTATATCATCATATTCACTTTTATTGAAAGAAGATTGTTGAACAAAGAGAGTAATATCGAGTTTTTCATCTTTTGGTAAAAGAGAGTTAGCATAAATTAGACTTTTTGTATAGTTAAGACCTGCTATCCAGATTTTGGACCCTGATTCAATCAATCCAAGATGACTTTTGGTCATTTAAGTTTTTTTTTAACTTTTTAACTTTAATATGGGTGAAGTCGTCGACAAAATATTTTGAGATGATGAGGATATACTTATTTATTTTGATTGTCCGATAAAATTTATCTCTTAGTTTTTTTACTTCACATGCAACTAATTGTTCCAATCTTAGTGATTTGTTCTCATTATACATTCTTGATTTGGCCAGGAACTTATTTATCTT
>Ga0316219_1003736_pt1 | contig 12034 bp, 6 predicted proteins | sample TBH18003PmetaG_FD_203635 | JGI IMG/M metagenome (GOLD analysis project Ga0316219, IMG submission 203635) | Freshwater microbial communities from Trout Bog Lake, Wisconsin, USA - TBH18003P | ecosystem: Environmental > Aquatic > Freshwater > Lake > Hypolimnion/Profundal zone | place: USA: Wisconsin... | reverse complement strand
AGTTCAAGACCTAAAGCTGAATCAGACCACTGCCACGCCCGTCAGAACCTCTGTGACGCAACAGCGAATGCTCTTTCTGCTCGGCCTCCTCTCTGCACTGGCGAGGGCCTCGGCCATGGAACTCAGTGTGGATTTCTCCAAACCCAACGGCGTCATCCGTCCACTCCACGGCGTCAACCTCGGCCCGCTTTGTTACCGTGGCATGGTCGACCTGTCGGCCTATCACCGCGAACTGAGCCTGCCGCTCACGCGTCTCCATGATGTTGTGTGGGGGAATTGCGATGCGGTAGACATCAGCACCATCTTCCGCGACTTCCGCAACGATCCGGTCCAAACCGAGAGCTATGAGTTCGCTGCTACGGACGACTACATTAATGCGGTGGTAAAGGCCGGTTCTCCCATCCTTTATCGCCTGGGCGAGAGCATCGAGCACACATCGCGCCAGTATCGCGTCCACCCGCCCAAGGACTTCGCCAAATGGGCCGAAGTGTGCTGCGCCGTTATCCGCCATTACAACGAGGGCTGGGCGGGCGGTTTCCATCACCATATTCGCTACTGGGAAATCTGGAACGAGCCGGAGAACCAGCCCGCGATGTGGACGGGTACGGACGCCCAGTATTTCCAACTGTACGAGGTGACCGCCAAGGCCATTAAGGCCCGGTGGCCGGAATTGAAGGTGGGGGGGCCTTCTCTGGGGTACACCGGGGAGTTCGCGGGCGATGAGTTCAAGCCTGGCGACTTCCTGCTGCGCTTCCTCCGGCACTGTCGGGAGCATCAGGCCCCGCTGGATTTCTTCTCCTGGCACCGCTATGCCAAAGACCCCTCGGATTATCCCCGTCGCGCCCGAGCCATGCGGCGGGTGCTGGACGAACAGGGCTTTACCAATTCGGAGAGCCACCTCAATGAATGGAACTACCTCCCCAACGAGGATTGGCGTCCCATGATGAAGGATGGCCAGGGTCAGCTCCGCGAACGCTGGACCGCCGAGATGGGTGGCCTCAATGGTGCGGCCTTCGCGGCTTGGGCGCTTATCTCACTCCAGGACGCGCCGGTGGACGTGGCGAATTTCTATACCGCCGAAGTCCAGATGTTCGGCATGTTCACCTTGAGCGGAGTGCCGCGGAAGAACTTCTATGCCTTCAAAGCCTTCCGCGGCTTGCTGGATACGCCGCAGCGGGTTGCCACGCCGGTGTGTGAGGCTGGGCAAATCGCCACGTGCGCGGGTTTGAATTCCGATCACACCCGGGCCGCCATCCTGCTGAGCAACTTCAGCACCCCAGGAGGCGCACCGGAGCTCGTGGTCCGTGGGTTGCCCTGGAGCGGGGCGACCGAAATCGAGTTGTATCTCGTGGACGGCAGTCACGACCTGACGTTGGCGCTCCGAGGACCTTTGGCTCGGGATGGACGTGTAGCACTGACGGAGCTAAAGGCTCCCTCGGTGGCCTGGTTGAGGTTGTCGCTCATGAGGCCCCGCTGACCCAAGGGCGCCGGTGCCCTGGGCCGGAGCATGGACCAGTCTCCGCGCTGGATCGAACGCGTTTCGATGAAGCGGTTGCAGATAGCCCTGGTCAAGACCGCGAATGAGATCCCGGAGACTCAATCGGTTCAACGCTCGGGCATCTGCCGCGAAAACGGGATCTCCCCCCGCAGCATCCTGCCCGCCTGGCCCGTCAGCCACAGATAGTGATCGGTCGGGACTCCCTCATAATCGCACAACGAGACACCCGACGGCGGGTGATTGGAGCACTTGAAAATGGCGGTGCCTTCGTCCATCTCGTCGAACATCGCCACATAGATCATCTTGGCCTTGGCCGCGATCGCCCCGCTGATCTGACTCCAATAAAACACCCCCTTCTGGCGTGGGATCTGGTTTAGGGGTGGGATGGGAAAACGACCGACCGCGTGCATGTTATGCCAGCTAAATCCCGGCGAGACGCACGGCGCATAATCCACCTGGTGTGCGGCGCACCAGGCCAAGTCAGCCTTCACTTGGGCTTCGTAACGCGCGGCGTCCATGTGCAGGAGCGGTGTGAACCGCTGCACCATCCAGGGCATGACCACATCGGCCGAGGCAATCAGCTCATGCAGGTAAGGATCCGGATTGGTGTCCACGCTCAAGTCCCGGAAGAACGTCGGCACCCCCAGCATGACCGAGCAACCGCCGTATTCCGGGTCGCTCTTGAGGAAATGGATCACCTGGTCGATCCCGATGTTGCGCGGGTTGTAACCTCGGTCGGGAAAACCCAATCCCCAGATGACCACCAGCGGTTTTCCGCGATGGTAAAGGTAGTTATTCGTGGGCTGCGAGGTGACCTTTAATTGGTCGACCAACTCCTTCCAGTCCTGGATGATGACGGAACAATCCTCGCCGTTGTTGCGCAAGCCCGACAGGTCATACATCACCGAAATCGCCCGGCCATGTTGTTGTGAGGCCTGGAGGGCGTTTGCCAGGACCACCCGGCTTTTTTGCCGGCTTTGGGGCGAGCGCAGGCCGCTGAAAAACCGCTGCACAAAGACGCCGTCGATCCCGGACTCCTCCATCCAGCGAAAATGCAGGTCCGTCGTGCTGGGGTCCACCGAACTGAACACCCGGACCCCCGTTCCATCCTGGTTGGTCAGCGACGTCGGATAGGTCTTTTGATATTCCGACACGTCCGGCCAGAAATCCGGATGCAGGTGGGAGGCCGAAAGGGGACCGCGGTCGCTGTAATGGCTCCAGCCTTCGCCCGACCCATCGCCTTCTGCCCGAAACCAGCCTTGGTACCCAGCCATGACGCGGCCCTCATAGGAGGGATAACGGGAGGAGGGACTGTGCTTGCTTTGGCCTAGCATGGACATCAGTCCACAGGCCAAACCGAGGGTAGTTAGTATGAGTCGTTTCATAGGGGTTTGGCGGGAATGAGTTCGCTGTTCAAGTGAAGGGCGGCACCCGGTGTGAGGGACAAGGACACGGTCTTGGCTCCGTAACGCACCCGGCAGGTGGTGGCGTTCGCGTTGCTGATTTCGGCGGATTGGAGTTTTCCACCCCGCCACTGCAGGCTCACCTCGAATCCGCCCCGCGCGCGCAAACCGCTGACGGATCCATCGCTCCAGCTGCTGGGGAGAGCTGGCAGCAAGCTGAGCTTGCCGGCGTGGCTTTGGAGCAAGGATTCCGCCACCCCAGCGGTATAGCCGAAATTGGCATCGGATTGGTTGGCACCGCTGTTGTGGAGGTTGGGGGCGAACGAATGGGTCAATAAGGCATGGATACAGGCTGCCACTTTGTCCCCCCGCTCCAGGCGCGCCCAGACCGAGATGTCCCAGGCTGTCGGCCAGCCGCCGTTGTTCCGGCGGGTCTCCATCCATTTCTGGATCGCCGCCGACAGCAACGGATTCCCGCGCAGGGTAATCGAGCTCCCGGGGTAAAAAGTGAAATTGGGCGAGACATTATGTCCCTGGCCGCCTTCCTTCCAATCCTCGATCCACTCCTGGAGATATCCCAAGCGATTGGTCCGGTAGGGAGGAAGCCGCTGGAGGGCGGCTGCGAGAGAGGCGCGGAAGGCGTCATCCACGCCGAGCACTTTGCCCGCCTCGATGCAATGCGGAAAGAGCTCGCGAATAATCGCGAGATCCATCGTTGGGGCAGGGGAGAGAAAGGCCATCTTGCCGTTGGCATCCAGGAAGCCGTGCTCGGGCGACATGGAGAAGGGGGTAACCAGCCAGTGATGCTCCGGGTCTTCCACCAGCAGTTCCAGCAGGAACTGGGCGGCGCCGCGCATCACCGGGTAGTATTCTCCCAGGAACTCCCGGTCGCCGCTGAAGGCATAATGTTCCCAGAGATGCTGGCAGAGCCAGGCTCCGCCCACCGGCCACATACCGTAGCGGGCGGCATCCACCGGCGCGGTACCCCGCCAGAGATCCAGGTTATGATGCGCCACCCAGCCATGGCAGCCGTAATACCGCTTAGCCGTCTGTGCGCCGGTGACTGAAATATCTTTGAGCATCTCGAAGAGAGGCTGATGGCACTCGGACAGGTTGCAGACCTCAGCCGGCCAGTAATTCATCTCCGTGTTGATATTGATCGTGTACTTGCTTCCCCAGGGCGGGGAAACCGCCTCATCCCAGATTCCTTGGAGATTGGCCGGTTGCCCGCCTGCCCGGCTGCTTGAGGCCAGCAAATAGCGGCCAAACTGGAAGCAGAGCGCCTCGAGGCCCGCGTCCGTATGTTCCTCGCGAACCGCCTTGAGGCGTGCGTCGGTGGGTTGATCGTTGGCGGCGTCCTCGCCCAACCGCAGATGCACCCGGTCCATCAGCCGGCGAAAATCTGCCTCGTGCCGCGCGCGCAAGCCGGCATAATCCTGGTTGGTGATTCCCGCCAGGGTTCTCGCGCAGGCGAGCGCCGGGTCGCCGGAAATGTCATGGTAATTTATGAAGCTGGTGGCCGCGGTTACCAAGAACGTCACCGCGTTGGCCCCCAGGACGTGCGCGCCGGAATCGGAGGACTCGACTCGACCCCCTTCGTTTCTGGTCAACAGCACGGCTTGGAAACGCAGACCCTTGCCTTCCACCGGCGCGATCAACCAGTTGTTGGTAATGGGGCCTCGCCAAGCACCGTCCAGGATCAGCTTGCCCGTTTGACTGCCGATCTGTTCGGAGTAGGGACTTCGGAGTTGCGCCTGCACGGACACCCGTCCGAGTTTGTCTCCGGCGATCCGCACCACCATGACCCGATCCGGATAGGAGACAAACACCTCGCGCGTGAAGACCACGTCGTCGACGCGATAACGGATCCTGGCCACACCGGTTTTCAGGTCCAGCTCACGGCGGTAATCACGGACGGCACCCGCGGCATCGAATTCCAGGAGCAGGTCCCCTAAAGGTTGGTAGGCCTGCTGAGCGGCGGGCAGACCATAGAAATGCTCATCCGCCATCTTCTCGGCCTCCTGGAACTTGCCAGCGACCACCAATTCCCGGATGCGGGGAAAATACGCGAGCGCCTCGGGGTTATCATAGTCATGGGGCCGCCCGGACCAAAATGTGGACTCGTTGAGGGCAATTCGTTCGCGCTGAATGCCGCCGAAGACCATCGCCCCCATAAGGCCGTTGCCCAGCGGTATCGCCTCCAGCCATTTCTCAGCCGGTTGGCGGTACCACAGCACCATCTCGGAGGCAGGTCTGGGCGCCGCAATTTGGGCGGGTTCCGCTGCGCACACTGCGGCTGCCTGCGCCGCGGCCAAACTCACCCAGGTGAACCAAAGCGGTTTCCTGGTCCTCAGAAGGACCTGTGGTGGGAACTTCATGCTGGGCGGCTATTTCTGGAGCGCGTCAGCGGCGGCTTGTTGGAAGGCACGACGGAGGTCGCTGGCGTCGCTGTTGGGGAAATTCGAACGCTGGACCATGAGAATATAGGCAACTCCCCGCGCGGGGTCGATCCAGGCCTGAGTCCCCCAAGCGCCGCCGTGGCCGAAGGTCCCGGGTGAGAGCATCGATGCCACCCCTGTGTGAGGCGCGCGCAGGATGCAAGTGCCAATGCCCCAGCCGTAATTGGCGCCGTGACTGCCAAACTCCGCCGACTGAAAGAAGCCGCAGGGCAAATCTCCGGTCTGGACCGTCGTGAGCAGTTTCATGGCGTCGGCGCTGAGGTAACGTTTGCCATCGAGCGCGCCCCCGCCGAGCAGCATCCGGCAGAACTGCGCATAATCAGGGCCGGTCGAGTAAAGGCCGCCGTTGCCCAGCGGAGGATGCCCGCGTCGGCCGAAACCGAAGGGCGCGGGCACGGCTTGGAGGGCGCCGGTGGCCTTATCTTTGGCGTAACCGGTGACGAGCCGATCTGCAGATTTTTCAGCGGGATAGAAAGTGGTGTCCTTCATGCCGAGCGGGTCTAAGATGCGTTGCTGGACGAACGCGTCGAAGGACATGCCGCTCGCGATCTCAACGAGGCGCGCTGCCACGTTAATGCCCGACTGGGTGTATTTCCATTTGCTGCCGGGCTCGTATTGCATCGGCGCGGCCAGAAAAAGCGGAATGAGACCTGCCAGGGTGTGGGCGTCGCGCGCGCCGGCGGCGTCCGCCTCCCCCAATCCCGAGGTGTGGGTGAGCACTTGGGCGATAGTCAGGTTAGCCAACTGGCCGGAGGGAGTCTTCAACGTCGCAAAGGCAGGAATATGTTTCGCGATGGGATCGCTTACCTTCAGCTTACCCTCGTCCTGAAGCATCAAGACCGCGACCGCTGTGATGGGCTTGGTCATCGAGGCGATCCAGAATAGCGAGTCAGGGCACATGGGCCGTTTCGCCGCGAGGTCTGCAAATCCCGTCGTTTCGAGGTGCACGAGCCTGTCCCGGGTGACCACCACGGTGACCGCACCGGCGATCTCGCGCTCAGCCACGGCGGATTGCATGGCATCGCCGACCTTCGGGAGTCTTGAGGTGGCGCAGGAGACCAGCAGTAAGCAGAGAAGGAAGGGGCAGAGGCGGAGCCTGGCACACGCGGTGGGTGTTTCTGGACGGAGGCGGTTCAACATAGCGTTCTTTTTGGTTTGCTGCCGTATTTATGCCCCGCCAGGCGAACGAACACAAGACATTCGCCATTTGTGGCATGGTGGGCCAGGCGGTTCACGGTTTGGGTTGAATCCACGGGCCGGAATGTGGCAGGATGGGGGCCGATATGTATGGCATGGTGAACAAAGCGGTCGAAGACATGGTCTGCATGCATCACGGTGAGCGTGTTTGGGAAGAGATCAAAGCCAAGGCAGGGGTGGAGGTGGAGGTGTTCTTTGGGAACGAATCCTATCCGGATGAACTCACCTACCAATTGGTCGCGGCTGCGAGCCAAGTGTTGAGGCTGCCCCCGGAGAACATCCTGCAGGCTTTCGGTCAACACTGGGTGTTGCACACGGCCCAGCGAGGTTATGGCGGCCTGATGCGGGCGGCGGGAAAGTCGTTACCGGAGTTTCTCGCGAATCTCCCGAACTTCCACACCCGCGTTTCCATGATCTTCCCGAAGCTCCAACCCCCGCGCTTCAAGACCTCGGACGTCACCCCTGGTTCGCTCCGGCTCCACTATTATACCAATCGTCCCGGGCTCACTCCCTTTGTGGTGGGTTTACTCGAGGGGTTGGGCATGATGTTCCAAACGCCCGTCAAGGTGCGCTTGGTGGAGTCCAAGGCCGAGGGCGCCGACCACGATATTTTCCTGGCTGAGTGGGAGCTGACGCCGGCGCCATGAATGACATGCCCCAGTCGCGCGGTCTGCACTTCGGTCTGCCCCCCGAACAGTTCGCGGTGGCCTTCCCCTTCCATTTGGCGCTGGATCGGAACCTGGTGCTGGTGCAAACGGGGCAGAGCTTGCGGCGTCTTTGTCCGGATGCGGTTTCCGGCGCTCCCTTGGCTCGCGTTTTCCGGCTGGTTCGGCCCGAGGGTGAATGGACTTATGCTTACCTGCTCGACAACCAGCGCGAGTTGTTTTTGATCGCTCACGCGCTCTCCGGCTTGCAGCTTCGGGGTGAGTTTGTCTTTTTGCCAGGCGAGTCCGTGTTTCTGTTCCTGGGGTCCCCGTGGCTGACGGATTCCAGTGAGGTAGCCGAGAGGGGGTTGGCATTCGAGGACTTTGCCATTCACGACCCGGCGGTGGATCTGCTTCAGGTCATGGAGGGGCAGAAAATGGCGTTGGCCGATGCGAAGAAATTGCTGGCCAAACTCTCGACGCAACGCGAAGAACTGCGGGCGACTAATGAGCGGCTCCGCCAGCAGGAATCGGATTCCCGCAAGCTCGCCCTCATCGCCGCCCGGACGGACAACGCGGTGGTACTCACGGACGCCGAGGGCAAGATAATCTGGATCAATGAAGGATTCACCCGCTTAACGGAGTACGGGATCGAAGAGATCCTGGGCCGGAAACCCGGCCCGCTCTTGCAAGGCCCGGGGACCGACCCGGAAACCGTGCGACAGATCGGCGATCATTTGCGGCGGGGCGAGGGGTTTAGTGTCGAGATCCTGAATTACGCCAAGAGTGGACGCAGTTACTGGGTAGCGGTCGAGGCGCAGCCCATCCATGACGCCGAGGGTCGTCTGACCAACTTCATGGCCATCGAGAGCGACATCACCGCACGGCGGGCCGATCAGCAGCGGCTGGCGATCCAGTTCGAGATTTCGCGCCTGCTCGCCGAGGCGAGCAGCTTTTCGGTGGCGGTCGGGCAGATCCTCCAAGCGGTCTGCGACAACCTGGGCTGGCAGGTCGGGGCGTTCTGGCGCTTGGCGGGCGAGCGGCTGCGGCTTTTGGAAATCTGGCATCCAGGCGTGATCGAGTTTCCGGATTTTCTGCGCGCCATGAGCGCCATCCAGTTTCCGAAGGGAATCGGCCTGCCCGGGCGGGTTTGGGCCAACGCGTGTCCGATTTGGATTCCCGACATCACTCGCGAGGCCGACTGTCCCCGCCAGGCGGTCACGACCAGGCAGGGATTGAGAGGGGTGATCGGCTTCCCGGTGCGGGTGCATGGCAACGTGTGGGGTGTGGCGGAGTTCTTTAGCCGCAAGGTGGAGGAGCCGGATCAGAACCTCCTGACCACCTTCAGTACCGTGGGAAACCAGATCGGCGAGTTCATCCTGCGTGAGGAGGCTGAGGCGGCGTTGCTCAAGGCCAAAGAAGCCGCAGAAAATGCCAACCGTGCCAAGAGCGACTTCCTGGCCATGATGAGTCACGAAATCCGCACCCCGATGAATGCCGTTATCGGGATGACCAACCTGCTGCTCGACACGCCGTTGGATGTTCGACAGCGGGAGTTTGCCACCACCGCCAGCCGGAGCGGCGAGGCGCTTCTCGAGATTATCAACGACATCCTCGACTTTTCCAAGATTGAGGCGCAGCAGTTGCGGCTGGAAATGCAAAGCTCGGAACTGCGTCCGTTGATGGAAGGGGTCTTGGATTTGCTCGAAAGCCGCGCTGCCGAGAAGAGCTTGAGCCTTTCGCTGGAGTTGGACCCCGACGTGCCGGAGACGCTGCAGACCGATGACGGACGATTGCGCCAGGTCCTCGTGAACCTGGTCGGCAACGCAATCAAGTTTACGGCGCAAGGCCAGATTAGGGTAAGGGTTCGAAGCCTCTCCCGAATGGGGTCGCGCGCTCGGTTACGGTTTGAGGTGGAGGACTCGGGCATTGGCATCTCCCCGACGGATCAGGATCGATTATTTCAGCCGTTCACACAGGTGGGCTCGGCAGGCGGCCAAAAGGGGACGGGAACGGGCCTGGGGCTGGCCATTTCGCGTCGGATTGTCGACCTGCTGGGCGGGAAGATCGGTGTCCAGAGCACACCCAGAGTTGGCTCGGTATTCTGGTTTGAGCTGGAGGTCGATACCGCTATGGCTCCCGGCGCCGCACGAGATCCTTCCCCCGTTCGGCGGTTGTCGAGCTCCCGTGGTTCCAAGACGATTGCCGATGGTGGGCACGACACGGGGTCTAAGAAGCCGCTGCGAATCCTGCTGGCCGAGGATCATGCCACCAACCGGAGGTTGGCATTGTTAATGCTCGACCGCTTGGGTTATCGCGCTGATGTGGCCGGCAACGGAAGAGAGGCCGTGGAAGCCTGGGAACGATTTGGATATGACGTGATCCTGATGGACTGTCAGATGCCCGAGATGGACGGCTTCGAGGCCACGCGTGAAATCCGGCGACGCTCTGAGACTCGCTCTCCTGCGGCTCCAAGGAAGGTGGGGATCATCGCCTTGACAGCTAATGCGCTCGCCGGGGACCGCGAGCGCTGCTTGGCTGCCGGGATGGACGGTTATATCAGCAAGCCCGTCCGAATCGGTGACCTCGAGGTGGCCTTGAATGCGGTAATGGCGGATCAATTGAAAACCCGCCCCGACCCTCCAGCGGAGTCCGCAGAACCGGGGGTGGAGGGCAAGGTGGCTGAACTGGACCGCGAGTTCGGCGCAACGGCTGCCGTGGAACTGCTCACTTCCTTCCTCAGCGATATGCCGCCCCGGTTGAGCGAGCTCCGACACTTGGTCGCCGCTGGTGACCTCAAGACTTTGGCGCGCTCGGCGCATTCCATGGCGGGAAGTTGCGGGATCTTCGGGTTGGATGGGTTGCGGGATTTGGCGTTGACATTGGAGCAGACCGCAGCGGTGGGCGAGCTTGTTGGGATCGATCCCCTCATTGTCTCCTTAGAGGGTGGTTACGCCGGGGTTCGACTCACCATCGACAAGCTTCGACAAGACTTGCTGAACTCCCATCGGGCGGGGCCGTCCACGATGCTGCCATGAATGAGTTCTTGAATCATCATGCGCCGAACGTCGTGGTCTTGGTCGTATCTGCTTCTGTTCTGCTGGGACTATGGGTCGTTTGCGGTCAGTGTCTGATGTCCCGCAAGGAATCGCGCCCGATTCGGGGTTGGGTGCTGGTCGCGCTGGCCGTGGTCGCGCTGGCGCTGGGTGGCGTGGCGTTGTGGCGTCAGGGGAAAGTCTGCGACTCCGAAATGCGGCGAGAGCTGCTTTCCCAGGTCGAGTCCATCGCCTCCATGATTCGGGCGGAGGACGCCCGCAAGCTGTCGTTCACGCTGGCGGATGCCACCAACGCGTGTTACCAGACCCTCTGCGCGCAATTCGCGACTTGCGCGCAGGCTATCGGCCACCGCAGTGTTTACACCCAGGGCCAGAGGGATGGCGGAATTGTCTTCGGCCCGGGTGTTACGCGCAAGCCCGGCGCGCCGGCACCGGATCCGGGAACGGTCTACCAACAACCTACCCCTGCCAACCGAACCCTGTTTCGGGACGGAAAGCCCATAACTCAGGGGCCGGTTAACGACGAGTATGGTTGCTTTGTTAGCGCTTTTGCCCCGGTAAAGAATCCGGGAACCGGCGAGGTTCTGATGGCTGTGGGGATGGATATCGACGGCCAGCAGTGGCGCGAGGCCATTGCCCAGGCCCGCCTGCCCGCCTCCTGGTTGGTCTTGATGGTCCTGTTGGTGATCACTGCCGGCCGTGAGTTGTTGCAACGGAAGGAAAGAAAGGGCACCGCCCTGAACGAGGGGGCACCATGGATCGAGGGAGGCGTGGTGGGCGGGATCGGTCTGGCGATCACCCTGGCGGCAGGCTTTTGGGTGCATCACATCGAGGGCGGGTCCTTTCGGGAAGCCTTCTCCTACCTCGCGGAGGCGCAGGGAAGGGTCCTGGTCGGTTCGCTCGAAGACTTTCGCGACTATCGGTTGGAGGGACTGGCGGGTTTTCTTCAGACCACTCCCGAGCTAAACCGTGAGCGCTTTCGCCGCTACGTGGCGAGCTTGGCCAGAGACGGGTTCGCTCAGGCTTGGGAGTGGATTCCCGCCATTTCCGCCGCCAACCGCGAGCAGGTGGAAAGGGAGGCTCGGCAAGATGGTTTCCCGGGTTTCACCATCTACGAAAAAGAGCTGGATGGGAAAGTGGTTCCCGCCGCCAGCCGGGATTGGTATTACCCGGTGCTTTATGCCGAGCCGTTGCCGGGCAACGAGCCCGCCCTGGGTTATGATCTCGGGTCGGAACCCCTGCGCAAGCGCGCCTTGGAGGACGCGATCCGGACCGAAGCAGCCTCGGCAACGGATCCGGTCATTCTGGTTCAGGAGAGGGCCTCTCAGAAAGGGGCGCTCGTTTATTACCCGGTGTTCACCGAAGGCGATCTCCGGCGCTTGCGCGGTTTCGCCTTGGTGGCTTTGCGTTTGGAGACTATGCTCCAGTCCGCGCTGGGAAAGACCGGCCTGGACCGTGCCGCCGTGGTCGTGGATCTGGTTCAGATGTTCCCCGATCGGGTGCCGGTCGTCATTGCTTCTTCCCTTTCGCTCGCCGCCCGCGGACGGGCGGCCAGCGCCCTCAAATCGCCAGCCACCGCGGCGGACAGTCAGGTGTTGCGGCCGTTTTTTGCTTTCGGGAAAGTCTATGTGGTCGCGATGACACCCGGACCGGCCTTTTTGTCCTCTCATCCGCGCCGGGGTGGTTTGGTCGTCGTGCTCGGAGGACTCGCGGCGACCGTGGGGTTGGCCGGTTTTGTGGGCTTGCTGAGCAACCGTCGCAGCTACCTGGTGGCTCA
>Ga0316219_1003735_pt1 | contig 12034 bp, 18 predicted proteins | sample TBH18003PmetaG_FD_203635 | JGI IMG/M metagenome (GOLD analysis project Ga0316219, IMG submission 203635) | Freshwater microbial communities from Trout Bog Lake, Wisconsin, USA - TBH18003P | ecosystem: Environmental > Aquatic > Freshwater > Lake > Hypolimnion/Profundal zone | place: USA... | reverse complement strand
CAAAAGTTAATGAAATTATCTCTGCTAAAATTAGTTCAATTGATATTGATGAAACTATATCTACCTTCATAGCTAGTAAATTAGATAATTTAAGTAATCACTTCCCGTTTAAAGATCATAGTATCGTCGGATCCGCAATAGATCCAACAGGATTGAAAATTTCCGGTGATAATATTCAAGGCGGAGTCATTAGAAAATTTGGTAGTACTGGTATTGACGATCAATCAAGTCAATGCCAAATTACAATAATGGACGTAGGCATCGTAGTTGAAAATACTCTGTATGCTGGTAAATTAGAAGTCAAGGGTGGCGCAATAATAGATGGTGATTTAACTATTTTGGGCAAGATAACCGACAATGAGGCTTATGTCAAACTTATAGCAGATGCTAGTGATTTGACGTTAGACAAACTGAAACCAAAAATAGTAGAAGAATATCAAAGCATAGTATTTGATCGTATTCGCAATGAAGGTATAGATTTAAATAAAATAACCATTAACGATAAAGTTGCTATTGACGGGAACAAGTTGACTTCTGCAATTACAGAAAGTCAATTACAATCCTTGGGCGTAGTTAAAGACTTGCAAACGCAGGGCGAAAACTTATTAAGTGATACTCTATATGTCAGTACCAAGCGTGTTGGTGTAAACACAATAGAACCTGGTTCGGCACTAAGTGTCTGGGATGAAGAAATTGAAATCGGAATCGGTAAACAAAGTCAAGGTATAGCTAGGATTGGCACCAATAGAACACAATCAATTATAATAGGTACTAATAAACAAGATAACATCACACTACTACCAGACGGTAGTACATCAATACCCAAAGCAAGAATTGGTAATATGTTGTTTACCTCCAGCCTCACCCCACCACACTATGATGCCCCACGTGGTAGCGTGGTATTCAATGAGCAACCAAATTTGGGAGGTCCAATGGGGTGGATAAGTCTTGGTGATGCAAAATGGGCTAATTTTGGCACGATAGACTAAGTTATGTTAAAAGATAGTTTCTGTTCAAGTCCCTGGTTCCACCTCCGTTTAACTTACAATGGTGATTTTGAAGAATGCCGTTGGATTAAAAATCCCTCTCGTGTTAACAATATTGCTAATACCAGTATTGTTGAATTTTATAATAGCCAGGAAATGAAAGAATTGCGTACCGGACTACTGTCTGGTGAAAAGATGGAGTCGTGTAGTGCCTGTTATTACGAAGATAGTTTCAACAAACTCAGCGGCAGACAACGCCAATTACATAAAAGTGGCATACAATTAGACAACTTTGCACTCACAACTCGTAGTAGTCCGCATTACGAAAGTTTTTTGCATAGCCATATTAACCAAGGTGAATCTAATCACATGCCCACAGATTTACAAATTGATCTTGGCAATACCTGTAATAGTGCCTGTATCATGTGTACCCCCGAAGCCAGCAGTAGATTGGAAAAAGACTACCGTAAACTGCATAAAATAAATCCCATACAATTTAAAAATCCTGTACCCTACACCAATTGGACCCGTGATCCAAAATTATTAGATCGTGTAGTCAATGAATTAGGGCAAATACAAGGACTTAAATACATACATTTCCTTGGTGGCGAGACGCTTTACGATCCTGCATTTTACGCCATATGTGATCGATTAGTTGAGACCGGGCTTGCTAAAAATATTATTGTAGGAACTACTACAAACGGTACAATTTATGACGAACGTGTTGAAAAGTTAATTAAACAATTTAAAGAATTTCACTTGGGCGTTAGCATAGAGACTATAACCCCGTTGAATGATTATGTGCGATATCCCAGCAACGTAGAAGATATTAAAAACAATATAGAACGGTTTCTAGCATTAAGAGATAGCTCTAATTTATATATTAGTTTACGCATTACTCCAAATGTGTTTACAATAAGTGAGATAGATAAGATGTTTGAATACATGATTGAACATCATGTCATTGCCGAGAGTTGCAACATATTATATCAGCCCGAACACTTTTGTATAGAACTAATGCCTGCTGATATACGTGAAGAAACATTAGCAAAACTCAATGCACTGATTGATCGTATACAGGCAGTTAAAACGAATCTAGTAAATATACGTAAAAATGATGCTATCGACGATGTTATTGCTAACGTATTAATTGACTACAGGAACTTTGTACGTGATTATAAAATATTGCCTAACGCCGAAAAGTTAAGGCATAATTTAGTTTCGGCCCTTAAAGGATTTGAAACATTGCGCGGAAATACTATATTAAACTATGCACCAAGATATAAAGAATTTCTCCAACATTACGGCTATTGATACATCTCGTACTCTTAAAATTAATTTAAAACTGACACGTCATGGGCGTACAATCAGTCGTGTTAACTTAAACGGTCTTGAAATCTATGTAGATGAAGTTAATTTTGAGTTTGACCTATTTGATCCAATACGACTCAACATTGACCTGCAGGAATTTGATGAAGGTACTAGCGGGATAGAAGTAGGGCTTTTGGTTAATGGGCTAGAAGTATTACCAAAATATCAACATCTAGCCAGTCGTCCCACTTGTTATATAGATAAATTGGGTATTTGGGAAATGGATATCCCTGCTAATTTTTACATGTGGTACCACAGTATTTCTGGGCAGGGATTCATTGCCTGACACTTGCAGACGTTAATATTAGTTTTGCTCTTGCAGAAAGTATGAGACAAACGCAGGCATAAAATATTGACTGTACCAATCTGTCCGCATTAAGTGACTGTAGTTATGATCGCAAACGGGGATTATCTTTTCTAGTATAGTTTCCTGTGGTTGCGATTGTAAGTAGTCAATTTGATCCAATGCACTATTCCAGCGCAACATTGAATCTGCTATATTATCGTAACTTTCATCAATTACACAATCAAAAGTTTTAAATCCTATTGCTTGTAGATTTTTTAAACTATATTGTCCGGCAAGCATGACTATTAATCTTTTAGCCAACAAGGGCTTGATTGTTTTCTCAGTATAAAAACTGTAATGATTGGAATAGCTTGTCTCCGCAATTAAACTATATGCAGTTTTCTTATAAACATTAAGCGGGGCGACTTGACTCAGACTCATATTATGCCCATGGTAATTTACACGATCTACAGTCCACTCAACTGGACGCTCTAATATCAATCCTTCATCTTCCCATACCCATCTTTCGGGATTTGAAAAATCGCATTCAGTAGTATCAAGGTATGTTACAATATTTAAATTACGATCAATTCTTGAGTAGGCCGCATCTCGATGCAATTTCTTTCGACCCAGTAGTGCATCAAAGTATTGAGGTTTAATATCATAGGGTTTTAGACTATTGTTCAATAATTGTGGGCGTACAAATTTATAAAAATGTATGGTTGTGGTAAACCAATCATAAAATTTATGCACTGGGCTATGATCTAATGCAAAATTAAATTCACCACAAATAAAGTAACTTATCTTTGCATGATCATGGGCCTGCACAAACTCCACAGTTCTATCATGTAGTTCGCTCATTAATACAAGTATATGATCACTATAGTTGATTAAATCCTGCACCGTATCATGGAACGATGCCCGCATGGGGTAGGGCATTTGGAAACATGCGATTTTCTTATCGTGACTGCTTGCCTTAAACTCATCCAAATCATTGTAGACTTTAATTAGATGAGTAATCCAACATTTATCGAAATGAAAATGGAAAAGGGCATTCGTATCCTGTGGAACGAACACCCCTATACTTGTTGCCATTATGCAGAAGTAATTTTTTTCTTTGCAGTTTTCTTAGCAGGTGCTTTTTTAGTTGCTGGCTTTTTCTCGCCTGCATCTTTTCTTGCACGAGTCTTTGGTGCCTCTGTTACAACTGGTGCAGGTGTTTCTTCTACCACAGGTGCTACAGGTGTTTCCACTTTGTAAGGTGCTTCTTCTACAGTTTCTGTAGGTGTTGCTTTGGTTTTCTTAAAGAAAGTTGCGGCAAATCCCACTACTATAGCAATAGCTGCTATGAGTTCTAGTGTTGCGGTTACATCGATATTTTCCATTTTGAGTACTCCTATTTGAATGGTATAAGTATTTAGTTAGTGATAGATCACTAAAAAATATTGCATTTTTACTTGATTTATGGTATAAGTACTAGTATAATAGAAATATAGAACGCTGGAATTAGCCGGGTTCTATCAGTAAACTTGCTTATATAAGGAGAAAACTATGTTTACATTAGACGCAATGGTGGACGCAGTCCAAACAGGAAAGAAAACTTGGGTTAATACATTTGTTACAAATGACACAGCCAAAGATGCAATGACTTCATTTATCGACAGTCAAAGCGAATACACAAAGAAAGCTCTAAAAGCAACTACAGACGCAGTTACTACACTAACCAGCGAAACTGTTAAAGCCATGCAAGAAGCCGCAAAATTTGACTATACCAAATTTGGTGAGGGAATTATGAAGGCTTATAACGCCACTGCTAAGAAGTAATACTTTAATACTACATCTTTATCAAGAGTACAGGTTGTAATAATTTGTACTCTTTTTCACATCTAGGTGACACGTAGAAATTTGACAGAGAATGAACATCCTGCTATAATTATGGCTTAACAACAAAGGAGCATATACATGGAATGTACTTATTGCCGTAGATGGCACTTCGCTGGTTTATTATCTTGCCCCGCAGCCCCTAAAACACCTACCCCACCTAAAGAAACTGTTGTGAAATAACAACAAGCAATTTGCCCAGAAATGGGCATTTTGCTATAATAGAGTTATAGTAAATGATTAGGAGATGATATGCAAAAGCAATTTTGGCAGTTAGAGGGATGTAATGTTAAGGGTAAGTATCTAGATCAATACCCCTACACAGGTGTAGTTACATCAAGTCGTGTCAAATACGGCGGCAAGGTTCAACATACTGTTAAGTTGGATACTCCTATTACAGTTTACGGCGATGTCCGTGAAGTAATTTTAGCAGATGAAAGTGAAGATTTTTCTGTAGTCGTTAACTATGCTGATATGGCGGCGTTGTAAAAACACAACACTGAATTTGTCCAGAAATGGCAAAGACGTTATAATATGAGTATAGTAAGTAATAAGGAACCGAGATGTATAATATAGTAAACAACCCTATCCCTAAAAATGAGTTGTGGAAGATTCATAGTCTAGATGCTATTCGACGCAGAATAGAAAGTTTACCTGCAAACGAGCGGGACCTGGCATATAATATTTTTACACTTACACTCAACTCCTGTCATCAGTTAGTTGAAGACAAGATTTTGAGCAGGGAAATTTTCTGTGCGTAAATTAGACTTTTACCTAAAGTGGACAGCAACGGCATTTATATGTGTAGGTGCCTTGCTAATAAGTCTAAACATCTATCCCGTAGGTCCAATTGTGAGTTTGTGTGGAACTGCACTTTGGTTAGTGGTCAGCATAATGTGGAAAGAAAAGTCATTAATTTTAGTCAATAGTGTTGTTTTAATCATATACACCGTTGGCTTAATTACAAAATTATGCTAAAATAGTTCTTTTAACAAAGGAGCCTTATGAGTGTACTTTATTTGAGAGCAAGACCGATGGTGGCGTTTAATGTGGAAAACCCGTTACATAGAAAGTATTTTGCAGAATTTGTTAAGTATAATACATGGGGTAAATGCCCTGTGAGGTTTATGACAGAAAGTTTAGACGTAGATTTAGTAAGTTACATCAATAACAAGATGTTAAATTATTATGTTGAGCAGGAGTTTGCAAGTGGAAAGCGTAAAATTAAAATTATCACAAAACCCAAACCCCAGGGCGCATCTAGTGTTGTTCCAAACCAACACGCCGTTCCGTCCAAAGCGGGTAGAGTTAAAAACAGTTTATCAACGAAAGCCAAAGCATAGGAGCAAAGACCATGAGTAATTATTATTTTTATGTACGTCCTAGTAGAGATAATTGGAAACCCACAGTGGAAAAATGTCGCAGACAACTATTGCGTGAGTTGATGGCTGGTAAATCTTTGAAGGAAGCCGAGCATAATCTATTTCAAAGATTTCAAAATGTTTCAAATACCTACTGGGTTAATTTTTGGAGTGAGGTAACCTCCGTTCCTGTAGAACACGCTTACAGATATTAAGGATTGATATGAATGAATGGGATCGTGACAATTTGAATTTTATCCTCACCGCTAATGAAGCTGAGTTTGAAGCATTCATAGCAGAAGCATCAACAGATGAGATTAATTATGCACTTGAACTGGTGCGTAGAGCAAAAGCAATTCGTATAATTGAACATTTTGAATTATTGGAATCTGTGGATCAATTGGATTGTACAGAAGCATTAAGTTTTATCAACCGCGTCAAAAAGGAGTCCCTATGAGCGCAAAAGTCGAACGCTTCGCTAACGAAGCTATTTTTACCCTTCAATTTAACTCTAGGGAGGCAGTACGTTACGTGATGCGTAACGCAGGGGTGGATGAGTCTACGGCTCAATCTGCAATCAAGCAAACGGTTACATTCCACAAGAACTAAAATGTGCATAGTAATTGCATTGTTGATGTCAATGCAGGATTGTGTTCCCCTGGATCCTAGGCCCTTGTATAACCAACTTTGGGAAATATATGGACCTTATCCGGATTGTTTAAACAGGGATCGACATATCAAGTATTTGGAAAAGTTAAAGACGTTGCCTATGCGAACGGGTGATACGGTAACAATGACCGAATACAATGCTGGAGTAGATCTTTACATTGAAAGAATGACATGGTATTGTGTAAATCGTTAATAGTCGCGGCTTCAGTAATATCATTAACGGCCTGTGCGAATAATACAGTTTGGTTTAATCCTCCCCCACAGGGTATGGAATTTAATGAATTGAATTATTACAAATGGGACTGTCATCATCCTGAAGAGCAGTATGCATATCTGCAAGCCCAGCTCAAAACGTTAACCCCATTTCCTTCTGACGATGCACGTAGAGCAATCATTTATAAAAATTTAAATGAGATCAAAACTGCATGTCCGCCACCCAAATACAAACCCAATAATTGTGTTAATGTGCGAGAAGATATGGCTAAAGGTTCTGGTCAAGCATCAGTCTGCAACTTGGGCCCACTACGTCCCTTGGAGCGTCCTGTAGTCAACAAGTGGGAAGCCATAGTTGACCCAAAATGAAATGTGTGTTATAATTAAGTTTTCAATGAGTCCAAAGGAGGACAAAATGCGTAAGTCAATCGTTAGTTTAGGTCTAGTTACATTATTAGCCGCATGTGGTACTGTACAACCACAAACCCCTGTTGCACCAGCGCAGGCCCTAAACCCGCAACCTGTACCAATGATTTCCAAACAGGAAGTCAGTGCACAACGAGCAATGGATGCAATTCCAGACTGGTTCACTGACGTACCTAAAAGCGCAGACACCATCTATAGTGTAGGTGATGGAGTAAGTGGTAGCATGAGTGGTGCATTGACTAATGCACGGGCAAATGCTTTCGAAGGTATTTGTCAAAGTGCAGGCGGTACTGTTCGTAGCCAAACTAAAATCTTTAGACAGGACACGGACAGTTCTAGTACTAGTATGAGTACAACTGCTATTCGTAACCTATGTCCTGATGTAGATGTCACTGGTGCAGTAGTTGAAAAGCGTAAAATTATCCAAGATGGTAGTCGCTTTAGAGCTTATGTATTGGTAGCATTGCCTATGGGTGACAAGAATGTCCTGGCACGTACCAAACAAGCAGATAAAATGCAGGATCGTGCAATGACCAGCAGTGGCGAGGCATTTAAGGAATTGGATCAACTAGTTGACAAGCCTAAAGCACAGACACAGTCCGTACCAACAAGTTCCGGTGAACTTAAAATGTTGGATGTTGACAGTGCCGAATATAAAGCAAAGCGTGACGAAGCATTGCAGAAGCCCGGTGCAGTAATTGGTCAAACAACCCTACACTAATCTAGTAATAGAATACGCCAGTCCACAGGATCTAAATGATTCTGTGGATGTGCCATTTGCGTTGCATAATAATTCTTTTGTACCCAAATGGATCAAAAAAGTATTACAAGCACAGGAATTATATCCTATAGATGATCCCAAAAGATTTTATGGATTCGGGAGCCAAGAAAGTCAAAAAGCGGATGCAGTTAATCGTATTAACAACTGTATCGATGTCATAAATTCGCATCAACAAATTGTTGAAAGAAAGTTAACTACTGTAACAGACCAAGACACATTAAACTATTTACATCACATATTCGAAGTCTACCACGGCCTGTTAGATAACCAAACACACGAATTTTATATCTCTGCCCCACAACAGGTCAAGACTGCATTAGCTGATTTAAATTTATTAGTGCACCGATGTGAAAGTGTGAGTCGTGGTGCATATCCCAGGCATGTGACTACTTGGTTTGGTCTTCCCAAAATTGATCAACTAGACGATTCAGATTACAGATATTTTACAGACAATTATCGATTTGGCACAGTATATTTGAACTACGTGGAGATTGGGAAAACTCTAGAAGATTTGGCACAGGACAACGACCAATATATTGCAGATGAAGCGTTCAAACCATTTAGACATTATAGTGCAGATTTTAATGTGCGCTTCTATAATATCCTGCCTTTAAAACATCAATATAAACAAAAACAGATGTTTCATTATTACCAACAACATAGAGGGTTTTTTGACAACTTGGGATTATCCCAAGGCCACAACTATCTACTTCCCGGATCTATCCCTCTCGCTACAATTATCAATCCCCGAGACTTTGAGCAAATTGAATCTAGATTGTATGTAAAATCTGTGACATTTGAATAGTTTTGTGTTATTATTAGTGAAAACCACTAGTACACTAAATACTAGTATAAACACTAAGGAGAAAGAAATGAAACTATTACAATGGATCAAAAGTCTATTTGCTGGTACTGAAGTCAATTTTCAACACTACCATGTTGAAGCATTTGTAGAAAGTAAAAAGCCAAAAACAACCGCTGAAGTTGAATTTTGGATTCGTCATTTTGAGCAAGAACAAAGACACCGCCAAGGATGGGTACAATGAAAAAATTCCTAAAATCAATAATGGAAGCTATCATTGCTGCTCGCATGGCCAAGGCCGAGATGATTATCAAGGGACATCGCGGAAGTTAAATACTAGTATGATTACTACTAGATTTCTCGCTTATAGCGAATATAAAGACTACGCAGAATGGATGAAAAGTCAGGACAGTGACAGTCGTCATTTGTACTTTGGTATGGGTATGACTGATGATGGCATCGATGCCCTTGTTGAAAAAATCATCCGAGAAAAACACAATCACTACTTTTTAGTCGCGGAAGACCGTGGAATTTGGGTGGGGACTATACATGTTGCCATACAGAATGTTGATGAAGTAGAGTTTGGTGTCATGGTTGCCACTGGGCGTAGGAAACAGGGCGTTGCGGATATAATGTTGCGTGAAGCAATTATATGGGCACGTAATCGTGGATTCCACAGTCTTTATATGCATTGTTTAAGCTATAATAGTGCTATAAAACACCTTTGCATCAAGCACGGATTGAGTGTTAAAACAGAGTGCGGGGAAAGTGATGTCAAAGTCCCGCTTCCAGCACCAACACCCTTGACAATTGGCGAAGAAATTGCCAATACTACCCGTAATATGTACACACTGATGCTACAACGTAACATGCGAGCTTTCGAATCCCTCTACGGATAAACAGTATAGTAATAAATACTATACGATGAAATTTTTTGAATACCAAAATGACTTTACCGCTAAACCCGAGGTTTATGTGGACATGGATGGTGTCTTGGCTGATTTTTTTGGTCCAGTGGAAAAACATCACGGAGTAGATAACTTTCGCGATGCCCGTAAAAAAGCAAAAGATCTGGGCACAAAAGTTGATAAACTTGCCAAGAAGCCCGGATACTTTGCAAACTTAAAACCCTTGCCACACGCAGGTAAACTAATAAGTGGTGTTATGAAACTTGCTGGAGAATACAATATTCTCTCAAGCCCACTATTAAGTCGTGTGGAGCAAAGTAGCCGTGAAAAAAGTCAATGGTTACAAAAACACCTAAAACGCAATGCTCCTAAAAGTGTGCTTTTTGATCATGAAAAGTTTAAGTTTGCCAAACAAGCAGACGGCACTCCTAATATACTAATTGATGACTATGACACCAATATCCACCTGTGGGAAGCAAACGGCGGTATTGGTATACTGTACCGTGATGATGAATGTGATCGTGCACTAAAACAATTACACCATGCATTGTTGGGCAAGTTCCGCCGCACATATAATATGCCCTTGGCTATATTACAAAAAGAAATAGAACAACAAAATGAGGGTGAAGACGAAAGTAAACCCGAAATTAATCTACATAAAAAATATTACACCAGTAAAGAAATATTAAATTATGTGCAGGGCATACATGATGAATATCATTTAGATGAACCTATATTAGATCATAAAATATGGGTGTTACGACTAGTCCCCACACGCAGTTTAAGTACTCCTGAAAAATTTGATCAAGATGATCGTTATCGTAGAGTCATTGATTTGGATTGGGATCATATCAGCACAATCACTCGAGATGACCTTAAACACAAACCCTGTGTGGCAGACGAGCAGGGATGGGTGCTTGACGGCAACCATAGATTAAATGCTGCCCGGGCCGCAGGAATAAAACGTATACCTTGTTTTATTCCGCATATAGCAACCCCACTTAAAAGTTAAATAGTAAATGCGTTACAAAGAAATTAAACCACTACAAGAACAATCTCTGTTTGAAATAAACATGAGTCCAAAAAGCCTTGAACAGTTAGCCAGTAAAATCAGTGCACGAGCCGGCTTAGAGTTTGAGATGATTGTGCCCAATGCGGAAAATAATGACAGTGACGATTACGAAAGCGAACCCGACTACGATAGTGATGAACATTGTAGCGACATCGATGATGCTGTGAACTTTTTCCACGATGGAGACTTTAACAGTCGAGGTGATGTGAATCGTTTGCGTGAAGCCATGCTACGTGATTACGAAGAATGGCACGGTGAAAAATTGAGTGAGTTGTGGGACGACGAAGGGTTGGATTATTTAAGTGATTACATTAAAGAAAATGGCAGTAGTGATGATTGGATGCAGGGGCATGAAGGCGAAGATGAAGATGCTGCCTTTGAAGAATTTGTAAACGAACAATGGAGCAACAGGGGCGATTATTATCACGATGCTCGAGAAGAGTTTGAACAAGAACACGGCGATGATTTTGGACAAAGCGAGTGGTTGGATGACAATGGCTTGGGCACCATGAGCGATATTGAAAGCAACTATAACATCACTTGGCCACATTGGACCAATGTTAATAACGGGAATGGCGGTAGGACTGCCGCTGAAGTTGCAGACAGTTTTGATGACTATTTGGGTCGTGGGGTAAAAGTTGGCGGCGGATACCAAACTGTAAACCGCAACACCAGTGCTTATATTGTTGAGCCCGATGGTAGTTTAGAACCCGATGACAGTGATGATACCGGATTGGAGTTTGTTAGCCCTCCGTTAACAGTCCCTGAAATGATTGAAGACTTGAAAAAAGTTGCTGCTTGGGCCAAGGCGGAAGGTTGTTATACAAATGATAGTACTGGCCTGCACATGAACATCAGTGTTGAGAACTTTGACAAAGAAAACTTAGACTATGTAAAATTAGCAATACTGTGTGGCGACGAATACATTCTTAAAGAATTTGGTAGAATGAGCAATACCTATTGTGCCAGTGCTATAGGTAAAGTTAAAAAAATAATTGCCGACATGCCGGAACGTGCAGCAGATGTGTTGGAAAAAATGAAGTCGCATCTGCAACAGGGTGCAGACAAAGCAGTAGAAGGCACAACAAGAAACATACACCCCAACTACACACAAAAGTACACCAGTATCAATTTAAAAGATAATAGAATTGAGTTCCGTAGTCCCGGCGGAGATTGGTTGGGAGAGTATCGTAAAGATCCCGGTAAGTTAGTTAACACAATGTTGCGTTTTGTTGTGGCATTAGATGCTGCAATGGATCCACAAAAATACCGCAAAGA
>Ga0316219_1003722_pt1 | contig 12059 bp, 13 predicted proteins | sample TBH18003PmetaG_FD_203635 | JGI IMG/M metagenome (GOLD analysis project Ga0316219, IMG submission 203635) | Freshwater microbial communities from Trout Bog Lake, Wisconsin, USA - TBH18003P | ecosystem: Environmental > Aquatic > Freshwater > Lake > Hypolimnion/Profundal zone | place: USA... | reverse complement strand
CGATTTGCTGGTCTTACCCGGCGCGGCGCCGACACGCGGCACGGCGATCGAAGACCTTCCGCGGCCTGCTACGGCGGCGCCGGCGGCGCGGAGCGGCTGGCTTAAGGCCAACACCGTCGGCACGACGCTGTACCTGTTGCCGACGGAGGCCAAGCGCGTGAAGAGGCTCGCCATCGACCTCGACGTCAGCGTCCACGAGCTGGTGATGATGGGCCTCGACCGCATCCTCGCCGAAGACGGCCAGCCGCCGATTGAGCGCTACAGGGGGGCCGGGCGATGACGACGAGGATCAAGGCCAAGGCCGCCAAGGTGACGATGACCGTTGATTCCGACGACTTCCCCTGGGACGCCGTGCCGCCGCCCGGCACGCCCGGCGGAAAGAACGTCGTCATCGACATGGAGGTCGACCATGGTGGCGGCGTCCTGACGCTCTCAATCAAGGGCGGCACCGCGCAGAAGGCCCTCGTCACCCACCAGCAGACCCCACAGGGCGGGTTCGTGATCCTCCAGGGCAAGATGATCGGCGATAAGCTGGAGGATGGCGGCGTGGTCTATCAGCCCAAGAAGGTTGAGACCGCCGAACAGGCCGGGGGCTGAGATGGCGTACGACTACCACGCGGTGCGCGCCGCCATGCACGCTCGGTTCCCCGCCGTGTTCACGGCCCGGGGGGCGGCGCCACGGCCGCTCATGGTCGGCGTCGACATCGCCGCCGCCGTGGGCGACGCCATACCAGCGAAAGACCTCCAGCATTTCCTTCGGAGCTGGACGAAGCGCCCCGAGTATCAGGCTGCGCTCGCGGCGGGCGGCGCCCGATACGACCTCGACGGCCAGGTCGTCGGGTCTGTCACGCCGGAGGAGAGTGCGGCCGCCGCCGAGCGGCTGGCCGCCATCCCTGCGGAATCGCTGGTGCCTGGCAATTATCGGCGGCGTAAGAATCGGAAGAGGGCGGCCAGCCGCCGCGCCCAGATTGACAAGTTGAAGCTCGCCGGGTTGCCACTGCCGCCTCGGGCGGCAAAACGGAAAGACTGCCTCCGCAGGCTTAAGCAGAGGCAGAAGGCCAGGAAGGCGGCGGTGAAGTAGCCAGTTCTGGATGCGACTGGCGACGGCGGTGCCATGTCAACATATTGAGGTTGGGTCGCCGGAGGCGATCCAATCCGTTGTGCGACCCCTTGCCTGACGCAAGAAATCACGATATCTTTAGAAACGCAAAACCCCACCGATTAGTCGTCGGTGGGGCATCGCCAGAGGTCGAACCTCTGAACCGGATCTCGGCGACCTGCCCGCTCTGTGGATTGCGACCCCGCAAGCGAACATGAAGCCCGAAACATAAGGAACGGCATTGTGGTGCCGAAACCCAATTCAATAGAGCTGAATCTAACGCAGGCGGGCGCATCTTGCAAGCCCCGGCGTGATGATTCCGCCATTCCAATGGTCGCACCCACTTCGGGATGTGGCCATGGGCGACGTCCTTAGCCTATACCCACAGCCAGGGCGCTGGAACCGCACGCTGACGGGCGAGCTGCGCCGCAGTCCTGCGGCCGCGCTCGCGACGGCGCTCGAGCGCGCTCCCCACCTCGACCGCGTCGCCGCCCTGATCATCCCACGGATGCCGGGGCGGCCGCTCGTGTCGTACAGCATCAAGAGCGACAGGCCGTCAAGCTGGTGCGAGCCGCTGTACCGGGCGATCAACGCGCCGTATGTCTCGTACAACACCGACCAGGCGACCAACGCCGTCACCATCGACGTCGACCACGGCGACCTCGACCGCCTCGACGAGGCGCTGGCGCGCGGGGCGATGGCGCCCGCCGTCGTCACCATCAACCCGGCGAACGGCCACTACCACGCCGTCTGGTGGCTCGCCGACCCCGTCATGACTTCGCCCGGCGACCCCGTCGAACCGCAGCGGCTGTTGCAACGGGCGCGCGACCTGCTGCGGCTCGCCCTCGACGGCGACCCGGGCATGGCCAATCGGCTCTCGCGGAACCCGTGGGCGGTGTGGGAGCCCGACGACGCCAGGCCGACGGGGCCGACGACGCTCTATCAGGACGCCCTCGACGAGATGGCGTCGCCACTCCGCCACGTCGCGATCGACGGCGGCGGCGACGCCGTCAGGCTGGATGCGCTAGTGGCGTCGCTCGAGCCTTGGGCCGACGACCTCGCCGAGGAGCGGGCGGCGGCGGCGCCAAAGTGGCGGAAGCCCGCCGTCGAGAATCCAGCCGGGCGCAACTGCACACTGTTCGACAGGCTACGCCTCTGGGCTTACGGCGGCGCGGTGACCGACGCCAGCCTCATCCGCGAGCAGGCGCACGCGTTCAACGACAATGGCCTCCCGCCCAAGGAGGTCGACGACACGGCCAAGTCGGTGGCCAAGTTCATGGCGACGAAGTGGGTCGGCGGCGGCCGGGCCGACGGCTACCATCGCGGCGTTATGGGCCTGGCCGGATCCGGGTTGCCGTTGGTGCAGCGGCAGCGCCTGGCCGGGCAATACGGCCCCAAGCAGCGCCGGATCAAGACCGACGACGCCGTCCTCGCCGCCGCCGGCGAACTCTACCGGGCCGACGGCGCCAGGCCGACCCAGGCCGCCCTCGCCGCCGCCGCCGCCGTCGGCCTGAAGACCGTCAAGCGGAGGTGGGCCGCGGTGCTCGCCCACCTCGCCGCCACACCCGCCGTCGCCACGCCGACCAAGCCCACCGCCATGCCGATGTCGCCGCCGACCAGGTCGGCCGACGTCGAATCGCGCCGCCCCCCAGTGCCGGATTTCCTCGTTCGCGCATCCGGATTAGGGGTCGCATCGAAGGGGTCAAATGCTGTCGCATCAGGGTATACCCCGTGGCACTCGAGCCACGGGGTGGCGCCGTCGGGCGCCCTCTTGACCGATGGCGCGGGGAGCGGCCCAGGATTGGCCATGTCGGCTGGACCGGCTTCGGGGGTGCGGGAGCCCCGGCTAGGGGCGACGCGGTGGGCCGGGCCTCCCTCTGTCTCGCCGCCCGCGTATGACACGGCGGCCGAGGTTGAGGATGTGGCCGCTATTGCGTCTGGGCCGCCCGTGGAGCCACGGCGCCGCCTCAAAGCTGTCGCTGGCGGTTAGCGGCCTTGCGGCCCGTCACGGGGGCACGGCCGCCGATGTGGAGCTATGGCGCCAGGCGTCGCCGTCGTGCTGCTACCAGATAACAGCCTGCCGCCGACCCGCCGCCCGACCTGTCCGCGGAATCCATAGGAGGGGCCCGCCACCGCCCGCCTGCGGCTACCCACGGCGAGCAGGCGGGCGGGCGGTGGCGGGAGGTGCCTGTGGAGCTCCGAGGGCAGCGCACGTGGCGGTGCCGTCTGGCACGCCAGGGAGAGCGCGAGAGGGGGCGCGTAGCCTCCTCTCGCCGTCTTCGGGGATGGCGGGAGAGCGACAGCGACCCGCCTACCCCCGGAGACGAGTTGGATGGGGTCACGGCGGGCGACGCTGTCGGTCAGGTCGAATTCCACATGGCCAGGTCGCCGCGGGGCTGTAGACCCCCTTTGCGGCGGTCGGCTAGCTTGACGGCGGCCATGTCAGTGCCCGTCCCGGGGTCGATGCGCCCGCTTCAGCCGCGCATCATCAACGAGGCGGTGGACGCAGAAGGTGGCGAGCGCCGTCGCCGCTTCGACCTCAGAACAAGCGACGCCGTCGTCGCGCTCGACCGTTACGCGGTAGGTGTCGGCGACGTCGACGACCGACGTGCGGGGCGCGCCAGGGCGGTGCAGTTCGATCCTCGGCATGTCAGTCCTCCATGTCGTCGTTGTCGCCATCGGGGCCGTACCAGTTGCTGACCTCGACCGCGAGGCCGCCGGCGAGGTCGGCAAGCGTCACGCCTGCCGCGGCGAGAGCCCGCAGGCTGTCGACGGTGGCCTCGCCGGCGCTGAGGTCGCAACAGCCGTCGGCTAGATCGCTACACACCTCGCGGAGCGTGGTGGTCGAGCCGTGCATCGGCACCGGGCGGTCGGGGTCGGCCGGGGTGTGTTCGAACGGCTCACCATTGGGGCCGAAGGGCAGGACGCGCTCGCACGCTTCCTCGAGCGTGTGTGCCAACCTGGCATCGCGTGCTCGGAGGGCCGCAATGAAATCGTCCATCACGGCGATGGAGCCGACAGCCGCCGCCAGGCGACAGCAAGCGTTGATGAGTCCGGGTTGGTGTTCGGTCATCACTTCGTCCCCTTGGCTGCGACGGCCACTTCGAGCGGTGTCGGTTCGACGGTTTCGGGCGCCGCCGGCGCCTTGGCCGAGCGGGGGTGCCCGGCGCGCTTCAGCGCTTTGGCCATGGTGTCGATTGCGGCCCAGCACCGCGCGGCGTCGTCGACGGAAACGGTGCCTGCCTCGAGCGCTTCGACCAGCCGCGGCGCGGCGTAGCCATGCAGCGACCACGGCATGTTGCGGAGTTCAGCCTTGCGCCGGCCTTCCAGTAACGTCGATAGCCAGGCGTCGGCTTCGACCTTTTCGTCGGGCGTCATCCGCTCGAGGATCGGCAGCGGGATGGCCGACCACGACTGATCCATGCGGCCGAGGGTCTCCGGCTTCGACCGCCCGGAGGCCGAGTCGTATGTCCAGCGGACGAATTCCCACGCGGGCCCCGACTTGGCGCGCTTAATCGGCTTAATCTGCATAGCCAACCTCATTTCGAACTGGCGATTTCAGCAATCATCGCATTGATACCAGTCGTCTGCAACACTGGCTAATGCGATGCAACCCGCCGTTTCCGCATGGCTGATATGCGACTGGCGTTTAGATGAAAAGACTGGTAATAGCCAGTCGGATTTGGCGCTGGCTAATATACAGGCGGCGTCGCTGGCGCCAGTTGGTTAATCGACTGGCGAATAGCGCATTTTTACAGATTTCGCCAGGCGAAAAATGGACTGACAAAATGACGATAACCGAGCTGTCGCCAGCAAGGTATGGCACTGGCGTTTTCGGCGGCCGCCGGACTGGCGACCGGGGAACGCTCGCGCGCCGGGACGCCGGGACGTGCCCGACCTGGTCGTCGCCGATAGCCCGTCCCGGTTGTCAACAAATTGGCGTCACTGGACAAATGCGTGTGTCCGATCCTATCTTTGAGGTGGACGGAGACTTAGCCAGCCATACCTCTATCCGCGCCCAAGGGCCCGGATAGAGGTAGCTGGGCAGGGGCTCCGCCCCGTGCACCCTGCGGGGACAGGGCTGCGCCCTATCCCTGCGACCCAACCTAAGAGGACGCGGCGACATGCCAAGACAGCGTGGCAGCGAAAAACGGAAGCTCGACGGCGGCCAGGCGCAAGTCCGGATGACCGCCGACCTCGCCGACCGCGTCGCCGCCGCGGCCGATCGCGCGGGCCTGTCGTCGTCGGCATGGTTGCGCTCGCTTGCCGTCGCCGCCGTCGGCGCCGACCCGGTCGACGCCGTTCCGACCCTGCGGCCGACACCGCCGCGGCCAGCGCCGACCGTCGATGTCGTTGAGGTGGCGCGGCTCCGGGAAGTCGTCGCCGAGCTGTCGGGCGCCCTCGTCCGCGTCGCTGTCCGCACCCGCGCGGGCGGTCTCGACGAGCTGCACGCCGCCGTCGAGGCGGTGCTTCCCGACGTGAAATCCGCCGTCCGCGGCCTCGACAGATTGAAGGCGGAACTGATGCCGCCGCCCGATGCTTAGCGGCGCGACCCGGGGCGCCGGAGGCCCGGCCTTGGGTCGGCACGTCGCCAGCGAGATTCTCAATGAGAGCGTCCGCATGGGGCCGTCGCGCGGCCTGGTGGCCGACGGCATCCGCGGCCAGGTCGCCGAACTGACCGACCTGGTCAGTCACGCCCGCACCCGCACCCCGATTTATCACGTCCACTGCGACCCGGAAGGGGCCTGGGGAGAGCAGCAGCGCGAGCGGTTCTGGGAGTTGTTCGAAGAGGAATTCGGGTTCCAGAACCAAGCGTATGCGTCACAGATACACGTCAAAAACGACCGCGAGCACGAGCACCGAGAGTACAACCGCACCCGTGCCGATGGCACCGCTATCCGGCTCGACAATGACTTCGCTCGTCGTGAAAAGATTGCGCGCATCGTCGAACACGAGTTCGAGCGTGACCTGGTCAAGGGGGGCTGGAATAAGGCCGTCATCGCCGCCCTCGAGCGCGAGCGCCCCGAGGTGGCCGCGGCGATGCGCGAGGCTGGCCTCGACCAGGGCGAGCGCCCCGTCGCGCCGTTGACGCCGCTCGAGCGGTCGCAGCAGGAGCGCACCGAGATGCCCCTCGCCGACATCCGCGCGGCGGCCTGGGAGGCTTGGAAATCCGCCGATTCAGGCCCCGCCGTCGAGGCGGCGCTGGCGGCCCAGGGGCTGCGCCTGGCCAAGGGCGACAAGGTCGTCGTCGTGGTCGACGCGGCGGGCGCCACCCACCCCTTCGCCCGACTGATCGGCGCCGCCGCGAAGGCGGCGACGGGCCAGCGGGTCGCCGCCGGCGACGTCGACGCCAGGCTAGCCGGGCTCGCACTGGCCAGTGTCGATACGGTGCGGTTGGCCATTCGCGAAAATGCGGAAACGCCAGGTGCGAAACAGACTGGCGAACACAGCAAAATGGAGCTGGCACAAACAGTTTGCGCCAGTGAAGCGCCAGCTCAAAACGCGACTGGCGAAAAAGAGATAATCGACATTGCCGCCAGGTTCAAAGAAGCGGCGGCGGCAGTCGCGAAAATCAACGCTAGCCAGTCGCAAACGACGATGGCGACGCCGCAGAATGTTGAAACGACGGCGGCACCCCGCCCCGACGTGGATCCGACCACGCCCGGCGTCGACGGCGCCGCCGGCGCCCTGCCGACCGCCCCGTCGACCGCCCCGTCGACCGCCTCACCCAGCCCAGGAGTACCACCCCATGACCTCGCCGACGCCGATGCCTCGCCCGACCCCAACCCAGGCCCAGGCCTCGACACCAGCGCCGCCCCGCAAGACGGTGTCGCGTCGGAAATCTTGGTCGCTCGACGCGATCCGGAGCATCCTCAACGGCACCTCGAACGAAGACGCGAACAGCCGCGACCCGAAAGGCTTGGTGGCACCGACGGCGGCCGCGATGCTGGCGGCCGAGACGGCGGACAGGCTCGTACCGCTGCTGTCGCTACTCGACCCGCCCAGGGAGGGAGAGGTCAATCAAATGAAAGTGCTACTCGACCTGGTCGAAGCGATCGCCGCCGGATTGACCCGTGTCGAGAGCAAGCTGGACGCGCTCGTCTCGCCGCCCGCCGCGAAAGCGCCGCGCTCGCCGAAGCGGTAGCGGGCCGAGGCGGCAAGCTGCGGGCGCTGACGGAGGCGCTGCGGCCGTCGCCACGAGAGCGCGCGCTCCAGATCGTCGTCGCCGAGGAGCAGCGGCTCGCCGCAGACCGCGGCCCATGGCCCGACAACAACGACAGCTACACGGTCATGCGCCAACACGAAGCTCACGTGCGGCGGCTCGCTGACAGGGCGGCGGACGAACATGCGGCGGCCGTCGCCAGGGTCAACATCCTCGACCGCCTCGCCGCCTTCGTCGGCATCGCGACCTCGCGCGTCAAGATGGCCGACGCCCTGGTCGACGAGCGCGAGGCGCTACAGCGGCGGATCGCGACCGCTTCCCGCGACGGCCTCGACATCGCCCATCACCGCCAAGACGAGCAAGGAGCATGGCAGGCGGCGCACGACATCGACGTCGACCTTGTCGACCTCGTGCGCGCAGCCGTCGAGGACGGTGATGACGACGTCATCGGCGCCGTCGTCGACGGCAGGATTGTCGTGGTCGGCCACCATCTCCGATCCGAGCGGCACAAGCGGGAGCAGCAGGAAGCGGCGGAACGGCGCCGGGAGGAGGCCCAGGTCGAGGCGCAACGGCAGCGGGCGGCGCCGAGGCCGACGCCGCAATCGCTGACGCCAGACCAAGGATACACTGGGCCACGCTTCCGCTAATTCGGCGCCATCGCCATTTTCGATCGGGGCAAAGCGGCGCTAGCGCCGCGGCGGCCCGCGACGCGCAGGGCGAAGCCCGAGCACCCCCTTGAAGGGGCCGCGCCGCAGGCCAGGACCGGCGGAAGCTTCACGGATCAAGCCGCAGTGGGCCGCTGCCCCATCGGCAGCGCCTCTGAGCGCCGCCTCCCGCTGCGGGTCAACCTGGTCGGCCAGATCCCAGAGCGAGCAACGCCTTGATGGTGTCCAGCAGCGTTTCCGCCCGAAACGGCTTCCGCAGCATCACCGTGTCCTCGCCAAAGCGAGGCGGGAGATCCTTGCGGCTGTAGCCGCTCATGATGGCGTAGGGGACGCCGCGCGCCACCAGCAAGTCGGCAACGGGGTAGGCGTCCTCGCCCTGGAGCTTGATGTCGAGCAAGACCACGTCGACGTCGTCGGCCGTCGCCATCTCCAGCGCCTGGTCGATTCTGGCGACCGGGCCGACCACCTCGTATCCGGCGCCGGACAACATCATCTCAAGCCCGAGCGCAACTATTGTATCGTCCTCTACAACAAGGATTCTACCCCCTGTCGCATTCTCGTCCGCCCCAAGTGATCCAACCATAACGAAACCGTTGATGAATTTATCTACGCGGTAGCATGGCATGACAGTTGTGCCGTCGCAACGCGAAATACGCGTGATGTCCAGGTTGGGTAATACCGATATCGGAGGGGCTAGGCGGTGTTGGCAGGGCGGCGGCAAAATGGAAATAGTTTCCGCTTTGCCGCGGGACGGCGGCGGGGTGCCCGCCGTGTTCGGAAAGGACTTCCTTTCCGAACAGAATCCTTGACCAGCAATTCCGCGCGGTTCACCGTACTGAAAGGTTGTTCAACAACAGGGAGGGCGGTATGGGCCGCATCATCGGGTACGCCCGCACCAGCACCGCCGACCAGCTACTCGACCTTCAGCTCGACGCGCTGCGCGCCGCCGGAGCGGTCGACATCCACACCGACCAGGCCAGCGGCGTCGATGTTACCCGGCCGGGGCTGGCGGCGGCGCTGCGCGATGTCGGCGACGGCGACGTCCTCGTCGTCTGGCGGCTCGACCGCCTCGGCCGCAGCGTCGCGCACCTCGCCGAGGTTGTCGGCGACCTGGTGGCGCGGGGCGTCGGCTTCCGGTCATTGACCGAGGCGGTCGAGACGACGTCGGCCCCAGGACGGTTGATGCTACACCTCATGGGCGCCTTCGCCGAGTTCGAGCGCGACCTCATCCGAGAGCGAATCGTCGCGGGCATGGCCGCCGCCAAGCAGCGCGGCCGCCACGTCGGGCGGCGCCCGGCCCTGACGACGACCCAGGTCGATTTGGCTCGCCGTCTCCACGGTGAGGGCATGAGCCTACGCGCGATCGCCGAGATGCTCGACGGCACCGGCACGGCCAAGCCCGACGGCGGGCGTCGACGGTTGTCCGCGTCGACGGTGCTGTCGGCGCTGCGCGCGTAGTCCCGACCGGGGAAGGTGCCACCGTGCTCGACCACGTCAAGGCCGAGCCGCTCCACGGTGCTTTCGGCAGCCTTGCCCCGGCCTATGCGCGGCGGCGATCCAGGTGGCGTCGAGACGGAGGGCGTTACGGTGTGGTGGTTCGCCCCCGGGGCGCGGGCGAACAGAGGGCTGTTATGTCAAAGCCCAAGTTCGGAGTGATAATTTACAAGCGTTGTAAACCGATATGCGCGGTTTATAGTGCTAGTAGCACCTGATTTTACCAAGTTAACATATCTCTGCACGTACCTGTTGAATACCTGCTCTATGTGATGCGCGTGCTTTGCAATGTGAGCATATTCATCACCAGGTATGTGAAATATGCCATCAATATCATTTGCATCTACGATGATGGCCTTTGAGAAGTCAAGCCCCTTCCCATCCTTTGTTTTGAATCCATCGCTGTGACTCAAATTTGAGCGTAGTGGTATACCAAATTGAATATTGTTAATTGTTACTGTGACAAGGCCGTATCCGCGATTCTTGTCAAGAATCTCTTTGAGATTGGTTCTGCTGTAGAAGGCTTCTTTTAATTTTATTATTTGCACGGTAGCCCCCGAATACATAAAAAAAGCCCCCGTCTAACGGGGGCTTTTCTTTCGTTGAGCACTTCAGTTTTTAACGTGGGGGATGCTCTCCCACCACATCTTTCGTTGAGCACTTCAGTTTTTAACGTGGGGGATGCTCTCCCACCACATCTTTCGTTGAGCACTTCAGTTTTTAACGTGGGGGATGCTCTCCCACCACATCTGCTCGCATTGTATGACTGGCTGATGAGGTGGTCAATGGAAATTCCGGTAACATAGATAGGGGAGGGGCGAGGCTAGGCGCGTTCGCGGCGTGACCGGCTTTTTCGGCCGTCGGCGATCAGGTCGGCGGCGTGGACGACGTAGCCAGACGACGCCATCGCCGACAGGACGAGATAGGTCACCGTGCAGCCGTCGGCGGCCGCCCGGGCGCGCAGGGCATCACGGAGATACGCAGGCACTTCGCACTGGAGCGCGCTGTAGGTCGTCGCCGGCGGCTCGATATCCTCGACTCCACCGCCGAATTCGTCGGCAACGGCCTCGAATTCAGGGTCGGCGGCGTCGAACTCGTCGGCAGCGGGCGGCGCTGCGTCATCGGCAGCGGCAGCGGCCCGAAGAGGCGGCGGGCCGCTACGGGCGACCTCTACCTCGGCTTCGGCTGTCGCGCTGCGCGACCGCCGCCGCTTGACCACTTCGACCGCCAACGCTTCGTAGAGCTCCTCGACCTCATCGTCGGAGAGCGTCACGATGTTGAGCGAGACGGGGATGATGTAGCGCATGGGAACACCGTGCCACACCGTCCCGCGCCACGGAAAGTGGCAAACGCCCATTGCTCGGCAGGACGCGCCAATCAGCGGAATTTGTGGGGGCGGTGGCGATCGCGGGCCAGGCGGTGACGCGGTTAGGGAGTGTGCAGCGTTCAGACGCCGGAGTGACGGATTGGCCAGAGTCGGCGTAGGGCTGCGCCCTACATGGTGCGACCAGGTTGGCGCCAGAGCGGCGAGGCCGTGCCGCTACGCGGGTCTATCCCTTACGCGGGGATGGGCGGCGGCGGTGCGTCCCTCATCCGGCCGCGCCCCCAACATCAATCCCGCAGCCATCCTAGGACGCTAGCGAGCTAGGACGATGGTACGCCAGCACGCTCGCGTGCTAGTATCGTGGCGTCACAGCAGGCGAGGACGCTATGAAGACGATTGTTGTTGGGAAACAAAAGGGCGGGGTTGGCGGCAGCACCCTTGTCCGCGAGCTAGCCGTCGCGGCGGCGGCCGACGGCCACCAGGTGGTCATCATCGACCTCGACGCGCAGCATACCGTCAGCAAATGGTGGAACCGCCGCACCGCCGACGGTGCGCCGTCGCCTAATCCGGCGCTGTCGGCGCCGTCTCCGGATGCGGTCGCCGACACGCTGCGCCGCCTCGCCGACACTGTCGACGTCGTCATCATCGACACGCCGCCATCGATCCACGCCTACCTTTCCACCGTCATGCGGCTCGCCGACTTGATTTTGGTGCCGACCAGGCCGACCGTCGACGACATCGACGCGCTACCAGCCTTGCTCGAGCAAATCGACGGGACCGGTCGCCCCTACGCCTTCGTCGTGACGCAGTCGGCGGCCGGGCGATCGCGATTGTTCGACGACGCCGTCGTGCTCCTTGCCCGACGCGGCCGGGTGGCGCCACCACTACGGATGCGCACGGACTTCCCTGCTTGGGCGACGGCCGGCGCCACCGCATTCGAGGCGGGAGGCAAGGCGGCTGACGAGGTGCGGGCGCTATGGGAATGGACGCGCGATGCCCTTGATATGGCGCCAGTACGCTAGTATCATAGGACGCTAGTGCGATAGGAGGCTATGATATGACAAAGCCGCGGAAACCCACGATTCCCACCGATTTGCTGGTCTTACCCGGCGCGGCGCCGACACGCGGCACGGCGATCGAAGACCTTCCGCGGCCTGCTACGGCGGCGCCGGCGGCGCGGAGCGGCGGGCTTAAGGCCAACACCGTCGGCACGACGCTGTACCTGTTGCCGACGGAGGCCAAGCGCGTGAAGAGGCTCGCCATCGACCTCGACGTCAGCGTCCACGAGCTGGTGATGATGGGCCTCGACCGCAT